>Ga0070741_10003644_pt1 | contig 37582 bp, 34 predicted proteins | sample Coa_R1_4_FD_66440 | JGI IMG/M metagenome (GOLD analysis project Ga0070741, IMG submission 66440) | Surface soil microbial communities from Centralia Pennsylvania, which are recovering from an underground coalmine fire - Coalmine... | ecosystem: Environmental > Terrestrial > Soil > Unclassified ... | reverse complement strand
CGCGCATGTGCCGATTGCCGGGACAGATCAGTGCTCGGCCCGCAACCAACACATCCCCGGAGCGAGCTTCTCTTACCTCAATGGCGCAGCATTCGTGCAGGCGACGCGCAAACATCTCGGTAAACCCTTCCGGCATATGCTGGACGATCAACAGTGCTCCGCTGAAGTCACCCGGCAATTCCGAGAGCAAGTGCTGCAGTGCATTAGGTCCGCCAGTCGAAATTCCAATTGCGATCACTTTCGTCGGTGCCGCATCGGGACGATTCATCGGCTTTTGTACCTTCGCGGCCTCCCGCAGGGGCACCATCCCTTTGCTGCCATATCGCGCCGCAATTTTCACTTTTTCAACGAGAGCCTCAGCAACACCTTCCATCTTTGCCTGCGAAGCATCGAACGGCTTGGGAACGAAGTCGAAAGCACCGAGCTGCAGCGCTTTGAACGTCGCCGCCGCCCCGTTCACGCTATGTGCGCTGACCACGACCACTGGGAGGCGATAGCTGCGCGTGATCTGACGCAGGGCTTCCATGCCGTCCATGCGTGGCATCTCGAGGTCGAGCGTGATCACGTGCGGCCTGAGCTCTTCGATCTTCTTCAATCCAAAGCTGCCATCCATCGCCGTACCTACAACTTCAATGTCCGGATCGCGCGCAAGGATGCGCGGAATCAGCTTGCGCATCAGAGCCGAATCATCGATCACCAGAACCCGTACCTTGGACCCGTCACTCACGCGGTGACCGCCTCCATGGCCAGCGGCGCTCGTCCGAGCCTCGCCACTACCGCCGAAAGATTCAGAATCAAGACGACACTTCCGTCGCCAAGGATCGAAGCTCCGCTCACCAATTCGGTGGACGCGATGTCGTTGTCGAGCGCCTTGATCACAAGCTCTTCCTCCCCAACAAGACGATCAACGATTAATCCGTACTTGCGATCGCCAATTGCGACAACGACTACAAAAATCTTTTTTGATACAGGCACAGGGCGACGCTTCACCAGCTGGTTCATCCGGACGAGAGTCAGCACCTGATCGCGAAGTTGCATGACTTCGCGCTGATCCACGCGGTGCAAATCGGAAGCGGATGCGCGCGCGATCTCCAGCACTGATGCGAGTGGGACCGCATACAGCCGGTCCGAGACGCGGAACATCAGAGCTTTGATGATTGCCAACGTTAGTGGAACTTTCAGTAGAAAGCTCGTTCCCTGTCCTGGTTTGGAATCGATCGTCACAGAACCTTTCAGGCGCTCGATGACCGATTTCACGATGTCCATTCCCATCCCGCGCCCGGAGATCTCGGTGATTTGCTCTGCGGTACTCAGGCCGGGGTGGAAGACAAGATGGAGCGCGTCAGCATCTGAAAGGCGCTCTGCTTCTTCATGCGAGAGCACCCCTCGGTCGACCGCTTTGCTGACAAGCTTGAAGCGATCGATTCCGCTGCCGTCGTCGGAGCATTCGATCACGATCTGATTGCCTTGATGGAACGCATTGAGTTTGATCGTTCCCTGAGCTGGCTTGCCGGCAGCAACTCGCTCTTCGGGAGTTTCAATTCCGTGATCGACCGCATTGCGCAGCAGATGCGATAGCGGCTCTGCAACTGAATCAAGGATGCTCTTGTCGAGATCGGTCTCTTGTCCCGAAACCTGCAAGATAACGTCTTTGCCGCAGGTCTTTGCCACATCGCGAACGAGGCGGGGAAAGCGCCGGAAAAGCTGGTCGACCGGCACCATGCGAATCTGCATGACCGACTTCTGCAGGTCGTTCAATATGCGGGCCTGAAATGCCATCGCGTCAGAAAACTTCGTGCGGAGAGGATCTTTGGCAAATCTTTTCTCGAATTCACTGGTGGCCTGCATGAGCATGGACTTGCCAATGACGAGTTCGCCGACCAGGTTAAGAACAGCATCGATGCGTTCTGCGTCGACGCGCAACTTTGCGTTGGTCGACGAGCTTGCGGCCGCGGCAGCTGTGCTCTCTTCCGTGCCTGGTTCGCTCTCCCGTTCCGATATTCCGAGAACGTCCGCCTCATCGGAAGAAGACGCATCTGTGCATTGCTGCGCTTCCTGATTCCCATTAAGGGAAACAGACTGTATCAGGACATTGGAAATAATCGATGGGATCCGGCACTTGGCTTCGATGTTCTCGACGGGCGCGGACGAGGCGAGCGAAAATTCCAGTACATCGATCTGCTCGGAGAGGGAGCCCTCCTCAGGAAAAGCAGCCAGAACATCGCCGAACTGAGCCAGCGCATTCTTGACCAGCTGAACTGCGGCAGTCTTCATCGGACAATGTGGATCGATCGCCAGCGCAATGTTGTAAACGGCGCGTCCATTGCTGAGTTCACGCTCGATGCCGATCTGCTCATACTCGTTCCAGGCAAAGCGGCCTGTAAGTTTGTAGGGAACGATATGACGCGGCTCGGGAGTCGCAACCAGTTCTCGAATCCTTTCACGAACTGTGGCGAGGGCACGAACCGTGGCGGCAGTCGGCGGCTGCATTCCCTCGCGATAGCAGGTAAGTAACGCTGCAAAAATATCCGCGGCACTCAGCACCACTTCAACCAGTTTGCCTTTGGTCGATGCGGCAATTTCGGGCGTAAGCACGTCTTCGAGCTGATGAGCGAGGCTACTCAGTTCTTCGAATCCGCAGGCAGCCGAGTCGCCCTTCAAGGTGTGAACAGTTCTCCGCACCTCGCGGACCAATTCGGCATTTTGCGGAGTTTGTTCAAGGCGGAGGCCCTGCTCATTGAGCGCCTGCAAAAGCTCCGAGGCGGTCTCAAAGAACAGCTCGCGCATCTCGAATTGTTGTTCTTCCGAGAAGAAGCTCAAACCGTCGCCTCAATGCGTTGATACGCTGTGCCGTTGTTCTCGTGAATCATGCGGAACTTATCTGTAAGCCCAAACAGACTCTCTGCATGTCCTACGAGCAAATAACCTTCGGGATTCAAACAGCGATAGAACTTTTCAATCAGACGCTTCTGCTCGGCTTCGTCGAAATAAATCATCACGTTGCGGCAGAAGATCACGTCGTTGCGCTGCGGCAGGAATTCTGTTTTGAGATTGTGAAAATCGAAGTGCACGAGCTCTTTGAGCGCTTTCTTCACCACGTAACGGTCGCCAAGCTTGTCGAAATAGCGCAGGCGGAAGCTATAGTCCACAGCTTCCATTTGGGAATCCGTATACGAACCCTCTTGTGCTGCGCGCAATGCGGAGTAACTGATGTCTGAAGCCAGAATCTCAACTTTCCACGGAGGTGGAATCAGTGGCTTGGGAGACGGCATGTCGAACGGCAGTGGGTTGCGCAGATAGTAGTAAGCCAGTGCGTCAGAAATCTGCATCCCCATCGTGTACGGCTCGGGGCCGGTGGAGCAGCCGGCGCTCCAGCAGCGCAACGTCCAATCACGACGCGCCTGCTTACGGTGGAGGATTTCTTCGAGAATGGTTTTCTGGAAAAGATCGAGCTGCGCGCGATTGCGAAAAAAACTAGTCTCATTGACGGTCAGGTTTTCGAGCAGCGCGCTGAGCTCGCCTTTTCCGTCTCGGCTCGTGAGCAAGCGGTAGTAGCTGTAAAAGCTGTCGAGGTTACATGCCTTCAGGCGCCGCTGGAGCCGGTCTTGCAGAAAGTGAATGCGGCGCTCATCGAAGTGCATTCCGCATTCCTGATAAATCAAGGTCTGCAGTAGCTTGAGTTCGGCGTCGCTAATGCTGATTGGAACAGTGAAAGTAGCCATTGAGCTCTCTTTGAACCGCTGTTCAATATCGCGACGAACCGGGGCAGTCCGCAGCAGATACCGTTCGTATTAAGCCATCGCGGGAACTGTCATCTCTCCCAACCTTCGTAATTCACCTTTTTGCATGATTTTTGCCAAGTCGACCAAAATGATGAGCCGACCATTCAATTTGCCCACACCGGTGACGTACTTGACTTCAGCATCATCGAGAACATCTGGTGGACCCTCAATTTCGCTCGGACAGACCCGCAGGACCTCAGAAGCAGCATCAACGATCAGGCCGACCATCTTGCGTTCGATCTCAGCCACCAGGATTCGGTTCTTCCGGGTGCGTTCGATTTTTTTTTCTCCAAAGCGCTTCCGTAAATCGATGACCGAAACTATTTTTCCGCGCAAGTTGATGACGCCTTCGACGTAGTCCGGAGCATCTGGTACGGCGGTAATTTCGGGAACGCGAACGATTTCGTGAACTAAATCGATCGGAACACCGAACGTTTCTTTCCCGATCCGGAAACCGACGAGTTGTAGGTCCTTCGCCATAGAGATCCTCAGAATCGGTTTAGTTCACCGTAGTTGCGTAGCGCGTCTGCGGCTTCTGATCTTCCTGCCAGTGGCCGTTTGCGCCTTTGCGGTGTCCGTTGCCGTTCGCCTGCAGAGCCTCCAGCACAAAGCGGTCCATGGATTCGAGCATCGCGCGCGACATCTTATTCATCTGCTCGGCAGAGGCGGCAAGTTCAGTCGATCCCGAAGTGGAACGCTGGATCAGTTCGCGCATCTTCTCCATCGCGCGAACCACAGCTTGTGCTCCCGACGCCTGTTCCTCAACTGACGAATTGATTTCGTGCGTGATTTCGTTGAGCCGCGTGGTAGCGCGGGCGATCTGCGAAGATCCATGCGACTGCTCGTTCGTAGCTGCGCCGATTTCCTGAGCAAACTTGTAGACCTCCGTCACTACGTTCGAGATCTTCTTTAGCGCTCCGCTGAGTTCTGTTCCCTGCACCAGACCGTCGTTGACGATGGTGGTGCTCTTATCCATATTCTCAACGGCTTTGCGGGCTTCTTTCTGGATGCTCTCGATAAGATCTGAAATTTCGCGTGTAGATTGCGCCGATTTCTCTGCGAGCTTACGCACTTCGTCGGCGACGACAGCAAAGCCGAGCCCGTGTTCGCCGGCACGCGCGGCCTCGATAGCGGCATTGAGAGCGAGCAGATTCGTCTGCTCTGCGAGATCATCGATGACTTCGATGATCTTGCCGATATCGTCAGCGCGGGTGCCGAGAGCGCGAATAATTCCAGAAGACGCCTGGATGGAGCCGTTAATCTTGTTCAGTCCGTCGGTGGTCTTTTCCATCGTCTGGATTCCGCTCTGCACCTCTTCGCGTGAGCGCTGCGAAATTTCGAGCAGAACCTTCGCGGTATCAGCAACGCGCTGAATGGAGGCGACCATCTGGTCGATGGACGCCGATGTCTCACTTACGCTCGACGCTTGTGTCTGCGTGTTCTTCACCATGTTCTGCACGTTGATGCTCATCTCGTGCATGGTGCTGGTGACTTCATCAATGGCCGATGCAGCCTGTACGTTGATCTTTGCCGACTCATCTGAGGCGCTGGCTACTTCGTTTGACCCTCCGGCAACCTGGGACGCGCTGTCGCGAGTGCTCTTGACCAGGGCGCGCAATCCGATCGTCATTTCGGAGAACGCTCGACCCAGCGTGTCACGCTGCGAGCGCGGCTGAATCTGCAGGCTGAGATCACCGCCGGCAATCGCTTCAGAGAATCCCGCCATCTCTTTCAGGTAGGCGATCATCTTGTTGAAGCTCTTGCTGAGCTCGCCGATCTCGTCTTCCCGCTCGATGTCGATTTTTTGATCGAGGTCACCCGAATCGCCGATCTCGCGCGCCACCAGCATCAGGTGGAACAAAGGATCGGTGATCGATCTGGGAATGTAATAGGCAATGATGATGCCTCCGCCGATGGCCACAAAGGCCAGCATGCTTGCGATCCAGGTCATCATCGTTCCTAAAGTTGCATCACCCTGCTGCTGGTCCTGCAACACCTGCTCGGTGGCTGCCATCGTCTGATCAACGGGATCTTTCACACTCTTCAGCCAATCGCCAGGATTCTGCTGGAGGTAAAAGATCTGTAGTTCCGCGACCGTCGAATTGCCCGAATCGACCTGTTTGCGTTTCTCCATCAGTGGACGCGCAAAACGTTCGAGCCACTCGTGTTCTGCCTCGTTCAGGCGGTCGAGCGGAACCTTTTCTTCCTCGGTGGCCCTGGCTTTGGTTTCGTGAATAGCTTCGTCGAGATGGGACGCGCCACTGACGACCTTGTCAGCCTCGGCCGGATCCCCACTCAATAAGTAATTGTCGAGGTGGATCTGGTTTTGGCTGAGTTGATACTGCAGGGCCGAAGTGTCGCGCAGCAGTTGGAATGATCGCTGCGTGTGCTTCTTGGCGGAGTGCTCACGAATGAGAGCTCCTACATTGAACAGGCCGAGTAGGAATACCAAGCCCGTCATGATGCTAAAGCCAACGCGAAGCTTTTTTGCGATTGTCATTTGCCTATGTACCCACGTTTTCCAGGCGCCGGAGCCTAGTTGTTGCCGTTTGTGAAACGAATCTCCACCACCTCAGTACCTTCCGTGCCGGGTTCATACCGCCACTGCTTCACGGCAGCTTCAGCTGCGTCGATTAGCAGAGGGTGTCCGCCCAGGGGCCTCACTGTCTTGACTTGACCATTTGCGCCCACGATGAGTTCCAGCTTGACTGCGCCAGTAACGTTCATCTTTTTGGCCAGATCGGGATATTGCGGAGCAACTTTCGATTTGATCTTTCGTGTGGAATCGTCGGCGTGCGTAAGTATTGCGAAGCCGAGAACAAAGCCGATTACTACTCCAAACCAGCGAGACTTCTGAAGGAAGCTGCGCACAGTTCTCTCCTTAGGGATGAATTCAGCCTGAAATCTGCACGGAAGGTGCCAGGTTTGACCGGCTCGTGACCTCGGTAATTGAGTCATCCCTAAGTTGTTGATTTTTCGAGCGAAACTCTCGCAACAATAAGCACTGGTCGCTGCCACGACAGGCACCAAACTGTCTCATTAGCCCGCAATCCCGCCTTTCTCACGTCTCAAGCTGAGAACTTCTCAGGCGAGTAACTGGTTACCGACGATGCACGGTGATCCTGATTCGCGTTGACTCAAAATGAGATTGCACGCTACCGTCGCAGTTCGGATCAGGCTCGTTTTGAGACAGATTTTGCGAACATGAACCCCACATCTCCAGAGTCGTGCGCTGATTTTGCGCACTCCGAACGTCATCGCGCTGAGACGCTCGTATCTTTTGCCTTGGAAATTGGCGGATCGGTTGAGCTGAGTGATCTAGCGCAAAAGTTCACCGCTCGCGCGATGGAGCTTGCTGGAGCCAGATGCGGCTTCCTGGTTCTTATAAAGGATGGGTGTGCTCAGACGGTCGTGTTCCGCCCTGAAAGAGTTGGTCAGCTTTCGCTTCATCGTCTGAATCGTGCTGTTGAAGCACTGATCGCACGTTCCCGCGCGAAGGGCATTGTCCTGGCCGCCGATCGGTTCGACCTCCAGCTGGCAGAGGAGCAGGGATGGCAGCAACTAATCATTACACCTCTTTGCGGTGGAGGAAACGAGCTACTCGCGGTGCTGGGATTGGTTGATTGCAAATCTCACTCCGCCAGGGATGTCGAACTGCTGCAGGCGATGGCAGTGCATGCCGCCGCCTCTCTGCAGAACTCGCAATTGTTTGCGCGTATCACGCGCGCGAGTCGGCAATGGGCTGAGATATTCGATTCCATTTCTGATCTCATGCTGGTACACGACGAGCAGCACCGCGTGCTTCGCGTGAATCGCTCGCTCGCGGAGAGACTGAATAAGCAGCCCACACAACTGCTGGGAGTTTCGGTTCGGGAAGTGTTTCCGCAGAGCTTCTCGAACCAGAGTTGTCCGTTTTGCCTGCATGTTGATGGTGAGCATTTCCGCGAGGAATTTCGTGAGGCGACCACCGGAAACGTCTACTTGATCTCATCTTCACGTCTGCGAAGCCCCGGGGACGATTCTCCGCAGACCGTCCACGTCCTTAAAGATGTGACTGCCAGCCGTCGCGCAGAGCGACTCTATCGCGAGCTCTTCGACAATATCCAGGAAGGCGCTTACTTTTCGGCGCCCAATGGCCAACTGCTCGAGGTCAATGACGCTCTGGTGCGCATGCTTGGCTACGACAGCCGGGAGCAATTGCTTGCTGTCAGCGCGGAGAAGCTCTACGTCGACCCTGGACATCGGAACATCGTCAAGCGAGCGTTGAATAAATTCGGGCGGCTCCGCAACCATGAGCTTGCTTTGCTGCGTCGCGACGGTTCGATCATCTACGTTCTCGAAAACAGCTTCGTTGTGCGGGACGATGCCGGCAGAGTAGTCGAGTATCGCGGCGTGCTTCTCGACATAACCGAAATGAAGCACGTGCAGTCACAGCTGCAGCGCGAGCACGATTTCAATACACAAATCCTCAACCACACGCAGAGTCTGATCGCCGTGGCCGATACCGCCGGCCTCGTGAGCTACGCCAATCGCCGCTGCTGTGAAGTAGCGATGGGTTCGGGAGGCGATCTGGTTGGTTCCCGAATTGAAACTATGGTTGCGCCGAGTCACCGAGCTACGCTGCGGGACGCTATCGAGTCCGTTCTCGAAGGAAACGTCGTGAATAACCTCGAACTTCCGCTGGTCCGCGATCGCCAGACCATCGGCAGCTTTTCTGTGAATCTCAGTCCCATGCGCAGCCCTTCGGGAGAGGTGAACAGTCTGGTTGCGGTAATGACAGACATTACCGACGTGGCCATGCTGCAGGCAAAGTTAATGCACACAGAAAAAATGGCGGCAGTCGGCCAACTCGTTTCCGGCGTTGCTCACGAGGTGAACAATCCCCTCACAGCCATCATGGGATTTGCCGACCTTCTGATCGACAGTCCAGAACTATCCACCGAAGTGAAGGATGACTTGCGGGTAATTGTGCACGAAGCCCAGCGCACACGCGAGATCGTCCGGAACTTGCTTAGCTTTGCGCGGCAGACTCCGCCACAGAAGCAGGGCGTTGATCTGCATCAGGTACTGCGGCGAACAATTTCGCTGCGCGCATATGACTTGAGCAACGAAGGTGTGGAACTCGTGGAAAAGTTTGATTCGACACTGCCCAACGTCACCGGAGATGCGCACCAGCTTCAACAGGTATTTCTCAACATCCTGAACAATGCTTTCGATGCGGTCCGCGAAACTGGCAGCCGGGGCCGCATTACCATTGCAACTTCCCGCGTGCGCGATTGCGTTGAGATCAGCTTTACCGATACAGGAACGGGAATCGCGAATCCGGAGCGGATATTCGATCCGTTCTACACGACCAAAGAAGTGGGGAAAGGAACGGGTCTTGGCCTAAGTATTTGCTATGGAATTGTCAGGGAGCACGGAGGCGAGATTGTGTGCTTCAACAATCAGAATATCTCCGGAGCAACCTTTTCGGTCCGCTTGCCATTGTTGAATGCCGGACGTGAATTGGCGAAGGCCGCAGCGGCGTCGGTTTAACGAAAGAGAACGACGCGCGAAGAGATCAAGATGACTAAATTACCTCTGCTGGTGATCGAAGACGAAGCTGCGGTGATGTCGTTCCTGCGCACAGCACTGGAGCGCAATGGCTACTCCATCGTGAGCGCGTCGTCTGGGGCAGAAGGCTTAAAGCTGCTGGAGAGTGGCGCATACATGGGAGTGATTTCGGATATGCGCACTCCGGGCGGAATCAGCGGCGCGGATGTTCATGCATGGATTCGGGCCAATCGTCCGGAACTCTCACGGCGCATTCTGTTCATTACCGGCGATACGGTGAACCGCGAAACGATGGAGATTCTCGAGCAGACCGGCGCGCCGTGTATCGAAAAGCCTTTTCGGGTTGCACAGTTGTTGCGCAGCCTTGAAACGCTCATGGCAGGTGAGGCGCGATGAGCCAGGAGACTCTTCATCTGCTCGTCGTCGATGACCAGGAGAGCATTCGCAAGCTCTGCGTCACAGTTGGTGCGTCCCTGGGTTTGCGCTGCACGCAGGCAGAGAGCGCCGAAGCTGCGCTCGCCGAGCTTGATTCCGATGCTCCCGACATGATTCTGGCCGACTTGATGATGCCGAATATGTCTGGGCTCGATTTTCTGACGGAGGTGAAGAGCACAATGGCGCACGCCGAGATCGCGATCATGACCGGCCATGGCTCGATCGAGAGTGCTGTGCAGGCAATGCGTCTCGGCGCTTACGACTACATCACCAAGCCGTTTCGAATCGAAGAGTTGAAACTTCTGCTGGAGCGGATGCGGGAAAAGGTGCAGCTGGTAAACGAAAACATCTTCTTGCGCGAGCGCGTGAATACCGAAACCGACCTCAGCGGCATCGTCGGTTCTTCCGTCAAGATCCAAGACGTGCTGCGCATGATTGCGCGCTTGAAAGACACACGCACGCCGGTGCTCATCGCCGGCGAAAGCGGAACCGGCAAGGAACTAGTTGCCCGTGCCATTCATTTCCGAGGCCAGTACGCGAAACGCCCGTTCGTCGCCGTCGATTGTGGTTCGCTGGTTCCTACACTGATCGAAAGTGAACTGTTCGGATATGAGAAAGGCGCGTTTACAGGAGCGGCGCGCAATAAGGAAGGGCTCTTCGAGAGTGCGAACGGAGGCACCATCTTTCTCGACGAGATCGGCGAGCTGCCGCTGGAAATGCAGGCGAAACTCCTCAGAGTTCTCCAGGAGAAAGAGGTTCGACCCGTCGGCAGCAACACTCGGGTAAAAGTCGACGTAAGAGTTATCGCGGCCACCAATCGAGATCTTGAAGCTGCATACAAAGAAGGGACATTCCGCAAAGACCTCTATTTCCGTTTGAATGTTGTGACCCTGCACCTTCCGCCGTTGCGGGAGCGCAAGGCCGATATTCCCGCTTTGGTCCACTGGTTTCTGAACAAGTTTGTTCCCGGGCAGAACATCCAGATCACTCAGGCCGCCATGCAGGATCTTATGCAGTATGAGTGGCCGGGTAACGTCCGCGAGCTGGAAAACTGTATCCAGCGTGCCGTCGCGTTGGGCAGCCAGAATGCGATCGACGTGCATGACCTACCGCCCCCCATCCGTCGGCTGTCGGAACCGCCAGAGTCGGAGCTTGAACCAGTCCAGGTGAAGTCGAGCGACTTGGCGGAGCTGGAGCGAGAGACCATCCGGCGCGTTTTTGAACAAACAAAAGGCGACAAAACGCTGACCGGACAAATGCTTGGGATCAGCCGTGCGACGCTGTATCGCAAATTGAAACGGTATAACATCGGGCAGCCCTCCCAAATGGGTGCCGCGGTAGGAGTCCCAAAATGAACCTTTAGCCCTGCCTTGCCAGGTGAGACGGCGGTTTCATTCTGAGACATTCAATTATATTTCCGGCGTCTGGAAGCGCATTTCCGACGAATTATCAACAGCTTAGAAGCCGTCGCGATTTGGCATCCGCTTTGCACATCTTGATCTGTCGCACTCTGTGTGTTCGATGGGAAAGGCTGCGCAATGACCGTTGCACGAGATTCCTTGAGACAGGAACTGCCAAAAATTGGAAGTCGGACCACTGCGCAACCACCGGATTTGGAGCGACTGGCACAATTTTTTCCTGACGGCACGAGAGTAAAGATGCCTGTGGAAGTTTCGCGTTTGGATGGAAGTTCGTCCGAGCCAGTGCGTACCGTTCTGGAATACGGGACTGCGCACGAAGTGATTTTTCGCTGCGCCCTGCCAATGGAGTTTGGTGATCGCCTCCGGCTTACCAATCGCGACGGCTCTCTGGACACGGAGGCGAAGGTAATGGCGGTACAGATCAGCGCCTCGGAAACCTTGGTGGCGGCTCGGTTCACCGCCGAAGTGCATAACTGGATTATTAAATGATGAGCACTGCTACCGCATCGCTGATCGAAATTGCCGCCGAATGGCGTAGCGCGCGCCGTCTTTATTCCTTTTACTCGACCCTTATTCGTGAATTCCAGCTCGAAGTTCCGCACTGCAAAGAGCTCGAAAATCCTGTTGACCGCGCAGAACGCGAAGTCTTAGATAAAGTCCACAAATGGTTCAGTCAGGTTGATCGCCAGGTGCAGGTCGCACAAATGCGACAACTCCTGCAGAGCGATCGCTTTGGCGAGGAGCAGTTGTTGCGAGCGTTGCTCCTGCGGCATTTACCGCAACAGCAGCGCGATGAGGCATTGCGTGACAAGTTGGATTACCTCCTGGTGCAGTACTTCGCTGCAGTTGCACCCCATCATCCGCATGACAGTCAGGTGACTTCATCCGAAGTTGCGCAGGCGCTTGGGCCGGTGCTTGGCGCTGTCATTCCCCGCGAATTCCTGTGGATGAAACAATTCGACGAGATCGCGAACAGCGTCGATCGCTGCTCGACTCTTTCCGAACTGCTTGATAGCGGACTCGTCGAGCTTGGCAGGAATAAGAAGAAAGCGCTTGGCGCCCAATACTTCTCTCCGGAAGCACTGGTTCAGATCACCAGATTCAACTTCCGCTTGCGGCTCGGATTCTTCCGCCTCATGCACTCGGATCTGCAGGCGATTCGCACCGCGATCCAGCAGCTCGAGAGTGCCGGCGTAAGCAGCGTCGATTGCCGCGAGGCAGGCCTTGGTTCCGAAGAGCCCCTCGCGACCTTGCGGACGCTTTGTCACCAGTGGAAGAAACCATTTCGGGAAGCGTATCGGGCTGGCCAGTCATTTCGTCAGCTTGGACAAATTCGCAATATCCTCACAAAGAAAGTGCAAACAATTGCATCAGCCAAAAATGGCCCCACGGCGCTTCCATTTCAAGCCGGACCTCCAGAGTTTGCAGTCATGGCGCCAGATGCGGCGCCAACTGAATCCCATGCTGAAGCGACTCTCGAAAAAGTAGTCGATACCATTTCGGAACAACTATTCGCCTCGAAACAGAAGAGCACCGTATCCACCGTGATCGTTGGTCATGCGAAAGAAGTGCTTGCATCATGGGAAGTCAAAGCTTTTGTGCAAGCGGGTGACCCGACGTGCAGGGCCATTCAGCGAGCCGTTGCTGCTCGCTGTCTAGTCGCAGATGCTGCCGCCCTGGCGAAAGAAGGAAACAAAAGCGGATTACTAGAAGCGCTGGATTGCGCGCATCATCAGGCTGCGGCCATTCAGGAGCAGGTCGCGAAAGCGAAAGAGCGCGGCGATATCGATGCGGCAGTAAGCCTCGCGGCCACCGCGAAGAGATTGCTCGCTGTGATCGACGCGACGGAGAAGTCGAAGTAATGAGTCAGATTGCCAATCAGAGTCTAAAACTGCTCGTGGTATCCGATCAGGCTGGATTTTTCCGGGATCTTGTTGCTCGATGGCAGATGCAATCGCAAGTTCCGGAGTTCACGGCGGTGAATAGCGATTTATTGCGGAGTACGAGTGCTTCGGTTTTCGACATTGCGATTGCCGGCGACGTGCAAGCGTCGCGAGCAAATGAAATCCGTACGCTGCTGAATCGAGGAGCTGCCCCAGCTGTTTATGTCTCTACCGCAGGAGAATCGGTTCACGGGTTGCGGCGCGCATATCCGCGACTAACCGTGATTCCGCGACATGATGCGTGGCTCGATACGCTGGTTTTGGTCACAGAGGAAATTGTGAAGCGTCGTGAGATTTTTGCGCATATTCAGCGACTCGAGCAGAGCGCGCGGTCACAGGAGGCACACGCGACACTGGGGAGATACATGGCCGAGACGCGCCACGGCTTCAACAACGCGCTTACGTCGGTTTTGGGAAACGCGGAGTTACTGATGCTGCAGTCGGCCGGACTCGAACCGAACATGCGGGAGCAACTGGAGACGCTGCATGCGATGACACTTCGTCTACATGAAATGATGCAGCGCTTTACCTCGCTAGAGCTCGAAATGCAACGCGCGGAGAAAACCGCGCGGTCGGAGAAGAATTTGGAGTCACTCACGTATGCGGCCAGAGCCTGAGATGGAGTTATAGAGACCCCGTGAAAAAGATTCTCATCGTCGACGATTCGCTCGCAGAAGTGAAGCTCATGGAATCGGTGCTTCAAAAGGCGGGCTATTGGCCCGTCGCGATTCACGATCCCCGCAAGCTCGAAGCGACCATCGCAGCGGAGCGGCCGAGTCTGATTTTGATGGATGTCGTCATGCCGGAACGCAACGGATTCCAGGCATGTCGTGAATTGAAGGGTAGTGCGGAGTTCAGTTCGATACCAGTGGTGATCGTGAGTTCGAAGAATACGGAGAGCGACAAATTCTGGGCTCAGCAGCAAGGAGCGGACGGCTACGTAATTAAGCCGTTCACTCCCGCCGAACTTCTCGGGGCAGTGCAGAGGTTTGTATAAGGTGACGGAAGAAACACCAATTCCGCAGCAGCTTGAGCCGATCTCGCCGGATCAGATCGAAGTTCCCGATTTGGCACTCGGCGCGCAGGAGCCGCTGCGTCAGTATTGCGTGTTTCGTGCAGGACGAGAAAGGTTCTGTCTGTCGGTATTGGAAGTCGAAGAGGTCGTGGATTGGCCGCCGTTAACGCGCATGCCGCTGGCGCCCAGCTTTCTGATGGGCATCTTCAACCTGCGCGGATCGATTGTGCCGATCGTGGACATTGCGTTTAGCGAAGGTCGGCGTCCGGACCTGCCGCCGCGGCAAGTTGTCGTGGCGTATCTTCCGGCGGAGGGAGATCGCGATCATCTCCGCATCGGAATCGCGGCAGACGAGGTGTTTGGAACCTACAGCACCTCGGAGCCGCTGATTTTGGCGGATATCCCCCGCGATGTCCCGCATTGTTGTGGGATGCTGCGCCAGGAGGATCGGCTGGCGCTCACGTTGGATTTAAAGAGATTAGTGGAAGCATTTCCGGTTCCGGTGATATGACCAAAATAGGAAATTGGAGTTTAGGTTTTCGGAGGCAGTTATGAAAGGTCGGCTGAATCAAGCCATCTGGACATTGGGAGCGATCAACGCGGCTGCGTTGTTGGCTGTTCTCTATTTCGCATACTCGGCAGGCTCGCATGCCAATGGACTTGGCATTGGCGATGCAATGTCCGCGCCGGGCGAGACGCCAAAGCTGTTTCTTGCCGCGGTCCTCGTCGGTCTGTCTGGGGCTATGTTCGTTCTCTTCCGGCTCTCGAACAAGATCGCGAAGCCTGTGAACGAGCTGGTGAACTACTCGCAGAAGTTCGCTAATGGCGAGTACAACAGCCGTCCGCATATCGAAGGCGATGATGACTTCACCGTCATCGCGGAGAACTTCACGCGCAGCTCGGAGCGCATCAGCCGAGCTGTTCACAATCACGAAGCGCAGGAAGCTCTGCAGAAGAGCGTGACGGACTTTCTGACGGTCGTTAGTCAGATCGCTCGCGGCGATCTCACGCTCCGTGGACGAGTCACGAATGATGCCCTAGGCAACGTTGTCGATTCCGTGAACTACATGCTCGACAACTTCGCGAAGGTCCTGGAGCGTGTGCGTAAGGCTGCCGTCGACGTTTCATCGAGCGCCAATGAGATTCTGCTCTCCTCTGAAGACATGGCCAGCGGTGCTGTGCAGCAGGACCAGGAAATCACCAACACTTCTTCTGCCGTGGAAGAGTTGACGGTCTCGATGAAGCAGGTGTCGAACAACGCTGAAGCCTCCGCGGAAGCTGCGAGACGTGCTCTCGATGCCGCCGAACAAGGCAACCGCTCCGTACGCGACACGCTGGAAGGCATGCAGCGCATTCGTGCATCGGTGCAGGCGACGGCGAAAAAGATCAAGTCGCTCGGCGACCGCTCGCTCGAAATTTCCGAAATCATCAACGTGATTAACGATATTACCGAGCAAACCAACCTGCTCGCTCTCAACGCGGCTATCGAAGCAGCCCGAGCCGGCGAAGCCGGACGCGGATTCGCAGTCGTCGCCGACGAAGTCCGCAAACTCGCCGAACACTCACGAACTGCTACGAAAGACATCGCTGGCCTGATCAAAGCCATCCAGGCCGAAACCAACGAAGCCGTTGTCGTCATGGAAGAAGGAACCAAAGAAGTGGAAGTCGGAGCGCGTCTGGCCGATCAAGCCGGCAAAGCGCTGGAGGCGATTTCGAGTGTCGTGCGTCAATCGGCAGAACTGGTCCAGGAAATTTCGCTGGCATCGAAACAGCAGGTGCGTGGTACGGAAGGTGTGGCGAACGCAATGCAGATCATCTCGAACATTACGCGCCAGACCTCGCAAGGAGCGCGCCAAACAGCCCGCACGGTTGAGAACATGGTGAAGCTCTCGGAGCAGTTGAACGAAGCGCTTTCGCAGTTCCGTATCAGCTCGAGTGGACCTATTGAAGTAAAAGAGTTGAGCTCGGCGGCTACAGCGATGTCGCGACGCTGATGAACTGCCCAAAGGCGACTTGTAATCGACAAAGGTGATTGAGAATTCCAATCCGGTAGTTGTGACCGAGCATGAGCTCGGCGAATTGCGTTCGTTCATCGAGCGTCGTTCTGGAATTCTGTTTGACGAATCCCGCACTCGGTTCTTGTCCAAGCACGTCCGCGAACATCTGATTCAGAGACAGCTGGCGCGGGCCTCCGAGTTGCTGCGAGTCATCCACGGTTCAAACACGGAATATGAATCGCTGCTGGAAAGGCTTCTCACGCAGGAAACATCTTTCGTCCGCTATCCAGCCGTGTATCAGGCTCTCGCGGAAAAGGTCTTACCCGAGATTCACGCAAAGAAGTTCTGGAGCAATCCGCGAACCCTGCGGATATGGAGCGCCGGCTGTTCCACTGGCGAAGAGCCTTACTCAATCGCGATCAGCGTGCTCGACGCACTGGAACTTCCGGACGCCTGGAACATTGAAATTCTCGCGACTGACATCAGCCGCAATGCATTGAATATCGCCGAGCGCGGCTGCTATACGAAGCGGGACTTGGAGTCGCTGACGTCCGGGCAAATCGAGGCTTACTTCAGCCATTCCGGCAAAAACGAATACCGGGTGAAACCGAAGGTGCGCAACCTGATCACCTTCGCGCAGATGAACTTAGCGCAGATGGTTTACATGGGGCGCTTCGATTGCATTTTCTGCATGAACGTCCTGATTTATTTTTCCGATGATCTGCGGGCGAATTTGATTCGACGTTTTCATGAGTACCTCGAGCCGGATGGATATTTGTTTTTGGGCCATGCGGAGTCGGTAGCGAAAGCCAAAGTGGATCTCGAGCCGATCGTCATTGCCGACTCGCTGATCTATCGCAAGTCGGCGCTGGCCCGCAGCGCCGCACAGGAGACTTTGTGAGTACGCCGGGAGCAGAATTCGTCGAGGTCTTTCTCCAGGAAGCCTCCGAGCACCTGCAGTTTCTGCGGGAGTACTCCGGCATTCTTCAGGATCCATATCCGGTTCCCGAAGACATTCAGCGGCTCTATATCTCGGCGCACACGCTTGAAGGCAGCTCCGGTTCTTATGGATTCCCACTCTTTCGGGAAGTCGCCAGCAAGCTGAGTCACATCTTTCAATACGCGATGAACGCCACCATCGCTGCCGACGCGACCGGACCGATCACTGAGTTCATCTCTGAGGGCATCGCTGTTCTTGAATCCGATTTGCTGATGATCAGCGCCAACGGAATCGAGAACGAAGAAGAGATCACTGCATTTAAGCAGCGTTATACGTTCGCCTTCGAGCCTGTGGCGCCTGCGCCTCAGCCGGTAGAGAACTACGTCGCTCCCGTGAATCTACATCAAAAGGCAGATCTGCCGCTTGCAGCCGAAAGCCATGCGAGGACTGAGGCAAAGCCCGAGGTAAAGCCTGAAGCTCCAGTGCAGCCTAAGCCCGCAGCAAAGGTCGATCTGTCGGCGCAGATTGAAAATGCGCAGCCACAGCCGGCGCCACAGCCAGTTGTTGCCGCCGCTCCTGCGAGTCCCGGCAGTGATCTTCCTGATCTGGAACCTGACGGCGATGTGCCCGCCGAAATTCTGGAATTCTTCGTTCCGGAAGCGGAAGAGCACCTGCAGATCGTGCAGGATTGTCTGCTGACCCTCGAAAGCTCAGCGGATCCGGAGACGGTAAATCGTCTTTTTCGGTCGATGCACACGATCAAAGGCTCTGCCGCGCAGGTGGGCTTGCAGAGAATTTCGCATGTGGCGCATCGCGCGGAGGATCTCATCGGTCGCGTCCGCGACGGAGAGATCAAGCCGAGTCAAAAAGTCATTGATCTCTGCTTCGAAGCGGTTGATGCAATCAAGAAATTCGTCTATCGCCAGTGGCCAGACGAAGCAACGCTGCAAGTCACTATAAACTCGCTGCTGAGCAGGCTAACCGCGCTCGCGCCCGCTGAACAGTCAGATCAGCCTGTTGAGCATTCAAAAGAAGCTACTGTTGTTGCTGCGCCACAACCCGTTCCGGGGAAATCCGAAACCACTGCCGTTCCAACAAAAAACGTTTTCGAAGAGAATCCCGACTCGGAACAAGAGCCGGAGATCATTGCCGGGCTGCGTAGCAAGGAGCCTGCGGCGCTGCCGCAGTCGAAATCGGTTCGCATTGCTCTCGAGCGCCTCGACAGCATGATGAATGCTGTCGGCGAACTGGTGATTAATCGCACGCGGATGCTGGGCCGTCTCACTGAGCTACAGCGGCTCGCCGAAGTGCTCAACTTCTCCAAGGGAAGAATGTCGGAGAAGATCTCCGACTTCCAGGAGAAGCACGAATTCAGCCGGTTGACAGGCGTGTTTGCTTCATCGTTTTCCTCGACTGGCTCGCATGGGCTGGTTGGTGGATTTGGCGATTCTTCAGAATTTAGCGAGCTGGAATGGGATCGCTACGATGACTACAACATCCTCTCCCGTTCGCTAACGGAAATCTCGGCCGACGTGAGCGAAGTTCTTACGCAGCTCGATGGTTTCGTTCGCCGCGTCGATTCCGACATCGATGAATTCACCAAACTTGCTCATCGTCTGCAGGACGAAATTACTCAGGCGCGAATGGTTCCCATTGGGAACCTCTACACGCGTATCTCGCGTACGGTTCGTGACGCCGCCAAGGCTGCAGGCAAGCAGGTCGAGCTCACTCTGAGTGGTGCCGAAACGGAGCTGGATAACAGCATTATTCAACAGATTTCGGATCCGCTCATTCATCTCGTGCGCAATGCCGTCGCCCATGGTCTTGAGAGCTCTGAGGAGAGATACAACGCAGGCAAGACCGATCATGGCAACGTTGCCGTGCGCGCTTACCATCGCGGCAATCACATCTACATCGAAGTCGAAGATGATGGAAAGGGCATCGACTACGAGAAGGTCCGCAAAACTGCGGTGGATCAAGGCATCTACTCGGAGGAACAAGCGGAGCGTCTGGGAGAACGAGATCTGCTGGAGCTCCTGTTTCATCCGGGCTTCTCGACTGCCGAGCGCAAGACCGAACTGGCAGGACGCGGTGTCGGACTCGACGTGGTTCGCGCCAACCTCACCACGCTGAATGGCGAAATCGATGTCGATACTCAGAAGAGCCTCGGCACGCGCTTCACACTGAAAGTGCCGCTCACGCTTATCATTTCGCAAGCACTGTTCGTGCGCTGCAGCGACATTTGCTTCGCATTCCCACTTTCGTTCGTTGAAGAGATTCGGCGCGTGCCTGCGAGCACGATTGAAGAAGTCGGTGGCAAGCTGCTCACGAAGGTTCGCGACGTAGTCACCGAGGTGGTTCGTCTCGATTCCCAACTTGGGCTTGGCCAAGCCGAGCCGGTGAATGGTTTCTATCACCTAGTCATTGTCAGTGTGGCGGGCCGATCCGTAGGCGTGATCATCGACGAGGTCCTGCGCAAGGACGAAATCGTGATCAAGAACCTCGGCGAGTATCTGCGTAATGTAAAGCTCTTTCCGGGGGCGACGATCGCTCCCGACGGCAGCCTGATTTTGTTAATCGACGTGAATCGCTTGGTCGCTGGTGAGGCGATTGAACGCCGTCCATTGATGACTAACGCCACTGCCGCGCGCATCTTCGCGCCCGGGGCTGCTGCGCTCGCAGCCGGCGAGATTCCCGAGGCGGTAATCGAGCCCTTGCGCCATGAAAAGGTTGTAATTCTTGCCGACGACTCGATCAGCGTGCGCAAGTTCGTCGGACGCATGCTTGAAAAAGCCGGATATCGCGTGCGTCTGGCCGCCGATGGTCTCGAAGCGCTCGAGATCGCGCTGCAGACTCGCTGCGACCTCATCATTACCGATTTGGAAATGCCGCGCACCAACGGCTACGAGCTGATGATGCACTTGCGCCAGAATGCCGAGACGAAAGGCATTCCCGTTATGGTCGTGACCTCTCGCGCGGGAGCCAAGCATCGTGAACGTGCCGAGAAGGAAGGCGCGGCCGAATTCCTCACGAAACCAGTGCAGGATGAGCAGTTGATTGCAGCGGTAACGAAGTTGATCGGTCCGGCGCACGGACCGGTGGTGAAAGGGGAGACGCGCGCCGCGTCTGTGCCTGCGATTTAAGTATGGCAGCTCACGCCAAAATCCGTGTACTCATTGCCGACGATTCGGCTTTCATGCGCAAGGTGCTGCACAGCATCCTGCTCGCGGAGCCGGGATTCGAGGTCGCGGGCGAAGCTCGCGACGGACGCGAGGCCGTGAGTCAGTCCGAATCGCTGAAGCCCGACGTGATCACGATGGACATCAACATGCCCCATCTGGATGGGCTGCAGGCGACTGAGCAGATCATGTCCACAAATCCCCGTCCGATTGTGGTCGTGAGCTCGGAATCGAAGGAAGGAGCGGAGATCACGCTCAAAGCGCTTCAACTCGGGGCCATCGATTTTGTAGCCAAGCCGAACAGCGGCGTCGACCTTGATATGAGTAGCGTGCGCGACGAACTCGTTCGCAAGCTCCGCGTTGCAGCCAAAGTTCGCGTGGTGCGCACCGCATCCCGAACCAAAGTTGCGCACGAGGTTGCGGCTTCAGCTCCTCGGACCGAGCCCGGAGTGACTCCTGCTCCGAAAACGGAATCGCCGCGGGCCGCCGCGCAGCCTGCAAAATCGAATGGCAAGTTCCCGCTGGTGGTGATTGCCGCCTCAACTGGCGGGCCGGCCACTCTCATGAGATTCTTGCCGGCATTCCCGCGCGAATTTTCGGGAGCCTTACTGATCGTGCAGCACATGCCGGGCACGTTTACTTCCCAGTTCAGCCAGCAGCTATCCGAGGCCTGCGCGATTCGCGTGAAGGAAGCAGAAGCGGGAGAAATCCTGGCGGCGGGGACTGCCTACATTTGTCCAGGATCGCATCATATGCGCGTCTCCGCCACCGGTCGGGTCACGCTCGACGATGGCCCGCGAATCCTCGGCTATCGCCCGTGCGCCGATGTGACTTTGGAAAGCGCCGGGGAATATGCCGGTCCCCTCTCAATCGGAGTTGTAATGACCGGAATGGGAAATGACGGTGTTCGTGGAGCGCAAGCGATGAAGAGCGCCGGCGGATACATTATCGCGCAGGACGAGGCAACATCCGTGATCTTCGGAATGAATGCTGAAGCGATCCGCAATGGTGTTGTCGACCAGGTGCTGCCCATCGAGAACATCTTCACTGCAATCGAGAAGCGCGTTCTGCAGGTGCACGGTGCGAAGGCTGGTGCATAGTGAAGATTTCGCAATCGCGACCGCGGGCCAGCACCCCACGGCGTGCGCAAGAGACAGTGATTCTGTTTTCTGCGGGCGGCGTGCATTTCGCAATATCCGCGCCAGCGGTGGAAGAGATTCGCGAGAGCGCAGGACTAAAAGCGTTTGTTGCCTATGGCTTTCAGGACAGGTTTGCAAGAGTGAAGCACACTTTGGAGCGGCAGGATAAGACAATATTCGTCGTGGATGCATGCAGTCATTTTCGTATTCAGGGGAAGCAGCCTGCGCGATTGATGCTGCTTCGCCATGCTCCTGCAGCGTTAGCAGTGGACTCGATCGATGGCATGAAAGATATCTATGCCATTCACAAGCTGCCGGTTGCGTTCACGGGAGAAGAGCGGAACTGGTATCGCGGACTAACCCTGATCGAAGGCCGCGTGATTCCGGTAGTGCGTCCGGAAGCACTTCTAAGCAAAGCGGAGGCTGCGCTATTGGCAGCGGCATCTCTTGCGAAGGGAAGGGAAAGTAAGTTCGTGGTAGCAGCGCGATGAGCATCTTCAACGAGCAGCGATCATACGTTCTCTTTCCAATGGGAGAGAAGCGCTTTGCTTTGCCTGCAGAGCAGGTGAGCGAACTTGCTCGTCCCCGAGCCCAGGCCAAAGAAGAGATGCAGTCATTCCCTCACACCACGCCGCTGCTCGCAGGAGTTATTCTGCGCAGAAATCAGATTGTCCCTGTCGCAGATGTGGCGCCTTTGCTAATCGGTCCCGATGCTCCTGAGCGGAAGTTCTATTTGGTGATCGAGCGCGAGGTCCAGGGCAAGTCAGCGCGCATCGCGATTCCCGTAACGGGAGAGTGCGAGCTTGCTGAGGCGAGGCAGCAGCCTGGGACAGGCAAGCTTCCGGACTATGTTTGCGGATTGCTGTCATTAAACGACGAAATTGTCGAGGTCCTCGATATTGAGCGGCTGATGCCAATGGAGGCTCAGGCATGAGCGACTCCTCGGCAAAGCTGCTGCTTATCGACAGCAACGTTTTCTTCGCAAAGCGCCTGACCGACGCTCTCAAACAAGAGGGAATGGAAGTCACGCATAGCACTCAGGCTGCGTACGCGCTGACGATGCTGGAATGGGACACGCCATCGGCAATTCTTTGCGCCACGAACTTGCGCGAGATGAGCGCGCTCGACTTGCCGCGCATCGTGCATGGCGATCAGAAAACCTCGCACATTCCCATTATTGCACTTGGCGAAGGCGGGGATCACGCGCTCATGGCGGCGTTCCGCGCCGGATGTGACGATTATGTCGATCGCAAGCTTGGTCCGGATCACATTGCCGCGCACGTGCGCACGTTCCTGAAGAGCCACGACGAAGGTTTTCAGCCGACGCAGATGCTGGGCCGCTCGGAAACCGCGCTCAGCGGCAATCTTTCGCATCTCGATCTGCTCGGAGTTGTGCAGATGCTCGCCCAATCACGGCAGTCTGGAGCGCTGCACATCAATGCTGCTGACTTGGACGGCGTGATGTTCTTCGATGGCGGCGACATCTCGCACGCCGAAGCTGGAGAACTCATCGGTGACGAGGCAGTCATCGAAATCGTCAAGCGGACTAATGGAATCGAAAATGGAGTTTACAAATTTGTCCCAGGCGCTAGCGCAACCACTCGGACAGTAATGCGTTCGGCAACGGAGTTGATGCTGGACGCGTTGCACGAACTCGACGAGAGCGCCAACTTGCTCGAGGGAGAGGTCTAATGTCAACCACCCCAACCGTTGTATTCATCGACGACAGTGCCACCATGCGCGAGGTAATCAAGATCGCGTTTCGGCGTGAGAACATCGACGTGGTCGCGTATCCCGACGCGGCCACCGCTTTGACCAACATCGAGCAAAAGAGACCCGACGTTGTGATCACCGACGTGATCATGCCCGACAAGGATGGCTACGAAGTCTGTCAGAGCATCAAGCAGCATCCCAAGCTGAACGGCACGCCGGTGATTCTGATGTCGGGCGTGGTGAATCGCGCCGTCGCAGAAAAGGCCTTTTCGGTGAAGGCAGACGAACTTATACGCAAACCATTTCAGCCGCAGGACCTGATCACGCGAGTGAAGCATCTGCTCAAGAGCGACAACGAAGCTCCCGCGCCTGCTCCCGTGAATGCCGCAGCCGCATTGAGCAGCATTTTCGCTGCTCCTGCAGGCAACGGAAGTGTCGCGAAACCGAAACCTGTTGCCGTGCCGCAGACGAGTTCGGTTGCGGATGTTCCAGCGGCTCCGGCGCCATCCACCGCCACGGTCGTGCCGACAGCAACTCCGGCTCCCGCACCGACAAACGGAGTCACCTCAAAGATGTCAGCTAGCACTTCTTCTGACGTGACAAAACTCAGAGTCGAGATTGCTCGCCTCGAAGGATTGGTAAAGAAGCTTCAATCGGAGTTGGCTGCCGAACGCGAGTACGTGCGCTCGCTGGAAGAGCATTTCAAGACCGTGCAGCAGCAGTAACAGGAGCTGCGCAGAAGCATTTCGCTGATACACTACTTCGCTTCGGCTACAACGCCGATGCGGAGGCGTCTGAAGCGTGGAGCGGAAACCTGGGCTGGCCGCTGAACTGATCGCGGAATTTCTCGGAACATTTGTTCTTATTCTTTTTGGCACCGGCGTCGTTGCCATGACGGTGCTCTTCCCAACCAGAATTCCCGGCGAAGTCGTTCACGGCGGATACACGAACATCACGATCGGATGGGGACTCGCAGTGACGATGGGCATCTACGTCGCCGGGAAGATCTCCGGCGCACATTTGAATCCCGCAGTCACGCTCGCACTCGCAGTGTTTCGCGGATTCTCGTGGCGCAAGGTAATTCCTTACTCCATTGCGCAGACAGCCGGAGCATTTGTTGCGGCGGCGGTCGTCTATCGGAACTATCTTCCCGCATTTCATCAGGTTGATCCCACGCTGGAGAAGACGGCCGGAGTCTTCACTACGTTTCCAGCATTTCCCACCATTCTTTCGGCAGGATTTTTCGATCAGGTAGTCGGCACGGCGCTGCTGCTGCTTTTGATTTTCGCCATCATCGACGAATTCAATATGCCTCCGGGCGCGAACATGACTCCGCTGATGGTTGGTCTCGTAGTGGTCGCCATCGGCATGAGCTTCGGCGGCATGCACGGATACGCAATCAATCCGGCGCGCGACTTTGGCCCGCGATTGCTCACCGTCGCAGTCGGTTTTCGCAACAACGGTCTGACCGACGGAAGTTGGGATTGGGTCGTACCCATTGCCGGCCCGCTGCTGGGCGGCCTTGTAGGCGCAGGTCTTTACGACTGGGGGATTCGTCGATTCCTGCGACGAGAGAAAGAACGCGCAGCAGCAATCTGATCTTTGTCAGCGCGCGCGATCGGCATTGTTCGCGTCTGCCCGCCTGCGGTAAACGCGAACGTAATCGACCAGCATCCTCTGCGGGAAGTGCGTAGTCGCATCCGGATTGCCGGGCCAACCTCCCCCGACGGCGAGGTTCAGGATGATGAAGAAAGGATGGTCATACACCCACTTAGTACCAGCCGGAAGATCGGCAGGGCGTCGCGTTGCATAAAGATAATTATCGACATAGAAACGAATCTCCGTCGGCTCCCATTCAATTGCAAACAGGTGGAAGTGATCGCTGAAATGTTTGTTGTCCGGCAACGTAAAAGGTGAGCCGATGCCGTGTGCTCCTGAATAGCCGGGACCATGAATGGTTCCGTGAATCGTTGATGGTTCAATTCCGATGTTCTCGACAATGTCGATCTCGCCGCAGTTGGGCCAATGCACCGAGCCGATGTCGTCGCCCAGCAACCAGAACGCCGGCCACACTCCTTTACCCTTCGGCATTTTTATTCGAGCTTCAAAGCGGCCGTAAGCCTGCGAAAACTTGCCTTCAGTTTTGAGCCGAGCCGATGTGTAATCTCTCTTCACGCCATCGGCACCGGTGTAGGGTTCTCGAATTGCTTCAATTACCAGCGAGCCGTGCTCCTGGTGGGCGTTGCGGGAATTGGTGGTGTAGTACTCGAGTTCGTTATTGCCCCACCCATTGCCGCCAGTCTCAGCTGTCCACTTTTGGGAATCGACAGGAGTGCCATCGGCGGCGTTAAATTCATCGTGCCAGGTGAGGCTCCATTTGGAATCGGAGCGTGGTTGTGCTCTGCCGCTGACGAAGAGAACGAAAGCAAGTAGTGCCGCAACGCCGCCAGAACGCCTGTCGATCACCGGGTAAATATACAGAACCACCTGCGGTAGCGTGGTGATTTCCGGTTTGCTTTATAAATCCTAGAACTGCACCTCGCCTGCCTGGCCGAGAGCGCTTTGCTGCACGATCGTCGGACTTCCGCCTGCGCTCAGCATGCCGGTATTCGCATCTCGTCGGAGCACGTTGATGTTGCTCGGATTGAATCCCGAATTGGTATTCACGACCAAAACAAGCGACGGATCGACAACGAGAGTCACCGGATTTGTTCCTGGCGCCATATCGAACTGCTGCACCAGGGCCAGCGTGCCGGTTGCCTCAGCGAAGGAGAAGACCGAGACGTATTCCGGTTTTTGATCTGCCGCGTTGGTATTTAGCACGTAGAGGAACTTGCCCGACGGATCCATGCGGAAGTCTCGGGTGAAGTCGGACGAATTCGGAACCGATGTACCACGCGTTGTCGGGAAGGGAGAGCCGGTTACAGGACTCGCGTCTCCAGTCGAGTAGTCGACCGAATAGACGTTCATGTGATCCGAGGAACTGGAAAGGATCAGGAGGTATCTGCCCGACGTATCAAATTGCACCTGACCGAGGTGCTGCTTGCTATTTACTTGATGGTTAACTGTCAGCTTGCCGGAGTTCGGGTCCCGGTTGAGGGCAATTAACTCGTCAGTAAATCCGGTTGTGAAAGTGCCATTGTAGGCAACCACATAGGCCAGTTGTCCATTCGGGCTCACCGCAAGCGAGCTGATACCGTCGGCCAGGTGAAGGCTGGATCCGGTGTTCGTGAGCGTTCCATCAGGATTGATCACGAGAGTCAGAATGTTGTTGGAACTGTCAATCACATAAAGATTGTGGCCGGTCGGTTCGGTGAACAGCGCAGCTTGACCGTTATTGGGCAGAGTGAGCGTTCCGACCTGGGTTAGAGTGCCGGTGGTTGCGTCCGGGCGAAAACTGGTAATGATCGCCGAACTGCTTGAAGATGAGTCCGTGGAAACGTGTGCTTCCGATCCGAAGACGAACTTTTTGCTCACGACCAGCACACCGGGTGTGGTTCCTCCTTGTTCGTTAAAAGGCGATCCCGGAACTTGTGTAAGAGTTGCGCCATTGGAATCCACTTTGTACCCTCCAACGCGCGCACTATCTGATGCAACAGAAACATAGAAAAATGTTGCGCCACTGGTTCCCGCATTGGACCCTCCAGCCCCGCCAGAGCTTCCAGTGCCGCCGGAGCTTGCACCGCCACCAGGGCTTCCGGATGCTCCCCCGCTTCCGCCAGAGCCCGCGCTTGTACCTCCCGTCCCGCTGCTCCCGCCAGAGCCGCTGCCGCTGCTTCCCGGTTGAGACCCTCCGGTGGAAGGATTGTTGCCTGCGCTCGGTGTCGAGGAGTTGCTTGCGCTCGTACCGCCGCAACCGGCCCAGAAGAGGAGAGCAAGGATTAATGTGAAATAAGCCGTCGCCAAGTAAACGGAATTGCGTGAGAGGCGCGAATGCATGGAAACCGCTCCGAAGTAATGTTGGGGATTCTGCAGATTTGGATGGAGCGGCTGTTTACGGTGTTTCCCTTTCACTTTAGAAATTTGGCACCAAAGCTGACAAGTTCACTGTATGAAATCGACGCCCCCAATCGATGGATCCCGGTCACACACACTCTCTCACGCTGGCACAAGGCTGCTCGCTTTTCATAGAAACTCAGCAGCTTGGAAGCTAAGAAGCTCCTCACCAATAATTCAGCGTCAGATCATGTACCCACACTGAATACGGATCGGGATTGGCATTGGCGTTGAGTTGAATGTGTACTCCGAAATCGCCACTTAGTCCATTCACTACTTGCGGGTTGAAGGCCATGTTTACCGGCACGATGTTTCCATCAGTACCAATCGAGACAAACAGTACGTGACCATTGCTGCGCTGAAACTCGAGCCGGATCTGCGTATGCGTGGAAGGTGCGGGGCGCAGGCACGGCACTGAAGTGGGAACCCACTTTTGATTTGCCGGATCCCAGAGTTGCCAGATGCCATATCCAAACGAGCATTGGGTGGCGAAGTCGTACCACTCGCCGTCTACGAGTTGATTCGCCTCATACTCGACCCCAAATGACGCACCGGGATTTTCCATGTACTCGTCCAGCGTAAGGACGAAATGCGAGGGACTCGGATCGTTTCCCAATCGTTTCCACCAAAGCGCGTGTGCCCACGGCGTTCCCTGCGCCAGCGAGAACTGCGTTGTGCCCCGTTGAGGATAGGTGAGGTTCGGAGACATTGAGTACGCAATCGTGCCGCCTCCCGAACAGATATCGCACGAATCCCAACCGGACATCTGCTCGATGCCGCTGATGGTCGTGCCCGCCGGACTCGGAGCTGGATTTGGGGTCGGATTCGATGAACTCGGCGGCGGTGGCGTAGCTGAGCCCGAGGATCCTGGATTCGAGGCAGAGGGATTGGTCGAGCCCGCCGGCGCGGAATTCGATGCAGTCGCAGGCGTCGGGACGGCCGTCGTGCCGTTGGCTGATGTCGAAGCCGTGCCGCCACACCCGACGATCACGACCAAAATTGCGCCTAAAAAGCCACTCTCGAATACCAAAACGGGAACAGAACGCATTTCCCAATTTTAGAATTTAGATCGGCCGGCGCTGATAAGAATCGCGTCGTAATCCGGAGTGATTAGGGCATAGGCGAGAGTAGCTGACGAGCAACTCACCTTCAATGGCGATGATTGAGAACAACTCCGCACCGCAGAGTTCGGAAAAGAATAGAAAGTTGTGCGCCCATGTACTTTCGGCGCCGCGGACTACCTTGGTCACGTTGGCCGACACTCCAGAAAGCATTCCGTAGGCATTGGGGCGTGCGGGTGAGGAGCCGATCGGGGCTTGCTGGTCTATAGTGCGACGATCCCCACGGTTCTGGCATCATAAGGTCATGGCCAGTGACAACTCCGGTCCACTCTCCAACAATCCTCCAACGGACGAGACCTCGCAGAAGGTGGAAATTTGGGAGTCCCATCCCAAACAGCCGCCGGTAAGCCAGTATTGGCCTACGAGCGCGCCGGATCGACGACGTCCTGAAAATGCGAAGGTGCGGCACTGGATGACTCTCGGCGATGAAGCCCTGCGCGATCAAGACACCGTTGACCAGCCCGACGACGACTCTACTCATGTCGGCGATCTACCCGGCGACGTGAATGGGAAACGCTGATCGCCGCAAAGATCTTCGACGAAGCACGCGCGTTCCGATCCGCGTGCGTATCGAGGTCCAAGCCACGGGATTGTCATGCGACGGCGAAACCATCGTTGTGAACATGCACGGAGCCTTAGTAAAAACGTCGAGCCGGCTGGAGCTGGGGGCGCGAATCAGCGTCCACGTGCAGCTTACGGGAAAGTCAGCCACTGCGCGCGTTGTGTTTGCCAGTCGCGAACGCCCCTTAGAGTTCGGAATCGGACTCGATACTCCGCAGAACATCTGGGGAATCTCACTGCCGCCGGCAGATTGGCAGGAGTAGAAAATCGGCGAGCAAAGATGTTCGAGAACTGTAAAGAGGGGACGTATTCCTATTGTGGGAATCGTTTCGCGAATACGTACCCTTATGTTCCAGTCGTGCGGCAGTCCTCGGAAGAATACAATGAGAGCCATACCGTGTCGTTGGGCGGCGTTATGACATTATTGACGGACGGCAAATTCCGATGCGACGCGGTTTCCCCTTGGCTACCCGTTTTCTACGCGGTCCTTTATATCTGAGTATGCCGCATCGATGAGCCTATGCAGTGCTGCGACGTTCGTTGCGATTCCCGGACGTAGCTTCACATGCCGCATGAACCTGCCGTCGCCTTGCAACAAGCGGGCCGGATCTGGCAGCGACGCGCCGTGAAAGAAGCCGACGTTTACGTGCGAAGTGAATACATTGACGTAGCCGAAGGGCGCATCTCCCAAACATGCAGTTGGACAGCCATCATGCAAAAGCTCCCGGACTTCATCTCCGCATTTGCGCATCACTTCAAACCACTCGCGCGCAACGGCTCCTAATTCACCTGCATGTTCTTTCATCCAGCCGTCGATGGCAGGATCGCGCTCGACAGCGCCGTTGAATCGCAGCAATTCCGTTCTCCTCATCGCCGCCACCGTGCGCTTTCGAGATCAGGTGCTGACCTGCTACTCATTATTCATATCGCAGCGCCACCATGGGATCGACTCTGGATGCGCGCCGTGCCGGCATGTATCCGGCGACCAGGGTAATCGCGATGATGGCGGCGACGGATCCGGCAATGGCGAGGGGATCGTGCGGCGATAACTCGTATAACTGCTGACTGAGTAGCTTCGAGGCCATCCACGCCAACGGCAAGCCGATGCCGATCCCTGCGATGACGAGCAGTGAGACCTCGGAAAGGATCATGAGCAAGATGCGTCCGCGTTCCGCTCCAAGCGCCATACGGACGCCGATCTCAGAGGTTCTTCGCGCTACCGAGTATCCGATCGTGCCATAGAGTCCCACACACGCCAGTAAAAGAGCCAGCCCGGCGAACGCTCCGCTTAACAGCGCGAAGGTGCGCTCCAGCAACAGGGAACCTTCGACTACCTCTTCTTCTGTCTTCATGCGCACGACGGGAACGCCTTTGTCGAGATCAAGGCATACCTGCCGGACTGAGTTTGCGATCGATTGCGGATCTCCTTCGGTGCGGATCAGAAAGACCATTTGCGCGGAGATCAGCCTGGCCTGCTGATACGACCAATACGCCGTTGGCGGCGGATCGTTGCGTAAATTGCCATACTTCACGTCGCGCGCAACGCCGACTACTTCAAGCGTCCCCATGCTGCCGTTGCGCCCGTACACCAGATGCTTGCCGATAGGATTGTCGCCATGAAAGTATCGGCGGACCAGAGTCTCATTCACTACCAGGACCTTTGGCGCGTTGAGTGTGTCCTGCTCGCCGATTGCCCTGCCGAGGAGAACGGGGATTTTAAGAGTGGTGAAGTAGTTTGGACCGACGAGGTGGCGATAGACATCCACCTGTTGTCCAGGTGCAGTATAGCCAGGAATTTCCGGCGAGTTCGTGCTGTAGCCCGAGTCGATCAGATTGTGTTGAGCGAACGTGACGGAGCGTACTCCGGCGAGCGATTGCAGCCTGCGCTGCAGCTCCTGGTAATAGTCGATCAGCCGCTGGTCGTTGTAACCGTTCAGGCCGGGACGAACCTCGAAAGTGAGCAGCGCATGCTGATCGAATCCCAGGCTCACGTGCTGCAGACGATTCAGCGTGCGCAGCAGCAGGCCGGAAGCGATGAGCAATAGCAGCGAAAGAGCTACCTGCCCGCCGACAAGGGCCTTCCCAATGCGGAGCCGTCCTCCTGCTGATGAGCTCTGCATGCGGGTATCTTTCAGCGCAGGACCGACGCTCACACGCGTAGCCGCCAGCGCCGGCACGAGTCCAAAGACAATTCCGCAGAGGATGGAAACGGCGGCAGTGAAGGCCAGCACATGCCAATCGATTCCCGCGGAGAGGTTGAGAGGATTGCGTCCGGAGCCAAGCAAATGTACCAAAGCGGAACTCGCCCAGGCTGAAACCAGCAGACCCGCGAGCCCACCTGCCATGCCCAGCAGGACGCTCTCGACCAGCAGTTGCCGAACAATACGTCCGCGCGAAGCCCCGAGGCTCAGGCGTACCGCGATCTCTTTTTGTCGTGCCGAAGCGCGAGCCATGAGCAGGCCGGCGACGTTCGCGCAGGCAATCAGCAGCACAAGGCCGACCATACCCATGAGAAGAAACAGCGATGTAGAGAACCGGCGGCGCAGATCGTTTACTCCGCGCCCGGCCGGAGTAAGTCCTAGTTTCGGAATTTCCGCCGTGGCTCCGGTCTGCGCCCGCGCTCTGAGCGTGCGATCAAAGATTACTTGCAATTCCGACCGCGCGGCCGCTTCGGTGATACCCGGCTTCAATCGGCCAATTACCTGCAGCCACCAGGTCTTCGGCGAATCCAGGTTGTCGTCGTAGATGCGGGTCCACTCCTCTCGATACAGACTCAGCGGAATGTAAATATCAACCGGATTGCCCGGGAGAATGCCGAAGAACTCTGGAGGAGCCACACCGAGAATCGTGATTGGCTGGCCGTTGATCGTAATCGTCTTGCCGTCGAGGTTGGTATCGCCACCGAAGTGCTTCCGCCACAAGGCGTAGGAGACAACCGCAACAGAGGCGGCGGATGTCGAGTCGTCGCTCGGCAGCAATACCCGTCCTAAAATGGGAGAGACGCCCAGGCCTGAGAAGAAATCTCCCGAGACCGCCTGAAGATGGGCAGACTCGGATGCGCCGCTCACGGCTATGTTGACGTTGGAATCATTCGCGGCATAGGCGAAGATCGGCTCGAAGACATCGTTCTGTTTCTTGAACTCGGTGTAATCTTCGGAAGAAAACGACGTGCTCGACATAATTCCGCCCGCGTCTTTTCCTCCGTTGCCCTCTAGGCTGTCAATGAATGTCTGAGGCCAGTCCTTTGCTGACCAGCTCATCAGCATGAGACGTTCGGGTTCCCGCACCGGCAACATCTTCAGGCTCACGGCATTGATCAGGCTGAAGATTGCTGCGTTTGCGCCGATCCCGAGCGCAAGGGAGATGGTGATGACCAACGCAAGAGATGGATGTTTGCGGAATGCGCGCAACGCATAGCGAAGATCGGCGATGAGGTCTTCGATCCAGCTCACGCCGCGCGCTTCGCGGCATTTTTCTTTCTGCTGCTCCAGTCCGTGCATCGCGCGCATGGCTGCGTCGCGAGCTTCCCGTTCGGGCAATCCCTGCGATTTCAGAGATTCGATCTTGCGTTCGAGGTGATACTCAAACTCTTCGCGCAGCTCCTGCTCGAGTCGCGACCGGCGAAATAACGAACGCAACCGCAGCGGTACCTTGTACATCCACTGTTCCAGTCCCATTCAGGCCTCCCGAAGCTGCACGACGTGCGATATAGCCGATGAGAGCCGGTTCCAGTTGGCAGTTTCTTTTTCGAGCTGACGCCGTCCCAGGCGGGTCAAGGAATAGAACTTGGCCCGACGATTGTTCTCGCTCGGCTTCCATTCCGACTGGATCCAGCCTTCCTGCTCGAGCTTGTGCAGCGCCGGATAAAGCGACCCATCGCTTACCTGAAGTACATCGCCGGAGATTTGCATGAGCCGCTGGCTGATTGCCCATCCATGCAACGGTTCCAGAGCCAGGATCTTCAGCAGCAGAAGGTCTAGCGTGCCTTGGACCAAATCAGGGGGTTTGCTCAAGCCTTCTCTCCTCGGTTACCGAGATTAGACGCATGCTACTCCTCTCGGTTAGCAAGGGGAAGCGGGACAAAATGCTGCCGCTCGGCTTGCGCGGGCGAGATTGCGACGTAATGTTGACGGCATAGGCTTATGCGAACTTTACGAAGTGGCGATCCCAGTCGAACGAACGACGGCATAAATACCGTCGTTCGTCTTTGTAATTTCTGCCTCTCGTTAGCTCTGGCTCAAATTTCCGTTTTTCTGCTTGACTGTTCCATACATGCCGTTCCATTATGGAATTGTGAGTAGGCGAATAAAGGGAGAATACTGCACGTTTGGCGAAACTGGTAAGAGTACCAACCAATCATCTGGCTCCCAAGCGAAGTGGCAGGAATGATGCCTGCCTGGATTTGCTGCTAAAAGTTAGGAGGTAATGTTTGTCTTTTCCGAGGACCTGATCCCAAGATCTTGGGATCTCAATTCTCAAAATCCCAAGATGTTGTATTTCAGAATTGAGAAGATTTCCGGAAAGAACCGCTAAGTCGTGTGTCTGAGGGACTTTGCGCTAAAGCAGGACAGGGGAGGGGGGAGGGGTACCCGAATGAAGTCCCGAGCTGCGGTAAAATCGAGCATCCCCGTCCAACCGTTTAGGAGGCTGTTTCTGGGTCCGCATTATCTCCGCCGATCGCTTTTCGTTCTGGCGCTTCTGCTCATTTCTTCCCCTTTGCTTTTGGGCCGGCAAACGTCTGCCTCGTCCGCCGCAAATCATGTCGCTGAGCCTGCGGGCAACAAAATAACGTTGGATGTGAGCGAGACGTTTTTCTCGTTCTTTGCCGGGTTGAACTCCTGTGGCTATGACCAGGAGCTTGCGAGCTCCGAACCCGTCCGCGATCAGATTCGCGCGGATGTGATTCGCGCCGTTGCGACTTCCGAGGACGCGCAGTTCCAGCGCAAGCAGCTTTGTGCGTTTGTTCACGATCATCCGGCGCCGGACCCTGCGCATAACATCTCGCAGTACGTTTCGCTGGCCTTCTACACCAGCGAGCCGCCGCAGTTCAAAACTACGATTCGCGAATCGGACCTGCCCCCGGATTCCCAGAACGTCCTCGGCTATCTGCCTGTGCTGCAGAAGTTCTACGATGCTGCGCACCTGCACGATTTGTGGAAGAAATACCAGCCGCAGTATCAGGCGTATGTCGATCGCTTTCACGATCAAGTGGCGCAGATGATTCTCACAACTGACAGCTATCTGCGGCTGCCGATCAGCTTACCTGGGGGGCGCAGCTTCTCTTTATATATAGAGCCGCTGGTCGCGCCCGGGGAGATTAACTCGCGCAACTATGGCGTGAACTACATGATGCTGATGGCGCCCGACAAAGGCGCGTTGAAGATGCAGCCGGTGAGGCATACGTATCTGCACTACGTGCTCGATCCGCTGGTGCTGAAGCGGTTCACTCGCATGCAGCCGCTTAAGCCCCTGCTCGAGACGGTTCAGAATGCACCTCTGGACGAGAAATTCAAGACTGACATCGCGCTGCTGGTTACAGAATCTGTTATCCGCGCAGTTGAAATTCGCACGGAGCCGATGATTCGCGTTCCGAATGAGGACAAGAAAGAACGCGAGAAGAGAATCGAGGCGGTCCGCATGCATGAAGTCGAGGAAGCCATGCAGCAGGGATTTGTCCTCACTCGTTACTTCTACGAGCAGTTTGGCGATTTCGAGAAAGGCGAAGTGGGATTCGAGCAGGCCTTTGGCCCCATGCTCACCAATCTCAGCTTGACCGTGGGCAGGGAAGAGAAGCGTGCGCGCGAGGTGAAGTTCGCCAAAGAAGGTGCGCCTGACTTGATTCGTGCCACGATTCGTCCCCAGGGCGATACTCTCGATGCTGCGGAGGAAAGCTTGGCCGCTGGCGATGCAAAGTCGGCGCAGGAGATCGCAGAGAACACGCTCAGCAGCGGCACAGGCGATCAGGGACGCGCGGCGTTCATCCTGGCGCGTGCCTCATCGATGCAGGGACACATGCAGGATGCCATTGCCAACTTCCAGAAAACGCTGCAGCTCGCCAACGATCCGCGCATGCTGGCGTGGTCGCATATCTATCTCGCGCGCATTTTCGACATCCGGGAAGATCGCGAGGATGCGCTGAAGCACTACAACGCAGCGTTGAATACCGGAGACAAGGCTCCAGACACTCTGGCGGCCGCCGAACGCGGATTGCAAAAGCCGTACGAGCCTCCAAAGAACAAGTAATATTCTTGAGCTGATGACGAAATCATCTTTTTTCTTCCGCAAAAACGGCCTGCTTCCCGTTCTATGCGCGATTGCGCTTAGCGGCAGCGCCCTGCCCCAAACTGGAGCCGCGCCGCAATCAAGCCAGACGCCGGCGACTTCGACACCGGCAACAACGTCCGCGCCAGTGCAGAATCCGCCCCAGGCTCCTGCTGCGCCCTCCGTGCCTCAAGCTCCGGCGCTTCCGCCACACAAGGCACCGCCATCCGCAAAAACAGCCGACGAGTTTGCGGCATATAACGCGGCGGCTAGCAATCCAGATACAGCCGCTGCCGAGAAAGCTGCCGACGATTTCGCCACCAAATACAACCAGAGCGATCTGCGCGGACTGCTCTATTCCAACATCATGCGGCGCTACCAGCAGGCTAATGACTCCGACAAAACGCTGGAAATGGCGCGCAGAGTCCTGACATATGAACCCGACGATCCGGTTGCGCTGGTAATGGCTGCGACGGTGCTCGCCGAGCGCACACGTGAGGGCGATTTGGATCGCGAAGAACGCTACGATGAGGCGGTTAAGTACGCACAGAGAGCGCTGGAGACGTCCAAGACCGATCTGATGGTGCCGGCGAATGCGAGCGCTCAGCAGATTGAGTCAGCCGAAAAGGTACTTCTTTCAATGGCGCATTCGGCGCTGGGAATGGTCGATTTGAACCGCAAGAACGATGCGACGGCCGTGCAGGAATTCCAGCAATCGATCAGCTTGAGCGCTCCGGGACAAGTGGAGCCGCTCACTTATCTGCGCCTGGCGCTGGCCCAGGACCACCTGAAGCAGTATGCCGAAGCGCTGACGTCTGCAAACAAGGCAGTCGAGAGTTCTCCGGCAAATTCTCCGGTCGCGATGCTGGCGAAGCAGGAAGTCGATCGATTATCGAAATTGCAGGGCAGCGGAACTACCGAACCCGCCCCAACCCAGCCTCAGGGAAGTTCATCTCCTAAATAGAAGAGGCTTTGCCTGTCTGCGCCGATGAAACCCGAAGACTTCTCCCAGCTTGAATCGGCGCTCGACTACAAGTTTTCCAATCATGATCTGCTCCGGCAGGCGCTCACCCACAGCTCGCTCGCGCATGAAATGGAGATGAAGGCTGTGGTTGAAGGTGGTGAACAGCCGGAGACGGAGCGTCCGCCATCGGCCGATAACGAACAATTTGAGTTTCTAGGCGACGCGGTTCTGGGACTAGTCACCAGCGAGTTGTTGTTTCAGCGCTTTCCAGATTGCCGCGAAGGGCGTCTATCGAAGATGCGGGCGCATCTCGTTAGTGCCCGACATCTAGTGAAAGTCGCGAGGGCCTTGCACTTGGGACGGCATTTATTGCTCGGACGAGGCGAGGAACACAGTGGTGGCCGAGCCAAACCAGCCCTGCTGGCCGACGCGCTGGAGGCTCTGATTGCCGCCGTTTACCTCGATGGCGGCATGGAACCAGCAAAAAGGGTGATTATTAATACGGTTTTAGAGCCGGAATTGAAGCGCTTGGAGTCTAGTCATAACGTGGACGATCACTTCACCGACTTCAAGTCGGCGCTGCAGGAGTGGGTTCAGGCGAAGGGATTGGCGCAGCCCGTGTATTCCGTGCTCAACGAGAGCGGCCCGGAGCATCGGAAACTGTTCACGATGCAGGTGCGTATCCAGGAGCAGGGAGCCGAAGAGCCGATTTACGTGGCTTCGGGCGAGGATTCGACGAAGAAGAAAGCCGAGCAGCAGGCCGCTCGTGTGGCATTGGACTACTTGCGTTCACAGCAACCAGTACCGGCTGAATCCGCATGAATGAATACACCGATCTTCCGGTCGAGCCGCTAACCGACGCCACCATAAGGAGTGAGTCGCAGGTGGTTGAGGTGAATCATGCTCCGGCGGTGGGCTCGAATGGCTCGGAGCCGGTGGAAAGTGGTGCGAATCGTTCACACGTTTGTGCTTCCCCTGCTGCAAAAGTATCGAGGCGCGGCAGAAAAGAAGTCGATGACTGGATGGGGGGCATCCAGTGGCTCTGCTCCACGATCGTGCTGGCCGTATTCGTGATCACATTCCTCGCCCAGGCTTTCCAGATCCCGTCGGAATCGATGGAAAATACGCTTCTCATTGGCGATTACCTGCTGGTCGATAAGGTCCATTATGGCGAGGGAGGAATGTGGAATTGGCTGATGCCTTACTCCCGGATCCATCGCGGCGACATCATCGTCTTCCGCTATCCTGTGCATCCGCAGCAGCATTTCGTCAAGCGAGTCGTCGGAGTGCCGGGGGATCGCGTGCACCTGTTCTGGGGAAAGGTGTTTGTCAATGGCAAAGCTCTGGATGACTCGGCATTCGCTGTTCACAAGAGCGCGCAGTTCGATTCTTATCGCGACAATTTTCCTTCCGGGAACTACATCAGTCCCGAGGTGAACTCGAGCTGGTGGGTGGAGATGCACAACGTGCTCCACAACGGGGAGATCGTCGTGCCGCCGGGCCACTTCTTCGTGTTGGGCGACAATCGCGACGAGAGTCTCGACAGCCGCTACTGGGGCTTT
>Ga0070741_10003643_pt1 | contig 37584 bp, 35 predicted proteins | sample Coa_R1_4_FD_66440 | JGI IMG/M metagenome (GOLD analysis project Ga0070741, IMG submission 66440) | Surface soil microbial communities from Centralia Pennsylvania, which are recovering from an underground coalmine fire - Coalmine... | ecosystem: Environmental > Terrestrial > Soil > Unclassified ... | reverse complement strand
AGGATCTCGAGCTGGACGAGGCGGGGTTCACCTGGGGCGCGTCCCTCTTCCGCGTGCCGGGCACGATGCCGCTCGCGTTCCGCCCGCGTCGCTGAGCCGATGATCTCCGACCCGCCGCGCGTGCCCGACGCCCTCTTCGTCCCCGACGGCGACCGCTTCGTCCCGACGCCGCTCTGCCGCGGGCCGTGGAGCCCCGACGCGCAGCACGGCGGCCCGCCCGCGGCGCTCCTCGCGCGGGCGCTCGAGCGCTTCGAGAACGCGGACGGCGCGGCCGTCGTCCGGCTCACCGTCGAGCTCCTCCGTCCCGTGCCGCTCGCCCCGCTCGCGATCGTCACGCGGCTCGCCCGCCCCGGGCACAAGGTCCAGCTCGTCGAGGCGTCGCTCCGTGCCGGCGACATCGAGGTCGTCCGCGCGACGGCGCTCCGCATCCGCCGCGCCTCGACGCCCGTGCCGCCCGACGTGGCGGCGCGCCCGGCGCCGCCCCCCGGGCCGGACGCCGGACGCGTCGCGCCGCCGCCGTGGGACGGGCTCGTCGTCCGGCCGGCGTTCCACAGCGACGCCGTCGAGCACCGCTTCGTCGCCGGCAGCCTGGCGACGCCCGGCCCGGCGACCGACTGGATCCGGCTCCGCGTCCCCGTCGTCGCCGGCGAGCCGACGTCGCCGCTCGCGCGCGTCGCCGCGGTCGCGGACTTCGGAAACGGCGTCAGCTGGGTGCTCGAGCGGAAGGACGGCTGGAGCTTCATCAACCCCGACCTGACCGTCTACGTCCACCGCCCGCCCGCGGGCGAGTGGGTGTGCCTCGAGGCCGCCACGTGGGTCGATGACCAGGGCCTCGGCGTCGCGGAGAGCCGCCTCTGGGACGAGCGCGGCCCGATCGGACGCGCCGTGCAGGCGCTCGTCGTCGAGCGCGCGCCCTAGGCCGCGACCCCGTCCTACGCGGGCCGGCGCCGCCAGCGCGCCAGCGCGCGCGCGGCGAGGAGCACCGAGAGCGCGACGCCGAGCGCGACGGGCGCCATGTGCCCCGCGACGAGGTGGAGGCCGTCGTCGATGGGGCACGCGACGCGGACCGCGGCCGCGCCGACGAGGAACGCGGCCGCGCCGACGTACGCCGCCGCGCGGCCGGCGTCGAGCGGCGCGCCGCGCCGGACGAGGACGAAGAGCGCGAGCCACGGGAGCGCGCCGAAGAGACCCACGCAGAACGCGCAGCGGAGCCCGTTCGGCACGAAGCCCGCGAGCGAGCGGGTCGGCTCGACGAGGAAGAGGGCGGTGGCGACGAGCGCCGCGGCGAGCGCCGCCCGCGCGAGCCGGCGCGCCCCGGTGCGCCCCGGCGCGGCGGCGGTGAGCGCCGCGGCGGCGGCGAGGATCGCGCCCGCCGCGAGTGCCGCGAGCTCGAGCGCGACGAGCGGGTGGACGAGCATCGCGGGGCCGTCGGTCCGGAGCCCGACCGCCATCGCGCCCGCGACGACGGCCACGGCGAGGGCGAGCCAGGGGACGAGGCGGACGGCGGGCGGACGCAGCGGGCGCACCGACCGGGCGTCGCCGGCGAGGCGGGCGACCAGGGCGGCGTGGGATCGGGGGAGGTCCGGCTCGCGCGTCACAGGAGGTGGCGGAGGGTTCGGTAGGCGCGGTGCGCGCGGACCTTCAGCGCGGCCGGGGTCGTGCGCGCGCGGGCCGCGGCGCGCTCCACGGAGAGGCCGTCGACCTTGAGCAGCTCGAGCGCTTCGCGCTGGCTCGGCGGCATGCCGCCCAGGACCTGCTCGAGCTGCCGCCGCGCAAAGCCGTCGCCCTCGACGGCCGGCGCGGGCGGGTCCTCGACGACCACCTCGCGCGCGGCCCGGAGCTGACGGCGCTCGAGGTGGTCCGCGACGACGTGGCGCGCGATGGTGAAGAGCCAGGGCTCCACCGGACGCGGCGGCTCGTAGGTGTGCCGGGCGCGGTGCAGCGCGAAGAACACGTCCTGATACAGGTCCTCGGCATCCTCGGGGGAACGGACGCGCCGGCGGAGGAAGCTCAGCACGAGGGGCCCGACGTCGTTCAGCAGCGCCACGTAGGCCGCGGCGTCGCCGCGCTGGGTGGCCGCCATCCACGCGGCGCGACGGCGACTTCGCGCTTTCGCATCCTGTTCGCTCATACGGCTCGCGCCGGCGGAAGGTTACCTTGTGAGCCGGACCCGGAAGGCGAGTCAACCCGGGTCGCGGCGAGGCGGGCGCCGGGTCCGAACGCCGCGTGCGGCCGCGCGCCCGGGCCGACGAAAAAACGGTTGTCGGGACGCGCGGCATCCGGCACACTCGGACGCCGGAGGTTTCCGGTGCCGCTCTACGAGTACGTCTGCACGGCCTGCACCCACCAGTTCGAGGAGCTCGTCTTCGGCGACGCCGCGGCCGCGTGTCCGCGCTGCGGTGGGACGCGCGTCGAGCGGCTCATGTCGGTCGTCTCCGTCGGCCGAAGCGGCGGGGCCGACCCGGCGCCGGCGACCGCACCGTGCGGGCGCTGCGGCGACCCGCGCGGGCCGGGCGCCTGCGCCACGCGCTGATCCGGGGCGGGACGCGCCCCGAGGTCCCCGTGGCCGACCCGATCGTCGAGGAGGAGCTCTCACTCCTGCGCGCGGTGAGCGCCGCGCTCGCGGAGACCGCGCCCGCGCGCGCGCCGTCCGAGGCTGGCGTCGTCGAGGAGCTGGACCACATCCGCTCGGCGCTGCGCGAGCGGACGAAGGAGGAGGACCGCGCCGCCCTCCTCCAGCAGTGGGACCGCCAGTCGGCGCTCCTCCAGCAGCTCCGACACGCGGCGCGCCCCGCCGAGGTGGACGCGGGCTCGCCGTACTTCGCGCACATGCGGCTCGCCGAGAACGGCGCCGAGCACGACATCCTCCTCGGCAAGACGACGCGGCTCCTCCCCGGCCTGCCGATCGTCGACTGGCGGAACGCGCCCGTTTCGAAGATCTTCTACCGCTACCGGCAGGGCGAGGAGTACGAGGAGACGATCTCGGGGCGCGAGCGGACGGGGCGGCTCGCGGTCCGCCGGACCGTCTCGATCCGCGATCGGGCGCTCGTCCGCGTCGAGGCGCCCGAGGGGGTGTTCGTCGCCGACGCCGCCGCGCCCGACGGCTGGCGCCGCACGCGCGTCGCGCCGCCGCGGCTCGCGGGCGGAGCCGGCGCGGCGCTCCGCGCGCACGAGGTCCCGCCGCGCGAGCACGGGCAGCTCTCGTTCGCGCTCCCCGGCTTCCATCGCCGGGCCGACAAGCACCTCCCCGACATCGCCGGGCTCATCGACCCCGAGCAGTTCGAGCTCATCACGAAGCCGTCGAGCGGCTTCGTCGTGATCCGCGGGACCGCCGGATCGGGCAAGACGACGGTCGCGCTCCATCGGATCGCGTACCTCGCGTACGACGACCCGGCCGTCGACTCGCCGAACACGCTCGTCGTCGTCTTCTCGCCCGCGCTCCGCGACTACGTGAGCCACGTCCTTCCCGCGCTCCGCGTGACGCGCGTCCAGGTGCGGACGTACCACGAGTGGGCCGCGGAGCACGTGCGGCGGCTCTTCCCGCGCCTTCCCCGCGAGCGGCGGGAGGCGAGCCCCGCGTTCGTGCTCCGTCTGAAGCTGCACCCCGCGATGGCGGCGTCGCTCGCCGCCCAGGTCGCGCGCGTCCCCGGGCCGGCGACCGCGGCCCAGGCGGTGGACGACTGGACGAGCACGCTCGGGAACCGAGCGCTCCTCGAGGAGACGTTCGCACGGGAGGCGCCCGGCGCCGTGACCGCCGACGAGATCACCCGCTTCGTCGACTGGAGCCGCCGCCGCGCCGAGGAGCTGGCGGCGTGGCAGGCGGGCGAGCCCGAGGCGCAGGCCGAGCTCGACGAGGCCGACGAGGCGCTCCTCCTCCGCGCCTGGCAGCTCCGCGTGGGCCCTCTCCCCGGCCGCGGCGAGCGCCCGCTCCGCTACCGCCACGTCGTGGTCGACGAGGTGCAGGACCTCTCGCCGCTCGAGGTGCAGGTCCTCCTCGGCTGCCTCGACGAGCGGCGGAGCATCACGCTCGCGGGCGACACCCAGCAGCACATCGTCGACGCCGGCGGCTTCACGTCGTGGGCCGGGTTCCTCGCCGACCTCGGCCTCGCGGGCACCGAGGTGAGCACGCTCCGCGTGAGCTACCGCTGCACGGCGGAGATCGCGGCCTTCGCGGAGGCCGTGCTCGGCCCGCTCCGCGAGGACGAGGTGCCGCCCGTCACCGTCCGCTCCGGCCCCCCGGTCGAGCTCTTCCGCTTCACCGACCACGGCGCGTGCGTCGCGTGGCTCGCCGAGGCGCTCTCGGACCTGATGCTCCACGAGCCGCTCGCGTCCGTCGCCGTGCTGACGCCGACGCGCGAGCTCTCCGCGCTCTACCATCGCGGCCTCGCCAATGGCGAGGTGCCGCGGCTCCGACTCGTCGAGCACCAGGACTTCCGCTTTGCGCCGGGCGTCGAGGTGACGGAGATCGAGCAGGTGAAGGGCCTCGAGTTCGACTACGTGATCCTGGTCGAGGCGAGCGCGGCGCACTTCCCCGACACCCCCGCGGCCCGCCGGCGGCTCCACGTGGGCGCGACGCGCGCGGTGCACCAGCTCTGGCTCACGTCGGTGGGGACGCCGGCCGCGGCCGTCGCTGCGGCGGCGCGCTGAGGGTGGGCGCCCGGGCCGCCCGCGGAACGCCGTCGTCGCTATCGGCGGGCCGGCGGAGGAACCCGCGCGGGCCCGCTCGCGAGCGCGCCCACCGCGACGAGGACGAGCGCCGCGCGCGCCGCGTGCCCGACCTCCCAGCGGAGGCGCCAGCGGGGCCAGTCGGCGGGGAGCGTCGCCGGCGTCCAGCCGGCGAGGGCGAGGTTCACCGGCCGGACGACGGCGAAGAAGAGCGCGAGCGCCGCCGTCAGACACAGGGCGGCGAGGAGCATCCGCGCGAACGCGGGCGAGCGGCGCCCGACCAGAGCGGCGAGCAGCCACGCGCCCGCGAGCGCCGCCACCTCGAACGGCCCGAGCACCGGCCCCCAGCCGCGGTAGAGCCGCTGCTGCACCGCGAGCCAGAGCGGCCCGGGAAGCCCGAGCTTGTTCGGCAGCTCGAGGACGTGCGCGAGCAGCGCCGCGAGGTCGACGAGCGCGCATGCGAGGACGGCGCGCCGGACCGCCGCTGCGACGCCTGTCGGGCGCGGCACCTACGCCGGCCTCGCGCGCGCCACGGCGCGCCGGATCTCCGCGAGCGCGTCATCCGCCGTCGCGAACTCGTCGCGCGCGATCCGGTCGAGGATGTCGCGCACCGCGATCCACCCGCCGCGCCCGTCCTCCACCTCCGCGTCCCCGACCATGTAGTAGAGATCCTGCTTGTCCGTGGGCCAGTCCTCGCCGCGGAGCGCTTCCGCGACGGCGTCGAAGCCCCGAAAGCCCGTGTCGGGCTGCTCGTGTGCCATCGGCACGTCGCTCTAGCTGATCCGGCGCCGCCGCGTCGTCACCCCCGGCGGGCGGGCGCGCCCGCCGCCGAGGTGACCCGGCGCGCGGGCGATGGTAGCGTCGGCAGCCGGCCATGAACGTCTACGGCGCGATCGTCCTCGCCGCGCTCCTCGGGAAGTTCGCCCTCGACGCGACGGCGGACGTGCTGAACCTCCGCGCCCTGCGTCCCGAGGCGCCGCCCGAGTTCCGCGACGTGTACGACCCGGCGCGCTACCGGCGCGCGCAGGAGTACACGCGCGCGCGGGCCAGATTCGGCTTCGTCCCCGCGACGGTGGGGCTCGCGGCGCTCCTGGCGTTCTGGTTCGCCGGCGGCTTCGGGGCGCTCGACCGCGTGGTGCGCGCCCTCGGCTGGGGCCCGATCCCGAGCGGCCTCGCGTATCTCGGCGCGCTCGGGCTCGGCGCGGCGCTCCTCCGCCTTCCCTTCCGCTGGTGGTCCACGTTCGTCATCGAGGCCCGCTTCGGGTTCAACACGACGACGCCGCGCACCTTCTGGGCCGACGTCGCGAAGGGGGCCGCGCTGTCGGCGGTTCTCGGCGGCGGGCTCCTCGCCGTCGTGCTCTGGGTCTTCGAGCGCGCCGGCCGAAGCGCGTGGCTCTGGGCCTCGCTCGCGACGGCCGGCTTCGTCGTCGTCGTGCAGTACGTGACGCCGACGTGGATCATGCCGCTCTTCAACCGCTTCACGCCGCTCGGCCCGGGAGCGCTCCGCGACGAGATCCTCGGCTACGCCCGCCGCGTGGCCTTTCCGCTGGAGGGCGTCTTCGTGATCGACGGCTCGCGCCGTTCGACGAAGGCGAACGCGTTCTTCACCGGCTTCGGGCGGCGGAAGCGCATCGCCCTCTTCGACACGCTCGTCCGGTCCCTGTCGACGCCCGAGCTGGTCGCCGTCGTCGCCCACGAGGTGGGGCACTACAAGCGCCGCCACGTGCTCGTCGGGATGGTGCTCTCGATTCTCCAGACCGGTGCGATGCTCTTCCTCCTCTCCCTCGTCCTCGACCGACCCGGCCTCTTCGCGGCGTTCGGCGTCGAGCGGCCGTCGGTGTACGCGGGGCTCGTCCTCTTCGCGCTCCTCGTCGAGCCGCTCGGGCTCGTGCTGTCAACGGCCCTCCACGCGCTCTCGCGCCGCCACGAATTCGAGGCCGACGCGTTCGCAGTCGACACGACGGGCTCGGGCGAGCGGCTGGCGACCGCCCTGACACGACTCTCCGCGGACAGCCTCTCGAACCTGACCCCGCACCCACTCTACGTCTTCCTCCACTACTCGCACCCGCCGCTCCGCGACCGGCTCGCAGCGCTGCGCCGCCCGGCGCCCCGCGAGTCCCGCGCCGCCGCGGGCTGGAACCGAGCTTCGACGGGGGACTGACCGAGGGGCCCGCGACGCGGCGGCCTCGGGGTCTCGAAGCGCACCCCGGCGAGCGCCGGGGGCCCTCAGGCGTCGGGCTCGAGGACCACGAGCACCGCGTCGGGGTCGACCATCTGCCCGACCTCGACGCGCACCGCCCGCACGACGCCGTCGGCGTGCGCGACCATCGTGTGCTCCATCTTCATCGCCTCGAGGACGAGGAGGACGGCGCCCTTCGTCACGCGGTCGCCCGGCTTCACGCGCACGTCGCGGACGATGCCGGTCATCGGCGCGACGCAGCCCCCCGCCAGCTCGTCCTGGCGGGGCGGCGGAAAGCGCGGCACCTCGAGCAGCTCCGTCGTGCCGTCGGAACCGTGGACGACGGTCGTCTCGCCCGCGACGGCCGTCGTGTAGCGCCGGCGGACGCCGTCGATCTCGACCGCGAGCGCCGTCTCCCCCGACTCGACGAGGAGGACCGCCGCCGGCGTGCCCGCGGCCTCGACCTCGAAGCGGCCCCGGGGGCCGGCGACGTAGGCGACCTCGATCTCGTCGCCGCCCGCACGGAAGGCGACGCGCTGCGGGCACGAGCGGTTGTTGCGCCAGCCCGACGGGATGCTCGGCGGCAGCGGCCCGCCGGCGCGCCGGCGGCGCTCGTGGCCGGCGAGCGCGGCGACGATCGCGTGCCTGCGCGCGACGGCGGGGTCCCGCCGCGGGCGGCGGGCGGCGGGCGGGAAGTGGCGGTCGATGAACTGCGTGTCGAGCGCCCCCGCGGCGAACGCGGGATGCTCGAGCACGGCGACGAGGAAGTCGCGGTTCGTCGCGACGCCCGCGACGCCGAGCGTCCGGAGCGCGCGGACGAGGCGCGCGACCGCGTCCGCCCGCGTCGGCCCGTGCGCGATCACCTTCGCGAGGAGCGGGTCGTAGTGCACGCCGACCGTCGTGCCGGCCTCGACGCCGGCGTCCCACCGGACGCCGGGGACGGCGGCCGGCTCCCAGAGGGTCACCGTTCCCGTCGCGGGCAGGAAGTCGCGCGCCGGGTCCTCGGCGTAGAGGCGCGCCTCGACCGCGTGCCCGGCGAGGTGGAGATCGTCCTGCGCGAACGGCAGCGGCTCGCCGCGCGCGACGGCCACCTGGAGCCGCACGAGGTCGAGCCCCGTCACGCGCTCCGTGACGGGATGCTCGACCTGGAGGCGCGTGTTCACCTCGAGGAACCAGAACGCGCCCGTCCCGTCGAGCATGAACTCGACCGTGCCCGCGCCGACGTAGCCGATCGCGCGCGCGGCCGCGACCGCCGCCTCGCCCATGCGCCGCCGGAGCGCGTCGTCGACGGCCGGCGACGGCGCCTCCTCGATCACCTTCTGATGCCGGCGCTGGATCGAGCACTCGCGCTCGAAGAGGTGGACGACCGTGCCGTGCGCGTCGCCGAAGACCTGCACCTCGACGTGGCGCGGCGCCTCGAACCAGCGCTCGAGGAGGAGCGTGCCGTCGCCGAAGGCGCTCTCCGCCTCGCGCCGCGCGGCCGCGAGCGCGTCGGGCAGCGCCCGCGCGTCGCGCACGATCCGCATCCCGCGCCCGCCCCCGCCGGCCGACGCCTTCACGAGGACGGGCCAGCCGATCTGCTCCGCCTCCTGCACGAGCTGCTTCGCCGAGCGGCCCGCGACCGCGACGCCGGGCACCACCGGGACGCCCGCCGCCGCCATGATCCTCTTCGCCTCGATCTTGCTCCCCATCCGCCGGATCGCTTCCACGGGCGGCCCGACGAACGTGAGCCCGGCGGCGGCGACGCGCGCGGCGAAGTCCGCGTTCTCGGCGAGGAAGCCGTAGCCGGGGTGGACGGCGTCGGCGCCCGTCGCCCGCGCCGCGGCGAGGAGCGCGTCCGGGTTCAGGTACGAGTCCCGGCTCGGCGCCGGCCCGACCCGCACCGCCTCGTCGGCCTCCGCGACGTGCGGCGCCCCCGCGTCGGCGTCGGAGTAGACCGCGACGCTCGCGAGCCCCATCGCGCGGAGCGTGCGGACGATGCGGCGCGCGATCTCGCCGCGGTTCGCGACCAGCACCTTCGTCACGCGCGGCGGCTTCGCCCGGAGGTCGTTCACCGCGCTCCCTTTACGGGAGACGGTCGCGCAGGTGAAGAGCGGCGGTCAGTCGGGGGCGCGGGCGACGGCGACGCCGGGCCGGACATGGGCCGCCGCGAGGCCGCCGGCGACCGCGTCGGCGAGCATCGCGTATCCCTCGGCCGTCGGGTGGCCGTCGCCCTCGTTGTAGACGCGGCCGGGGTCCGCGCCCGCCAGGCGGGCGAGCATCTCCTTCCCCGGCTGGAGGACGAGGCGGCCCTCGGCGCGGAGCGCGTCGACGAGCGGCTGCTCCACCCACCGGCCGGAGCGCTGCGCGTAGCGGAGATCGGTGCGCGTCGGCAGGATGACGACGACGGGGGTCTTCCCGCGCCCGAGCGCCTCGGCGGCGAAGACGGAGAGGAGCCGCGCCGTCACCTGGAGCGCGTGCGAGGGGTGGTCGGGCGCGTAGAGCGCCGCCCACGGCGGCGTGCCCCAGAGCTTCGTCCCGATGCGCGCGGGCAGCTCGGCGAGCGTCCAGCGGAAGAGCGAGAACGCGTACGGAAACGTCGCCCGGCGACGCCGGAGAAACGCCTCCTCGGTGAGCCAGGCCTCGGGGTCGCGCGCGACCGCGCGGTAGTCGTCGGCGCTGCGGACGGGAATCGGGACGTACTGGAGCGCGCCATGCGCGAGCACGAAGCGCGGCTTGAAGCCGAGCCGGTTCTCGCGGTCGAGGAAGAGCCGGTACTGGTTCACGTTCCGCTCGACGTCCTCGGTCATATGGCCGAGGAGGACGACGGGCGCGGGGTCGACGTCGAGCTGCGCGCGGAAGAGCATGACGGCCTGGTCCGAGCCGTACCCGCCGACGCCGAAGTTCGTCACGCGGCAGCCGAGCCGGAGCGCCAGGTCGTGCGGGTAGGTGGCGTCGTCCGCGGCGCCGAGCGTGAACGAGTCGCCGTACGCGCTCGCGCACGGCGGCCCGCCGGCGAACGCCGGATCCGGCCGCGGCGCGGGCACGGCGACGCGCCCGGCGGCGTCCGTCGCGGGGCCCCAGCCGAGGCGGTCGCTCCGGCGGGCGAGCGCGCGGGCGATCTCGTCGTCGGCGAGCTGCGGCAGCGCGGTCAGCTCCCCTCGCCGGACGAGGAGGGCCACGGCGAGGGCCGCCGTGCCCTCGACGACGCCTGCGACGAGGAGAGCGAGGATCGCCCAGAGCGCCGCCCGCTTCATGCTGCGAACCGGTTAGGGGCGGCGGCCCGGACGGTCAATCCCGTGCCGCGCTAGACGCCGAGCGCCGCACGGATCCGCGCGACGACGGCGAGGACGACGATCACCGGAGCACGACCGCCTGGTCGGGCGCGAGCGTGCCCGCGTACGGCCGCCCCTCGCCCTCCCCGTCGCTCGCGACCTCGACGGTGCCGGCGGCGGCGCACGCGACGGCGCGGTCGGTGAAGTTGACGAGGACGGTGCGCCGGTCGGTGCCGGCCGTCCGCTCCCACGCGACGACGCCGTCGGGCGCGGGCCGCAGCGTCTGGTCGCCCGCCCGGAGCGCCGGGGACGCGCGGCGGGCGGCGAGGAGCCGGCGGTAGAGGTGGAGGATCGACGACGGGTCGGCGCGGAGCGTCTCGACGTTCCGCCGCGCCGGCTCCGGCGCGAACGGCAGCCACGGCTCCGCGGGCCACCCGTGGCCCGGCGCCGGCGTCCACGGGATCGGCGCGCGGCAGCCGTCGCGGCCGCCGGGGTCGACGGCGCGCGCGAGCGGCACGACGGCGTCCTCGAGCCCGAGCTCCTCGCCCGCGTAGAGGAACGGCGTGCCGCGGAGCGCGAGGAGGAGGACGGCCGCGGCGCGCGCGCGGGCCTCCGACCCGAAGCGCGTCCGATGCCGAGGCGTGTCGTGGTTCGAGAGGACCCACGTCGGCCAGGCGCCGATCGGCTCGAGGGTGGCGGCGACGTGCGCGATCCGCGCGCGCCACTCGGCCGCGTCCCACGGCGTCAGGACCGCCGCGGGCAGCTCGAAGACGAGGTGCAGCTCGTCGCCGCGCCCGTAGTAGGACGCGTGCGTCTTCCCGACGAGGAGGTAGACCTCGCCGACGAGGACGCGCTCGCCGGGATACGCGTCGACGACGCGGCGGAGCGCGCGCAGGATCGCGTGCGTCGACTCGTGGTCGTTGAGCGCCGCGTGCGGGATCGGGACCAGCTCGGGCGGGTCGTCCGGCAGCGCCGGGTCCTTTCCGAGCCCGTGCACGACGTCGACGCGGAAGCCGTCGATCCCGCGGTCGAGCCAGAAGCGCAGCGTCGCGTGCATGGCCGCGACCACGTCCGGGTTCCGCCAGTCGAGGTCCGGCTGCGCCGGGAGGAACGTGTGGAGGTAGTACTGGCCCGTCGCGCGATCGAGCGTCCACGCCGGCGAGGGCCCGCCGAAGGCCGCGGTCCAGTTGTTCGGCGGGCCGCCGTCCGGCGCCGGGTCGCGCCACACGTACCACCCCCGCCGGGGGCTCGAGCGCGACGCGCGCGACTCGACGAACCACGGATGGCGGTCCGAGGTGTGGTTCGGCACCCAGTCGAGCAGCACGCGGATGCCGCGCGCGTGCGCGTCTGCGACGATCGCGTCCAGGTCGGCGAGCGAGCCGAAGAGCGGGTCGACGTCGCAGTAGTCGGCGACGTCGTAGCCGAAGTCGGCCATCGGAGAGCGGAAGATCGGCGAGAGCCAGACCGCGTCGACCCCGAGCCATGCGAGGTGGTCGAGCCGCGCGCGGACCCCGCGGAGGTCGCCGACGCCGTCGCCCGAGCCGTCGGCGAACGAGAGCGGGTAGATCTGGTAGACGACGGCGGACCGCCACCACGGCGCGGACGGCATGGCGGGTTCGGAGTATCGGCCGCCCGCGTCGCGTGCAACCGCGTCGCGGCCGCGCCGCCGACGTCCCGCGCGCGGCGGGCCGCCGTCGATGGCCGCTTGCCTGCGCGCGGACGCCCCGCTACACGACTCGAGCGATGCTCTCGACCGGGGATTTCAAGCGCGGCTGCCGCATCCTCATCGAGGGCGATCCGTACGTGATCCTCGACGTCCACGTGCAGTCGCCGTCCGCCCGCGGCGCGAGCTCCCTCACCAAGGTGAAGGTCCGGAACCTCCGCACCGCGCAGGTCTTCGACAAGACGTTCCGCGGCGGCGACAAGGTCGAGGAGCCGGACCTCCAGCTCCGTCCCGTGCAGTTCCTGTACGAGGACGACGACGGCTTCCACTTCATGGACACCGTGAGCTACGAGCAGTTCGCGCTCGCGCCCGACGACGTCGGCGACGCGGCCGGGTATCTCACGGAAGGGCTCGAGGGGATCCGCTCGGTCGTCTTCAACGAGAAGGTGATCTCGATCGACCTCCCGAACACGGTGGCCCTCCGCGTCGTCCGCACCGACCCGTCGCTCAAAGGCGCGACGGCGCAGGCGCAGACGAAGCCGGCGACGCTCGAGACGGGGCTCGTGATCCAGGTGCCGGCGTACCTCGAGGAGGGCGAGGTGGTGCAGGTCGACACGCGCGACGCCCGCTTCGTGTCGCGCGCGAAGGGCTGAGCCGCGCGGCGTGGAGACGCGCCTCGACGACGTGACGCTCCGCTGGGAGCGCGCTGGCGAGCGCGGCTCGTTCGTCGTGCTCACGCACGGCCTCGGCGGCTCGCTCGACTACTGGGCGCCGCACGTGGACGCGCTCGCGAAGCACCACCGCGTGCTCCGCTGGGACCTCCGCGGCGCCGGCGGCTCGTCCCGGCCGGCCGGTCCCTACGACGTCGGGCTCTTCGCGCGCGACCTGGCCGCGCTCCTCGACCGGCTCGGCGAGCCGCGCGCGCACCTCGTGGGGCACTCGGGCGGCGGCGTCGTCTCGCAGCGCTTCGCGCTCGACTTCCCGGAGCGGACGGCGAGCCTCGTCCTCGCGAGCACGTCGAGCGAGGTGAGCGCGCGGGCGCGCGCCGGCTGGCACCGTCTGGCCGACGCGATCGAGCGCAGCGGCTTCGGCGACGGGCGCGCGCCCGACGCCCGCGGCTTCGCCCCCGCGTTCGCCGCCGCGCACCCCGACGTCGTCGCCGGCCTCACCCGCGCGACGCGCGCCAACGATCCGGCGGCGTACGCCGCGACGGCGCGCGCGTTCGGCGGCTACGGCTGGACCGCCGACCTGCCCCGGATCGCCGCCCCGACGCTCGTCCTCCAGGGGCTCGACGACCAGCTGACGCCGCCCGGCGGCTCGGTGATCCTCGCCCGCGGCATCCCGCGCGCGCGGCTCGTGATGCTCCCCGGCGTCGGGCACAACCTGCCGCTCGAGGTGCCGGCGCTCTTCACGGCGGCGGTCGTCGCGTTCCTCGCGGGCGTCGAGCTCGCCGGCTAGGCTAGGGCGGCGCGGGAGAGGCGCCCCGCCCGTCCGTGCGCCGGTCAGCCCGCGGCGACCGCCCGGAACGCCGCCGTGACGATCGCCCGCGCCTCCCGCTGGATCGCCCGCAGGTGCTCCTCGCCGCGGAAGCTCTCGGCGTAGATCTTGTAGACGTCCTCCGTGCCCGACGGGCGCGCCGCGAACCAGCCGTTCGCGGTCACGACCTTGAGCCCGCCGATCGGCGCGCCGTTCCCGGGAGCATGGGTCAGCTTCGCGGTGATCGGCTCGCCGGCGAGGGCCGTCGCCGTGACGGCGTCGGCGGAGAGCCGCCCGAGGGCCGCCTTCTCCGCCGGCGTCGCCGGGACGTCGCTGCGCTCGTAGACCGAGCGTCCGAGCTCCGCCTCGAGCGCCGCGTAGTGTGCGGCCGGATCGCGGCCCGTCGTGGCGGTGATCTCCGCCGCGAGAAGGTCCATGACGATGCCGTCCTTGTCGGTCGTCCACGGGGTCCCGTCCATGCGGAGGAAGGACGCGCCCGCGCTCTCCTCGCCGCCGAAGCCGCACGAGCCGTCGAGGAGCCCTTCGACGAACCACTTGAAGCCGACCGGCACCTCGAGGAGCCGCCGTCCGAGGCGCGCGGCGACGCGGTCGAGCATCGCGCTCGAGACGAGGGTCTTCCCGACCGCCGCGTCCGGCCGCCAGCCCGGCCGGTGCGCGAAGAGGTACGACGCGGCGACGGCGAGCACGTGGTTCGGGCTCATGAGCCCCGCGCGCGTCACGATCCCGTGGCGGTCCGAGTCCGCGTCGTTCCCGAAGGCGAGATCGAAGCGGTCCTTCAACCCGATGAGCCCGGCCATCGCCCAGGGCGACGAGCAGTCCATCCGGATCTTCCCGTCCTTGTCGACGGTCATGAAGGCGAAGCGCGGGTCGACCTCGCGGTTCACGACCTCGAGGTCGAGGCCGTACGTCTCGGCGATCGGGTCCCAGAAGGCGACGTTCGAGCCGCCCATCGGGTCGACGCCGAGGCGGAGCTTCGCGCGCGCGATCGCGGCCAGGTCGACGACGTGGCGGAGGTCGTCGACGTAGGGCCGGACGTAGTCGCGCCGGTGGGTCGTCGGCGCGGCGAGCGCGCGCGCCCACGGCACGCGCTTCACCGCCGCGACGCCGGCCTCGAGCAGCGCGTTCGCGCGCCGCTCGATCGCCTTCGTCGTCTCGGTGTCGGCCGGCCCGCCGTTCGGCGGGTTGTACTTGAAGCCGCCGTCCTCGGGCGGGTTGTGGGAGGGCGTCACGACGACGCCGTCGGCGAGCCGCGAGGCGCGGCCGCGGTTGTGCGCGAGGATCGCGTGCGACACGACCGGCGTCGGCGTGTACCCGAGGCCGTCCTGCACGACGACCTCGACGCCGTGCGCGGCGAACACCTCGAGCGCCGTCACGAGCGCCGGCTCCGAGAGCGCGTGCGTGTCGATGCCGAGGAAGAGCGGCCCGCCGACGCCCCGCGCCGTGCGATGCTCGACGATCGCGGCGCAGATGGCGACGATGTGCGCCTCGTTGAAGCTCCCGCGGAGGGAGGAGCCGCGGTGCCCCGAGGTCCCGAACGCGACCCGCTGCGCGGGGTCCGCGGGATCGGGTCGGACCGCCCAGTACGCCGCGACGAGCCGCGGCACGTTCACGAGCAGCTCGAGCGGCGCGCGCTTCCCGGCGAGCGGGCTCGTCGCCATCGCTACGCGTGCCCGCCGAACCGGCGGGCGTAGTCGGCGCGCGCCGCGTGCAGGACGGCGCGCGCCTCGCGCGCGCCGTACACCGGGTCGACGGAGATCGTCTTCGCCTCGCCCGGCATCGTCTTGTAGGTGAGGAAGTAGTGGCGGAGCCGGTCGACGACGGCGCGCGGCAGCTGGCCGACGTCCACGAGCTCCCCGAAGGTCGGGTCGCCGACGAGGACGGCGATGATCTTGTCGTCGGCCTCCTCGCGCTCGACCATGCGGAGGCCGCCGATCGGGCGCGCGTCGAGCACGACCTCGCCGCGCGTGACGCTGCGGTCGGTGAGGACGCACACGTCGAGCGGGTCGCCGTCGCCGCGCGTGACGTGCGGGGCGCCCGGGATCGCGTGCGCGGCGACCGCCTCGCCGCAGTACGTCCGCGGGACGAAGCCGTACAGCGTCGGACAGACGACCGAGAAGCGCTGCGGGCGGTCGACCTTCAGGTAGCCGGACACCTTGTCCACCTCGTACTTGACGCCGTCCGTCGGCACCATCTCGATGTACGCGGTCACGATCTCCGGATAGCGCGCCCCGGGGTCGATCCCGTGCCACGGGTGCGGCCGGAAGGCGAGCGGCGGCTCCATCGGTCGTCCCTTATCGCACCTGCCCGCGGCCTCGGCTACCGCGAGGCGACGGGCACCCGCCGCCGGCGCGGCGCGAGGCTGCACGCCGTCGACAGCTGGGCGCCCGCCGGCGGCATCGCACCGGCGCCGCGAACGGTGCGGGGGGTCACATGCGGAAGACGCCGTAGCGCGTCGTGCCCTGGATCGGCGCCGAGTGCACGGCGGAGAGGCAGATGCCGAGGACCGTCCGCGTGTCGCGCGGGTCGATGATGCCGTCGTCCCAGACGCGGCCCGTCGCGAAGAAGGCGTACGACTCCGTCTCGATCTGCTGCTCGACCATCGCGCGGAGCGCCCGGTCCTCGGCTTCGTCGAACGGCTGCCCGGCGCGCTCGGCCGCCTGGCGGCGGACGATCGACAGCACGCCGGCGAGCTGCTCCGGCCCCATGACGGCGATCCGGTGGTTCGGCCAGGCGAAGAGGAAGCGGGGGTCGTATGCGCGGCCGGACATGCCGTAGTTCCCGGCCCCGTACGACGCGCCGATCATCACGGTGAGATGCGGGACGGTGCTGTTCGAGACCGCGTTGATGAGCTTCGCGCCGTCCTTGATGATCCCGCGCTGCTCGTAGCGGCTCCCCACCATGAAGCCCGTGATGTTCTGGAGAAACACGATCGGCGTGTCCGTCTGGTTGCAGAGCTGGATGAACTGCGCGCCCTTCTCCGACGACTCGGAGAAGAGAATGCCGTTGTTCGCGACGATCCCGACGGGGTAGCCGTGGACGTGGGCGTAGCCGGTGACGAGCGTCGTCCCGTAGGTGGGCTTGAACTCGTGGAAGCGCGACCCGTCGACGATCCGCGCGATGATCTCCCGCACCTCGAAGGGCTTGCGAACGTCGATCGAGGCGAGGCCGAGGAGCTCGTCGGGGTCGTAGCGCGGCTCCTCGACGGGGACGCGCTTCGAGGTGCCGAGCTTCCGCCAGTTGAGCTGCGCGACGATCTCGCGCCCGAGGCGGATCGCGTCGCGTTCGTCGGCCGCGAGGTAGTCCGAGACGCCGGAGACGCGGCTGTGCATCTCGGCCCCGCCGAGCGACTCCTCGTCGACCTCCTCGTGGATCGCCATCTTGACGAGCGGCGGACCGCCGAGGAACACCTTCGCGCCGCCCTTCACCATGACGACGTAGTCCGACATCCCGGGGACGTACGCGCCGCCCGCCGTCGAGGAGCCGAAGACGAGACAGATCGTCGGGATGCGCTCGGCCGAGCGGCGCGTGATCTCCCGGAAGCCGCGCCCCCCCGGCACGAAGGTCTCGGCCTGGAACGGCAGATCGGCGCCGCCGGACTCCGTCAGGTTCACGATCGGCAGGCGGTTCTGCGCGCAGATCTCCATCGTCCGCGCGCTCTTGCGGAGGCTGTACGGGTTGAGCGAGCCGCCGCGCACGGTCGGCTCGTTCGCGGTCACGACGCACTCGACGCCCGCGACGACGCCGATCCCCGACACGATGCTGCCGCCGAGCCCGAACTCCGTCCCCCACGCGGCGAGGGGCGCGATCTCGAGGAACGGCGAGTCGCGGTCGAGGAGGAGCTCGATGCGCTCGCGCGCCATGAGCTTCCCGCGCGCGCGATGGCGCTGCACGTACTTCTCGCCGCCGCCGGCGCGCGCGAGCGCGAGCTGCTCGTCCAGGATCTTCAGCTGCGCGAGGAAGCCCTCGCGATTCCGCCGGTACGTCTCCGACCGCGGATCGACGTTCGTGCGGAGGACCTCCATCGGGGGCCGTCATGCCCCGCCGCTGCGGCGGCTGCAAGCGGCGCCGCGCGGCCCGGGCGTCGGTTGCCGTTCAGCGCGCGTCGGTGAAGCCCAGAAGCTCGTCGCCTCGCACCCGTTCGCGACGCACGTGCGGATGACGTCGTGGTAGACCTTCCGCTGCTTCGCGAGCTCGTCCGCGTGGTCCCGACCACGTCGTTCAGCGTGACGTCCATCTCGCTGATGTCGACGCGCACGCCGAGGGCGCCGAGGCGCCGGATGCTCTGCGCGAAGTCGCCGAGGCCGGGCGGCGCGCGGCGCGTCAGTCGAGCAGCTCCGCGACCTTCTCCGACGGCCGGGCGATGACGGCGCGCCCGCCCCGGATGACGACCGGCCGCTCCATCAGCTCCGGGTGCTCCAGCAGGAGGCCGATGACCTGCTCCTTCGTCCCGTACGCGGCCGGGTCGAGACCGAGCTCCTTGAAGCGCTTGTCCTTCCGCACGAGCTCGGCGGGCGGTCCGGCGAGGAGGTCGAGGATGCGGACGAGCGTCGCCCGGTCGGGCGGCGTCCGGAGGTACTCGATCACCTCGGCCTCGACCCCGCGGCTCCGCAGGATGTCGAGCGCGCCGCGCGACTTCGAGCAGGCGGGATTGTGGTAGATGCGGACCTTCTCCATGGCGGAGTCGTAGCGGCTTCGGGGCCGCGTCTGCAAATCGAGGAGGGACGACATGCGCGACCGCGGGATGACACGGCGGGCGGTCCTGCGTGCGGCGGGCGGCGGCGCGGGGCTTCTCGTCGCCGGCTGCCGGCCGCTCTCGGCGAAGCTCGGGGGCGGGGACGAGGAGGAGGTGTCGCCCGTCGAAGGCTTGATGCGCGAGCACGGGCGGGGCGGCGCCTGACGGACGAGATCGTGCGCCTCGCGACGCCCGACCTCGGGAAGAGCGCCGGCGGCCGGCGCCGGCTCCGCGCCGCGATCACGGCGTTCGTCGCGATGTACCGCCCGCACGCGGCGCGCGAGGACACCGTCCTCTTCCCCGCGCTGCGCCCGCTCGTCGGCGCGAAGGAGTACGACCGGCTCGGGGTCGGCGACCTCGACGTCTGGACGCCCCGGGCGTCGGGGCTCAGAAGCCCAGCATCTTCGCCAGGTAGTGGATCATCACCTCGTCGGCCCCGCCCCCGATCGAGATGAGGCGCGTGTCGACGAAGGCCCGGCCGGCGGCGCTCTCCTTCATGTAGCCGAAGCCGCCGTGGAGCTGGATGCAGGTGTCGGCGACGTAGCGGACCATCCGGCCCGTGAAGAGCTTCGCCATCGAGATCTCCTTCGTCGCGTCCTCGTTCCGGACGCGCCTGCGGATGCACGCGTAGGTCAGCTCCTTCGCGGCCGCGATCTGCGTCAGCATCTCGACGAACTTGAACTGCGTCACCTGCATCTTGCTGAGCGGCTTCTTGAAGACGATCCGGTCCTCGCAGTAGCGCCGCGTCGTCTCCCACAACCGTTCGGCGCCGGCGTTCGCGGCGATGCACGCGACGAGCCGCTCGTCCTGGAACTGCATCATCTGCTGGTGGAAGCCCCGGCCGACGTCCCCGATCGTGTTCGCGACCGGGACGCGCACGTCCTCGAGGAAGAGGAGCCCCGTGTCCGAGCCCCAGTTGCCGATCTTGTCGAGGAGCTGGTAGCTGAAGCCGGGCGTGTCGGTCGGCACGATGATCTGCGAGAAGCCGCCGTAGCCGGCGTCCGGGTCGGTGACGGCGAGGAGGCAGAGCCAGTCGGCCGTCGCCGCGTTCGTGATGTAGATCTTCCGGCCGTTGATGACCCAGTCGTCGCCGTCGCGGACGGCGCGCGTCTTGATGGCGGAGACGTCGGAGCCGGCGTCGGGCTCGGTGACGGCGATCGCCGACACCATCTCGCCCCGGATCGCCGGGACGAGGTAGCGCCGGCGGAGCTCGTCCGAGCCGAACTGGTGGAGCGACGGCGTCGCCATGTCGGTGTGAACGCTGATCCCCATGCCGACGCCCGCGTTGTCGGCGCGGGCGATCTCCTCGAAGAGGATCGCCGTGTACGTCCAGTCGAGGCCGGCGCCGCCCCACTTGGGGTCGTAGCGCAGCCCGAGGAGCCCGAGCTCGCCCATCTTCCGGTAGAGCGCCTTGTCGATGCGCCCCATCTGGTCGAACTCGCGCGCGCGGGGGGCGAGCTCCTCCTCGACGAACTTCCGCACGGTGTCGCGGAAGATCCGGTGCTCGGGGGTGCCGAAGAGGTCGTCGGACATGCGCCGCACGGTACGCCAGGGGTCCGCGCGACCGCAAGGAGCGCGCGGCCTCGCGCTACCGTCCCTTGAACGCCGGCGGCCGCTTCTCCATGAAGGCGCGGATCCCCTCGCGCATGTCCTCGCTGTTCGCGACGAGCGCCTGGGTGAACGCCTCCTCGGCGAAGAGCGCGTCCAGGTCGGCCTGGAGCGAGCGGTTCAAGAGCCGCTTCGAGAGCCCGATCGCGAACGTCGGCCCCTGCGCCAGCCGCTCCGCCCACGCGCGCGCGGTCGGCTCGAGGTCGGCGGCGGGGACGACCTCGTTCACGAGGCCGAGCCGCTCCGCGTCCGCCGCCGACAGGTCGTCGCCGAAGAAGACCAGCTCCTTCGCCTTGTGGAGCCCCACGTGCCGGGGGAGGAGGAAGCCGCCGCCCGCGTCGAGCGCGATGCCGCGCCGGACGAACACCTCGATGAAGCGCGCGTCCTCCGCCGCGACGACGAGGTCGCACGCGTACGCGAGGTGCGCGCCGAGCCCCGCGGCCACGCCGTTCACGGCCGCGACGACCGGCTTCTCGAGGTCCCAGAGCGCGCGGATGACGCGCTGGCTCGGCCGCATCGCGTCGCGCGTGGCGCCGGGGTGCGGCGGGCCGGCGGCGCCGGTCGCGGCGCGCGAGCCCGAGAGGTCGGCGCCCGTGCAGAAGCCCTTCCCGGTGCCGGTCAGCACGACGGCGCGGATCTCCGGGTCCTCGCCGCAGCGCGCGAGCGCCGCGAGGTACGCCTCGCGCATCTCGGCGTTCATGGCGTTCCGCGCCTCGGGCCGGTTGAGGACCACCCATCCGACGCCGTTCTCGACCCGGAAGACGAGCGACTGCGTGTCCGCCATCCGCCCGCTCTACTGCGCGCCGCGCGCGAGCGTCAAGGCGACGCCATCAGGCCGCGGCGAGGCAATCGAGCGCGCGCCGGGCGGCGGCGAGGTACACGGGCGACGGCGCGAGCGCGTGCTCGCGGACGCACGCCTCCGTCATCTTGATCGCGTGCTCGTCGCCGTTCGCGATCGCCATGTCGACGAGCGTCTCGAGCGACTCGCGCGGCGGCTCCACGTCGGCGGGCGCCGGCGGCGCGGTCGCGAACGCCGCGTAGAGCGCCGCGCCCGCCTGCCAGGCGTAGCGGAGCGCATCGCGCGCGACCGCGTCGGGCAGGTGCGGGAGGAGCGAGCGCAGGGCGGTGGCGCTCGTCACGCCGTGAACGAAGGTGATGGCGGAAAGGAGGTCGTGCGTGTTCGCCAGGGAGACGCGCGCGAAGGTCTCCGTGAGCGCCGACACGACGTGCGCCGCCGGCCCCCGGCAGCGTCTGGTAGGCCGCGGCCCAGTACGCAAGGCCGCACGCGAGCTCGCGCCGGCGGGCGGGCGTCTCCGCCTCGCCGAGGCTCCGCGCGGCGTGCGCCGTCCGGATGACGCCGTGGGTCGCGGACGCGCAGATGCCGGGGGCGAGGCGCGCCGTCCAGCGCGCGAGCACCGCCGGCCACGGCGCCTCCTCCAGCTCGTCGGCCAGGAGCGCCGTCCAGTCGGCGAACCGGTCCTCGCGCCCGAGCGGCGCGCGCCAGCCGTCGCGCGGGATCCGCTCGCGACGGGGCGGCGCGGGCAGGAGGCCCTTCCGGTACGTCTCGAGCCACGGCATCACCGCCTCTGCCCGCCCGAGCGCGGCGAGCGCCTCGACCGCCATCGGCGCGTGGCTCGTGAGCCCGTTCTGGAGGTCCGGCCCGTACGCCGCGAGGAACGCGAGGGCGGGCTCCATCATCGAGTAGTCGGGCGTCACGACGCGCGAGTGTCGTCGCCCGCATGGGGCGACGCAAGCAGACCGCGCCCCTTGTGTCACGCGGCGCGCCGTCGGGCCCACCGGTGTCGTCTGGGCGCAGAACAACCGGCTCGTTCTCGACCGCTTCGCCGCCCGGCCGCCCGCGGAACGGATCGCGAAGCGCGTCGCCGCGCACGGCCGGGAGCGGCGCGGGACGAGCGACCGCTTCGTGCTCGCGCTCGTGAAGCCGGGGTGACGGCGACGGCGCGGAGGCGCGCTTCGCGCCGCCGCCGTCGGGTTCCCCGTCGGCGCCGTTGTCGCCTGCCGCGCAGCCCGACGGCGCTCAGCGTCCGGGGCTCGACGTCCCGCTGCCCGGGCCGCCCGACCCGGGGCCGCCCGTCGTGCCGCCGCCGCCCGAGCCGCCCATCGTCCCGCCGCCCGGCGGCGCGCCGTACGTGCCACCTCCGCCGCCGGCGCCGTAGTCGCCCTGATCGCCCCGGCTGCCGGTCTGCGAGCAGCCGGCGATCAGGCCGGCGGCGAGCAGCGAAGCCACGATCGCGTTTCGCGTCGTCATGGTCACCTCCTGCGTGCGCGTTGTCGGGCCTGAAGCGAGCAAGCCCTGCGCCAAGCATCAGCCCCGGCGCACGAGCACGGGGCGCGGGCGCGCCGGCGGCGCGGTGGCGCCCTCGGGGAACCTGCCCGGCTCGGAGGCGTGCGCGTACATCGTCACGGGGTCGACGCGCACGAGGAGGACGTCCGTCGCCCACGCGAACGGGCTCGAGCCGTAGACCTCGACGTAGACCTTCTCGAGCGCGGGGACGTCGGGATGGTCGTGTGGGAGGAGCGCCGGGCGGCCGTGCACCGTGATCGCGACGTCTTCGCCGCTGAAGTGCGTGAGGCTCACCCCCGGACGGCGACGGAGGTGGCGCACCCGCGCCGCGCCCGCGCCCGTGGCCAGGTGGAAGCGCCCGTGCACGAAGAGCGCCTCCATCGGCGCGACGCGGGGCTCGCCCGCCGCGGTGACGGTGGCGCCTGGAGCGCGGCGAGCTCGTCCTCGGTGTCGTACATCTCAGAGCGGGAGCTTGAACGCCCGCACCGCGTTGTCGCGCAGGAACCGGCGCTGGACGTCCGGCGGGAGCGCCATCGCGTCGACTTCGGGAAGAACCCGCTCCCACTGGAGCAGCGGATAGTCGGTCGCGAAGCACACCTTGTCCTTCCCGTAGGTGCGGAGGAACTTCACGAACGACTCGGGCCAGTGCTTCGGCACGCGCGCCGAGGTGTCGATCCATACGTTCGCGTGCTTGAACGCGACGCCGAGCATCTCCTCCGTCCAGGGGATGCCGATGTGCCCGCACACGATGCGCAGCTCCGGGAAGTCGAGCGCGACCTCGTCGATGTAGAGGGGGCGGCCGGTCTCCGACGGGTAGAGCGGCCCCGTCTCGCCGACCTGGGTCTGGAAGGTCACGTCGAGCTCGACTGCCTTCGCGTAGAGCGGGTAGTAGGTGCGATCGGTCGGCGGCTTCCGCCAGAGGAACGGCTCGATGCGAAGGCTCACGAAGCCGCAGCTCCGCACGTAGTGCTCCAGCTCGCGCACGGCCTTCATGACGTGCGTCGGGTCGGCGTGGTACTGGCCGTAGATCCGGCCCGGAAAGCGGTTCATCGCCTTCGCGACGGCCTCGTTGTCGCCGGCCATGAGCGCGACCGCGACGCCGGCCGCGTCCATCCGCTCGATCATCCGCTCGAGGTTCGTGCCCCCGTGGTACTCCTCGAGCATCCCGTAGTTGCGGAAGACGTTCTCGCCGGCGGGGTTCGTCCCGGGCGCGGTCGGGCGCAGGTACTGGGTCCAGACGTCGACGATCGGGGTGGAGCGCGCCATCGGGTCAACCTCGCGGGAGGCCCAGCACGCGCTGGGCGATGATGTTCCGCTGCACCTCCGACGTGCCGGCGTAGATGCTCGCCGCGCGCGACCAGAGGTACTCGTACTGCCAGCGCCCGCCGTCGATCGCGCGGGCCGCGCCGCGCTCGAGCGCCGCGTACGGCCCTTCCATCTCGATCGCGAGCGCCTTCATCCGCATGTCGAGCTCGCTCCAGACGAGCTTCAGGCAGGACCCCTCGGGCCCCGGCTGGCCCGTCCGCATGATCTCGCTCACCTGCTTGTACGCGAGGAGGCGGAGGATCTCGTTCTCGACGACGATCGCGGCGATCCGCTGCCGCCACCGCGGGTCGCGCCGGACGGGTATGCCGTCGCGCACCGCGCGGCGCGCGAGGTCGAGGACGTCACGCAGCTCGGCGGCGAGCCGCGCGTGCGGCGCCGAGCCCGCGCGCTCGTGCGCCAGCGTCGTGATCGCGATCGTCCAGCCGTCGTTCAGCGCACCCACCATGTGCTCGCGCGGGACGACGACGTCGTCGAAGAACACCTCGTTGAACCACGCCACCCCCGTCATCTCGACGAGCGGGCGGATCGTGATGCCGGGCGACTTCATGTCGACCAAGAGGAAGGTGAGGCCCTTGTGCTTCGGCGCGTGAGCGTCGGTGCGCGCGACGAGGATGCACCAGTCCGCGAAGCGCGCGTAGCTCGTCCAGATCTTCTGCCCCGTCACGTGGAACGCGTCGCCCCGCAGCTCGGCGCGCGTACGGCAGCTCGCGAGGTCGGAGCCCGCGTTCGGCTCCGAGAAGCCCTGGCACCAGACCTCCTCGCCGGTCAGGATCTTCGGGAGGAAGCGCCGCTTCTGCGCCTCGGTGCCGTGGTGGATGAGCGTCGGCCCGACGAGCCCGGGACCGACGCCGATGTCGATCATCGGCGGCGCGCCGACGCGCGTGTACTCCTCGGCGAAGAGGAACTGCTCGAGCGGGGAGGCGCCGCGCCCGCCGTACTCGCGCGGCCACGCGAGCCCCGCCCACCCGCCCTCGTGGAGCTTCCGCTGCCAGGCGCGGGCGAACGCGACCTTCGCCGCCGGATCCTCGGGCGTGCGGTACGCGGGCGTCCCCCAGCCCGGCGGGAGGTTCGACACGAGCCAGTCGTGGACCGCGCGCTGGAAGCGCGCCTCGGCGTCAGAGAGCCGGAAGTCCACGCGTCGCGGCGCTCACTTCCCGAAGCGGTTGAGCGACTGGTAGTCGAAGAACGACGGCTCGAGCGGGATGCGGCGGTCGTTCGGCGGATCCGCGCCCGGGGGGTTCAGGCCCGACACCGTCGCCCGGTCCGCCTTCAGGTTCTCCGAGAGCTGCATCGAGTACGTCGAGCCCCACCAGCGCTCGTGCTCGTCGTAGGGCGCCGTCGCATAGCCGGAGATCTCGTAGTCGTTCAGGAGCTCGCCGCGCCACGAGAACTTCCGGTTCCACGCCCCCTGCCAGGTGACGTCGTCGATCCAGAGCTCGAGCTTCCCGTAGAGGTAGTACTTGTCCTTCGGCACGCCCTCGAGGACCCAGAAGCGCCGCTTCGCGAGCGCGGCCGCGGTGGGCGCCCACGAGACGCCCTTCCACCCTTTCACCATGTAGCCGACGCAGCGGTCGTTGTTGATCGAGATGGTGCGCCAGCCGCCGCCGGGGAGCGCCTTCCGCTGCACCTTGCCGGCGATGCTGTCGGGGTCGACGTAGCGGAGCTGCTCGCGGTGGCCGACGATCTTCCACTCGAAGTCCTCGGGCTTCCCGTCGAAGAAGAAGCCGTCGTCCTGGCTCTGGTCGGAGCCGAGGAAGCCGTCGGAGCGGTTCGCCGGCGACACGCTCCGGACGCGGCGGAGCGCCGGCACGTACGCCCACGACATGTCGCGCTTGGTCGGGTCCTTGTAGCGGTAGCCGAGCGCGGCCGTGCCCTGGAGGTCGGCCGGGCTCGTCGTGACGGCGAGGAACTGGAAGAGGAGGTTCTCCGGGTTCTTCGGCGGCGAATGATGGCGGGGCTGGCCGTCGTAGTAGAGGAAGTAGACGTCCTGCACGGCGGCGCGGTCGAGGCCGCTCCGGCTCACCCAGTTGAGCAGCACGAGGTTGTGGCTGTTGCCGCCCGTGTAGTACGCGTAGTCGAGGTTCCAGAGCGCCTTGTAGCCGGCGTCCGGGTCGTCCTCGCGGATGTCGGGGAACGGCAGCCCCTGGACGTAGTCGGGCCGCTTCCCGGTCGTCTTGTCGACCGGCTGCTTGTGCTCGTCGAGCACGAGCCGCTCGCCGTTCGCCTTCGTCGCCTCCTCGAAGCCGTCGTCCCACCGCCACCGGCTGTTCGGGAACTCGACCAGCGGGTTCACGTAGTCGCCCTTCTTGTAGTGGGTGTAGATCTCGGGCGGCAGGAGGTCCTTCACCTGGTCGACGGTCGTCTGGTCGACGACGGCCCCCGGCTCGAGCGCCGCGCCGGGCCCCGGCGCGGCGACGAGGAGTGCCGCCGCTGCGATCGCCGCGTATCTCTTCCGCATGTGGAAACGCCTCCTCTCCCCTATCGACCGGCGGCGCGCACCTGGCCGGCGAGCGCCTCGGCGGCCGCCGCCTCCTCGGCTCGGATGCGCCGGCGCTCCGCGTACTTGATCGCGAACTTCGGTTGGAACAGCGACACCATGGGCGGGATGAACATGAGCGCGCCCATCAGGTGGAAGCCGAGGAGGAGCACGAGCAGCAGCGCCATGTCCGCCTGGAACTTCATCGGGAAGAACACCCAGAAGATGATGCTCGCCGTGAGCGACACCCCCGTGAACAGCACGGTCTTCCCCGTCGTCTCGTACGTGCGCCGGATGGCGACGTCGAAGCCTTCCCCGGCGACCAGCTCCTCGACGATCCGCGACAGCACGTAGTAGCCGTAATCGATGCCGATGCCGATGCCGACCGCGGCGACCGGCAGCGAGTTGATGTTGAAGTCGATGCCGAGGAGGTACATGACCGCCTCGGAGAGCGGCTGCGCGACGAGCGACGGCAGCATGACGATGAGCGCGCCCAGGAACGACATGTACGTCGCGAGGCTCAGGAGGAAGACGACGACGAGGATGAGGACGAGGTTCCAGCGGTAGGACCACTCGACCTCCTCGTTGACGGCGGCGAGGATGCCGATCAGCCCGCCGGCGAGCCGGTAGCGGACGTTCGGCGAGTCGGCGCCGTGCGCCGCGATGTACTCCTTCGCGCGCGCGATCGAGCGCTCGATCGTCTCGTGGGTGTAGTCCTTGTAGAAGACGGCGATCGTCGCGTTCGTGTAGTTGATGTCGAAGAAGCGGTCCATCTCGCCGCGCCGCGTCCCCGACGTGAGCAGAAAGAAGAGCTGGCTGATGTGCTCGTCGCGCGTCGGGAGGATCTCCCACTTCGGGTCGCCCTCGTGGAAGGTCCGGAAGATCTTCTTGAGCAGCGTCGTCGCCGTCACCGTGCCGCCGACCTCCGGCTGCTGGGCCATGTAGTGCGCGAAGAGGTCGAGCTCGGTGAGGGTCCGGGCGCTCTTGATCGCGCCCTCGCGCTGCACGCACTTCTCGCCGACGGGGCACTGGTGCTCCTCTTCCGGGAAGCAGCGCGTGCACCCCTCGCCCACGCACGGCGTGCCGCCGCGCGTGCACCACGCGGCCCCCTCGGCGATGATGACGAGCTGGTTCGCGCCGAGGAACTCCTCGTTCACCTTCCGCGAGGCGACGTTGTAGGGATGGCTCGGGTAGAGGAGCGCCGCGCCCATCGTCATGTCGCCGACCTTGAGCGAGTGCTGGAAGTAGAGCCCGAAGCCGAGGAGGAGGACGAGCGCCGCCGCCATCGCCCAGCGGCGCGCGCCGTGGGCGAGCCAGACGAGCGCCGCTTCGATGGCGACGTAGACGCGGCCGAAGCACGCGCCGAACGCGGCCGTCGCGCGGCTGATCGCGACGCCGAGGTGCCGGTAGACGGGCGGCGCCCAGCCGAGCCCCGCGTCGAACGCCGCGCCGAGGAGCCCGAAGCCGAAGAACGAGGCGACGGCGACCATCGGCGGGATCGGGCCCAGCCGGAGGTGGCCGTAGAGCGCGAAGAGCCACGCGACCGCCACCACCATCATCCACGACATGAACCGCTCGAGCCGACCCTCCCCGGAGACGTTCTCCTCCGGCGGCGGCGTGAACGAGAGGATGATCGGGTGGAGCGTCACGACGCTCACGAAGATCGACACGATCCAGAACGAGCAGAGGATCGCGAGCTTCTGGATGATCGGGATGCGCGCGACGAGGAGCGTCAGGATCGCGAGGCCGTCCGCCAGGATCGACACCATCGCGGGCGCGTAGATCTCCGCGTACGACTTGACGATCGCCTGGCTCTTGTCGCGCAGCCGATGGTACTCCTCGTGGTAGCGCTCCATCGACTGGACGGAATGCGAGTGGGCGCGCGCCGAGATGAGGAGCGGGATCACGAGCACGAGCGGGTCGAGGGTGAGCGCCGGCACCCAGGGGACGCGCTGGTGCGCCCAGTTGCAGAAGCCGCCGAAGCCGAGCCCCCACACCGCCGAGAGCGCGAGCGTGAACGCCGGGATGAGCACGCCCTGCCAGCTCCGGAACTCGACCCACAGGATCAGGAGGATCATGACGATCGAGGCGGCGAGCGCGGCGACCATCTTCGGCATGATCTCGAGGAAGTACGCGAACAGGACGGGCGGCCCGCTCACGTAGATCTTCGTGTTCGCGTCGGAGTTGCGGGCGACGATCTCCCGCACCTTCGCCCACATCGTCTGGAGGTCGAAGTACTCCTCCCAGAACCCGGCGACGATGAGCGTCGCCTTGTCGTCCTCGGAGACGAACGGCCCCTTGACGCCCTCGGTCGTGTAGACCTTGAGCTTCAGGAAGTCCAAGTCCTCCTTGGTCTCCGGCACCCGCGGGTACATGAGGGGGACGACCTTGATGCCCGAGCCCGCAGTGAGCGTCGTCTTCACCTTCGGATGCGTGATCGAGAGGACCTGCTCGCCGTTCACGCCCGGCACGTCGTGGAGGAGTGCGAGCGTGATGTCGTCGACCTTCTGGATCGTCTTCGGGTCGTCGAAGATGGTCCCGTGCTGCACCTCGACGACGAGGAGGAGCGTGTTCGCCGTCCCGAACATCCCGCGGTACTGCTGGTAGAGCTTGATGTAGGGATGGCTCGGCGGATAGAGGTCGAAGAAGTTCGGGAACACGTGCATGTGGAACGCCATGAAGAAGGCGAGCACGCACGTGACGGCGCCGACGACCAGCGAGACGAGCGCGCGGTGGCGGAGGAGGAAGAAGAGGTACGCCTCGATCGTCTGGCGCGAGAGCATCGGCCGCCCCGCTCCTCAGCGCGACGACACGGTGGTCGCTTTCGCGGCCGGGAGCACGATCCGGTCGCCGTCGAGCACCGCGGCGAAGCCGCCCGCGCCGACGACGAAGCCGTGCGACCCGGCGTCGAGGCTCACGTCGCGCATCCAGACGAGGCGCTGCTTCTCCGGCAGCTCGTGCCGGGTCCACGTCTCGCCGCCGTCGGCGCTCGTGAGGAGCGTGCCGGTGTCGCCGACGACGACGCCCGTCCGGCCCTGGACGCGCACCGCGTAGAAGCCGGGGTTCTTGAGCGTCTCCATGAAGCCGATGTCCTCGACCGAGCCGCTCTCCGCGGCACCGCGCTGCACGCTCCACGTCCGCCCGCCGTCGACCGTCCGGACGATGAGGCCGTCGATCCCGACCGCCCAGCCGCGCTCGGCGTCGGCGAAGCCGATCCCGAAGAGCGTCTTCTCGAGCCCGACGTTCCGCTTCTCCCACGTGACGCCGCCGTCCGCCGTCGCGAGGAGCGTCCCGAACTCGCCCGCGATGAAGCCGTGCCGGCGGTCGGGGAAGGTGACGTCGTAGAGCACGACGTCGTCGGGGAGCGAGCGGTCCTCCCAGGTGGCGCCGCCGTCGTGCGTGACGGCGATCGCCCCCCAGTCGCCGACGACCCACGCCGTCGCGGGGTCGAGCGCCGCCACCTTGAAGAGGGGCTTCTCGCGACCGATCGGCGTCCGCTGCCGAATCCACGTCCGGCCGGCGTCGGCGGTGTGGAAGATGACGGCCTCCGTACCGACGACCCAGCCGTGCGCCGCGTCGGCGAAGTCGACGGAGAAGAGCGGGTTCGTCGTCCCGCTCTCGCGGAGCTGCCAGGTCCGCCCGCCGTCGGTCGTGTGGACGATCGTGCCGAAGTTGCCGACCGCCCAGGCCTCGGTGTCGCCGAGCGCCTTCACACCGTAGAGGTTGTCGCGGACGAGGGCGGCGCCGACGAGGCCCGGAAGGAGGCACGCCGCCGCGAGCACCGTCCAACCGAGGGCTCTGGGCCGGCACCGCGCCCCTTGTACGGCTCCTGGCACCGCCGCGTACACACCATTTTTCCCGTCGAGCCGTCAACCAGCTGCGCGTCCGTGGCCCGTGCTTGACGAGGCGAGCCGCGGGCCGCCATAGGTCGGGCGCGATGCCGCCGCGCGCGCGAACGTCGGGCGACGCGTATCGCCGCGCCGGCCTCTGGCGGGGCGAGACGGTCTGGGCGGCGTTCGCGGCGACGGCGCGCCGGCACGCGGAGAAGCCCGCCGTGATCGAGGGCGCGGCGCGGACGACGTTCGCCGCCCTCACCCGTTCGGGGGAACGCCTCGCGGGCGGCCTCCACGCGCTCGGCATCCGTTGCGGCGACGTGGTCGCGTTCCAGCTTCCGAACTGGACGGAGACGGTCGTCGTGCTGCTCGCGTGCGCGCGGCTCGGCGCGGTCGCGAATCCGATCCTCCCCATCCAGCGGAGCCGCGAGCTCCGCTTCGTCCTCGGCGCGGGCGGCGCGCGCGCCCTCTTCATTCCCGGCCGCTACCGCGACGCCGACCACCGCGACCTCGTCGCCGCCCTGCGCCCCGCGCTGCCGGCGCTCGCCCACGTCGTCGTCGTGCGCGACGAGCCCGGCGAGGGCATGCTCCCGTGGTCCGCCGTCGCGGACGGGCCGCCCGGCGCGCCGGTCGCGAGGGAAGGCGCCGCGCTGGCGCTCCTCCTCTACACGTCCGGGACGACGGCCGACCCGAAGGGCGTCCTCCACTCGCACGACACGCTCCTCGCCGAGGCGCGGAGCCTCGGCCCCGTGCACGGGCTCTCCGCCGCCGACACCGTGCTCATGCCCTCGCCGCTGACGCACGTCTCGGGGCTCGTCCACGCGCTTCTCGTCCCCGCCGTCCACGGCTCGACCGCGGTGCTCATGGACCGCTGGGAGCCGGGGGCGGCGCTCGCCGCGATCGCCGCCGAGCGCGTCACGTACATGGTCGGCGCGCCGACCTTCCTCCGCGACCTCGTCCGCCACCCCACCCTCGCCGCGACCGACGTCTCGAGCGTTCGCCTCTTCTCCTGCGGCGGCGCCGACGTCGACCCGGCGCTCGTCGCCGAGGCGACGGCCGCGCTCGGCTGCGTCGTGAAGCGGGTCTACGGGTCGAGCGAGTTCCCGACCATCGCAACGACCGGCCCCGACGACCCGCCCGCGCGCCGCGTCGACAGCGAGGGCCGCGCGATCGGCGCGAACGAGATCCGCGTCGTCGACGAGGCGGGCCGCGACGTCCCACCCGGCGTCGAGGGCGAGATTCTCGCGCGCGGCCCCGAGTGCTTCCTCGGGTACCACGATCCCGCCCTCGACGCCGACGCCTTCGACGCCGACGGCTGGTTCGCGACCGGCGACCTCGGGACGCTCGACGCGGAGGGATACCTCCGCATCACGGGCCGGAAGAAGGACATCATCATCCGCAAGGGCGAGAACGTGAGCGCGCGCGAGGTGGAGGACCTTCTCGCCGCGCACCCGGCCGTCGCCGAGGTGGCGGTCGTGGGCCTGCCGGACGCCGTGGCGGGCGAGATCGTGTGCGCCGCGATCCGCGTGCGGCCCGGCGCCGCCGCGCCGACCCTCGCGGACATCGCCGCGTTCCTCGGCGCGCACGGCCTCTCGCGCCGCAAGCTCCCGGAGCGCGTGGTCGCCGTCGACGATCTCCCGCGGACCGCGAGCGGCAAGATCGTGAAGCGCGCGCTGCGCGAGCGCCTCGTCAGGAGCCGGCCGGCGCGCTGAACGACGACGACCGTGCCGCGAGCGGCCAAAGGTCCTCGCGCGTGCGGTGCCGCTGGAGATCGACGCCGAGCGGACTCCTTTCGCGCTGCGACGACCGGGCGCCTCACGCCGGCCGCCGCTCGTACATCGCCCAGCCCCAGTGCGGCACGCCGCCGAAGCGGGTCGCGAGCGCGCGCGACGGCGCGTTGTCGTCGAGGACGAGCGCGTACACCGCCTCGGTGAGCCCGCGCCGGCGCATCGCGGCCAGCGACTCGGCGACGAGCGCCGCGCCGATGCCGCGCCGGCGCGCCCCGGGCACAAGGCCGATCGAGTAGAGGCCGCCGCGCGTGATGCGGCGGCCCCAGAGGGCGGCGCGGACGATCGTCCCGAGCGGCGTCGGCGCGCCGGACCCCGGCTCCCAGAGCTGGTTGTAGTCGGGGAGGCAGAGGACGAAGCCGACGGGCCGGCCGGCGACTTCCGCGAAGCGGAAGAACCCGCGTGGGATCGCGAGGCGCGCCCGCCCGAGGAGCTCCCACGCCTCGTCGGCGAAGAACGGCGTGTCGCCCCACACGCCGACGAAGGCGCGGGAGTGGAGGTCGGCGAAGCGCGCGACGGCGTCGCGGAAGCGCCAGCGGCTCGCGGGGACGAGCTGCACGTCGTGCGGCCGCGCCGCGCGCGCGGCGGCGATCCGCGCCTCCACGGCGGGCTCGCGGAGCGGGACCGTGAACGCGGCGTAGCGGTGGACGGGCTCGAATCCCGCCGCGGCCAGGTACTCGGCGTAGTACGCGGGCTGGCACGCGAGGCCGTCGAGCGGGCGCGCCGCCGGCGGGTCGACCAGGAGCCCGAAGCCGTAGTTCGGGTGGCCGTTCTGCGGCGCGCGCACGGCGGCCGCGCCCCACGCGCGGAGGCCCGCGAGCGCGTCCTCGACGAGGCGCGCGACCGCGGCGTGCGCGTTCGGCAGCGCCTCGAAGCAGCCGAGGGCGCCGACGCGCTCCCCGACGTCCGCGCCGATGCGGTCGTCGGCGAACGCGGCGACGGTCGCAACCGGGCGTCCGTCCTCGAGCGCGAGGAGCGGCCGGACGCTCGCGCGCCGGCAGTAGACGCTCCGCCGCGCCAGGAGGAGGCGGAGGCCGCCCAGCTCCGGCACGACGCCGCCGGGCGCCGCGCTCGCCGCCTGGCGCGCGAGCGCGATCGCCGCGTCGACGTCGCGCGGGCTCGCGATCTCGCGGACGACGACGCTCAGATGACGCGCTCGCGCGCGAGGGCGGCGAGCTCGTCGGCGCCGAGACCGAGCAGCTCGCCGTACACCTCCGCGTTGTGCTCGCCGAGGCGGGGGGCGCCGCGGCGGATCGCGCCCGGCGTCCGCGAGAATCGCGGGTAGACGCCCTGCATGCGGACGGGGCCGATGGTGGGATCGTCGACCGTGACGACGTCCTCGCGCGCGGCGACGTGCGGGTCGGCGAAGATGTCGGCGACCGAGTACGCGACGCCGAAGGGCACCTCGTGCGCTTCCAGCACGTCCTGGATCTCGCGGCTCGTGCGCGCGCGGCACCAGGCCGCGACGATCCCGTTCAGCTCCTCGCCGTGCTCGGCGCGGAGCGCCATCGTCGCGAAGCGCGGGTCGCCGAGGAGGTCCTCGCGGCCGATCGCACGGCAGAGCCGCGGGAAGAGGCCGTCGCCGGCGGCGATGATGCAGACCCACTTGCCGTCCTTCGTCTCCCAGTTGTCGAGCGGGGCGGCGTTCTCGAGCCGGTTCCCCTCGCGCTCGCGGACGACGCCCAGGCGGTCGTACGCGGCGAGCGTGTGCTCCATGATCCGGAGCACCGATTCGTAGAGCGAGAGGTCCACCCACTGCCCGCGCGGCGGCGCGCCCGTCTCCCGCGCGCGCCGCTCGCGCTCCCAGAGCGCGGAGACGATCGCGAACGCGTTGAAGACACCGGTCAGGTAGTCGGAGACGATGACGCCGGGGCGGACGGGCGGGCGGTCCGGGTAGCCCGTGATGTAGAGGAGCCCGCCCATCGCGATGCCGTTCCGGTCGAGGCCGGGGCGATGCCGGTACGGCCCCGTCTGCCCGTACACCGAGACGCGGGTCAGGATGACGCCCGGGTTCACGGCGGCAAGCGCGTCGTAGCCGAGCCCCCACCGCTCGAGCGTGCCCGGCTGGAAGTTCTCGACCACGACGTCCGACACGGCGACGAGCCGCTTGGCGAGCGCCTGCCCGGCGGGCCTCCGGAGGTCGCACGTGACCGAGCGCTTGTTCCGCCCCTCGACCGCCCAGAAGAGCGAGTAGTCGCCGACGAAGGGCCCGATCGTCCGCATGAAGTCGCCCTGCCCCGGCAGCTCGACCTTGATGACGTCGGCGCCGAGGTCGGCGAGGAGCGTGGCCGCGAACGGCGCCCCGATGCGCGTCCCGAGGTCGAGGAGGCGGACGCCGGTGAGCGGGCCGCTCGGGGACACCATACTGGGCGACGTATCCGTACGCCGCGTCGGGCTGTCAAGGCGAGGTGCACGCGTGCGCGCGCGGCTCCGCGCCGGTATACTGTCGTGCAACGTGGACCGTTCGCGAATGCCGACGCGGCTGTCGAGGCTCGGCGACCCGCCCGACGAGTCCTCCGTCGACGGCCTCACCCCCGCCGAGCGAATGGAGCTCGTGTGGCCGCTCACGCTGCAAGCATGGTCGTTCATGCAAGGGACGGAGGGTGAACCGCGACTTCAGCGACATGCTGTGCGCGTTGTGCGCCGCGCGCGTTGAATTCCTGATCGTCGGCGCGTACGCGCTCGCCGCCCACGGGCTTCCGCGTGCGACGGGAGACCTCGACATCTGGGTCCGCCCGGACCCGGAGAATGCAGAACGCGTGCTGACCGCGCTCCGGGCGTTCGGAGCGCCGCTGTTCGATCTCCGCGTCGACGACCTGCTTCGCGACGACACCGTCTTCCAGCTCGGCGTCCCGCCCGCCCGAATCGACCTGATGACGGGAATCACCGGCGTCACCTTCGACGCCGCTTGGCGTGGCCGCATGGAGACGACGGTCGGCGGGCAGGTCGTCCCCGTCATCGGGCTCGCCGAGCTGCTGCAGAACAAGGAAGCGACCGGACATCCGAAGGACGAAGCCGACGCGGTCTGGCTGCGAAGCCGGATGCAGTAGGCGGCTCACCGCCCGCGCGGCAGCCCGAGCACGCGCTCGGCGAGGATGTTCCGCTGGATCTCGGACGTCCCGGCGAAGAGCGACGCCGCCCGGTAGTAGAGCCACGAGCGCGCGAGCCGCCCGCCCTCGACGGCGTGCGGCCCCGGCTGCCAGCAGAGCCCGTACGGCCCGAGGAGCTCCATCAGCGTGTCGTGCATGCGCTGGCTCATCTCGCTCCAGAAGAGCTTCACGAAGCTCGACTCGGGGCCGAGCGGCTGCCTGCGCTCGAGGCGCGTGAGCGTCCGCCAGTTGTTGAGCTTCGTGATCTCGACCTCGATCCAGTGCTGGGCGAGGCGCTGGCGGAGGACGGGGTCCTGGTGTCGCGGTGGCGTCCCGGCGGCGCCCTCGCGCGCCAGGCGGAGAAGGTCCTCGAGCAGCATGCGATGGATGACGAGCTGGCGCGGCGAGGTGCCGCGCTCGTGCGCGAGGGTCGTGCTCGCGATCTGCCAGCCCTGCGTCTCGCCGCCGACGAGACGATCGGCGGGGATGAAGACGTCCTCCAGGAAGACCTCGTTGAACTCCTCGCCGCCCGTCATCTGACGGAGGGGTCGCACGGTCACGCCCGGCGCTTCCATGTCGCAGATGAAGTAGCCGATCCCCTTCGCCTTCGGCGCCGCCGGGTCGGTGCGCGCGAGGAGGATCCCCCAGCGCGCGAACTGCGCGTAGCTCGTCCAGACCTTCTGCCCGGTGACGACCCAGCCGTCGCCGCGCCGCTCGGCGCGCGTGCGGAGCGCCGTGAGATCCGAGCCCGCGCCGGGCTCGGAGAAGAGCTGGCACCAGAGCTCGTCGGCGGGAAGGATCGGCGGCAGGAAGCGGCGCTTCTGCGCCTCGGTGCCGTGCGCGATGAGCGTCGGGCCGACGAGGTTCACGCCGATGCGGTTCACGATCTCCGGGGCGCGCGCCGCCGCCATCTCCTCCTGGAAGATGTAGTGCTCGACGATCGACGCGCCCCGCCCGCCGTACTCGCGGGGCCAGTGGAGGCCGACCCAGCGGTCGGCGGCGAGACGCTTCTGCCACGCGCGGAGGTGGGCGACCTCGGCGGCGAGGTCGGCGTGCTGGGCGGGCGCGGGAGCGTTGGCGCGGAGCCAGGTGCGAAGCTCGGCGCGGAAGGACTCCTCGGCGGGGGTGAAGGAGAGGTCCACGCCCGCTTGTGCCCGGCGGGAGGCGGCGGCGTCAACGGCGGCGGGCGTGGGCTCGGGGCATGGTCGATGAGGGCGCGCGCGGCTTTGGGAGCGGTTCGCCCCTCCGCTTTCCTTCGCCGTCCAGTACGTCGAGAAAAGGTCTAACGCCCCGGTTCAGCGGCGTTCAGTCTCCATCGAAGTAATCCTCATCGACCCTGGGCAGCCGGACAACGCGATAGTGGCTCACGCCGACACCGTGCTCGATCATCAACGACGTGAGCCGGACGCCGTCGATGAGAACGATGCTATCCGCCACCTGGGAGGCGAATTCTCGCGCCTCACGGGTGAAGGTGGACGTGGTGATGAAGACACCCTTCCTCGCACGCCGGCCCGCGAGCGCTCCGTAGAACCCCTGCACCTCGGGCCGGCCGACCGAACCTTGCCAGCGCTTCGCCTGAATGCAGACCCTCTCGAACCCGAGCTTGTCGAGCGAGATAACTCCGTCGATCCCACCATCGCCGGCCTGCCCCACCCGCTCGAGATCATCATCGCTCGCGCCGTACCCCAGGGCATGCAGGAGGTGGAGCACCAGTTCCTCGAAGAACACCGATGGGGCCTGCGCGATCTTCTCCAAGAGTTCTCCGGCGACCGCGCGTCGAATCTCCTCCAGCGCGCTGTCGATTCGCTCATCGGGCGTCTGTTGCACCACGGCCTCGCCAGGATCCGCCGCTTCGTCACCGCCGCCGACATCCTCACCTTGGGTTTCCCGACGACCTTCGCGGATGACTCGCCGGCCGGTCTCCTCGTCGAACCCGTCCGGGTAGCGCGCAAGTAGCTCGCGACCCCGATCCGTGCTACGCCAGATGCCCGGTGTGGGATTGTCCACGTAACCGGCTGCCTTGAGCATGCTCAGCGCCCACCCGCTTCGATGCCGATATCGAAGGTGAGGAAGGTTCGCCAGTCGCTCCGTGCGTTGCGCCTCACTGAGACCCATCAGGTCGGGCATCGCCTCGTGGATGTTGCGCCGCCGATCGCCTTCGGGATGCTGAGCGAGATGACGCAAAACGGCGTGATGAAACGCGGCTTGCGTGGGAAGTGTTGACTTCGTCGCCACCAAGGTCCTCTCGTTCTGGCTCGGGCCAACGCCGGCGGTCAGGCCGCGCGGGCCGCAGGCCCGCGGCGGCTTGTTAGCCTGTTACACACGCCGCACCCTCGCGAGCCCGGCCGCGGCGGCCAAATGAGGAAACTGATCCTGCAGCTCGTCCAGCGTGAGCGGCCGACCAGGTTGATCGAAGCACGGAGCGCCGTGCACGACCGCAGAAGCCCAATCTCCCCTGTGGTTGGACTCCTGGTAGACGAAGAACTCCCCTTCCCCTCGCTGGTAGAGCTCGTACCACGCCACGCGAGCCTGGTTCTCATGTTGGCCTTTCGCGAGTAGGCGTGCTTCGAATTCAACAATCTCTTGCGCGGCAGAGATGTCTGCGCGCCTCGACCACAAGACTCCGGCAGTGCGACGATGCACGGGCAGGCCCCGGCCACTACCCGGCGGTTCCTTGTAGTCTGGCGGGCGAGCTTGAGGGAGGTACTCGCGCTCCTTGTAGCGCCACCAGTCGTCGCGATGCCTTCGAAGTTCCTGAGGATGGTACTTGGTGCCCAACGGATGCCGAGGATTGTAGTGGCCGGCTTCGGCGTGGCAGTGCGGACACAAAACGATCGCATTCTCGAGCGTGTTCGGCCCACCGTGGGCCTCTTGGACGATGTGGTGAACAACGGCGCATCGCCCGACGAACCGGTGGCAGACGCAACAGGATCGGCCCGACCTCACCAACGCTTCTTCGCGAACAACGTTAGGAAACGGCATGCCTCACACCTGGGATCGGCGACGTCTGCCGCATAAGTCACCGACCTCACTCGACGACGCCGACGTCGCCGCCATCGTGCTCCGCGAGCGACTCCGTTGGTTGGGCAGCAGCACGACGACAAAGAATGCTGTAGTGGCTCCAGCGATGACGATTGCCAATGCGAACAGATGGAATTGGTGGTGTACGA
>Ga0070741_10003641_pt1 | contig 37593 bp, 29 predicted proteins | sample Coa_R1_4_FD_66440 | JGI IMG/M metagenome (GOLD analysis project Ga0070741, IMG submission 66440) | Surface soil microbial communities from Centralia Pennsylvania, which are recovering from an underground coalmine fire - Coalmine... | ecosystem: Environmental > Terrestrial > Soil > Unclassified ... | reverse complement strand
GGGATTGGCCTATAAAGATCCACTTCCAATCTAGGGTTCAGCTAGAGGGAAGTCAATTTATTAGATGAAGACGACGGCCCCTAAGGTCCGGAAAGTAAATCCGTTGGGATTTTTTGTGTTACCTGTCGCGCAAGATCCTGGATCCATTGGACTTGAGCTTCACCGAGATCCCACTTGCGCTGCAAAGTATTCGGCTCAAAGGAGTTAGGGGTACAGCATTCTGTAATAAGGACTTTTACGCCGACGTCAAACATTGAGCTCACGATGCTTTTTGCATTCCGTCATGGCACTGACCGATCATAGCCCGACTTTGCGCTGTTCTGTTGCTGGGAGTAAGGGTCGTTCGTCAAGGATCGCACTATTGCATGTGGAAAACCGTCCGCCTACGTGCAGGAGTACCGATTCCCGCACTCGATCGTGCCAAAGTATTCGAGGCTCTTTTGGAACGACTGGTGAAATTCGAAAGCGGGCTAACGGCGGAGACTTTCTGACAGGCGGGCTTTGACTCCGGGCCATTCGGCGTCCAGGATGCTGAAGTACACGGTATCTCTGACTCGCGCGGAGTGTGTGATCAGGTGACGTCGCAGTGTTCCTTCCTCGTGGGCGCCGATGCGCAAGATGGCGTTGCGGGATCTCTGATTGAGCGCATCGGTCTTCAATTCGACGCGAATGCATTGCCAGACTTCGAAGGCGTGACGCAGCATCAGGTATTTCGCCTCGGTATTGACGGCTGTGCGCTGCCAGGCTGGTACGATCCAGGTGGATCCAATCTCGACTCTGCGATTGGCGCGATCGATGTTCATGAAGCGCGTGCTGCCGATGACACGCCCGGAAGATTTCTCCACCGTCGCAAAAACCACGGATTCACCGCGTTCCTGTTCCCCGCAGGCGTTTGCCACGAACCGGTCAAAGTCTTCGCGAGTACGCACGGAATAGGGAATCCAGCGGAAGATATCCTCGAGATGATCTTTTGCGGCCTCCCAGAACAAGCCGGCATGCTCGGGCCGGATCGGTTCCAGCCGGACGACGGCTCCCTCGAGGACCACGGGGAATTCAATCTGCAGAGGCGCCCACGTGATATTCATGAAGTTGTTTGGCTGCGCCAGTTTCAGGCATTATCTTGCATCTTGCGGCAATTTCGGGCATCTCTAGTAGGACGCGCTGCTGCGCCTGATGAATCGGGAACCCTGTCAACCTTACCTATGATGGCCTCATACGTCCAACACCGGGTGACGAACCGATCCTCGATATTTGCTTGCCGGGAGCTGTGCCAGTGAATGCGCACTGTCTCCCTTTCGCGCAAATCCCGCACACCACGCGACTTTTCAGCGATTTTTTAGACTACTCTCCTTCCGCCCACCCTTTTTACCCCCGATCACCGCGTTTAACCGAGTGGATGAGCGAAGAAGCTTCCAAGATATCGTACGATCCGGCTCGGCGGGCGCGCATTGCCCAGATTCTCGCGCGCCAGAACCAATCATGGCAGGCATCGGGCAAAACGCTGGCCAATCTTGAACGTCTGCGTAACGGCGCACTGGCGATCGTCACGGGGCAGCAGGTGGGGCTGTTCGGGGGGCCGATGTTTGCCATCTACAAGGCCCTGACTGCGGTCAAGCTGGCACAAGAAGCGACTGCCGCCGGAATCGATGCGGTGCCGGTTTTCTGGCTGGCCACTTACGATCACGACCTGGCGGAAGTAAATCACGTCTTCCTTCCGGCATCCGACGGCAGGTTGCAAACGCTAGCTACGCCGAGCCACGACGTGGCCGGCGCGCCCGTCAATGCGGTGCGTCTCGCGGATGAGATTTTGCCAGTCCTGGAGCAGGCAGTTGCGCTGCTCGGGGACGGAGAAGCCACCCAGTTGCTGCGTGAGGCTTACCGGCCGGGTGAAACCCTGGGCTCGGCCTTTGCTCGGTTGTACGCGCGCGTGTTTGCGGAGTGGGGCGTGATCCTGCTGGACGCTTCAGACCCGGAACTCTCGCATGTGGCCGAGCCAATCTATCGCGCCGCCGTCGAACGCGCGGAAGAATTGAGTGCAAAAGTTCTGCAGCGCGGCGAGGCACTTGAATCCGCCGGCTATCACCAGCAAGTGAAGGTGACGCAGTCGTCGGTGTTGCTGTTCACCACGCGCCAGGGCGCGCGAGTGCCGATTCACCGTCAGGGTGACGAGTTCGTGATTGACGGGGAAAAGCTGGGAGAGAAGCTGTCGCGCGCCGAACTCCTCAGCCAGATTGCCAGTCACCCGGAACAGTTCAGCCCCAACGTGCTGCTGCGCCCAGTAGTGGAAGACTTTCTTCTGCCCACGCTGGCTTATACCGGAGGGGCCGCCGAGGCGGCATATTTTGCCCAGGCCGGCGCAGTCTATGAAGCCCTGCTTGGCCGCGTTACCCCCATCCTTCCCCGCTTTTCCGCAACCCTGGTGGAACCGAAGGTGCAGCGCTTACTGGAGAAGCACCAGATCAGCATCGCCGATATCTTCAGTGGGCCGGAAGAATTGCGCCGCGAGATTGCAGCGCGCAACCTTCCCGCCGATCTCAAAGCCGCCTTCGAATCGGCGAGGAATTCGTTTGACGCCAGTTTCGCGACGCTGAAGGAGAGCCTGAAAAAACTTGACCGCACGCTGGTCGATGCCGCGGAGACTTCCCGCTCCAAGATGCAGCACCAGTTGGAAAAACTCCATTCGCAGGCGGCGCGCGCGGAGGCGCAAAAAGGCGAACTGGTCGCGCGGCACGCTGATCAACTCAGCCATGCGTTGTATCCGGACAAAGGGCTGCAGGAACGCGGAGTGGGCGCAATTTATTATCTGGCTCGCTACGGACCGGAGTTGTTGCGGAGCCTTCACGAAGCCATTCATACCGACTGCCACGACCACCAGATTCTGGAGCTGTAGAAGGCAAGATCCCCGGGCTTGAAGCCCGCTCAGCATCGGGTCGGTGCTTGGACGCGCTATTTCAACAATCCGAAGACGCCTACGCCGTTGGTTGTGCCCACGTAAACCTTGCCATTGGCGATCGTCGGGGTGATGAACTTGTTCCCGGAGCCGAAGTGGTCGCGATTATTGGCGGCCTGGTTGCTGTTGTAGAGTTCTTTGAGGTTGAAGGCGTTATAAGCGTGAAGCACGGCTGGGAAGGAATTCTCGGCTGCCCAGACGATGGCGTTCGTGGTCCCGTTGGAAGAGATGCTGGGCGTGGCCCCCGGATAGCCGAACGTGTTGGGGGTTTGCGCGACGGCTGCAGGCAAAAGTCTCGCATTCTTGAACTGAAACGCGAGCAGGGGAGAACCGACTGGGCCGAAGTACAGCCTGCCGAACGCGTAAGCTGGCGCTGACCAAATTCCTCCGGGAAGAACTCCCGGCAGTTCCTGGTAAATGTTGTTGCCGTTGGGATGGAATTTCCCCATAGCGGCGCGGTTGACCAGGTAAAGATTGCCATCTTTGCCTGCGCCGGCGGCCAGTTGCCAGGTATTGCCGGAAGAGTCCTTCATGTCGGGCAGGACGACGGCCCCGCCCGATCCCAAATCTATATCGCTGTTGTTTTCCGCCTGCTGGTTGTACATCTCGAAATAGTCTGCAACGGCAAGTCCGGCTTTCGCGCTGATTTTCAGAAAGGCGTTGCCGTAGTCTCCGCCGCTGGGAAATCCAGCAGAATTCAGGCTGGAATCGAACACGCCATTCGAAGTCAGGGCATAGATATTGAAAGTGTTGTCGGCTGCGAGGCCGGCGCCGGAGCCCCAGAAGGCACCGTCATTGCCGTTCGGTGTCACGTTCAGCACGGCGGTCTGCGCCAGCGTGGAAGCTTTATAGCCCATGATCCAGCCCGTATAGGGCCGGTAATCGCAATGTGAGGCCCAGGCCAGATACACGATGCCGTTCAGAAGAAGCAGGCCCGATCGTTCCTTATATTGGGAGGGATCGAAGATGACATAGCCGCCAGAACTGTTGTCGCCACTGCCCGGATATTTGGCGTTGATCTCTACCGGGCCATTCAGGAGTTCGTTGCCCGTAGCCGCGTCGATTGCGTGCAGACGCTGGTGATATGTTCCGGTACCGTCCTTCGACATCGCGACGGCATATATAACCCCATTGCTGCCCACAGGGCGGGCGATGACCGGGGTGGAAGTAATCCCGATCTCGGGGCTGACTTGATCGCAGCCACGGTCGTCGGAAGGCGTTTCGCCCGATTTGAGAGTCCGTATATGCCAAACAGGAGCGCCGGTGTCAGCATCGAAGACGTACATGCTGTCATGTTCGGTGGCCACGATGAGCAGATTGTGAGTGCCTGTCGTGGTGGCGACCGAAGAAAGATACAGAGGCTGCGCGTCGACCTTGCCGTCCACGGCGATGGTGAACAGCTTCCCGAAGGTAGTGAAGTTTACGTTCGCGGTGGTGAGAATCGTCTCTTTCATGTACCCACTGCGCGCGTTGTTGTTGTGGTAGGTCCGTACCTCTTGCCCGGCCGTCACGGTTCCCCACAACAGCGCCGCTAGAAAGGCCGCCGCAACCGGCAGCAACGGCCTGCCGGACCGCTCGAGGCGGGATGCGAATTTGCGCAATGACATCAGAGAATCTCCCGGCGATTCTACGCGTCAGGTCAGAATGCTCAGACCCGGAGTGGTCATCTTCCACAAATAAGAAGGGCTGAACTAGAGTCGTTAGACTCCAGCGTCGAAAGCTCATGCGCCAATAGCCGACGTTGATGGCGAATCGTCGCTGCCACCGTTGGCTTCGCGTGGGAGTAGCTACTTCGCAAAAGTCCGTCCCGAGAGCCCGTTATTTCGATTCGCTTGTGGCGAGGTAGGCGCCGAGTCCAATCATGATAGCGCCAGTGACCGTTCTCTGCCGCCGGCGGAAGACTGAGGAGGATCGAATGCGCTCGCCCAGCGGTCCGGCCAGTACGATCACAATGAGGTCCGCGGTGGTATTCAGAGCCACCGAAATCGTTCCCAGAATCACGAACTGCAGAAAGATATGACCCTGGCTGTGACTCACGAATTGGGGAATGAACGAGAGGAAAAACAATGCCGTCTTCGGATTGAGGACTTCGGTAGCTATGCCCTGCCATAACGGATTGCGGACAGGCCCGGTGGCAACGAGAACGGCATCGGGATCGGAATTGTCGCGGCGCGCATCGAGAATCATGCGGAGGCCAAGAAAGCACAGGTATGCCGCCCCCAGATATTTCACCGCGGCAAACGCCAGCGCCGACCTGGCCAGAATGATTGAAACACCCAGGGCTGCCGCGAAGACATGCACCATGCCACCGAGAAACGTGCCGAGCGCGGATAAGACGCCCTCGCGCTTCCCTCCGGCCAGGCATCGCGCAAGTACGTAGAGCATACCGGGGCCAGGTGCGACCGCCAGCAGGACAGCGGCGGTCAGGAAAAGCGTGACACGGGTGAAATCGAACATGAGTGTTCCTCCTGCAATGACTGCTGACGTTTCGGACGTGCGAACCCGCTGGCGATAGCCAGGCTTAGTTGTCGAGCCAGTTTTCCAATTGTGCCAGCGTTTCCACCCGCGGCAGGTCCCGATCGCGGTACGCTCCCGAGACATCGAAGATCACGGCTTGCATACCGGCATTGCGCGACCCGACGTAGTCCACCGAATACAGGTCGCCGACATGAAGGCACTCAGCCGGATCTGCCTTCATGGTTTGCAGGGCGGCCGCGAAGATGGCAGGATGAGGCTTCTCGTGCCCCACAATGCCCGAGTCGGTCACGCTGGCAAAGCAACCGCCAAGTCCGCATCGCCGCAGGACCTCAACGATGCGGCCATCGGAGTTCGAAATCACCGCCGTCGAATATTTCTGCCGGATGCGGTCCACCGCCTCGCGGGTGCCGGGAAGAACCTGATCCCAATTCGAGGAATTTTGTGTGTTGCTCACCAATTGGTCACGTGTCGCCTCGTCAAAAGCGTTGATGCCGTGCAGCAGGTGAGTGTGAAAGGTCCACCAGAAGCCATGATCGACCTTGCCGGTCAGCAGACCCTGGTCAAATTCCTGCTTCGTCCGCCGCTCCAGGGATTGCCATTCGCTCAGGCTGGGATGTTTGCGGCCCTCAAGCGGCGCCAGTATCCGCGAACGGTTGGGGAAGAGCAGGGTGTTGCCGACGTCGAAGAAAATGGTTTTGTACTTGGCCATTCCCTACCATATTAACCAACCCTTGGTCCGTTTCCGCGGTTGGGTAACCAGAAAGCTGCCCGGGCCCCACCAGTGGTGAACCGGGCAAAGAAAACATGTAATATCCAAAATTTAAGGGCACGCATAGCGCAAAATCCTTGGAAAGCTCTTCCGCCGGATGGCATGGACTTCAACACTAACGCTACTTTCAGGCGTGACACGAGCCACTCGTGCCGCCCTCGCACTTTACCCGGTGGCGCGGACTTACGACAGCGTGTTTGTCGGCCTGGCGTTTGCCGTGTTTTACCGCGCCGGCGCGCGGCAGAACGCGTACAACATGCTGTGGGGCGTGCTGTTCGGGTTTGCCACGTTGAACATCCTGGCCCTTGCCGCCCGCAGGATTGAGCCTCGGCGCGGACTCAGCCTGGGAGAGGTCCTGGCCGTACTGACGGTCGTACTTTCGATTTTTCTACTGGGCTGGGAAATGTTGACCATGTTTCACATTTTTCCGCTCAAGCTCAAATGACCCAGCCTGTACTCCTTCGAGAGGTGCTTGCCTAAGAGTATCGTCGAGGTGGTGATACTGCGCTTGGCTGAGAACTGCTTCTCATCCCCGATTTGAGTTATCATTCGCTCAAATGCCGAAGAAGCCCGGTAACTTCGAAGTGACCTGTCCCTGCTGCAGTGCCGTGCTTAAGATTGACACGGAGACACGCGCGGTCATCGCGCACACCGCGGCGGTGAAGCCAAAGACATTCAGCGACATGGAGGCCGCGGCGAAAGCCATGCGCGAGCAGGACAGCCGCCGCGAGTCCATTTTTCAGCAGTCGGTGGAGGCTCAGAAGCACGCGTCCGACCTGCTGGAGAAAAAGTTCCAGGAGGCTTTGAAGAAAGCCAAGGAATCTCCGGATACGGGCAAGCCGATTCGGGATTTCGACCTGGATTGATCCCCGCATGACAGGCACACCTGGCGACCGGCCCCTCCTGCTGGGGCACCGCGGAGCACGGGCCAGGAAGTCGATCCCCGAGAATAGCGTCGCATCCTTCGATCAAGCCTTGGCAGATGGTTGTGACGGATTCGAGTTTGACGTGCGGCGAACCGCGGACGGCAAGGCGGTTATCTGTCACGATCCACATAGCGAGGGCGTCGAGATAGCTTCGTCTCCAGCAAGACAATGTCGCGGCCTGCTTCGGTTAGAGGACGTGCTCACGCGCTATCAGGAGCGCGCCTTTCTCGATATCGAACTGAAGGTTTCTGGTCTGGAGACAGTTACCCTGACGGCGCTACGAGATCACCCGCCGCGGGCCGGCTTTGTGATCTCGTCGTTCCTTCCCCAAGTCGTGCGCGCGTTGCACGCTGAGGCCCCGGAAGTTCCTATTGGCCTGATCTGCGAGACGCGTGCCCAGGTGTCGCAGTGGAGACATCTGCCGATCGAGTACGTGATCCCTCATCACAAGCTGGCCGGCGCCACCTTGATTCGAGAAGTGAAGCAGGCAGGCAGGAAGATCGTGGTATGGAGCGTCAACTCAAAGGCGCAGATGGAGCGATTTCGGGAGTGGGGCGTCGACGGCATCATTTCGGATGACACTGCTCTTCTGTCCCGCACGCTGAAGTAGCTTCAGCGCGTGCCCGCAGCCGTCGCCTTTCCCGCGGAGAGCGCCGCGGTAGCCTCCTTGATGCCAGCTACTTTTCGCCTAAGAGTGAGCTTAGTCTGCGGCTGCTTCCAGGGCGGAGCCGGTGCGGGCAGGGTGCTGCAGGAACGCGGATCGCTCGGTTTCGAAGGCTTCCAGGTTGGAGCCCAGGTCCTGATCCTTCCATCCCAATACCGCGCCGATGCGCAGTGCGGCTTCCCGGCTGCAGGACTCCGACCAGCAGCCTGCGAAGGCTACCGGCACCCGGCGAAGCAGCGCGTCCGCCAAGGTGACAGCGTACTCCCGGCGATAGGCCTCGACCACCTCGGCGACAATATGCGAAGTATGCGGGCAAATCGGCGCGCGCATATCCACGCTGACCAGGGCCATGCGTGCAATCTCCATGGCGCGCTGCCCATGCCACTCCACCAGTCCGCGCGCCGTCTCTTCGCTCACGGATCCGGCGCGGGCGATCGCGAGCACCTCCTGGTCTACCATGGGATCCAGCGCGCTTCCCGGGCCAACCGTGACCGCTTTGGGTTCCCTGACGGGGATCCCGATTTTGCGCGCGCACTCGCGGGCCAGCGAAGGGGCTGTGGTCAATTTCCCTCCGATGACGGAGATCATCCGCGCCGCTCCGTCCGGGGTGTGATCGTGCAGGATGTGGCGGCGCGTCACCGCCGAGGGCTTGTTGCCTGGCGAACTGGGCAACGGGCGCACTCCTGCGAATGCGTACTTGATGTCTTGCGCCGATAACTTCGCCTTGGGAAACAGCTGGGTCACGGTGCGGAGGAGGTAACTGATCTCCTCTTGGGAGGGAGTAGTCCGTCCGGGATCGCCACTGTCCGGCACCTCGGTCGTGCCCACCATCAGTTGCTCGTTCCAGGGAATGACAAATACCGGCCGGCCATCCGCGGCCTCCGTGTACAGCGCGGCACTGGGAGCCCCGGCGAAGTTCGGCAGAACAATGTGCGATCCCCTGATCCCACCCAGCATCGGTTTGCCGGTGCGTACCGTGGAACGCTGGCAGATGCGGTCTACCCAGGGACCGGTGCAGTTGATGACCCACCCGGCATCGACGCGCTGGTCTTTCCCCGTGGTGCGATCGCGCAGCAGGACGCCTCGCGCTCGACCCTGGGATACATCGACGGCCAGCACCTCACAGTGGTTGCGCACGACTGCCCCGGCGTCGGCCGCTTCCATCATCCACTCAGCTACCAGGCGCTCGGGAAACTCGCACTGCGCGTCTTCGTAGTTCAGAATCTGCCATTGACGTCCGGCGTCCAACGCCCGCTGAACGCGGGCCAAGTCCATTTCGCTCACCGGAGCGGACTTCTTTCCGGCCAGCCGTTGATAAAGCCAGAGTCCAAAACGGACTTTCATGGCACTGCGCTGGCTGTTCTGGTTCAACAGGAAGAGAAACTGCAAGGGGTGTACCAGATGCGATCGTTCCAACAAGAGGCGTTCGCGATCGCGGACCGATTCCCGCACCAGGCCAAGTTCTCCATGCTCCAGATAGCGTAAGCCGCCGTGGATAATTCGGGTGGAGCGGCTGGTCACGCCCGAGGCAAAGTCGTTCTGCTCAAGCAGCAGGGTGCGTTTCCCAGCGCGCGCGCACTCCCGCGCGATGGCAACGCCGTTGATGCCGCCTCCGATGACCACCACGTGGAAGTGCTGTCCTTCCAGCAGGGGGCGTGGTTTTAGGGCTAAGCTCATGAATTTGCGCTAGATTTGTTCCTGTATCGCTTCTCTTCCGAAGGGCCGGGAGTTCTGGCTGCTATGCCCATTGTCAACGATTTTCGGTCTTTTGTGGCGGGATATGAAGATCACGACAGTCCAACAAGGCCCGGGCCGAACGCACGCTGGGGCTGATGACAATCATATCCAAGGTAACCTCGTCCGGGGCAAAAGAAAGGCCCATTTCTCCCATGCAGGTGCGGAGAAATGGGCAAAGTGGAAGAGTATCTAGGCTGCCGTTCTCGCGCGCTCGCTGGATTTCGTACTCGTTTCCGCGAGCATTTGGAGCATTTCCCGGTTAAAAGCGGGAAGGTCATCGGGCTTGCGGCTGGTGACCAGCGTGCCGTCGCGGATAACTTCTTTGTCTACCCAGTTTGCCCCCGCGTTCTTGAGATCGCTCTTGAGGGATGGCCAGGAGGTCATGGTGCGTCCCCGAACCGCACCGGCCTCGATCAAGGTCCATGGACCATGACAGATGGCCGCAACCGGCTTGCCGGCATCGTAGAAACTCTTTACAAACTCCACCGCCTGGGGATTCATGCGCAGATGGTCCGGATTCATGACTCCCCCCGGCAGAAGCAGCGCATCGAAGTCGCCGGCATGAGCCGAGTTCAGCGGGACGTCAACTGGAATTTCCTGCCCCCAATCCTTGTGATTCCATCCTTTCACTTTGCCTTGCGTCGGGGAGACCACCTTGGTGGTGGCACCAGCCCCGTCGAGCGCCTTTCTGGGCTCCAGCAACTCCGACTGTTCGAATCCATCCGTGACCAGGATTGCAACTCTCTTCCCTTGAAGACTTTGGATCGTCATCTTTCCTCCTTTTATGAAAATGGGTCTGAATATTTCCCGCGGAAGCGGAGAGGACGTGTTTGCTCTAGGATGCCCACGGGTGATTGGCGGTTGGCGCAGGTTTAGCTTGCGGAGGCAGGAACAATCCGCCCGGGTTTGCGCAACTTAAAGGCGATGATACCGGCGTTGCTTCACGCCTCTGCAGTCATTTACAGTGGAGTGCCGCATGCCCACCACCGGAGAACGTTTTCAACGAGCCGTCGAAATCATGGAGCGCCTGCGCGCGCCCGGAGGCTGCCCCTGGGACCGCGAGCAGACGTTCGACTCCATCAAGCCATTCACTTTGGAAGAAACCTACGAAGTCCTGGAAGCCATCGACAACCGCGACTGGGATGAACTCGCGGGCGAACTCGGCGATTTGCTTTTGCAGGTCCTCTTCTACGCGGAAATGGCGCAGGAGCAGTCTTACTTTTCGATCGACGACGTTCTCGAGCGGCTTTGCAACAAGCTGATTCACCGGCATCCCCATGTTTTTGCAGACGGCAAGGCGGATACCGCCGCCGAGGTCAAGAAGAACTGGGAGGCTCTCAAAGTCGAGGAGAGAAAGAAGCGGCAGGACAGCGGGGAGCCGGGCAATAGGACCGCTTCGATTCTTGCCGGCGTCTCTTCTGCCATGCCGTCGCTGCTGGAAGCTTCCAAGCTCAGTTCCCGGGCAGCACAGGCTGGGTTTGACTGGCCCCACATAGATGGGCTGTTCGAAAAGTTACAGGAAGAGACCGAGGAACTGCGCGAGCAATTGCGGGAAATTCCTGCTCCCGGGCCGCGTCCAGCGGGGCGCGGGGTAGCCGGGTCCGGCCGCACCCTGGTTCCTGAAAGTCTGCAGGCGCGTTTGGAAGAAGAGGTCGGCGACCTCTTCTTCGTTCTGGTGAACATCGCGCGTTATGTTTCGGTCGATCCCGAATCTGCTCTGCGCAAAAGCAACCGCAAGTTCAAGCGGCGCTTTCAGTGGATGGAAGGACGGCTGCAGGAGTCGGGGCGCTCGGCGGATCAGGCTTCCATGGAGGAACTGGAGTCGCTGTGGCGACGTGCGAAGGCCGAGGAGAAGTCTGCGTGAGCCTCCAGCGCTCAGGGATCCTTCGCCTCTCCGCAAAGGATAACCAGACATGTCAGTAGAACTCCGGCGGTGCCGCGGCATCGAGGATTTCCGCGCTTGCGTTGCGCTGCAGAAAGAAGTGTGGAACTTCAGCGACGCGGAACTGGTCCCTCTACGAATGTTCGTGGTAGCCGATAAAGTCGGCGGCCAGGTGATGGGAGCCTTTGAAGGCCAGACGATGGTTGGGTTCGCGCTCTCGGTGCCGGGCACGCGCTCCGGCCACATTTACCTGCATTCGCACATGCTCGCGGTGCGAAAGGAACATCGCAACGGCGGACTGGGCCGCCGCTTGAAGCTCATGCAGCGCGAAGAAGCGCTCTCCCGCGGGATCGAGCTGATCGAGTGGACCTTCGATCCCCTGGAGATCAAGAACGCTTACCTGAACATCGAGAAGCTCGGCGCCATCGCGCGGCGGTACAACATCAACCAGTACGGAATTACATCGTCGCCGCTGCAAGGCGGGCTCCCCAGTGACCGGCTCATTGCGGAATGGTGGCTGAAATCGAAGCGCGTGGAGAAATTGCTGGAAAGCGGAAAGAATGCCGTAAGCGCCAGCGTGAGGTCGATCTCGGTCCCAGCGCAGATCTATGAGTGGAAGGCGGGCGCCGAAACTCGCAGGCAGGCGCAGCAGGTGCAGGAGCGCAACCGGGAGCTGTTTCTCCGGGCCTTCGGGGAAGGGTTGGCGGTGCTCAACTACGAGCGCGACGCCGAGGGCAACGGCAAATACCTGCTTGGCCGGTGGGATGAGAACTGGTCGTATGCGTCGGAAGCTTCATGACTGCTACGGAGCCATGCGCGCTCGGAGGCGAACTGACATCACATGAAGATCGAAGCCATCACGTTGCGCGAAATTCAGATGCCGCTGGTCCATTTTTTTGAGACCAGCTTTGGCCGGACGTATAGCCGCCGCATTCTGCTGATCACGGTTCATTGCGAGGGAGTGGACGGTTGGGGCGAGTGCGTTGCTGCCGAGGATCCCTTCTACAGCAGCGAGTGGATCGACAGCGCGTGGCCCACCTTGACGCAATACCTGATCCCGTCGCTCCTGGGGAAAAGCATAGAATCCGGCCGGGACTGTCCCGCGCTCTTGAGAAGAGTGACCGGCCACCGCATGGCAAAGGCGGCTCTGGAGAATGCGCTCTGGGATGCCGAGGCCGCGCAGAAACAGCTGCCCCTGTGGAAGCTGCTGGGAGGCACGCGGCAGGAAATCCCGTGCGGCGTGTCCATCGGTATCCAGGACTCGGTCGAGCAGTTGCTCGACAAGATCCAAAACGAACTGGCTGCGGGATATCGCCGCATTAAAGTGAAGGTTAAGCCCGGCTGGGACATCAATGTGCTGGCACGCATCCGCTCGCGATGGGCCGACATCACCCTGAGTTGCGATGCGAATTCGGCCTACACCCTCGATCAGGTCGAGCACCTGCGCCAGTTCGATCAGTTTCATTTGCTGATGATCGAGCAGCCCCTGTGGAATGACGACATCTACTACCACGCGCGGCTGCAGAAGGAACTGAGCACGGCCATCTGCCTGGACGAGTCCATCATCAATGCGCGGGTCGCGGCGGCAGCGGTGGAAACGGGGGCCTGCCGCATTATCAACATCAAAGTGGGGCGCGTAGGCGGATTCAGCGAGGCCATCAGCATTCACAATATTTGCCAGACGAACAAGATTCCGGTGTGGTGCGGAGGGATGCTCGAAACCGGAATTGGACGCGCCCAGAACATCGCGTTATCCACTCTGCCAAACTTCACTCTGCCGGGCGATGTCTCGGCCTCGAAACGCTACTGGAAAGAAGACATCATCGAGCCCGAGGTGGAAGTTTCTGCGCAGGGATTCATCCCCGTCAGGGACACGCCAGGCACAGGGTATCGAATCAAGCTGGAGCTGATCGAAAAATTGACGGTCAGAAAGGAAACGCTGCGGCCCTGAAGGCGGGAACACATCGCACGCCGAAGGGAATCAGAATGGCGGCTTAGCGGTCGGCTTTGCCGGGTGCGCCGGCCTCGGCGGCGCGAGCCAGTTTCTCCTGCTCGGTCTTCAGTAACTCCACGCCCTTCGCGAACGAGAGGTCGCCGGGCACGCGCTGAAAATCGCTGAAGACTTCGTCCGACGAGAGGCTGATGCCTTTAAACAGCAGAATCTTTCCTGTCATTTTGAGTTGCATGGCCGTGACTTCCCACGCGCCGTCGCCGACGTCCGCCTGCTGCACCCGGAAATGACCGCCCTTGTCGAGGTGACCGATGATTCCCCATCCAAACGTGACGTCCCGGAACAGCGTGCCGTCGATGCGCGCGATTCGGCGTGCCGCCGCATCAATCAGCAAGTAGCCCTGCATCCCCTGCAATACCTGCTCCACCCGGCTAGGCGGGGAATAGGACGGGTTGGGGGTAAATTTCAGGCGTTTTAAAGGGTCTCCCGTCTTGCCGGTTGCGGAGTCGCCGATTTCTGTTCCGTCGTACTCATAATGAAACGCGTCGGGCAGGGCGCGAAGGATTCGGAACGTGCGGTCCTCATCTTCTTTTTCCCGCGCACGTTTCTTGCGTAGCTGGTCGGAGTTATTGGCAAGCCAGGCCAGGTGGTCTTCTTCGGCCTTCTGCTGTTGGGCATCGAGGGTCCGATCGTTGTTGGCGATCGTCATGGCCGCCATGGAATCGTTGGTCTCCACGTAGAGCCTGGTCTGTGATCCCCGCGGGGTCTGTTTCCGCGAGCGGAACATATGCTTCGCCGAAGTATTCTTCGCCGCCTCAATCTCGTGGGCAATGGTTTCGCGCACCAGTTCTCCGGCCGAGAGTTCCGGAGACTTACTTTCCTGCGCCGGTACCGCGGCTGCGGCCGCCAGCCAGACGGCGATTACTCTCGCCCCCAGCCGGACGATCCCGTTTTGACATACCTTGAGTGAAGACATCCGCAGGTTAGTGTAGCAATGGTTCACAAATGGTTGCAGTTCCGGCACGGTTGTGCTGGCCCGGGGGCTTTCCGGGTCTTGTCCCGGCTTGCCGCTGGCTTGCTGACTCGGTATAGTCGATGCAGCGACGCGGTTGTCCCGGTATCTGCCTTTCCACTGTCGGCAGTGCAGTATCCGCTTCCTACAAGGAGAACATCCATGAGTGCTCCGTTGTCAGCAGACTTGGCGCAAATCGGCAAATCGGTGGTCATCAAGGGCGAATTGTCGGGCAGTGAGGATCTCTATGTCGACGGCCAGGTCGAAGGTAGTATCACCTTGAAGGGCAACAGCTTGACGGTCGGTCCTAACGGCCAGGTGAAAGCCTCGGTGGAAGCGAAGGGCCTGATTGTGCAAGGGAAACTTGAGGGCAACGTGCTGGCCAGCGATCGCGTCGAATTGCGCAAATCCGCCATCGTGAATGGCGATATTTCCACCCAGCGCATCGCCATCGAGGAAGGTGCGTTTCTGAAGGGAAAGATTGATATCCAAGGCAAGGCGGAGAAGGCCGCAGGAAAGTAACTTCTGCTGTTTGGCCTGCCGAGTTAAAGTATTACTTGCAGGGTCAAGATTCACGTCCAGAGCAGTGGATCCCTCGGACTGGACAAGAAAAGTCTGATGGCATCCGTCACGCAGAACTTCATGAAGCTTTTTCGCGGTTCGTCGAGTGGCACGCAGGCGCAAACGCCGCAAACCGCTCAAAAACATACCCGGCGCTCCAGCGGTCTAGGCGAACTTTCGCGCGTCTGGAATTCCGAGATCCCGCTCTGTGTGCTCGACCTGGGATCCACCTCTCCCAGCAATATCCGCTTCTTCACCGAGCGCAGCCACAAGATTTACAGTGAAGACCTGCTGGTGGCATCCACTGAGCCTCACCTGGCCACCAAGGACGAGCAGGGAAACGCCATCCTGGACAGCCGAAAGTTTCTGGCCGAGAACCTGCAGTATCCCGCCGCCCATTTCGATGTCGTGCTCTGCTGGAACCTTCCCGACTATCTGGATGAGAGCCTGGTGCGTCCGGTCATGGGACGCTTATGGTCGGTGCTGAAACCCGGCGGCATGATGCTCGCTTTTTTCCATACCAAGGACGCGGGACCGGATTCCCCCTGCTACCGCTTTCATATTCTGGATAAAGATACGCTGGAGATGCAGCGTGTGGTGGTGCGGCGTGAAGCCCGTCACGGTCCAACCGGAGCAGTGCACACGGCGGTGAACGACGGCTTTCGTCTGCAGCGGGTGTTCAACAATCGGCATATTGAGACGCTCTTCCGCGATTTCGCCTCGATAAAATTCTTCCTCGCCCGGGACAACGTCAGGGAAGTGCTCGTCGTCAGATAAACGGAACCTTCCCTGGGTGAAGTGTCGAATGCATTGATGGGGTTGCCGACATCAATCAGCCACATACCGAGCAACCCTTTGTGCTAGACGGCCATCGGCGTTGTATCAAAGTAATCCGTTTCGCCAGCGCGTCCAGAAAGGCCGTTCGCCCGAACCCGAGCTCTTCATTCCTTCCAAAGGATTACGCCCATGCGGAACAGGTAGTGCCTGGAGATCTCGATTTTCCGGTGGGCGTGCTCCAGCGCCAGAATTCGCCGTATCTCTTCCGGTTCATAGGCTCGGCGAACCGACGCGACTCCGTCTACACGGGAAACGTAGCTGCGCATCAGGGGAAAGCCTGCGTAGACCAGCGCGAGGTGCAGGGGATGGCGGATCAGATCGTTGATCAGCGCTGCGCAGCGGCTCACGCGCAAGGCTTCCCCGGCGAATCGCGCCAGTTCCGGCGGTTCCAGATGATGAGCGAACAGGCTGCAACTCACAAGATCGAAGCTGTTGTCGCGGAAGGGAAGCGACAGGGCGTCCGCCACCAGCGCGCGATGGCTGGGTTGCAGGTGCGTGGGCACGCGGTCCAGATCGGTGATGTCCAGGGTGATTCCTTTGTGAGCTAACTGCTGTGCGGCACGTCTGGGCACGTCGCCCAGTCCAGCCGCGACCTCCAGAAGCGAGAAGTGCTTCAGTCCCTTGATCGATGCCACCCGCTCGATCAATTTGCGGGTCGTGCGCACGCCGCCAAACCAGCGATTGATCCGGCACAGGTCGCGGAGAGAAGTTTCCACTTCGCCGCGGGGACAAGCGTTGCTGTCGAGAATTTCCTCCGAATTGACTCGCTGCATGGTGACTTGGCCAGCATAGTTTAGACGAGCGCGTCGGGTTGGTTTGTCAACAGAGCGTTCCTTCGGGTTAGCCCATTACTCCTGGAACGAGATATCGCATCCGGGTAACCGGTGCGCATAGGGAGGCGTAATTGACGTCGGTTGATTCGTAACGTAGGCTCACCTGAATCATGGCTCTCACCACTCGAAGGCAATTCGTCCAACAGACGGCGTTGACAGCAGCCGTTCTTTATGGCCAGCCAGTTCGGGCCCGTCTCAAAGACATTGCTGAAGGACCGGGGCAGAATCCGGCCCCGGTAGACGCTGCTTCTATTCGAAAGCTTGCCTCCAGAATCAATGGCCACGTGATCACACCTGAAGCGGGAGAGTATGAAGCGGCGCGCCTGGTGTTCAATCGCGCATTCGATCGGCATCCGGCGCTGATCGTCCGCTGCGCCGGCTCCTCCGATGTGGCGCGCGCTCTGGATTTTGCGCAGGCCAGGAATTTGCCCCTGGCGGTGCGCGCCGGAGGCCATAGCCGGGTCGGATTCAGCATGTGCGATGGCGGCGTGGTGATCGACCTCTCGGCAATGAAACGAGTTGACGTCGACCCGGCTAAACGCGTGGCCCGCGTCGGGGCAGGCGCTCTCGTGCGCGATCTGGATGAAGCCACGCAGCGTTTTGGGCTTGCGACAACGTCAGGCGGCTGCCCCACGGTGGGAGTTGCCGGCCTGACGCTCGGGGGCGGAGAAGGCCGCTTAATGGAGAAGTATGGCGCCGCCTGTGACAATCTGCTATCGGCGCAAGTGGTGACAGTGGACGGGAGGCAAGTCGGGGCCAGCCAGACATCTAATTCGGATCTCTTCTGGGCGATTCGCGGCGGAGGCGGCAACTTCGGTGTGGTCACGGCCCTGGAGTACCAACTCCATCCTGTAGGCGAGGTCTTGTCGGGGGCGCTGATGTATCCGGTGGGGCACATTCCAGAGTTTTTGCAGGCCTTCGTCAAGTTTCTCTCGGCGGCCCCAGATGAAATGGATGCGTTCGCCCAGTTATTGCCGTCCGCAGGTGGAGTGCGACTCAAAATCGATGTCTGCTACAGTGGCGATCCGCGAATGGGCAATGACCTCGTCCGGCCGTTGCGTGCGCTCAAACCTCAGGATGACTCGGTCGAGATCATGTCTTATCTGAAAGCTCAGTCGGCAGGTGGGTTTCTTCTAGCGCCGATTGCGCATTTCCAAACGAACCTCTTTCTTCGGGAACTGACTGGGGCTGCGATTGCGGCAGTTGCGACGGCAATCAACAATGCGCCGGCAAGATGCAAATTGATCATAGTTCCGTTGCGTGGAGCTGTTACCCGCGTAAAGTTGAGTGATACGGCGTTTGCTCTGCGTGAGCCGGGTTATGAGATAGACATGACGGGTACCTGGAGCACTCCCGCAGAGAAGGCCGATGCGGTGCGATGGGTCGAAGCTACCCGCGATGCTTTGCAGTCGTTCGCGCATGGAGTGTACGTCAACCAGTTGGGCGACACGAGTGACCAGCTTGTCCGCTCGAGCTACGGTCCAAACTACGCCCGCCTCGTGCAGATCAAGAAGAAGTACGATCCAAACAACGTGCTGCGGCTCAACCAGAACATCCCGCCGGGATAGCCCTTAGATGCTAAGAAATTTAACCGCGCGGCACTGGTGCCGCACCCGCAGGCAAACCGGAAGCTAAGCCAGAAGACGGATGGTAGGTAAACGTCCAGCCCGGGCTTGCTTAATTTTGAGCGCTGTTCCTACATAAAGGCACTTCGGCTCCCAGTAAAACCCACTGCCCAAGGGGTTGTCCCTACGGGATTGGACTAGACTTCGGCCAGTTCTTCTTCCAGCAATTGCTTGTTGTAGAGGTCGCTGTAGTAGCCGTTGCGGGCCAGGAGTTCTTCATGCGTGCCAGTCTCGACTATGCGTCCGCCGTGGAGCACCGCGATGCGGTCGGCGTTGCGGACAGTGGACACCCGGTGGGAGATGAAGATGGTGGTGCGCCCTCGCATCACGTCGCGGAGATGATTGAGGATCTTGTCCTCGGTATGAGTGTCCACGCTGGAGAGCGCGTCATCCAGAACCAGGATGCGGGGATTGCGGATCAGGGCGCGGGCGATGGCCGTGCGCTGTTTCTGTCCGCCGGACAGAGTGATGCCGCGCTCGCCCACCATGGTCGCGTAACCTTCAGGGAAGGATTCGATGTCCACCGCAATATTGGCGGCGTCGGCCGCGTCGTGAATTTCAGAAGTGGTCGCGGAATCCACTCCCAGGGCGATATTTTCGCGGATGCGGTCGCTGAACAGAAAGGTTTCCTGCGGAACGAAGCCGATGCTTCCCCGCAGCGATGCCAGGGTGTAGTCGCGAATCGGCAGGCCATCGATCAGAACCATTCCGGGATCGGCGTCGTAGATGCGGGGAATCAGATTGACCAGCGTTGTCTTGCCGGAGCCGGTAGGGCCCACGATCGCGAGGCTGCTGCCTGCAGGAATTTTCAAGTTGACATCGTGCAGTACCTGTTTACCGTCGTAGCTGAAGTTGAGATGGCGGAATTCGATTTCGCCCCTGATCTCGCGCGCCCGGGAGCCGGGAACGTCCTGGATCTCCGGTTTCTCCTGCATGATTTCGTTGATCCGGATCAGCGACGCGGTTCCACGCTGGAAGATATTGATGACCCAGCCCAGGGCGATGATCGGCCAGGTGAGTTGCATCATGTAGGTGCTGAACGATACGAACTGCCCGACGCTCATCGAGCCGTCGAGCTTCAGCGTGGTGGCGATGCCGGGATTTGCGGTCCCTGAGCCCGTGAGCAATCGAATGGTCGACTGCCCGGTGAGAACCTCCCGTCCTCCAAGCCACAGCACCAGCACGACGGCGCATCCCAGCATCAGCTCAAGCGTGGGCCAGAGCATGCCCATCAGGCGAACCAGTTTCAGGCTGCGGCGGATGTATTCTTTGTTCTCTTTCTCAAACAACCGGATCTCGGCTTCTTCCTGGACATAGGCGCGAATCAGGCGCGCGCCGGAGAAGTTCTCCTGGGCGCGGGCGGAAATGTCGGAGAACATCGCCTGGATGCGCTCGAAGCGCTCGTGGATGCGGCGGCCAAAGGTCTGGATCACAATGCTGACGGCGGGCAGGGGAAGGAAGGTGAACAGCGTCAGCCAGGGGCTGATCGAGATCATGAAGGCGAGCGCTCCCACGGTGTAGACCAGCGTATTGGCCGAGTACATGATGGCCGGCCCCAGGAGCATGCGCACCGCGTTCAGGTCGTTGGTGGCGCGGGCCATGATGTCTCCCGTGCGGTTGCGCTGGTAGTAGGAGTAGCTCAAGCCCTCCAGCCGGGCGAACAGGTCGTTGCGGAGGTCAAACTCGATATCGCGCGAAATGCCGATCACGACCCAGCGGGTCAGGAACTGGAAGATTCCTTTGGTGATGGCGATGGCGAGAAGCAAGCCCGCATAAACCAGGAGCTTGTGGCGGGTGACGCCGCTATGCAGGTCGTCGGCGGCTTTGCCGATCACCAGCGGAAACAGGATCCAGATGCCGTTGGTAAGGAAGACGCAGACTGTGCCGAAGATGTATCCCCAGCGATAGCGTTTCAGGTAGGGGAGCAGCGGCCGCAGGTTCTTGGAAAGCATTCAGAGTGTCTAGATGAGATTTTAGCAGGGAAGGTGCAGGGTTTTCCGCAGCAAGGGACGCCTACTGGAAGCGGTAGCCGGGCTTGGGGGTGCAGCGATAGACGCGGCCCTTGTCGGGATTGGCTCCAGTGTCGCAGCTTGCCCAGCTCAGGAACAGAGAGGGGCCTAGGGGGAAGATGATGGGCTGACCGTCCAACTCGGCTTCGATGCTTACGCTCTCTGCGTTGGCGGGCAGAGTGAAGGACATTCCATCGCCGAAGATGGCCGGGTAAGACCAGTGTTCGCGCTGGCTGACCGTGGGTCGGAAGACCTCCGCTTCAAACAGAAAAGTGGCGGTGTCGGACCAGTTGCGGGCAGACACGGTGAGCATGCGCCCGCCCTGGGTCATGAAGTCGGCCTCGATGCGGGTGAAGGGACAAGGACCGGCAATGCAGGAGGCCCGCGGACTGCGAAACTGATTTCCCGCGCCCGCGTCCAGGCTAGCCGACGCGGTTGCCGCCTTCCACCGCCCATCCGGAGAGCAGGGGTTCTGGCCCTTGCAGGGCACATTGCCTTTGTTCTGCACCTCAAAAATCTTCCCCGCGCTGCCCACGTTCAGGTCGGTTTGGGCCTTTACCGTATAGCGCACGCGGATGCTTGAAACCTTCACTTGCGGGCCATTCTGGGCAGGACGCTTGACGGCGACGGGTGTGAGCCGCACGATGTAGAGCTTGTCGACAACGTAGTCGTCCAAATCCATGGGCCGGTACCGGGGATCGCGGAAATGAAGCACGAGGCTGTGGCCGTGCCGCACGGGCTTGCGCAAATGAAGTACGAACATCCCGGACGGATCGGAAGTGGTATCGGATATTGCCAGGTCATCCGCGGATACCGAGACGCCCGCGATGGGCAGCTGCTTCTTGGGATCGCTGTCGTCGACCAGCACGGCTCCGCGGATCGTGATTGGCTTCTGAATACCCCACCGAATCACGGACAGTGCCGTCGCGCCCAGCAGGAAGGTGACAATCAAAGCGATCCACGTCTCGATTTTGTGTGCTCGAGTCATGCACAGTTGATGGGCATTATTATTTTAACGTGAAGTACATTCGAGAGGCTTCGAGGGCGGCAACGGCCCCAGTGTCACTTGCATCCTTAAACGGTGTCAAACACAATAAAGCTCTTTGGATTTCGGAATAAGATGCCAGTGAATTGCATTCTGTCGTCCCGCAAGTTCGCATGAGAGATGGAAAGACAAGCGTAAGGGATGGCTGGCCCCCCCTGTTCTCGCGGCGGCAGGTCCTGCGGCTTTTAGGGACAACGGCGTCGCTGCCCTTGGCGAGCGTGCTGGCGCGCGCCGGCCTGCAGCGGACTCCGGCTGCGGCCCCCAGTCCTGCTCCCGGTCCCAAAGGCAGCCCGATCACCACGCTTTCGCCCGAGGATGACCAATTCCTCAACGAAGTGGAGAGCGCCAGCTTCCAATTCTTCTGGGAGCAGGGCAGCCCGAATACGGGAATGGTCAAGGACCGCTGCAATCTTCACAATCCCAATCAGGTAAGCGCGGCGAGCATCGCGGCTACAGGCTTTGGACTGACGGCGCTCTGCATTGCTGACCAGCGGAAGTTTGTTCCGGCGGGCGCGGCTCTGGAGCGAGTGTTTGCGACCCTGCGCTTTCTTTGGAGAAAATTGCCCAACCACCGCGGCTTCTTCTTTCATTTCGCCCATCCCGAGACCGGCGAACGCATGTTCGATTCCGAAGTATCTTCGGTGGATACGGCGATTCTGATGTGCGGAGTGATCAGTTGCCGCGAGCATTTCCGCCATCCCGCGGTCGCGCAACTGGCGAACCTCATCCTGAACCGCGTGGATTGGAGCTGGCTGGCGGAAGATACAGCTCTTCTGACTCACGGCTGGACTCCGGAAGTCGGCTTTCTGTCTTCTCGCTGGGATTATTACAGCGAGTTGATGATGATGTACCTGCTGGCCATGGGGGCTGCCGTGCGCCCGCTGTCGGCCGACATCTGGAACGCATGGAAGCGGCTCACGTTTGAATATGACGGCATGCGCTATATCGGCTCCTTTGCTCCCTTGTTTGTGCACCAGTATTCGCAGGCTTGGTTCGATTTCCGTTATAAGCGCGACAAGTATGCCGATTATTTTCAGAACTCCGTCACGGCTACGGAAGTACATCGCCGTTTCTGCCTGGAATTGCGGCAGCAGTTCCCCGATTACAGCGAGGAACTGTGGGGGATCACGGCTTCGGATTCCTCTCATGGTTACGTGGTATGGGGAGGCCCGCCGGCGATGGGGCCGATCGACGGCACGGTGGTGCCTAGCGCGGCCGGCGGATCGTTGCCCTTCTTGCCCGCCGAGACCATGCGCGTGCTCAAGACGATGAGGACCAAGTATCCGTCGTCCTGGACCAAGTATGGATTCGTGGATGCCTTTAATCCTCTCAAAAACTGGTATGACTCCGACGTGATTGGGATTGATACCGGAATCATCCTGCTGATGGCGGAGAACCTGCGAACCGGGTTTGTATGGGACACGTTCATGCGCAGCGCGGAAGCCAAGCGCGGCATGGACAAAGCTGGTTTTCAGAAGCAGGGGTAGGCGTCACGGCTGAATCTTCAGGGCCCACCAAAATGCTGGGGATCCGGAGCTGGACGGTTTTCGGGTCACCCTGATTCCGGAAGTAACTCGTCGCAGCACGCGACCTTGTGATGCCGATCACAGTTTGCCGCGTCCAGTTCCACCTAACATGATGTTTTAGGGACATGCCGAAACGAGTCAGGGCTGGAATCCTCGGATATGGGCGCATGGGGCGCGGATTTGTCGCTGCCATGCAGGAAAACGAGCTTTGGGAAGTGGCCGCGGTATATGACATCAGCGGCCCGGCGCGCGAACTGGCGCGGCAGCAGGTGCCGGGCGCCGTGATCTACGACGAGCCGGGGGCCATCTTTGCCGATCCTTCCCTGGATGCGGTGGGGCTGTTTACGCTGGCGGACGCGCGGCCACAGCAGATCCGGCAAGCCCTGGCCAGCCGCAAGCACGTGCTGGCAGAGAAACCGATCGGCGCCGATGTCGCTACAGAATGGCGTTTGGTGCGCGAGATCGAGGCCAGCGACCGCTTCGTCGCCGTGAATCTATTTAATCGCAATGCCTGGTATCACAAGGACATCCGGCGCTTCATTGCGGAGGGAGAGATTGGCGACCTGGCCGTGATTCGGATTTGTCATATGACGCCGGGACACATGCCGCTCGAAGGGCATGATCCGGAAGGACCTCCGTTTCACGATTGCGGCATGCACTACGTCGACGTTGCTCGATGGTACGCGGGCAGCGAGTACCAGACCTGGCATGCGCAAGGCTTGCGTGCCTGGGGATACAAGGATCCCTGGTGGGTGCAGGCGCACGGCACCTTCGAGAACGGCGTGGTGTTCGACATCACGCAGGGATTTATCTACGGGCATCTGGCAAAGGAGCAGCCGCATAATTGCTACGTGGACGCGATTGGCACCAAGGGCGTGGCGCGGATGCGGCATGACTTCTCGCAAGCCACCGTGGAACTTTATGGGGTGCACGAAATGCTGCGCAAGACGGCCGCGTTCAATGACAAGAAACTGGATGTAATGGTCGACGTTTTCGCGCGCTCGATCCTGGCAGGGAGGAATCTGGGATTTCCGCAGGCCCGGGACAGCGTGATCGCCTCAGAGGTGAGCTGGGCGATGCTCAAGGACGCCATTGCCCAGGGGCCGCCGGTGCGGGGCACCGCGGAGGAGATGCAACAGATCCTCGAGCACCGGCGCCAGTTGGTGAACGGATTTGGACTGCCGGTCAGGACCCAGGAGTTGAACGACCTGCCGGTAGTGCCGGTCTGAGTGCCGCTCCGATACAGCGCAACATCCTGTGCTCTTCCTGGCTGTGCTCCTCCCGGTCGAGTAAATCAGATCCCGGGTAGATAAGTATCCTGCCCCGGCTCACGTCACATTACTCGTTTGGCCCATGTGGGGGGTGGAACTTGTGAAGCCAGATCCAGCCCATAAAAACCAGTTTGCCCGGTGCGAACCGCAGTAGACTGAGTTGAGCATGGCTGCAACAGGGAGATCGATTGCGGTCTGGGGAGCGGGGTTAGTGCTGCTTCTCGCGCGCGCGGTGGCGGGGCAGGACGCGAGTCCGGGCGAAACAGTTACGCCCCCGGCGCAACCCTCGATTACGGTTCCTGCCGCTGTTCCCAAGCGCGAGCCGCTCACATTTGACCAATTCGTTACCCAGGCCATTGTCCAGGAACGGCGCCTGATCACCCTGCTGCGCAATTTCAGGCCAGTGATCGAGACCTACGTACAAGAACAGAAGCGCGATCCTGCTGCGCGCATGGTTCCCAACGGAGATCATTACTTCCTCAGCCGCCTGGATCTGACCAGGGGAGAGAAGGCCCTTTCCTTCGACGAGGAGGAACGTCCCGGGCGCGGCATCCGCCATTGGTTTCGAAGGCCGGCGAGGGACCGCTTTGCCGCGGGCGGCTTTGTGCAGGCCTTGTTTCCTGATCTTGAGCACTTCGACCGCGCCAATTACAGCTTTGAGTATGTTCGCTTCGAGAATCTGGGGGACGTGCGTTGCGTGGTGGTGGACGTGAAGCCGCGCCCGGGCACGGAGAATCGCGGGTTCATGGGACGCATCTGGCTGGAGGATCAGAATGCCAGCATCGTGCGGTTTACCGGAGCATACACGTCGCAGGCGTTCGCCATGCGAGCCTTTCACTTTGACAGCTGGCGGGTGAATACGCTGGATGTGCGCTGGATGCCGGCTTACGTGTACACCGAGGAATGGAATCCGGAGCCGACGGTGCACGAGCTGTGGTTCAAGGCGCAGACGCGGGTGTGGGGATACGATCTGGCCAACGCCGGAGATCACCGGGAGTTCGCGAAACCTCTGACCGACTCCCCTGCACTGGTCGATCCCAGGCGGCAGGAAGCCTCGCAGAACCTGAATCCCGAATACACCGTGGGCAAGAGTGCATACAGCACCGACGACCAGTTGGTGGAGCGGCTGCAAGTGGCGGGGCTTATGGCTCCGGATGGCAACGTCAACAAGATCCTGGAAACGGTCGTGAACAATATATTGCTGACCAACGACCTGGAGATTCCAGCGATTCGCTGCCGGGTGCTGTTGACCACGCCTTTGGAGTCATTCGTTGTGGGGCGGACTATTATCGTGAGCCGCGGGCTGCTCGACGTACTGCCAGACGAAGCGACTCTGGCGGCAGTGCTGGCCCATGAACTGGCTCACATCGTGCTGCATCAGTCGGACCGGGGCGAGTATCTGTCCGCCCTGTCATCGCCATTCTCGGACCTGGAAATCTTTTCGCATCTCGACTTTCATTTCGATCCGGAGCAGGAAACGGAGGCCGACCGCAAAGGCCTGGAGCTGTTTGCGAAATCGCCCTACAAAGATCAGATGGCGAATGCGGGTCTATTTCTTGCCGTCCTGGAGGCGCGCTCGGCGCAGTTGCCGAATCTCCTGCGCGGCCGCTTCAGCAACGATTTTGGAAGCAGTCATCTGATCGGCATGCAGGGGTTGGCAAGCTCCGGCGCGCCGCTGCGGATGGACCGCCTCGACCAGATTGCCGCCTTGCCGCTGGGCTCGCGGATCGCGCTGAATCCCTGGTCGGACCAGATTGAAATGCTGAAGGCGAAGCCTGTGCAACTGGAGTCATCAGCGGAGAAGCTGCCATTCGAGGTGACCCCGTTTTTCCCGCATTTGAAGCGATTGGATGTAGAAAAGCAGACCTCGGAAATCAGGCGTTAGGCCTCCGTCGCGCAAAAGCGAGGCATCACTGATCCGAGGCGGCGCGAGGCACAGCGCCTCGCGCCACTTCCTGGACTCTCTTTGCTGCCGCAGCCAGTTCCACCCAGGCTATTGTTCGGGAGCGGCCTCAGGCGTGTGATTCATGCGCTGTTGCATGCGCGCATCGTGTTTGGCCTCGATCTCCTTCATCTGCGACTGCTGTTCGGGGGTCAGCACTTGATACAGTTGGTTGTGAATGCGCGTTTCAGCGACCGTCATTTGAGCCTGGACCTGGGCCTTTTGGTTGGCTAAGGCCTGCACCTTGGCCTGGTCGAATGAGCCTTCGACATATTGACGAAGCTGCAGGTCGATCTGGTGCTGTTGCTCGAACAACGGCTTCATGGCCGGATGTTCTTTCTGCAGGATGGCCTTCATCTGAGCCTTCTGATCGTCGGTCAGATTGAGCTGCTTGGAAAAAAAGCCCATCCTGTGCCCTTCCATGCCCATTCCCATTCCCATTCCCATTCCCATGCCGTGATGGCCGTGCATGGCGGGAGGTGGCGGGGTATCTTCCGTACTCTGCGATCTGGCAATCATCGATCCCATCAGAACGGCCAGGGCAGCGATCAGCAGGCGAAAACGAAACGATTTCATGGTCTGACTCCTCTATGATCCGGGTATCCGGCGGGTTGCGTACACTCATGGAAACACGGATTGCAGGAGAAAGGTGGTAAAGTCTCGGTCATCCGGAGTAAAGATTTGTAACGGAAAATCGGGGCCAAAAACGCTGTTTGGAAGCCTTCTGGCGCCGTCGAATCCTGTGCTGCCGGGCAAGAGACCACCGCTACGGCCTGCGCGAAGCCCCGGCCCCACGGCCGGACGATCACAGGTGCCGAACTTCGCGGATGGTTTGACAATTCTTTACTCCGCGTGGTGCCTGAGATGATGCAGAATTATGAGAGCAATGGAAAGAATTCTGGTTATTGATGACGACGTGGAACTCTGCCATCTGGTGGGCGAGTACTTGCGGGCAGAAGGCTTCACCACCGAGTGCGTGCACGACGGCGAGAGCGGCCTGAAAAAAGCCACGGTCGGCGACTACGTCCTGGCTGTGCTCGATGTGATGTTGCCGGGTATCAATGGTTTTGAAGTGCTGCGCAGAATACGCGCGACCTCGCGGTTGCCGGTGTTGTTGCTGACGGCTCGAGGCGAAGATGTGGATCGCATTGTGGGGCTGGAGATTGGGGCGGACGACTATCTTCCCAAGCCCTTTAACCCTCGGGAACTGGTGGCGCGGATTCGTGCCGTGCTGCGGCGTACCCATGCGGAGGGAAGCGTGGCGCCGGATGTGGTGAGCGTTGGCGACGTGGAGTTGGATCCGGCGACGCGCACGGTTCGCCTGGAAGGAAAGCCAGTGGACCTGACGTCGGTCGAGTTTAATCTGCTGGAGGTGCTGCTGCGCGAAGCCGGGCGCGTCGTTCCGCGTGAGCGGCTGGTGAATGCGGTATTGAGCCGCAAGTTTTCGCCCTTCGATCGAAGCATCGATATGCACGTCAGCAAGGTCCGCAAGAAGCTTGGCGACACGGAGAATGACGAGCACATCAAAACGGTGCGTGGTGTGGGATACATTTTTGCCCGTCCGAGGGAGAAGGCGAAGGTCTGATTATTACGGACAGCATGGCGCTTGTCTTTTGCGGGATTCGATCGGTGCATAAAAGAGCATGAAGAGTCTCTTTGTTCGAATTTTCTTATCGTTCTGGATGGCCCAGGCGCTGTTTTTCATTCTCGCGATCCTGGTGACGCTGGCATTTCGGCCGCGCAGTTCCACGTGGGAAGCCTTGCGGACGACCGTGCTCAACGACGCGGTCAGCGCCTATGAAGAAGGCGGCGCTCAGACCTTGCGGGACTATCTCGAGGGACTTGAGCATTCCCAGCACGTGCGGGCGTATTTATTCGACGAGCACGGAATCGAGGTATCGCATCGCGGCGCCCCCGATTGGGCGATGCGGGTGGCGGCGGGAGGACCGCGCGGTCCGCATGATGGATTTCTCTTTCCCGCGCCGCAGGTGTTGCGCGACTCGCGAGCCTCATCGGATGGGAAGCACCGCTTCACCGTGGTGTTGGGATTGCCGCCTGGTCCGCGAGTGTTCATCGGCCCCCGGGGCTTACCCTTTACCGGGCTGATCATCGGAGTCCTCAGCTCCGGACTCGTCTGCTACTTGCTTTCCTGGTATCTGACCAAGCCCATCGTGCGCCTGCGCACGGCGGCGCGCCAGATCGCAGCCGGCGACCTGACGGCCCGAACCGGCGCTCCGGCCAGCATGAGGCGCGATGAGGTCGCCGGCCTGATGCGCGATTTCGATGCCATGGCGGAGCGGCTGGAAACTCTGTTGAGGGCCCAATCGCGCCTGCTGAACGATATTTCCCATGAACTGCGGTCTCCCTTGGCGCGCCTGAACGTCGCCTTAGGATTGGCCCGGCAGCGCACCAGCGTGGAAAGCCACGACATGCTGGATCGCATTGAACTCGAAGCCGCCCGACTCAACGAATTGATCGGCAGAATCCTCACCCTGGCTCGCCTGGAAGACGGAGAGCAGTTGGTTCCGCAGACTCCTGTGCCCCTGGACGAAATCGTGGCCAGCGTGAGCGAAGACGCGGAATTCGAAGCGCAGCAGCGTCGTTGTCACGTACACACGGACATTGGCGAGGGCAACTGGGAGGTGTGCGGCAACGCATCCCTGCTGCACAGCGCAGTAGAGAACGTAGTTCGCAACGCCATCCGATATACACAGGAGGGGTCCTCCGTCGAAATTGCACTGAAGCGTGGGACGCGGGCTGGAACGAGTGAAGCGGTGCTGCAGGTCAGCGATTCTGGCCCAGGAGTCCCGGCAGATGCGCTGCAGAAACTGTTCGAGCCCTTCTACCGCCTGGATGATGCGCGCGGGCGCCAGACTGGAGGAGTGGGCCTCGGTTTGGCCATCACCGAGCGGGCAGTACGTTTTCATGGCGGGAAAGTCTCGGCCCTGAACCGCCCGGAGGGCGGGTTGATGGTCGAGATTCGTTTGCCGTTACTGCGGAGCGAACCGGCTTCGCAGAAAGCCGTTGAGCCGCTCGCAGAAATCAGTCAGCAGGGCTCGGTCGCCGGGATTCAGTAACTTTTCTCAAACCCTTTTCCCTCCCTTATACTGATATCGGTCCTGATGCGGGCAACTCCCGGAAGGCCGTGAGGTTCCAATCAATCTTTGGGGGAGATTGCTCTTCCTGCGCATTCCTGATACACAAATGGGTTGAGATTTTTCCCGCGTTGGCAGACTGAAACGACCCGGGGCGCCGGGGTCTGCGTGTTCACGCAAGCCTCACACAAACTTGGAGATGAACGAGAGAATGTCGAAACGATTAGGGCTGCTCGGGGTGGGAGCGCTGCTGTCCATTGCTGTGCTGCTGGCTTGCGGGAGCAAATACAACTCATCCTCGAGTGGATTGTTGCTGGTAGGTAGCCGGGGATCGGGGCTGATCGAGACCTTCAGTTTCACGTTAAATAACGGGCATGTTTCGGCCATCGCAAATCCGCCGGCGGATACGGCGAACAAAAGCTGCGTCCTGGGAGGCGCGCCCACTTCCATTGTAATCGATCCGGCGGGGGCATACGCATACGCCATTATTGACCGTTCCCCATGCGGAGGTCAGGGCGCGTTCATCGGAGCGTTCAAGATCAATTCCGATGGAACCATCGGTCAGACCGGAACTCCCGTAGATGATTCGGGTGGAGTCTCGTTGGCGATGGATTCCGCCGGAAAATTTCTGTTCGTTGCGGCAGGCAACGGAGTGCATGTTTATTCTATCGGCAGTGGCGCGGGGTTAAGTCTGGTCGCGGGAACTTACACCGCTCAGCCCACAGCGCTGTCGCCACATTTCGTTGCCCTGGCGCCGAGCCCCACGGTTTTCCCCGCGATCGGAGTGAATGGAACGCAAAACTCCGTGTGCTCGGTTCCGGGAAACAATCCTCCAAGCTCGGAATACTTGTACGCCGTCGATTCCCAGAATTATGCCGTGTGGCAGTTTGCAGTGGACACTGCCACCGGTGCACTGGGAAATCCTCCAGGCACAACTTTCGTGCCCATGTTTAGCACCGACCAGGTCCCGGCCGGGATTGCCGTGGATCCTTGCAACCGCTTCGTGTATGTGAGCGACAGCTATACCAACAAAGTCAGCGCGTATTCGATTTGCACCAGCGTACAGGTTTCAGGGCCGTGTCCGGCGGCAGACGGCAGGCTGGTTGCGGTGGCGGGTTCGCCGTTTTCGCTCGCCGGCAACGCAAATGGCCCCGGCCCGATCGCCGTCGATCCCTACGGCAACAACGTGTACGTAGTGGGCACGCTCTCCAACACCGTCTCCGGCTTTAAGATCAGCGCAATCACGGGGGCGTTGACCGCAATGAATCCGGCGGTGGTGGCCACCGGGCCTGAGCCGAGGTCGATCGCCATCCGCGGAGACGACAACTGGATGTTCGTGGCCAATCATAGCGGGCCGTCGGTGTCGCAGTACTCCATTGTCCCGGCCACGGGAGTGCTGACGGTTGCGGCCCCCATTCCGACGGACAATTATCCCTGGAGTGTGGCTGTGAAGTAGACCGGGCGGGACTTGAGGGTTTCACTCTCTCTCACCCGCAACCGGGTTTCGATCCATGTGCTACAGGCCGAAAGCCGCGCTTACGTGGGCACTTTGAGAATCAGATAGCCCCCAATCAAAACGAAAATCAGATCGGGGGACCAGGCCGCCAAGGCCGGAGGAAGCTGGCTGAGGTTTCCCATGGCTTCGAACAGCCGCGAGACGACGGTGTAGACGACTGCCGTTCCAACCGCCACCGCAACTCCCGTCACGGCGCCCTTTTTGCCCGTCGACAGCGCAAAGGGAATCGCCAGCACCGCCATGATCAAAGTGATCAGAGGATAAGACAACTTCTTATTCAGTTCCACCCGCAGGCGAACGACGTCGAAACCGCTTTGCTGCAGGTCGCGGATGTAGCGGTGCAACTCTTCATAGTTCATCTCGCTGTACTGCTTCACTTCCTTCTTGAAATACGTGGGCGTCTCCGGGAGGTCGGGAAAGGTGGCCACCTCGAAGGGGCGGTAATTCTCGATGGCAGAGACGTTGAGCGTGCGTTCCCATCCGCGCTCGTATTCCCAGCGGTTTAGATTCTCCGCCCACCGGGCGCGGTCGGCATGAATGCGTCGGGTGACGGTGAAATTCGCTTTATCGAGCTGGAAGACGCTGATATTTCCGAACTGGTCGCGGTCGGGATCGAAAAACTGGTAGTAGTAAATGTCGTTGTTCTGGCCGAAGATCCACTTGCGATCGGGACGCAGATAGGTCTGGGCGGGCTTGCCTTTAATCTGATTGTGCAGCGCCTCCTGGCGCTTGTTGGTATGCGGAAGATAGAACTGGTCGGCGAAGAACAGTGCTCCTGCCAGCACCGCCGCGGCGATGAGAACCGGCAGGATGATGCGATAAATGCTGGTCCCGGTGGCTTTGATGGCGGTGATTTCGTTGGAGCGCTGCATCAGGCCGAAGGTGACCAGGACCGCCAGCAGCATCACCAGCGGCGCAACGTTATACAACAGATAGGGAGTGACATTCAGCAGGTATTCGGCCACCACGAGGGGCGGAACTTTATTGCGCAGGATGTCGCCCAGAAGTTCGAAGAGCGTGAACACCAGAACCAGGACGAGAAACGTGGAGAGAATCATCCCCAGGTAGACGAAGAAATCGCGCAGCACGTAATCGTCGATCAGGGTGGGGAAGCTGGCGCTGAACACGCGGCGGCGGGTGGAGGCGCGCTCGAAGGCATTCTCGGTGCGGCGGCTGAGGGCGGCGGTCAGCAAAGCATCCTTGTCCTTCCCCGTGCCGCGGAAGGCTGCCAGCTCGAAGGGCCGTTTTTCAGCGCGGAACAACAGCAACAGGGCCAGGGCGAGAAAGACGAGATCGGCGAGCCAGGCTCCGAGCCAGGGTGAAACGCGGCCTTGCCGGGCCAGGGAGACTCCGATAAGCGAGACCACGTAATAGGCAAACACCAGGACGATGGTGAGCACGAAGCCGCCGGACTTACCGCTTTTCTTGGAAGAAAGACCCAGCGGGATTCCGACCAGCGCAAGCACCAGGCACGCCGTGGGCAGCGCGAAGCGGCGATGGAATTCAATGAGATACCAGCGTGCGGCCACAGGGTCGGAACGAATTGCCCTCCCTGGCAGGTCCCACGTGCTCATCACTCCCGCGGGGATCGAGTCTTCCGACCGGCTCTCGCTGGAAGGCAGTTCTATGGGAATGTCAGTCTGCTGAAAGGTGGAGATCTGGTAGTGATCGGGATCTTTGGGGTCAGTCTCGTGTTCGGACCCGTCCACCAGGTGCAGATGCAGGCGGTCGGGCCCCTCGCTGATGACCACGCCTTCCTTGGCTAGCGTAATCTTCGGATTGGGCGCATCCGTCAGGTCCGCCATGAAGATATCTTTCCAGACGGCCGCGCCCTGCGCGCTCTTCACATCCTGCACGTAGAGGACATATCTGGGGAATCCTTCATAGAAAACGCGAGGCTGGATCTCGAATGACACCTGGGATCCTTTGAGCCGGTCCTCGAGCCGGACAAGGGCGGCCTGCGATCGGGGCGCGATGTAGACGCCGTTGGCGAGAGCCAGTGCCCAGGCGGCCAATACGAAGATCGAGAGAGAACGGAGAAAACTCCAGATGCCCATGCCGCTGGCGCGCATGGCAGTGATCTCGCTATCGGCGGCTAGCCGGCTCAGACCAATCAGAATGCCGACCAGCACGCTCATGGGCAGCGTGTAAGTAAGAGCGAGAGGCACGGTGAAGGAGAGCAGTTCCGCAACGCTGGGGAGGGGCGCGCTGGCACGAACCACCAGTTCAAGGATATGTCCGAGATCGCGGGTGAAAAGGACGAAGGTGAAGATGATCGCGCCGATCAGGGCGTGAGCCGTGACTTCACGAAGGATGTAGCGGGTCAGGATGCGCATGGGATACGCGCTTAAGGCGAGGATAGCATGGCGGCTGATTGCAGGTAGAGAGGCCAGGTGGGAAGCCGCCCGGGCCGGCCATGTCCACTCCCGGCGCGGGGACGGACGAATGCGTCCGTCCCTACGTGGTGGCTTTTAAGAACAGCGCGCTTAGCGGTGGGAGCGTCAGCTTCAGGGAGAATGGGCGGCCGTGCGTGGGAATTGCTTCGGCATGGACTCCGCCCAGATTTCCCATGCCGCTGCCGGCGTATTCGCGGGCATCGCTGTTGAGCATCTCGCGCCAGTAGCCGCCGTGAGGAGCGCCGACACGGTATTCGAGGCGCGGCACCGGAGTGAAATTGCAGACCACAAGAACGGCATCCTGCGGCGACTCGCTCTTGCGCAACAGGGAGATGGTGCTGGTGGCATTGTCGTTCGCGTCGACCCACTCGAATCCGGCGGGGTTGTTGTCCCACACATGCATGGCAGGCTCGTTGCGGTAGAAGCGGTTCAGTTGCTCGACCCAGGCCTGTACTCCGCGATGAACCTGATATTGCACTACGTGCCATTCCAGGCTGGTGTCGTGCGCCCATTCGCGGACCTGGCCGAATTCTCCCCCCATGAAGAGCAGTTTCTTGCCCGCCTGGGCGTACATGTAGCCCAGCAGCAGGCGTAGGTTGGCGAACTTCTGCCATTCATCGCCCGGCATCTTGCCGATCAGCGATCCCTTGCCGTGCACCACTTCGTCATGGGAGAGCGGCAGCACGAAATTCTCGTGGAAGGAATACAGCATGCGGAAAGTGAGATCGTTGTGATGATATTTGCGATGGATGGGATCGTTCTGGAAGTACCGCAGCGTGTCATGCATCCATCCCATATCCCACTTCATGCCAAAGCCGAGACCGCCCACATAGACGGGCTTGGAAACCATGGGCCAGGAAGTCGATTCCTCGGCCGTGGTTTGAATGTCCGGATGCTCTTTATAGGCTTCCTGGTTAAAGCGGCGCAGAAAGTCGATGGCATCGAGATTCTCCCTGCCGCCGAACTTGTTGGGAATCCACTCCCCCTCTTTGCGGGAATAGTCGAGATACAGCATGGAGGCCACGGCATCGACGCGGAGTCCGTCGACATGATACTTGTCGAACCAGAACATGGCGCTCGACATCAGAAAGCTGCGCACCTCGGCGCGGCCGTAGTTAAAGATGTGCGTCTTCCAGTCGGGATGGAATCCCTGGCGCGAGTCGGCGTGCTCGTACAGGTGAGTGCCGTCGAAGTAAGCCAGGCCGTGCGCGTCCGAGGGGAAGTGCGAGGGCACCCAGTCCAGGATCACGCCTATGCCGTGCTGGTGAAGGTAGTCCACCAGGTACATAAAATCCTGCGGCGTCCCGTAGCGGGAGGTGGGCGCGAAGTAGCCGGTCGTTTGATATCCCCACGAGCCGTAGAAGGGGTGCTCCATCACGGGGAGAAATTCGACATGCGTGAAGCCCATCTGGCCCATGTACTCGGCCAGACGCGGCGCGGTCTCGCGATAGGTCAGGGGACGATTGTGCTCCTCCGGAACGCGCATCCACGATCCCAGGTGGACTTCATAAATGGCGTGCGGGGCGCGCAGGGAGTTGCGCTCGTGGCGCTTCTGCATCCAGTCCTGATCGTGCCATTGGTAGTCGAGATTCCATATGACGGAGGCGGTTCGTGGAGGTTTTTCGTGAAACAGGCCCACCGGGTCCGCCTTATCCACGCGATATCCGTGGCGATGGGACTCGAGGTGGAATTTGTAAAGATCCCCGTGATTCGCGCCCGGCACAAAGCCTTCCCAAATGCCCGAGGAACCGCGAGGAGCCAGCCGGTGGGTTTTCGAGTCCCACCCGTTGAAGCTTCCCACCACCGACACGGAGCGCGCGTTGGGCGCCCACACGCTGAAGATCGTGCCGGGTTTGCCCTGGTGAGTGGCGGCATGAGCTCCCATCTTCTCGTAGATCCGGTAGTTGCTACCCTCGTTGAACAGATAAAGATCCTGATCGGTAAGAAGCTGCGGGCTGGAGAGAGTACTTTCAGGGCTCATGGTAATCGTCAGAAGGATGCGATTTAGTGTACAGAAGCAGACTGCGGGTTGGCACCCATATCTCTGCTTCCAGCGTTTCAGGGACTAAAACGGCCCGCAGGCCAAAAAAGCCGCTGCCCCTTACCGAGGGCAGCGGCGGAGACAACCCGGAGCAAGTTTCTACGTCTTAGTGCTCGCGTCTGGCCCTGTTGGTATCTGCGGCCAGATCGGACATCAGCTCAAAGAACGCGGGGGATGGCCGATGAACAAGCCCATGGCGGTCAGGAATTTCACCGCGCCCAACCGGCGGCGATGCTCTTAACGAACGAGCGCCGATGGATAGCTGCTTTCATACTGCTCCAGGCTTTTTGCATGTCTTACATCCTGATTCGAGTGTGGACTTGAAGCAGCCGGCGAGTGTCCGTGGCGCGTCAAAAATTGTCACGTTTGCGGACGGGGCCGTGACAGTTCGCGAAACCGTCACAGATTTGTCTGGAAACGTTCATGGGACCTAGCATTCGTCCCTGCGGGCCGGGAAATCCCTCGTGCTAGACTGGCTGTTTCCAGCCATGCCCGCTCTCCGCGTCATACTCCTCTGGCATCAACACCAGCCGTTTTATAAGGATCTGGTCACCGGCGAATACCGCCTGCCGTGGGTGCGGCTGCACGCGCTGAAGGACTACTACGGCATGGTGAAGCTGCTGGACGAGTTTCCCAACGTTCACCAGAACTTCAATCTGGTGCCCTCTCTCGTGGTGCAGATCCAGGATTATGCCGCGGGTACGGCACAGGATCCATTTCTGAGCGTGGCCGCGAAACCCGCCCGCGAGTTGTCTCAAGACGAGCGGCGCTTTGCCTTGCAGTATTTGTTTCAGGCGAATCCGCAAAATGTGATTGGGCGCTACCCCCGGTACAAGGAGCTCTGGGAGCGGTTTCGCGAGCATGGGCTTCACCCCGAGCGCGCCGAACGCTATTTCCAGTCCCAGGATTTCACCGATTTGCAGGTGCTCTCGCAGCTCGCCTGGTTCGATGAATTCTTTCTGGAAGAAAAAGAAATTGCGGCACTGGTGGCCAAGGGACATCACTACTCGCCGGAGGATCAGAAGTTCGTCATGGAGCGGGAAAGGGAACTCCTGGGACGCGTGCTGCCGGCCCATGCCGCGGCGGCGAAGAAGGGATCTCTCGAGATCTCCGCGACGCCGTTTTATCACCCTATCCTGCCGCTGGTCTGCGATGCCAGCGCCGGGGCAGTTTCTACCCCGGGCCTGTCCTTGCCGCAGAATCGGTATCGCCATCCCGAGGATGCGCGGGACCAGTTGCTGCGCGGTCTCGACTTGCACGAGAGAGTCTTCGGCGTGCGTCCCAAAGGAATCTGGCCGTCGGAGGGCAGCGTTTCCGAAGAAGTTCTGGCCATCGCTCATAACCTCGGCGTGCAGTGGATGGCGACGGACGAGGGCGTGCTGGGGCGGAGCACGGGATTATTTTTCGCGCGCGACGGCAACGGCCGTCTGCCCGGCCCTTTGGCCGAGAGGCTCTACAACATTCACCGCTACGAAAATGGCTCGACGGCGATGCACCTGGTGTTTCGCGATCACACCATCTCCGATCTGATCGGGTTTGTCTATTCAGGCATGCCTCCCGCGGATGCCGCCCGGCACCTGATTCAAAGCATCAAAGAGGCGGCCAGGCCGGTGCTGGATAAGGGGCGCGACGCCGTGGTGTCGATCATTCTGGACGGCGAGAATGCCTGGGAATACTACCCGAAGTCCGGCCGGGAGTTCCTGCGCCGGTTCTATAACGGGTTGCAGGGCGATCCGGCTATTGAGGCGGTCACGATTTCAGAAGCGATCGCGCGCCACAAAGATTTCGGCAAATTGACTTCACTGGTTCCCGGTTCGTGGATCAATGCCAATTTCAACGTCTGGATCGGTGCTCCTGAGGATAATCGCGCGTGGGATTACCTGCATCATGCGCGCCAGTTTTACGCCGCGAACGCGGCCAGAGCCTCGGACACGCAACGGCAGCTGGCGTTTGAAGAGCTTCTGATTGCCGAAGGCAGCGACTGGAACTGGTGGTATGGGCCGGAGCACCATTCGGCGAACGACCGCGACTTCGATGAACTCTACCGCAAGCATCTTTCCAACGTGTATCAGGCGCTTGGGGCCACTCCTCCCGACTACCTGGCGCAGCCGATCACGGGCGCGGAGGTGCGGCCTTCCTTTGTCCAGCAGACGGCATACATTCATCCCAGGGTCGCGGGCGACAAGGTGCGGTATTTCGAATGGATGGGAGCGGCGATTTATACCGCGGATCATCGCGCAGGAGCCATGCATGGAAAGCAGTTCCTGCTGGATGCGGTGTACGCGGGAATCGACGCGATGAATCTTTATGGCCGGCTGGATTTCTCAGGGACAGTTCCTGCCGAAGATTTCGAGATCGTGGTGAACCTGGAATCATGGGCGCCGGGGGAACCGCGCCCGCGGCGCACTTTGCGCGTAGATGCGTCGGCGAAGCAGGGCCGGCTGAAGGAATGGAAAATTGAGAACGGATCGGCGGGGCGCGTATTGGCCTCGGCAGTCCAACCCGAGGAGCGCGTCAAACTGGCCCT
>Ga0070741_10003640_pt1 | contig 37594 bp, 34 predicted proteins | sample Coa_R1_4_FD_66440 | JGI IMG/M metagenome (GOLD analysis project Ga0070741, IMG submission 66440) | Surface soil microbial communities from Centralia Pennsylvania, which are recovering from an underground coalmine fire - Coalmine... | ecosystem: Environmental > Terrestrial > Soil > Unclassified ... | reverse complement strand
CCTTCGGGGACGAGGCTCACGACGCCAGCCGCGGCGGTGGCGACCGCCTCGTGCGCCGCCGCATCGCGGTGCCAGAGCGCGTAGCCGAGAAGGCCCCCGAGCACCACCACAAGCGCCACGAGGGCCAGGAGCAGGCGGTTGGTCGCCCGCTCGAGGGGCGAGCGAGGATGGCGAAACGCGCGAGCCTGGCCCGCGACCCGCTCCGCGTAGCTGTCCGGCCCCACCGCCGTCACGGTGTAGGCCCCTGTCCCCTCGAGCGCGAACGATCCCGATCGCACCTCCTCGCCGGGGTTGCGTCGGACGGGACGGGACTCGCCCGTGAGGATCGATTCGTCCAGGGCCAGGCCCTCAGCCCACAGCAAGCGACCGTCGGCGACCACCTGGTCACCGGCCTGAAGCCTCACGAGATCCCCCACCACGAGCTCGGCCACAGCAGCGCTGCGGCTGTGGCCGTCGCGCACCAGGGTGGCGGTAGGAGCGACTAGGGCCGACAGCCCGTCGAGCGCGCGCTTCGCCCGGACCTCCTGGGCGATACCGATTGTCGCGTTCGCCACCAGGATCCCGAGGAAGAGGGCATCGCGCCAGTCGCCGAAGATGAGCGTGACGGCGCCGAAGACCGCCAGGATCAGGTTGAACACCGTGAGCACGTTGGCGCGCACGATGCTCGCGTAGGAGCGGCTCCCCGCAGGCGGCTTGATCCGGCCCCGCGCGGCAAGCCTTCGCGCAGCCTCAGCCTCGCTCAGGCCGTTGAACGCTGGCGATCCTGGCGCCGCCGTCGGTCGAGCTTGCGCGCCCGCTACCGGCATTTCGGCCACCCTACGTCCGCCCAGGCCTCGTCGCATCGGCGCGCAGCGCGCGATCGTCCGTGGTCAATTACGGACCCGGTGGCGCGTAAGCGCGACGGATGGCAGTCGCCACGGAACAGCTGGATCAACCCGGCCGTCGGGGCCTGAGGGCTCAGCCGGCCTGGCTGCGCGCCGCCTTCCGCGATCCGCCGCGGGCCTCGCCGCGCTCGATCCGGGCGCGCTGGGGGCCGACGGTGAAGGACGGGTCGGAGGCGGACGCAAAGCCGGCGCGGAAGACGCTCCAGCGCGCGCACAGCGCGCCGCCCGCGACCAGCAGGCCGCCGGCGATGGCCGCGGCGCGGGAGCGGCGGCCCCGAGCGGCGAGCAGGGCGGCCCCGCCGGCCGTCAGCGCCTTCCCCGCCCTGCCCAGGCGCCCGGCGGCGCCCTCGCGGTAGGGGCGGGCGAGCTCGCCCAGGCGCCGCTCCATGAGCGCCGCGGCAGCGAGCTCCGCCGCCGCGCCGCCGATCGCGAGCCGCCGCGCCGGGCCGGCGTCGGCGGCGGGCGTCGCGGCCGCCGCCACTGCGCCGGCGCTCGCCGCCGCCCCGCCGGCGAAGAGGAACGGGAGCGTGCCCCGCGCCTCGTGCCACGCCGGGATCGCGGTGTTGGCCAGCAGGACGGCCGTGTACGTGGACATCGGCAGGCCGGCGAGCGCGGCGCCCGGGCGCGCCACCCGGGCCAGGCGCGGGAGGGCGCCGAGCCAGGCGTCGGCGCTCGCCACGGCCGAGGACGGGACCATCGCGGCGACCACCCACGAGCCGACGCTCATCGGCGAGGTGACCTTGAACAGGCGCAGCATGTTGAGGAAGCGCTCCGGGCGCCCCAGGTCGGAGACGAGCAGGGCCGGGCTGGCAGCCGCGGCCAGCGCCGCCGCCGCCCAGGCGCTTCGCTCGAGCCTGCGGTTGCGGCGCAGGCCGGCCACGTAGGCGAGCCCGGCCGAGGCCCCCGCCAGGCCGCCGAGGAAGAAGTAGACCGGGATCTCCCAGGTCCAGACCGGCCGCTTGAGCACCGCCTGGCCGTAGTAGGAGCTCGGGCCGGCGCCGTCGCGGCTGGCGCGGGCCCCGGCGGCCGCGGCGGCGGCGAGTGGCGGCTGCTCGCTCACCCGCGCCCCCCGAGCGCCGCGGCCACGAGCCCCGCCGCGAGCGCCAGCGCCGCCGCCCCGGCGGCGGCCCAGGCCGAGCCGAGTTCGCGGGTCGCGTCCACCGGGTCCGGCGGGAGGCCGTAGACCTCGGGCTCGTCGAGCAGGAGGAAGAACGCCCCCGCGCCCCCGACGCCGTCGTCCTCGTCGGCGAGGTAGAGCTGAGCGCCGGACTCGCCCGCTTCGCGGAGCTCCGCGAGGCGCTTCTCGGCGCGAGCGCGCAGTTCGTCGAGGTCGCCGAACTGGATCGAGCTCGTCGGGCAGGCCTGGGCGCAGGCCGGCTCGCGCTCGTCCTTCAGGCGGTCGTAGCAGAGCGTGCACTTCCAGGCCCGGCCGTCGCCCTCACGCCTGCCGATGACGCCGAACGGGCAGGCGGGGACGCAGTAGCCGCAGCCGTTGCAGACGTCCTCCTGGACCACGACGGTCCCGTACTCGGTCCTGAACAGGGCGCCGGTGGGGCAGACCTCGAGGCAGGCGGCGTGGGAGCAGTGCTTGCAGACGTCGGAGGCCATCAGCCAGCGGACGCCGCCCGCGTCCTCGCGGAGCGGCGCCCCGGCCTCGATCGCCTCCCCCCGCGCCGCGGCCTCGGCCGGCGACGCGCCGTCGGCGACGCCGGCGGGCACCCGCTGCTCGACGAAGGCCACGTGCCGCCAGCTGTCCGGGCCGAGGGCGAGCGTGTTGTCGTAGGAGCGGCCGCTGAAGCCGCGGGGCGACCCGGGGATCCGGTTCCACTCCTTGCAGGCGACCTCGCAGGCCTTGCAGCCGATGCAGACGGAGGTGTCGGTGAAGAAGCCCTTGCGCGGCCGCGCCTCGTCCCCGTAGCTCCCGGGCCAGGAGGGCGTGGGCGTGCGGAGGAGCTTGGCGCCCATCAGGTGCCCAGGCCCGCCCTGCGGCGGTACTCCTCGACCAGCCGCAGGCGCTCGGCGCCGCGCGGTCGCCGCCCCGGCCGGATGTCGCAGGTAGCCGCCTTGTACTCGGAGATGTGGACGTTGGCGTCGAGCGCCAGGGCCAGCAGGTCGTTCGCCGAGTCGCCGGTGACGATCCCGCGGCTGCCCCAGTGGTAGGGGAGGCCGACCACGTGCGCCTCCCGGCCCTGCACCAGCAGCGGGCGGATGCGCTCGGTCACCATCACGCGCGCTTCGATCGCGCTCCGCGCGGTCACGATCGTCGCCCAGCCGCCGTGCTCGAGGCCGCGCTCGCGGGCGAGGGCGGGGGAGACCTCGCAGAAGAGCTCCGGCTGCAGCTCGGCCAGGTAGGGGACGGCGCGCGACATCCCGCCGGCGGTGTGGTGCTCGGTCAGCCGGTAGGTCGTGAGCACGTAGGGGAACACCTCGCCGCCGCGCTCGCCGGGCGGCGGGTGGTAGGCGTTCTCGCCGCGGCGGAAGAGCTGGCGCGTCGGGTTCTGCTCCTGCGCGTACAGGGGGTTGCGGAAGCGCGTCTCCTGCGGCTCGTAGTGGGCGGGGAGCGGCCCGTCCACGAGCCCGGTCGGGGCGTAGAGCCAGCCGAGGCCATCCGGGTGAACGATGAAGGGCTCGTCCCCGGCCAGCGCCTCGAGCCCCTTCTTGCCCTCCCCGGGGTCGTAGCCGGGCGGCTTGTCGGGCGGGAAGTCGGGCGTGTCGCCGAGGCCCGTCCAGCGTCCCGCCTGGGGGTCCCACCAGACGTAGCGCTTGCGCTCGGACCACGGCCTGCCCTCCGGATCGGCCGAGGCCCGGTTGTAGAGGATGCGCGTATCCCTGGGCCAGGCCCAGCCCCACTCGTGGGCGATCCAGTTCTGCCCGGCGCCCGGCTTCTTGCGCGCCGCCTGGTTGACGCCGTCCTTGAAGATGCCGCAGTGGATCCACGAGCCGCACGCCGTCGAGCCGTCGTCGGCGAGCTCGTCGTAGGCGGAGAGGAACGAGCCGTCGGCCGCCCGGCCGGAGATCTCCTCGAGGACCGCCTCCGCGTCGGGCTCGCCGTGGGGCCCCCGGACCGGGTAGTCCCAGGTGAGGTCGAGCAGCGGGCGATCCCGCTCCTCGGTCGAGCCCGCGAGCTTCTCGCGCAGCGCCCGCCCCAGGTGGTAGATCCAGTGGAGCTCGGAGCGGCAGTCGCCGGGCGGCTCGACGGCCTTGTGATGCCACTGCAGCAGGCGCTGCGTGTTGGTGAAGGTCCCGTCCTTCTCCGTGTGGGCGGCGGCGGGCAGGAAGAAGACCTCGGTCCCGATCTCCTCGGGCCGCACCTCGCCGCTCTCGATCTCCGGCGCGTCGTGCCAGAAGGAGGCGGTCTCCACCTCGTGGAAGTCCCGCACCACGAGCCAGTCGAGCTTGGCCAGCGCCTTGCGCATGAGCTTCGAGTTGGCGGACCCCACGGCGGGGTTCTGGCCGACGACGAAGAAGCCCTTCACGCGGCCGTCCAGCATCCTCAGCATCGTCGCGTAATGGGAGTGGTCGCCGTCGATGCGCGGCAGGTAGCGGAAGCAGAAGTCGTTCGCGGGCGTCGCGGCATCCCCCCACCAGGCGCGCAGCAGCGACACCATGTACGCCCGCAGGCTGCCCCAGGCGCCCGTGTCCGGGCCGTTCAGCCGCACGAACTCGTCCAGGCTCGGATGGGACTTCGGGTGCGGCATCGGGATGTACCCGGGCAGGATGTTGTAGAGCGTCGGGATGTCGGTCGAGCCCTGGATGTTGGCGTGGCCGCGCAGGGCCAGGATCCCGCCGCCGGGCCGCCCGATGTTGCCGAGGAGCAGCTGGACGATTGCCGCCGTGCGGATGTTCTGGACTCCGTGCGTGTGCTGGGTCCAGCCCACCGCGTAGCAGATCGCGGAGGTGCGCTCGCGCCCCGAGTTCTCGCACAGCGCCCGGGCCACGGACTCGAACTCGGCGACCGTGCAGCCGCAGGTCTCCGCCACGAGCTCCGGCGTGTAGCGCGAGAAATGCCGCCGGACGACCTGGAGCACGCAGCGCTCGTGCTCCATCTCGAGGTCGACCTCCGGCGGGCGGCCGTGGCGCAGGCGCATGCCGTGGGCACCGTGCGCCTGCTCGCCGGACACGTCGGCCTCCTGCTCCGACTTGCCGGCCGCCGCCTCGGAGGTCGAGCCGCTGTAGCTCCAGGACTCGAGCGCGTAGGCCGAGCGCTCGGGATCCCAGCCGGAGAAGAGCCCGCTGCCGTCCTCGGTGTCCCGGAACTGCGGGCTCAGGATCACGGGCGCGTTCGTGTAGTGGCGCACGTAGTCGCGGAACCAGGCGCCGTGCTCGAAGATGTAGTTGACGATCCCGCCCAGGAACGCGATGTCAGTGCCCGCGCGGATCGGGACGTGGAGGTCCGCCATCGCGCTCGTCCGCGTGAACCGCGGGTCCACGTGGATGACCCTCGCCCCGCGCCGCTTCGCCTCCATGACCCACTGGAACCCGACCGGGTGCTGCTCGGCCATGTTCGAGCCCATGATCAGGATGCAGTCGGAGTTCTGCAGGTCCTGCTGGAAGGTGGTCGCGCCACCCCTTCCGAACGACGCCCCCAGACCGGGGACGGTCGAGCTGTGTCATATTCGCGCCTGGTTCTCGACCGAGACCACGCCCGCCGCGGTGAGGAGCTTCTTGATCAGGTAGTTCTCCTCGGTGTCCAGCGTGGCCCCGCCCAGGAAGGCGACCCCGAGCGTCCGGTTGAGGAGCTCCCCCTCGTCGGTGCGGTCCTCCCAGGTCTCCGCGCGCGTGGCCAGGAGGCGCTCGGCGATCATGTCCGTCGCCCGCTCGAGCGAGATCTCCTCCCACTCGCGGGCGTACGGCCGCCGGTACTTCACCCGCGTCTCGCGGAGCGGCGAGTTGACCAGGCTCGCGGAGGCCGCCCCCTTCGGGCAGAGCCGCCCGCGCGAGATCGGCGAGTCGGGGTCGCCCTCGATCTGGACGACGCGCCCGTCCTCGACGTAGACCCGCTGGCCGCAGCCGACGGCGCAGTACGGGCATACGGACTGGACCACGCGATCGGCGCCCGCCGTGCGCGGCCGAAGGCGCGCGGAGCGGCGCGAGCGGGCCGCGCTCGCGAGCCCCAGCGGATCGCGGAGCTGGCGCAGGAGCGGGGGCAGCCACTCGCTTTGCATCCAGGGCCGAGGCTACCCGACCGGCGAGGCGGCAAACGCCGGCCGCATAGGGGCGGGCCCGCCGGGTAGGTGCCGCTCGCGCGGCCGGACGGCGTACCCACGACGAACAGGAGGTGCGACCACCATGGAGACCCCGGAGACGCCCGGCACGGAGACCCCGCCGGAGACCGAGCCCACGCCGCCCGACACCGGCGGCGAGCCCGGGGAGGGGGAGGCGAGCAGGGTGGGGGCGCCGCCTAGGGCGGCCCGCCAGGAGCAGCGCGGCGGGGGCCACCCGGTCGGCCCTCGCCGCCATCCTTCGCGATCGTGAGCGACGTCGTCCTCGGGCCGATGCTCCGCCACGTCGGGGAGCGCGACGCGACGGTCTGGGTCGAGGCGGACGCGCCGTGCGAGGTCGAGGTCCTCGGGCGCCGCGCCCGGACCTTCACCGTCCACGATCGCCATTACGCGCTCGTCGTGATCGAGGGGCTCGAGCCCGGTGGCGTCTACGAGTACGGCGTCGCGCTCGACGGCGAGCGGCGCTGGCCGCGGCCGGGCGATGGCCGCCCGCCGCCGGTGATCCGGACCGTGGACCCCGCGCGGGCGCTCGAGGTCGCGTTCGGGTCCTGCCGCGTCGCGCTGCCGCACGAGCCCCCGTACACGCTGAGCAAGGACGAGCACGAGTTGGGCGCCGAGGTATGCGCCCTGCGCGTGCGGGCGCTCGAGATGCAGCGCCAGCCGCGCTCGCGCCGGCCCGACCTGCTCCTCATGCTCGGCGACCAGGTGTACGTGGACGAGGGGGCGCCGCGCACGCGGGCGCTGATCCGCGCGCGTCGCGACACCTCGCGCCCGCCCGGCGACGGCCCGCTGGACTACGAGGAGTACGCGAGCCTGTACGCCGAGTCGTGGTCGGAGCCGGAGCTCCGCTGGCTGTTCTCGGTCGTGCCGACGGCGATGATCAGCGATGACCACGACGTCCACGACGACTGGAACATCTCCCGGGTCTGGCTCGCGGAGATGGAGGCGCGGGCCTGGTGGCACAGCCGCATCCGCGCGGCGCTGGCGAGCTACTGGGTCTACCAGCACCTCGGCAACCTCGCGCCGGAGCGTCTCGCGCGCGAGGAGCTGCCGCGCCGCGTCCTGCGCGGAGGGGACGCGACCGAGCCGATCGAGCGCCTGGCCGCGCGCGCCGCGCGCGACCGCCGGGGCATCCGCTGGAGCTACGAGCGGGAGCTCGGGCGATCGCGCCTCGTCGTCATGGACTCGCGCATCGGCCGGGTCCTGACCGAGGGGCAGCGCTCGATCGTGGACGACGAGGAGGCCGCCTGGCTCGACCGGGTGGTGCGCGGCGGCGTCGACCATCTGCTGCTCGCGACCTCGGATCCCCTCCTCCTCGCCCACGGCATGCACTTCCTCGAGGCCTGGAGCGAGGCCGTGGGCGACGGCGCCTGGGGTCCCGCCGCGGCCCGATTGGCCGAGCGCCTGCGGCGCGCCCTCGACCTCGACCACTGGGCTGCCTTCATTCGCTCGTTCGACCTCCTCTGCGATCTGATGCGCGAGGTGGCGGCGGGGGAGCGCGGCGAGCCGCCGGCCACGGTGGTCGTGCTCTCCGGCGACGTCCACCACGCGTATCTCGCCGAGGTCGGCTTTCCGCGCGGCTCGGGCGCGCGGACGGCCGTCTACCAGGCCGTCTGCTCGCCGTACCGGAATCCGCTCGGCGATCGCGAGCGGCTCGCGATCCGCGCTTCCGCCTCCCGGCCCGCCCGCCTTGCCGCGCGCGCTCTGGCGCGGCTGGCTGGCGCCGCCGAGCCGCGTGTGGGCTGGCGGTTCCTCGAGGGCCCCTACTTCGACAACCAGGTGGCGACCCTGCGGCTGGACCGCCGCAGCGCGGAGCTGCGCCTCGAGAAGACCAGGCCCGGCGAGCGGGCCGAGCAGCGCCTGGAGACGTCCTTCTCGCGCCGGCTCGCCTGAGCGGGAGCGCTGCCGCGGTGGGCGCCCGAGCGCGCGGCCTCTACGCTCCGAGGTGATGCCGGCGCGAGCGAGTCACCCGGAAGGGCGCGAGCGGGAGCTGCTCGACGCCGCCCGCGGCGGCTCCGAGCGGGCGTTCGAGGAGCTCGTGGAGCCGCACCGCGGGGCCCTCCACGCCCACTGCTACAGGATGCTCGGCTCGGTTCACGACGCCGAGGACGTGCTCCAGGAGACGCTGCTTCGCGCCTGGCGCGCGCTCGGCCGCTTCGAGGGCCGGAGCTCGCTTCGCTCCTGGCTCTACACGATCGCCACCAACGCCTGCCTCGACGTCCTCGCGCGGCGCCCGAAGCGGGTGCTGCCCATGGATCATGCGCCGGCGTCGGACCCCGAGCTGGGACCCGGCGAGCCGGTCGTCGAGCGGATCTGGATCGAGCCCTACCCCGACGAGCGGATGGGCCTCGAGGACGGGCTCGCGGGCCCGGACGCCCGCTACGAGCAGCGCGAGGCGGTCGAGCTGGCGTTCGTCGCCGCCCTCCAGCATCTGCCCCCGAACCAGCGCGCGGCGCTGCTTCTGCGCGACGTGCTCGGCTTCTCGGCCAGGGAGGCCGCGCAGGCCCTCGATGCGAGCGTGGCCTCCGTGAACAGCGCGCTGCAGCGGGCCCGGGCGACGGTGGCCGAGCGGCTGCCCGAGCGCAGCCAGCAGGCGACCCTGCGGGAGCTCGGCGATGAGCGCATCCGCGATCTGGTCGAGCGCTACATGGAGGCCTGGGAGCGCGACGACGTGGACACCGTCGTCTCCATGCTCGCCGCCGACGCGAGCTTCGCGATGCCGCCGCTTCGCACCTGGTTCGGCGGCCGCGACGCGATCGCCACCTTCCTCGCGGGGTCGCCGATGTCGGGCCGCTGGCGCTGGCGGCCGCTCCGCACGCGGGCGAACGGGCAGGAGGCCCTCGCCTTCTACTGCTGGGACGAAGGGGAGGGCGCGTACATGCCGTTCGCGCTCAACGTGCTGACGTTCGCCGGGGAGCGCATCGCCGACGTCACCGCGTTCATCACGACCTCCGCGCCGGCGGGAGCGAGCCGGGAGACCGTCCAGGCGATGCCCGAGCTGCCCTACGACCCGGTGGCGCTGGCGGCGGCGTTCGGGAACTTCGGCCTGCCGGGCCGCCTCGAGGCGGGCGAGCCCGCATCCGCCTGAGCCGCAGGCGGCGCGCGGTCTTACGCAAGTCTTACGCTTCAATACTTGAATATCTAGACGATCTGATAGCCTCACGATCCGTCGCGCGACGCGCCTCGTCCCGTTGGCCGGCCGGCGATCACTTTCGCGGCGCTCCGCCGTCTCAGGTGGTGAGAAAAGGCCCTAGCGACCGAAGGATTGGAGAGCGATGACCGAACGCAACCGCTGGATAGCCCTCTACGTCCTGTGCGCGGGCATGCTGATGATCGTCCTCGACATCACCGTCGTGAACGTCGCGCTGCCCTCGATCCAGAGCGACCTCGGCTTCACGCAGTCGAGCCTGGCCTGGGTCGTCAACGCGTACCTGATCGCCTTCGGCGGGCTGCTGCTCCTGGCCGGGCGGCTGGGAGACCTCATCGGCCGGCGGCGCGTGTTCCTCGCCGGGCTGGCGCTGTTCACGCTCGCCTCCGCCGCCTGCGGGCTGGCGAGCAGCCAGGCGGTGCTCGTCGGCGCCCGCTTCGTCCAGGGCATCGGCGGGGCGATGACCTCCGCGGTGATCCTGGGGATGATCGTGACGATGTTCCCCGAGCCGCGCGAGCAGGCGAAGGCGATGGGCGTGTACGCCTTCGTGGCCTCGGCGGGCGGCTCCGTGGGGTTGCTCGCGGGCGGCGTGCTCACGCAGTCGCTCGACTGGCACTGGATCTTCTTCGTCAACATCCCGATCGGGATCGCGACCGGGCTGCTCGCCAGGCGGCTGCTCGAGGCCGATCCCGGCATCGGCCTGCGCGAGGGCGCGGACGTCCCGGGGGCGGTGCTGATCACCGCCGCGCTCATGCTCGGCGTCTACACGATCGTCAAGCCGGCGGCCGAGCAGGGCTGGGGCTCGGGGGCCGCGATCGGCCTCGGCGCCGCCTCGCTCGCGCTCCTGGCGGCGTTCGTGGCCCGCGAGGCGACGGCCCGAAACCCGCTCGTGCCGCTGGCGATCTTCCGGTCGCGCAACGTGGCTGGCGCCAACCTGATCCAGGCGCTCACGGTGGCGGGCATGTTCGGCATGTTCTTCATGGGCTCGCTCTACCTGCAGCTCGTGCTCGGCTACGACCCGCTCCAGATCGGGCTCGCGTTCCTGCCCGCGACGCTGATCATGGGCCTGCTCTCGTTCCGCTTCGCCGAGCCGGTGGTGATGCGCTTCGGCGCGCGCCGGGCGCTGATCGCGGGGATGGCGCTGGTGGTGGCGGGGCTGGCGCTCTTCACGCGAGCGCCGGTGAACGGCGACTACGCGCAGCACGTGCTACCGGTGATGCTCGTGCTGGGGCTGGGCATCGGCGTCTGCTTCCCGGCGCTGATGACGCTGGCGATGTCCGGCGCCACCCGCGAGGACGCGGGCCTCGCCTCGGGGCTCGTGAACACGACCGCGCAGGTCGGTGGCGCGCTCGGGCTGGCCGTCCTGGCGACGCTCGCCGCGAGCCGGAGCGACGACCTCCTGGTGGACGGGACGGCGCGGCTGGCGGCGCTCACGAGCGGCTACCACCGGGCCTTTCTCGTCGGAGCGCTGCTGGTCGCGGCCGCCGTCGCGGTGGCCGCAAAGGTGCTGCGCGACGAGGGCGCGGACGCGGCGGCAGCGCAAGGCGCCGGCGAGCCGGCCTATTCGGAGGCGGGCTGCTGAGCGCGGCGGCGGGGCCGCCTCACGCGCGGACGCCCGCCGCCGTTAAATAGGCAGGTGACCGAGACCCGAGCCAGCCTGCCGCCGTTCCAGGCCCTCCTCGACGAGCACGCGCAGGCGGTCCACGCCTTCCTGCGCGGCATGGTCGGGCCGGACGACGCCGAGGACTGCCTGCAGGAGACGTTCCTGGCCGCGCTCCGCGCCTACCCGCGGGCCGAGCCGGCCAACCTGCGGGCCTGGATCTTCACGATCGCCCGCCGCAAGGCGATCGACCACCATCGCGCCGCCACTGCCCGCCCGGTGCCGGTTGCCGACCCGGGCGAGCTCGCGCCCGCGGAGGCGAGCGACGCGCCGCCGATCGACGGGCGGGGGAGCGCGCTCTGGAGCGCCGTCGCCGGGCTGCCCCCGAAGCAGCGGGCGGCGGTGGTGCTGCGCTTCGCGGTGGACATGCGCTACCGGGAGATCGCCGACGCGATGGGGACGACGGAGGAGGCCGCGAGGCGCAACGTCCACGAGGCGCTCAGGAAGCTGCGCGCGAGCGCGCACGAGCTCAAGGAGGCGATGAGATGACGACCACGCTTGCGGAGCGGATCGCGGCCCGGGCGGCCGCCGAGGGGCTCTTGGACGTCGCCTACGCGACCTACGAGTCGCCGCTCGGCGCGGGCATCGTCGCCGCGACGCCGAAGGGGCTGGTCAGGGTCGCGCTCCCGGGCATCCCCGAAGCCGAGGTGCTCGAGCAGCTCGCGCGCGCGGTCTCGCCGCGCGTGCTCGAGTTCCCGCGCCGCCTCGACGAGGCCCGCCGCGAGCTCGAGGAGTACTTCGAGGGCAAGCGCGACCACTTCGAGCTGCCGCTCGACTGGAGCCTCGCGCGCCCCGGCTTCTACCGGCGCGTACTCCGCGCGACCGCTCGGATCCCGTTCGGGCGCACGCTGAGCTACGCGGAGGTGGCGGCCCGGGCGGGGAGCCCGCGCGCCCACCGGGCGGCCGGGTCGGCCCTGGGCGCCAACCCGGTTCCCATCGTCGTCCCCTGTCACCGGGTCGTCCGGAGCGGGGGGGACCTCGGCAATTACGGCGGGGGCCCGGAGATGAAGCGCTTCCTGCTGGAGCTCGAGGGAGCGCTCGACCGCTCCTGACGCGCTCGCCCGGCGGGCGTCGCCTCCGCCCCGGCGGGTCCCGCCCGGCGCGTGTAGAGTGGGCCCATGGTCGTCCTCATCATCGTCATCGCGCTCGTCGTCCTGGCCGTGCTCTACGCGGTCCTGGAGCGCAACTCGATGGTGGCCGCGCGCAACCGCGTGGACGAGGCCTGGTCCGGGATCGACGTGCAGCTCAAGCGCCGCCACGACCTGATCCCCAATCTGGTCGAGACGGTGAAGGGGTACGCCCAGCACGAGCGCGAGACGCTCGAGAAGGTCACCGAGGCGCGCGCCGAGGCGATGAAGGCGCAGGGCCCGGCGGAGGCGAGCCGCGCCGAGAGCCGCCTGAACGCGGTCCTCGGCGACCTGCGCGCGGTCGCGGAGAACTACCCGCAGCTGCGCGCGACCGAGAACTTCCAGCAGCTCACCGCGAACCTGTCGGAGCTCGAGGACGAGATCCAGGCCGCGCGCCGGATCTACAACTCGAACGTCCAGGCCTACAACACCAAGATCCAGACCTTCCCCAACTCGCTCATCGCCAGCCGCAGCGGCTTCGAGAAGCGCGACTTCTTCGAGATCACCGAGGCGGCCGAGCGCGAGGCGCCGGAGGTGCGCTTCACGAGCGAGGCTCCGCCGACACCGGCGAGCTGAGCCAGGAGCGCCTCGGGGCCCGCTCGACATCCGCGGGCCGCTTTTCCCCGCGGGCAGGAGCGGGCGGGGCGGGGGTGAACATCGCAGGGGGCACGCGATGATCGTCGACTGCGCGCACTACGTAGACCGCTCGCGCGCTCACGAGGGCACGCTCGACCTCGAGCGCGCCCGCGAGTGCGTGGCAAGCGGCCAGGGCTTCGTCTGGCTCGGCCTGCACGACCCCGACCCCGACGAGCTCGCGCGCGTCGCGAGGACGTTCGACCTGCCCCCGCTCGCGGTCGAGGATGCCCTGGAGACCCACCAGCGCCCCAAGCTCGAGGAGTACGACGGGCGCTTCTTCCTGGTCCTCAAGACGGCCCGCTACGACGAGGAGCGCGAGGAGGTGAGCTTCGGCGAGATCGAGCTCTTCTTCGGCCCCCGCTACGTCGTCTCGGTTCGCCACGGCGAAGCCTCCGGGCTCACCGGGGCCCGTAGCCGCCTCGAGCGCGAGAACGCCAAGCTACTGGACGTCGGCCCGGCGTCGGTCGCCTGGGCGGTCCTCGACCAGGTGGTGGACGACTACGAGCCGGTCTGGCGGGGCATCGACGACGACATCGAAGAGGTCGAGGAGCAGGTGTTCCAGGGCGAGCGGGCGCCGACCGAGCGCATCTACTTCCTCAAGCGCGAGGTGATCGCCTTCCACCGCGCGGTCGCTCCGCTGCTCGCGCCCCTGGAGGCCCTCGAGGCCGGCGCGTTCCCGCAGGTGCCGGAGCCCCTTAGCCGCTACTTCCGCGACGTGGCCGACCACGCTCGCCGCGTGGACGAGGTCGTGATGTCGCAGCGCGAGCTGCTGACCTCGATCCTCGAGGCCAGTTTGGCGCTGGTCACGGTGCGCCAGAACGAGGTCGTCCAGACGATCTCCGCCTGGGCCGCGATCATCGCCGTCCCGACCTTCCTCGCCTCGATCTGGGGCATGAACTTCGAGCACATGCCGGAGCTGCACCTGCGGCTCGGCTACCCGGCGGCGCTTCTGCTGATGACCGCTTCGGTGCTGGCGCTGCACCGCTTCTTCCGGCGCATCGGCTGGCTCTGAGCGAGGCGGGCCGGCGGGCCGGGCGGGCTACGCTTGAGGCGTGCTTCCGCTGGCCCACCTGCAGGGTGACTTCGCGCCGCTGCAGCTCGTGCCGCTGGCCGTGTTGGGCGGCGCTTACGCGATCAGGGCACGCACGCTGGCCGATCAGGGCCGGCCGGTGGCCGTCTGGCGCCAGGCCTGCTTCGCGGGCGGCCTGGCGCTGATCCTGGTCGCCCTGGCCTCCCCGATCGGCCACGTCTCCGGCGAGCTTTTGGCGGTGCACATGGCCGAGCACCTGATGATCGGCGACCTGGCGGCGCTGCTCGTGACGCTCGGGCTGACGGGCCCGCTCCTCCAGCCGCTGCTCGCGATCCGCTGGCTCGGATGGCTGCGAGCGCTGGCCCACCCCCTGGTCGCGCTCCCGCTGTGGGCCGCCGACTTCTACGCCTGGCACATCCCCGCCCTCTACCAGGCGACGCTCACCAACGAGCTCGTGCACGCCCTCGAGCACGCGTGCTTCTTCGGATTCGGGGTCGCGATGTGGATGGCCCTTCTGGGGCCGCTGCCGAAGCCCGCCTGGTTCGGCAACGGCGCCCGCCTCGTCTACGTGATCGCGGTGCGCCTGATCGGCGCCGTGCTCGCCAACGTGTTCATCTGGTACGGGAGCGCCATCTACCCCGATTACGCGCCCGGCGAGGCCGAGTGGCACGTCTCCGCCCTCGCCGACCAGGGCGCCGCCGGGTTCGCGATGATGATCGAGAGCACCTTCCTGACCTTCGGCCTGTTCGCCTGGCTCTTCCTCCGGGCCGCGCGCGAGAGCGAGGAGCGGCAGCGGCTGCTCGACCTCGCTTACGAGCGCGGCATCGAGCTCGACGAGGCGCGGGCGGCGCGGGCCGTGGCGGCCGGGCAGGCGGCGCGCCTGGAGGAGAGGCTGCGTGGCGGCCAGGCGTAGGGACGCGCTCGGCGCCTGGCTCGTCACCGGGCCGCTCGGGCGCTTGGCGGCCTTTGCGGCCGACCTGGCGACCGCGTGGGGACGGTGGGCGGCGGGTAAGCTCCGGCGCCCGTGAGGACCCAGGTCTCAGAGCTGCCCGAGTCGCGCGTCCGCGTGAGCGTGGACGTCCCCGCCGACGACGTCCGGCGGGGCATCGAGCGCGCGGCGCGCGAGCTGGCGAAGGACATGCGCGTGCCCGGCTTCCGCAAGGGCAAGGTCCCGCCGCAGCTCGTGATCCAGCGCGTCGGCCGCGAGGCGGTCCTGCAGGAGGCCCTGCGCGACTCGCTGCCCGAGTGGTACGAGCGGGCGCTGACAGAGGCCGGCCTCGCCACGGTCGGGGATCCGAAGCTCGACGTCCCGGAGCTCCCCGCGGAGGGCGAGGAGCTGAGCTTCTCCTTCGAGGTCGGCGTGCGCCCGCGGGCCAAGCTCGGCGCCTACAAGGGGCTCGAGGTCGGCAAGGCCGAGCCCGAGCCGCCCGAGGAGGCTGTGCAGGCGGAGCTCGACCACCTGCGCGAGGCCTTCGCAACGCTGACGGCCGTGGATCGCCCCGCGGCGGCGGGCGACATGGTGCTGCTCGACTACGAGGGCACCGTGGACGGCGAGCCGTTCGAGGGCTCGACCGCGCGGGACCTGATGGTCGAGCTCGGCTCCGACGCCCTCCTGCCCGAGTTCGAGCGCGCGCTCAGCGGCGCGTCGGCCGGCGACGAGCTGGCCGTCGAGGTCACCTTCCCCGAGGGCTACCGGCCCGAGGAGCTGGCGGGCAAGCGGGCGAGCTTCAAGGTGAGCGTGAAGGAGGTGCGCGAGAAGCACCTGCCGGAGCTGAGCGACGAGTTCGCGGCCGAGGCGTCGGAGTTCGACACGCTGGCCGAGCTCCGCGACGAGATCGCAACCCGGCTGCGGGCGACGCTCGAGCGCCGCGCCGAGGCCGAGTTCCGCCAGGCGGCGGTGGACGCCGCGGTCGAGGCCGCGGAGGTCGAGGTGCCGAAGGACCTCGTTCACGCCCGCGCGCACGAGCTCTGGGAGCGCTTCGAGCGCTCGCTGGCGGCGCGCGGCATAAGCGGCGATGCCTACGCGCGGATGCAGGGCAAGGGCCGCCATGAGCTGATCGAGGAGCTCGAGCCCGAGGCCGAGCGCGGCCTCAAGCGCGAGGCCGTGCTGGCGGCGATCGCTGACGCCGAGGGGATCGAGGTCTCGGACGACGAGCTGCTCCAGGCGCTCGGCGCCGGCGAGGACGGCGGCGAGCCGGAGCGGCTGCTCGAGCGCCTGCGCGAGCGCGGGCGCGACGCCCTCCTCCGCGACGACGTGCGCCTGCGAAAGGCGGCCGACCTGGTCGCCGAGAGCGCCAAGCCGATCCCCCTGGAGCGCGCCGCCGCGCGCGAGCGGCTCTGGACGCCGGAGAAGGAACGCGAGGAGAAGCCGGGCCTGTGGACCCCACCCGGACGCTGACCTCGCTCGCCCAGCGCCTTGGCGCGGCCGCGAGCCTGGCGGCGCTTGCGGCCGCGCTCCTGCTCCTGGCGGCGAGCCTGGCGGGCGAGCGCGAGGCCCGGGCCGGGCGGGTCGTCGGCGCCGTGGGCGAGCTCGTGCGCCACGACATCGGCAGGGAGCGAGCGCGCCCCGGGCCCGCCGCGCGCCACCCGGCCCTGCGGATGCGGCGCCAGTTCCGAAGCTGCGTGCGCGATGCCCGCCCCGACCCCACCGCGATCCAGAGCTGCCGCGCCATGTACGGCGCCACGCGAAGCGGTCCAGCTAGACTCACGCCGCAATGAGCCCCCTGGTCCCGATGGTGGTCGAGCAGACGTCGCGAGGCGAGCGCGCCTTCGACATCTACTCGCGCCTGCTGAACGAGCGCATCATCTTCCTCGGCACGCCCGTCACCGAGGACATCGCGAACCTCGTCGTCGCCCAGCTCATCCACCTCGAGTCCGAGGACCCGGACAAGGACGTCTCGATCTACATCAACTCGCCGGGCGGCTCGGTCTACGCCGGGCTCGCGATCTACGACACGATGCAGTACATAAAGCCGGACGTGCAGACGATCTGCGTCGGGGTCGCGATGAGCATGGGCGCCCTGCTCCTCGCGGGCGGCGCCGCCGGCAAGCGCATGGCCACGCCCAACTCGAAGATCCTGATCCACCAGGTCTCCGGCGGCTTCTCCGGCCAGGCGACGGACATCGAGATCCACGCCAAGGAGATCATCGACGTGCGGCGCCGCCTCGACGAGATCATCGCCAAGCACACGGGCCAGCCGCTCGAGAAGGTCCAGCGCGACACCGAGCGCGACTACTTCATGAGCGCCCAGGAGGCGAAGGAGTACAACATCGTCGACCGCGTGATCGAGCACCACTAGGGCGCTCGATCGCCACGCTGGCGTGCCGCCGGGGCCACCTCGGGTTCCTGGCTATCGCCCGCGGAGGGTTCCTCCTTACGAGACGAGGCGGGCCGCGCTATTGGGCGTGGGCGGACCAGCTGAGCTGGCCCGTGTCGCAAGCCGTCCCGGTGGTGCTGCTGTCGAGCGGAACGCTCCCGTGGATGCGGATCGTCCCGCTCGCCCGGGTAAGCCTGCGGTTCAGCTTGCCCTTGATCACGGCGAACGCCCCTTGCCCGTTCGAGAGGCTCGCGGTGAAGGTCCGATCCCGCTTCACCCGGAAGACGGTGCCGGTCGCGTCGCCGCTGGTCGTTTGGTCGCCGGTTGGGCTGTCGCACGTGATCGGCACGGCTTCCCAGATCGGGTTCTTGATGAACCGCTTGCCGTTCGCCTTCCTGAGCGCGATCATGCTGATGTCACCGCTGGGTTGCACGTGCCCTGTGAGCTTGTGCCGCACCGCGCCCGCCGACGCGGGCGACGGAACGAGCGCCAAGCCAATCACCGCCACGAGGGCTGCGGCGATTCGTCTCATGGTCCCTCCCTCCGATGGAAATGGCCACTGCGGCCCTACCACGGCGACCGTACCACGCGGCGTGGCCCGGCGCCAGCCCCGGTTTCCCTAGGTCACCCTGTGCGCCACGAAGGGCAAGGGCCCGGTGTCGGCGTCGGAGCCGGGCACGCAGCCGAAGATCTGCGGCCCCTTGAGCTCGAGCGTGCCAAGGACTCGCGTGCCATGGTGGCGAAACCGGCCCTTGACGATGGCGCTGGCGTCCACGGGGATGTGGTTCCGGCCGTGGAACCTGCCGGCGTCGCCCACGCGCATCACGGTCCTCCCGAGGTCGTCGCTGTTGGTCACGGATGGGCACTGGTTCGAGTCGTTCGGCAGGAGCACGTTGAACCAGGCGAAGTGGGAGACCTTGACCGGGTGGTGATGGCGGACGACGACGGTGAACTCGACGCCGCGGTCCTGCGACTTGTCGATGTAACCGCGCCAGCGAGAGCTCGTCGCGGTGGCTGCGGGGGCGGCGATGAGGAGCAGCGCGCCGGCCATGGCGAGGGCTGCCATCGCGCGCGTTGGGGCGGACTCCGTCCGGCGCGCCACTCCGACACCCTACATCCTGGGGCGCAATCCGGCCGTCGCTTGAAGGGACGGGCCCGGCGGCCGAGTAAGAGACCAGCGCACGAGAGCAAGCCGCGCTTGTCGTAACCTGAGCGGCGACGGCGCGCCGTCGCGAAAGGAGAGAACGCTTGGCCCGCCCAACCGAGTCCAACGAGCAGCTCCTCTGCAGCTTCTGCGGCAAGTCCCAGCGCCAGGTCAAGAAGCTGATCGCCGGTCCCGGCGTCTACATCTGCGACGAGTGCATCGACCTCTGCAACGAGATCATCGACGAGGAGCTCACCGTCGCTCCGAGCTTCGAGCTCGAGAGCCTGCCCAAGCCGGCGCAGATCTACGACGTCCTGAACGAGTACGTCGTCGGGCAGGAGGGGGCCAAGCGGGCGCTCTCGGTCGCCGTCTACAACCACTACAAGCGGGTCCAGATGACCCAGAACGGCGACGACGGCGAGATCGAGCTCCAGAAGTCGAACATCCTGCTCCTGGGGCCGACCGGGTGCGGCAAGACGCTGCTCGCCCAGACGCTGGCGAAGATCCTGAACGTCCCGTTCGCGATCGCCGACGCCACGGCGCTGACCGAGGCCGGCTACGTCGGGGAGGACGTCGAGAACATCCTGCTCAAGCTCATCCAGGCCGCGGACTTCGACGTCAAGAAGGCCGAGACCGGGATCATCTACATCGACGAGATCGACAAGATCGCGCGCAAGGCGGACAACCCCTCGATCACGCGCGACGTCTCCGGCGAGGGCGTCCAGCAGGCGCTGCTGAAGATCCTCGAGGGCACGACCGCCTCCGTGCCGCCGCAGGGCGGGCGCAAGCACCCCCACCAGGAGTTCCTGACCATCGACACGACGAACATCCTCTTCATCTGCGGCGGCTCGTTCGCCAACCTCGACAAGCTGATCGAGCGCCGCATCGGCCACAAGGGCGTCGGCTTCGGCTCCGAGGTGCGGACGCGGGCCGAGAAGGACATGGGCGAGCTGTTCGAGCAGGTGCTGCCCGAGGACCTGATGGAGTACGGCCTGATCCCGGAGTTCATCGGGCGCCTGCCGGTGATCGCGGCGATCCACCAGCTCACGCGCGACGACCTCATCAAGATCCTCACCGAGCCCCGCAACGCGCTGATCAAGCAGTTCCAGCGCTTCTTCGAGTTCGACGACATCGAGCTCGTCTTCGCCGAGGACTCGCTGGGCGCGATCGCCGACAAGGCGCTCGAGCGCGAGACCGGGGCCCGGGGCTTGCGCTCGATCCTCGAGGAGACGCTGCTCGACGTCCAGTTCGAGCTGCCCTCCCGGCGCGACGTGCGCAAGTGCGTGGTCACCAGGGAGGTGATCACGCGCGGCGTGCCGCCGACGCTGGTCACCGTCGCGGCCCCCGACGAGGCCGGCGCGGACGAGCTGCGCGAGGAATCGGCCTAGACCCGCCTCGCGGGGGCGCCGGCGCACTTGCGCCGCAGCGCGATCGCGGTTAGGCTCGCGAGGCAGTGGCGGGACGGCTGGTCAGGGGAATTGCTTGCGCGGCGACATGCGCGCTGCTCGGCGCGGCACCGGCATCGGCTGCCACGTTCGACGTGACGCGCACCGGTGACCCGGTCCCCAACGGCTGCAAGCACGACGGCTGCACCCTGCGCGAGGCGGTCAGCGCCGCCAATGCGCATCCCGGCCCCGATGCGATCGTGCTTCGCTCGGGCAAGACCTACGACATGCAGATCGCGGGGGCGGGCGAGGACGCTAACGCGACCGGCGACTTCGACATCACGGGCCCCGTGACGGTCCGGGGATCGGTGCGCGGCACCGCCGCGACGATCAACGGCCACTCGCTGGACCGGATCTTCGACGCCAGCGCGCGGCTCGTGATCAGCGACGTGTCCATGCGCGGCGCGACCACGCAGGCGGTCAGCGGCGACGAGCAGGGCGGGGCGGTTCGGTCCTCCGCGCCCGTCGTCTTGAAGCGCGTCTCGATGCGTGGCATCCAGGCCCCTCCGCTCGGGCTGGGGGCGGCGAACGGGGCTGTCGAGTCCACGCGCGGGATCAGGGCGATCGCCTGCCGCGTCACGGCGACCGACGGGGACGCACTGAAGCAGGAGGGAAGCGGCGGCGTGATCGCCCGGAACACAGTCATCCGCAACAGCCAGTACGACGGGATCTTCGAGTCGGGCGGCGGCGGCGTCACCGTCGCGCGGAGCCGGATCCGGGGCAGCGGCGGCGATGCCGTTGACGAGGCCGACGGCGGCGATGTCAGCATCTCCGAAGCGCGGATCGCGAGCGGGGACAACGGTGGCATCGTTGAGTTCGGGCTCGGGAGCGTGGACCTCGAGCAGGTCGTCATAACCGGGGTCGTCAACAGCGGCGTCGCCGAGTTCGATGCCGGGGACGTGGCGATGGGAGACTCCACGATCGACACCGTGGGCAACAGCGGAGTCGTCGAGTTCAGCGCGGGCGCGGTATCCGTGTCGGGCAGTGGGATCGTGAACACGGGGAACTCAGGGATCACCGAGTTCGGGGACGGCGCCGTCACCGTTGCGAAGACGACAATCGCTCACACCGGCAACAGCGGCGTGAACGAGTTCGGATCGGGCAGGCTTGCCGTCCGGCGGGTCGCGATCAGCGATGCCCAGAACTCGGGCTTGATCGCGTTCAACGGTGGCGGTCTGGTTGGATCGCATGTCCGGGTCACGGGCTCCGGCAACAGTGGGGTGGCGCTTTTCAACCCGGGCGTCCTGAGCCTGCGCGACTCGATCGTCAAGGGGAATGCGCAAGAGGGCGTGAGCGCCTTCGGCACAGCCCTGCGGCTGGAGCGAACCAGGATCCTCGGCAACGGTAACAGCGGGGTGGAGAACTTCAGCACCGAGCCGTCGACGATCGATCGCTCCACGATCGCCGGGAACGGGAGCGCTGCCACGCAGGGCGGGGGTGTGCTCGCCAAGGGCGCGGGGCTCAAGGTGACGCGCTCGACGATCAGCGGCAACCGGGTGGGCGCTGATGGCGGGGGCTTGTTCGTGGGCGCCCCGGTGAGCTTGGTCAACGACACGATCTACGGGAACCGGGCTGTCGGCAACGGTGGCGGGATCGCCGTCTCCGGGGCGCCGCTCCGGATGAACGCCGTAACGGTCTCGCGCAACGTCGCCGACTCGAACTCGGACGCCTCAGGCACGGGCGGCGGCGTCTACCTGGACTCCACTTCGGGCAGCGCCGCCCACGTGGGGAATTCGCTGCTCGCGCTCAACCGCGTGAACTTCAACCTCGCGGCGGGACTCGACTGCGCGACGGCGGGGCCTTCGTTCGACTCCCTCGGCCACAACCTGCTAACGGCGAACGGAGGCAGCTGCCCCGGCTTCAGCGCGCCCGGGGACATCGTGCGCGCCCAGCCCCGGATCGGCAAGCTCGCCGACAACGGTGGTCCGACCGAGACGGTCGCCCTTCGCCGGGGTAGCCCCGCGATCGGCCACGCTGGCGCCAGCGCCCCGGGGCGGGACCAGCGCGGCCACAAGCGCGATCCCCACCCGGACGCCGGCGCGTTCGAGCGCTGAGCGACCCGGGCGCCGGCTTCCGGCCCTACCTCGGGGCGGCGACCGAGCCTTCGGCGCGGGCCGCGAGGCGGGCGGGCTCGATCCCCCAGCGCTCGCCGGCCGCCACGAGCTCGGGGCTCAGCGCCCAGCGGTCGGGACGCTCCCCGCCCTCGTGGTCGGGGCTCGCGCCCTTGAGCGCCATGCAGCCGGTGTTGTCGCCGATCGCGCGGATCGCGGCCACCTCGTCGTCCGTCAGCAGCGGCTCCGCGGGCAGCGCAGCGAGCTCGGCGCGCTTGTCCTCGATCGGCCGAGCTCCGGGCCCCGCCTCCTGGATCAGGGTCGGGACCACGAGCTCGACCGCCTCGTGAGCCAGGTTCCACTGGCAGGCGAGCTGCATCGGGGTGAGGCCGTGGCGGGCGGCGATCGGGCGGATGCGCTCGAGCTTGGCGCGGCCCTCCTCGACCCAGCCCGGGGGCCGGAACGCCCGGTGATCGCCGGGCGGGAAGCGGTGGCCGGGCAGGACGTCGTCCCAGAAGATGCCGCCGTAGTCAACGACCCGCGTGATCACGCGGATCCCGTGGGCGGCGGCGGCGGCGAGGCAGAGCTCCCCGGGCCACGGCTCGAAGGGGTTGAGGATGATCATCGCCCAGTCGATGAGCGCGCCGAAGCGCTCGAAGCAGGCGATGAGGTCGAGGGTGAAGCCGTTCGCCGGCCCGGGTGCGATGCCGATCGCGCGCGTGATCCCGGACTCGCGGAGCGCCGCCATCCCCGTCCAGACGGCCTCGCTCTCGTAGCCGGTCCGGTCCGGGTTGTGCAGGAGCAGGACGTCGAAGTGCCCGGCGCCGGTGCGCTCGAGCGAGCGCTCGGCGGCCATCCGCAGGTAGCCGGCGTACTCCTCCGGGCCGCGCAGGGAGGGGTGGGTGAAGCGCGGGAACCCCCGCGGGCCATCGCGCTCGCCGCTGTAGAAGTCGTGCCCGATCGCGCCCGCGAGCCAGTAGCTCTCGCGCGGGATCCCCTCGATCGCGCGGCCGAGCACGCGGTCGGCCTCCCCCTCGCCGTAGACGTCGGCGGTGAGCAGGGCTGCGATCTCGCCGGGCACGAGCAGCTCGGCCAGCCGCTCCTCGGCGATCGGCTCGCCGAAGCGCAGGTAGCGCCCGCCGCTCCAGGTTCCGATCGCCGTGGGGCCGGGATCAAGCACGATGCGAACGGTAGCGGCAGGCCGCTCTCGCCGGCCGGCGCCCTTCGCCGCTGCTCCGCCCCGTATATCCCCCAAATGTGGGATGGCGCGCATGCCCGGGGCGGTGCAAGATCCACCCGTGGCGCGAGTGCGGGCGCGACTGACCTACGCGAACGTGATGTCAACGCTTGCCGCTTTCGCAGCGCTCGCCACGGGCGGCGCCTGGGCGGCGGCCACGATCGGCACCAGCGACATCAAGGATGGTGCCGTCACGGCGAGGAAGCTGCATGCCGACGCGGTCGTGCGGAGCAAGATCGCCGACGGCGCCGTCAACGGGGCGAAGGTGGCCGACGACTCGCTCGGCGGGACCGACATCAACGAGGCGGGCCTCGATCCCAGCGTGCTGCAGCGGAGGATCTCCCAGTCGTGCGCATCGGGTCATGCCATCCGCGCCGTCGCCGCCACCGGCGCGGTCACCTGCCAGGCGGTCGGAGGCTCTGGATCAGGGGTCACGGCGTTCGACGTAACCGCCCCGGAGAGCGCGAATCGGCAGGTGAGCATTCGTGGCGTGACGATCCAGGCGGTGTGTAGTGAGGATGGCGCCACCATCCGGATCTGGAACGTCACCGGCGGGGCAGGGGCGCTGTACTGGAGCTACGACCTAGAGCAGTGGGGAGGCGTGAACGGGGTCCATCCCCAGATCGGACAGGGATTCGTGGGCAACGGCTCCTACGCGCAATTCCCGATGAGCAGCTACGGCCTCTCCGATACCTACGACGGTCGCCTGCAGGGGAGCTTCATCTTCAAGGGGCCCACGGAGACGGTGAGCATCGAGCTCCACGCCTCCGAGCTGAGCGGCGACTACGGCTGCCTCGATGGGGCGGATGCGGGCGGCGTGGCCAGCTACGCCCCGACCGCGCAGGGAGTCGCCGGCGGATGAGGCACCGTCTCACGACCGAGCCGTGAGCGGGATCCGCCTCCGGCTGTGCCGCTGGGCCCTCGCGCTGGCGCTGTCGGCGGCCCTTTTGGCGCGGGCCTCGGCGCCCGCGGGAGCCGAGCAGTTTCAGACCAAGTGGGTCGGGAGCTGGTACTGCGATGACCGCGGCGCGGTCACGCCGCTTCGGGGCGCCCGGGTCGAGCTCTGGCAGCGAGGCATCGATCTGCTCCCGAAATGGCTGACCGACGACCTGATCGCCGTAACCTACACGGACGACAGCGGCGCCTACGAGTTCAACACGGTGTCGAACGGCGAGGACGATTTCTACGTACGCGTCCTCACCGATGACAACGACACCACGCGGCTGGGCAACTGGTGGGAGCCGTGGCCGTGGTTTACCGACACGGGGACGAACCAGAACGACGTCCCCGTGCAGAGCTTCGGCGATGTCGCCGTCAAGTTGCGCCACTTCCACGACTCGGGCTCGCCCGAGTGCGCGATCTGGCAGGGCATCCACGACGCCTACCTCGACTTCGAGGACGCGATGGGGTTCGCGCCGCCGGGCGGCGAGCGGCACGTGCAGTACAACGTGCCCGCGCTGACCCCGTTCTCGCCCTACACGGCGATGATGTGGCCGCCCTTCTACGCCGCCGGCCCGGTCGAGACGGTAGCGGGCGCCCGCGCGGTGACCAACCGGACTACGTTCCACGAGTTCGCCCACACCTTCCGCCACGCCTACGACGGTGGCGCCGGTCACTTCTTCTACGACGCTGCGCGCTTCGACTACCCGCAGACCCACAACCTCTGCAAGGACACGAACTCGGGCTTCGCCTTCAACGAGGGCTGGGCCGAGTACTGGTCGGGCGACTTCCCCCGCTACACCGACGGGAGCCTCGCCGGTTCCTGCCCCGGTACGGCGATCACGAAGCACACCGTCGAGGGCAACGTGGCGCTCTCGCTGCTCGGCCTGGACGGCTGCTTCAACTACACGCGCCAGACCTTCGTGGACACCCTGATCAAGAGCCCGGAGGGCATCCACTCATTCGACGAGTTCAAGGCCCGGCTCGAGGCCCTGCACGGCTCGTGCAGCGGCGCCGCCGTCCCGCTGGATGCGGCCCGCATCGACCACGCCCTCGTCGCCGGATGGCGTCGCTACAAGAGGTCGATCGCGGACGAGTTGGGCTCCCTCTCCAGGGCCGAGACCAAGTTCGAGCATCTCCGGCGCCTAGCGCTCGAAGACCTCCGCGACGTCAGGCCCTGTTGGCGCCGGGGATCGTGCCTGCCGCTGCTCGTGAACCGGGTCCGCCCGGCCGTGCTCGGAGGCGAGCTGGCATCGGTTCGCGTGCTCGAGGACCGCCTTTCGTTCGAGCTGCGGCGCAGGACGGTGCGGCGGCTTGGCAAGCCGATGACGGCTCGCTTCCAGCACCGTCTCCTGCGCCGGCGCCGGGGGATCGAGGGCGCGGTGGCGGACGCGGAGGCGCGCTGGCTAGCCCGGGCGCTCAAGGCCGTCCGGCCGATTCTCCGCCACGACGACTCGGCGCGGGTGGCGGATCTCGGGCACCGGCTGCGCACTGCGATTGCCTCCTTCCGGCGTGGCCGCCTCCCCGCCGGATACACGTGGCCCTCGGTTGCGGAGACCCGGGCGCACCGCGTCCCGCGCCAGCCGGACCTCGTGATCGAGCGCCTGTACTTCGAGGATCCCTGCTGCACGATCTACGCCGACGTCCGCAACATCGGCGACGCCAAGGCGCCCGCGAGCGAGACCGAGTTCAGGCAGGTGGGGCAGGGCCCGGTGGACGTTTCCACGCCCGCACTCGACCCAGGTGCTGTGGCCACCGTCTCGACCGAGTGCGTCTACGGCCAGAAGGCCCAGGCGATCGCCCGCGCGGATGCGGGCGGCGACGTAGCCGAGCGCGACGAGCTGAACAACGTCAGCGAGTTCGCCCGCGGCGGCGTGAACGGCCTCTGCGTGTTCCCGTAGCCGCCCGCGCGCGGGCTCCCGCCGGAGACGCCGGATTCGCGCGGCGAGCGGGCGCGGCGAGGCGCTGGGGCTGGACCCGCGGTACGTAAACTCGCCCGCGATGGACGCCGAGCGCCGGGCGAAGCTCGAGCAGACGACGCGCTGGAATCCCGCGGAGGTGGAGGAGCGGGTCTTCGCGGGCTGGCTCGAGGGCGGCCACTTCCACCCGCCCGCCGAGGGTACGCCGGAGGAGAACTACTCGATCGCGATCCCGCCCCCGAACGTGACCGGCGCCCTACACATGGGCCACGCGCTCAACGGGACGATCCAGGACGTGATGATCAGGCTCAACCGGATGCGGGGCCGCAACACGATGTGGATACTCGGCACCGACCACGCCGGCATAGCGACCCAGGCCGTGGTGGAGAAGGAGCTCCGCGCCCAGGGCAAGACGCGGCAGGAGCTGGGCCGGGAGGCGTTCGTCGAGCGGGTCTGGGCGTGGAAGGAGCGCTACGGCCAGACCATCGTCGAGCAGTACAAGCGCCTCGGCGCGTCCTGCGACTACGACCGCGAGCGCTTCACCCTCGACGAGGGCTACGTCCGCGCCGTCTACCGCGTCTTCGCGGCCCTCTACGACAACGGCTACATCTACCGCGACAACTACATGGTCAACTGGGATCCCGGCTCGCACTCCGCGATCTCCGACCTCGAGGTCGTGAACCGCGAGGTCGAGGACACGCTCTACGAGATCGACTATCCGCTCGAGGGCTCGGACGAGGCGCTGACGATCGCCACCGTGCGCCCCGAGACGATGCTCGCCGACACCGCGGTGGCCGTGCACCCCGGCGACGAGCGCTACCGCCACCTGGTGGGCCGCCACTGCGTGCTGCCGCTGGTCGGCCGCCGCCTGCCGGTGATCGCGGACGAGCACGTGGATCCCGCGTTCGGGACGGGGGCGCTCAAGGTCACCCCCGGCCACGACGTGAACGACTTCGAGATCGGGCGCCGGCACGGGCTGGAGGAGGTGGTGGTTATCGGCGAGGACGGCCGCATGACCGAGGCGGCGGGGGAGAGGTTCGCCGGGCTCACGGTCGCCGAGGCCAAGGAGGCCGTGGTGGCGGCGCTCCGCGAGGAGGGCAGGATCCGCTCCGAGCGCCCCTACCTCCACAGCGTGCCCTTCTCGGATCGCTCCGGCGAGCGGATCGAGCCGCTCATCTCGCTGCAGTGGTTCTGCCGCATGGACGAGCTCGCGAAGCCGGCGATCGAGGTTGTGGAGCGCGACCAGGTGCGGATCGTGCCCGCGAGCTACAAGCGCGTGTACCTCGACTGGATGGCGAACATCCGCCCCTGGTGCATCTCGCGCCAGCTCTGGTGGGGCCACCGGCTGCCGGTCTGGTACTGCGACGCCTGCGAGGAGACCTACGTCGCCGAGCGCGAGCCGGAGCGCTGCGGGGCGTGCGGCGGGCCCCTGCGCCAGGAGAGCGACGTGCTCGACACCTGGTTCAGCTCGGCGCTCTGGCCGTTCGCGACGCTCGGCTGGCCCGACGACACGCCGCTTCTGCGCGCCTTCTACCCGACCGACCTGCTGACCACCGCGCGCGAGATCATCTTCCTCTGGGTCGCCCGCATGGTGATGATGGGGCTCGAGTTCGCGGGCGACATCCCGTTCCGCGACGTCTACGTGCACCCGGTGATCCAGGCCCCCGACGGGCGGCGGATGTCGAAGTCGCTGGGGACCGGGATCGACCCGCTGGACGAGATCGAAGTCCACGGCGCCGACGCCCTGCGCTTCGGCCTGCTGGCGATGTCCTCGACCCAGGACGTGCGCTACTCGGCCGATCGCGTCCGCCAGGGGCGCGACCTCGCCAACAAGCTCTGGAACGCCTCGCGCCTCGTGCTTCTGAACGCCGACGCGGAGCCCGAGCCGCGCCCCGCCCAGGTCGAGGACCGCTGGATCCTCTCGCGGCTCCAGCGGGCCATCGCGTCCGTCAGCGAGAGGCTCGACGGCTACGACTTCGCCCACGCGGCGCTCGGGTTCTACGACTTCTTCTGGTCGGAGCTCTGCGACTGGTACCTGGAGATAGCGAAGCCGCGCCTCTACAACGGTGACCGCGACGCGGCCGCCAACCTGCTCTGGGTGCTGCGGCAGGTGCTCGCGCTCGCCCACCCGATGATGCCGTTCGTCACCGAGGAGATCTGGAGCTACGCGCGCCGCCCGGGCGATGCGCCGCTGGTCGTCAGCCCCTACCCGCGGGCCGACGAGGCGCTCCTGGACGAGGACGCGGAGCGCGAGCTGGGCCGCTGGATCGAGCTGACCCGCGGGGTGCGGCGGTGGCGCGACCTCGCCGGCGTGGCGGCGGGGAGCGTGCTGCCCGCGCGGGTGGCCGACGGCGATGCGCGCCCGCACGAGCTCGTCGCCCGCCTGGCCCGCCTCGAGCTCGGCAACGGGGACGGCGAGGCGGTGGCGACGATCGGCCCGCTCGAGATCATCGCGACCGAGGGCCTGGACGCGAAGCGGGTGCGGGCGCGGCTCGCCGAGCGCCGCGAGGCGCTGCGCTCCGAGGTCGAGCGGGCGGAGCGCAAGCTCGCCAACGAGGGCTTCGTCACCAAGGCGCCGCCCGAGGTCGTCGAGGCCGAGCGGCGCAAGCTCGACTCCTACCGCGCCGAGCTCGCCGACGTGGAGGAGCTCGCCTGACCTACGAAGAGGCCGAGCGATACCTCGCCTCGCTCGAGCCGATCGGCTGGCGCTTCGGGCTCGACCGCATGCGGCGTCTGGTCTCCCTGCTCGGGATGCCTCAGCACCGCTTCGCCTCCGTGCACGTGGTCGGCACGAACGGCAAGTCCTCCGTCACCGCGATGGTCGCGGCCCTGCTCGAGGCTCACGGGCGCGCGGCGGGCGCCTACCTCTCGCCGCACGCGGAGCGCTGGTCCCAGCGCGTGATCGTGCGCAGATCGGAGATCGGGCGCGAGCCGTTCGCGCGCGCGGTCGAGCGGGTCGCCGAGGCGGTGCCTGTCGTCAACCGCGCCCTCGAGGAGGGCGACTTCGTGACCCAGTTCGAGGCGGCGACGGCGGTCGCCTTCGTGGCCCTGGCCCAGGCGCGGGTCGAGTTCGGCGTGATCGAGGCGGGCCTCGGCGGCCGGCTCGACGCGACGAACGTGCTGCCGTCGCGGGTGACCGTGCTCACGTCCATCGGCCTCGAGCACACGCAGTGGCTCGGCGACACGGAGGAGCTGATCGCGGCCGAGAAGCTGGCGGTGCTGCGCGACCACACGACCCTCGTCGCGGGCGAGCTCCCGCCCGGGGTGGACGCGCTCGCGCGGCGGACGGCGGCCGAGCGCCACGCCCGCCTCGTGCGCCCTGGCGAGCTGCCGGGCGACCTCGAGCTCGCGGTGCCGGGCCCCTACGCGCGCCGGAACTTCGCCGTCGCGCTCGCCGCGGCGCGCGAGGCGCTCGGGCGCGAGCTCGAGCCGGAGCGGGTCCGCGAGGTCGCCCGCGCCGTGCGGCTGCCGGGGCGGATGCAGCTCACCGGGGGGAACCCGCCGCTCCTCCTCGATGCCGCGCATAACCCCGACGGGGCGCGCGCGCTCGCCGAGGCGCTGCCGGATGTCGCCGCGGGCAGGCCGGTGTACGCCTGCCTGGCGATCTTGGCAGACAAGGACGCGGCCGGCATCCTGGCGGCGCTCGCGCCCGCGCTCGCGGGCGCCGTCTGCACCCGGATCCCGCCCCGCGACCTCCGCGGAGTCGGGCGCCCGGGGACGGAGTCGCACGAGCCCGGGGAGCTCGCGGCGCTGGCGCGGGAGGCGGGGATCGCCAGGGTGGAGGCCGAGCACGAGCCGGCGAGCGCGCTCGCCAGGGCGCTCGCGCTCGCGGCGAGCGAGGGCGGGGTGGCGCTCGCGGCCGGCTCCCATTACCTTCTGCGCTACGCGCGCCGCAGGCGCGGGTAGGCCGCCGGCGCCCACGGCTCGCGGACGCCGGAGCCCTGGACCATGGATCGAGAAGCCCGCTCGGAGCTGCTGCACATGATGGGCCTCGTCGCCGCCGTCGTGGCGATCGTGATCCTGGTCTTCTTCGGGCTCGGCTACCTCTTCGGCCGCCTCTTCCTCTGAGCGCCGGCGGACCGGTACCAGGGTTTGCGGCGTAGATAACGAAGTAGACTGACCGGCTCCCCCATGCCTGCGGCGATCTTCGGCATCGACAACAGCGGCGTCAACCTGTTCGTGAACCTGCTCGTCCTCGGGCTCGTCGTGATCTGGCTCGCGCTGGTGGCCTGGACCTACCTCGACGCCAAGCGGCGGATCGAGGACCCGGTGCTGGTCATGTGCGCCACCGCCGCCTCGCTCTTCCCCTACGTGGGCACGCTCGTCTACGCCATCCTCCGCCCGCCCGAGTTCCTGGAGGAGGCGCGGGAGCGCCAGCTCGAGATCCGCGCCGCCGAGCTTCGCGTGCGCCAGCTAGCCGAGCAGTCGTGCCCGAACTGCGAGCACCCGATCGAGCGGACCTACCTGCGCTGCCCGAACTGCCGTGCGCGCGTGAAGGACCCCTGCGAGTCGTGCGGCAAGCCGGTGGACCCGCGCTGGACCGTGTGCCCCTACTGCGAGGCGCCGCTGCGCCGGGCCCCGGCGCGGCCGGCCCAGCCGCAGGCGCGCCCGGCATCGCGCGCCGCCGCGGGCGCGGCCCCCGCGCGCGCGAAGGCGGCGCGGCCGAAGGCGAAGCCGGCGGCCGCGAGGGCGGCCGCGGCGCCCGCGGCCCAGCGCAGCCAGCGCCCCGCCCCCCGCCGCGAGCCGCGCTGAGAGGGCGCCCGCAAGCCGCGCCGCGGCGGCGAGCAGGTAGCCTGCCCGCCCCATGTCCCGAACCCTGATCCTCATCAAGCCCGATGCCTTCGAGCGCGGCCTCACGGGCGAGATCCTCGCCCGGTTCGAGCGCAAGGGCCTTCGCATCACCGCCCTGCGGCTGCTCGAGGCCGACGAGGAGATCGCCAACGTCCACTACGCCGAGCACGCCGGCAAGCCGTTCTTCGGCGAGCTCGTCGCCTTCATCACCCGCGGCCCGCTCGTGGCGGCGGTGCTCGAGGGCCCCGAGGCGGTGGCGGCGGCGCGCCAGGTGATCGGCGCCACGAACCCGCTCGACGCGGCCCCGGGCTCGATCCGCGGCGACTTCGCCCTCGAGCTGACGTTCAACCTCGTGCACGGCTCCGACTCCGACGCCTCGGCCGAGCGCGAGATCGGGATCTGGTTCCCCGACCTGGCTTGAGCCTCGTCCTGGCCTCGGCATCGCCGCGCCGGCGCGAGATCCTCGCCGCCCTCGGGGTCGAGTTCGAGGCCGTGGCGACCGAGGTCGAGGAGCTTCGGGAGGGGCCGCCCGAGCGCGTGGTGCTCGAGAACGCCCGCCGCAAGGCGCGAGCGGGCCGCGAGCTGGCGCCCGGGCCGGCCACGGTGCTCGGCGCCGACACGGAGGTGGTGCTCGACGGCCGCGTGCTCGGCAAGGCCGCGAGCGCGCGGGAGGCGCGGGAGCGGCTCGTCGCGCTCTCCGGCCGCGAGCACGAGGTGCTGGGCGCGATCGTCCTCCTCGATCGAGGGGGAGGCGAGCGGTCGGGGATCGCGCGGTCGCGGGTTGCGTTCCGCCGCCTCGACGAGGCGACGCTCGGCCTCTACCTGGCGAGCGGCGAGTGGCGCGACCGGGCGGGCGCGTACGCGATCCAGGGCCTCGGCTCGCTGCTCGTGGAGCGCGTGGAGGGCGACTTCTCGAACGTGGTCGGCCTCTCGGTGGAGCTTTTGTTGCAGCTCGCCCCGGAGCTGCGCCCCGGCGGCGCCGAGCCGCCCGGCTAGCGGCTGACGCTTTCTCCCTGCTCAGCCCGAAAAGCGCGCTCTGAAGCCCGAAAACCCTAAGGCGAAGGTTCAGCTTCAGCTTCGCGAGGCGGCCTCAACCCCGGGTTTGGGGTGCCCCCGGCCTTCGCTACACTCAGCCCGCGCCGCGGTCCCGCGCGACCCTCGCGCGGAGGCCCGATCCGCTCGCTCCGACCCCCCACCAGAAAGCGCGCACCGACGAGATGGGCTTCTTCCGCAACCTCACCGGATTCGGTGGCCGCGACATGGCGGTCGACCTCGGCACGGCGAACACGCTCGTCTACGTCCGGGGGCGCGGGATCGTGCTCTCGGAGCCGTCGGTCGTCGCCGTGGACTCGCGGACCGGAGAGGTTCACGCGGTCGGCGTCGAGGCCAAGCGGATGCTCGGCCGCACGCCCGGGACGATCCAGGCGATCCGGCCCCTCAAGGACGGCGTCATCGCCGACTTCGACGTCACCGAGGAGATGCTCCGCCACTTCATCCAGCGCGTCCACCAGAACCGCTTCGCCCATCCCCGCGTCGTCGTCTGCGTCCCCTCCGGGGTGACCGGGGTGGAGAAGCGCGCGGTCGAGGAGGCCTGCCTCTCGGCCGGCGCGCGCCAGGCCTACCTGATCGAGGAGCCGATGGCGGCGGCGATCGGCGCCGGCCTCCCCGTCGCCGAGCCGACCGGCAGCATGGTCCTCGACGTCGGAGGGGGCACGAGCGAGGTCGCGGTGATCTCGCTGGGCGGCATCGTGGTCTCCGAGTCCATCCGCGTCGGCGGCGACGAGATGGACGAGGCGATCGTCAACCACTGCAAGCACGAGCACAAGCTCCTCATCGGCCAGCAGACGGCCGAGGAGGTCAAGCTCGAGATCGGCTCGGCGGCGCCGCTCCGGGAGGAGCTGACGACCGAGATCCGGGGGCGGGACATGGTCACGGGCCTGCCGAAGACCATCATGCTCACCTCCGACGAGGTCCGGTCCGCGCTCGAGGAGCCCGTCAGCCAGATCATCGGCGCGGTCAAGGAGACGCTCGACCGCACGCCGCCGGAGCTGGCCGGGGACATCATGGACCGCGGAATCACGCTGGCCGGCGGGGGCGCGCTCCTTCAGGGCCTCGACCAGCGGCTCCGCGACGAGTGCCAGATGCCCGCCCACCTCACCGAGTCGCCGCTCACCTGCGTCGCGGTGGGCTCGGGTCGCTCGCTCGAGGAGTTCGAGGTCATCCACCGGATGAGCCGCAACTCCCACCGCAGGCGCCTGGCGGCTCCCGTCTAGGAGGGCGCCGCGTGTACCGCAAGCAGGTACGCAGGCGGCGCGCGGTGCTCGTGCTGCTGATCGTGGCATCCCTGGTCCTTCTCTCGGCGACGTTCAGCCAGGCGGGCGAGGGGCCGGTGGGCTCGATCCAGCGCGGCGCCGCGACCGTCCTGAGCCCGGTCGAGGACGTGGCTTCGCGGGCGCTCAAGCCCGCGCGCGACCTGGTCAACTGGTTTCGCGAGACGTTCAACGCGCGCGGCGAGAACGCCGAGCTGAAGGCGCAGGTGCAGGACCTCCAGCGGCGCCTCGCCCAGTCGCAGTCGGCGCAGGGCGAGCTCGCCCAGCTCAGGCCGCTGGTGCGGGTGGACCGGATCCCGCCCGTCTCCGAGTACAACCCCGTGACCGCGCGCGTGATCGCGCGCTCGCCGACGGTCTGGTACTCGACGGTGACCGTGGACCGGGGCTCGAGCTCCGGCGTCGAGGTCAACGACCCCGTGATCACGGGCGACGGCCTCGTCGGCCGCGTCTCCGCCACGACCCGCAGCACCGCCCAGGTGACCCTCATCACCGACCACCGGAGCGCCGTCTCGGCCCGCGTGCTCCCGGACGGCCCGGACGGCGTGCTGGAGCCCGAGGCCGGGGACCCGAGCACGCTCCTGCTCGACTTCATCTCCCCGGACCAGAAGATCGAGAAGGGGGCGATCCTGGTCACGGCCGGCTGGTCCAACGGCCAGATCTCCTCCAAGTTCCCCTACGGCATCCGGATCGGCCGCGTCACCAGCGCCACCTCGAGCCCCGGGGAGGCCTACCAGCGCGTCAACGTCCAGGCGTTCGCCGACCTCCGGGGGCTCGATTACGTGCAGATCCTGACCGGCGGGCCGCCGCGCCCGGGGCTGCTCAAGTGATCGTCACCTGGCGCATATCGCTCCGCATCGCGGCGCTGCTCCTGGCCGCCGTCCTCCTGGAGCTCACGTTCTTCTCCTACGCGAGCGTGTTCGGCGTCGCGCCCGACGTCGTGCCCGTCGTCGTCGTCGCGCTCGGGCTCCTGGGCGGCGCGGTGCTGGGCGCGGTCTGCGGCTTCGCGGCCGGGCTCCTGCTCGACACGCTGCTCTTGCAGACGCTCGGCGTCTCCTCGCTGGTCCTGCTCTCGATCGGCTACCTGGCCGGGCGCTACCGCGAGGGGTTCGAGATCTCGAGCTCGCTCACGCCCCCGCTGCTCACGGGCGGCCTGGCGCTGCTCGGCGCCGCCGGGCTCGCGGCGATCGAGCTGATGCTGGGCGTGGACGTGCCGGTCAGCCTGCTCGTCCTGCGCGAGATCCTGCTCAAGGGCGTGTGGGCGTTCCTGCTCGCGATCCCCGTCTACCCGCTCGTGCGCCGCGCGCTGCGGCCGGCGCTCGTCGCCGGCGCCGGCGGGCGCCGCACGCTCGCCCAGGCGCTCACGCCGGGCCGCGCCCGCCGCTTCCGCCGCGCCGGCGGCAGGCGGCGGCTCGCGAGGGGGCTCACCGGATGATGTTCGCGGGCGGCGGCGACTGGCGGCGGGCGCCGATGCCGGCGCAGTTCGCGTTCCGGGTCGCGCTCATGGGCGGGATCGCGCTGGTCATGTTCGGGGTGATCTTCTTCCGCCTCTGGTACCTGCAGATCCTGTCCTCGGACAAGTACGTCCGCGCGGCCGAGAACAACCAGGTGCGCGAGATCACCGTGCAGGCGCCGCGGGGCGAGATCCTGGACCGCGAGGGCGACGTGCTGGTCAAGAACCGCACCTCGCTGGCGCTCCAGGTCCAGCCGGTGGACCTGCCGGCGGCGCCGAGGCGGCGAAACGACGAGCTCCGCCGCCTCGCGTCCGTCGCCGGCCTCACCCTCAAGGGCATCCGCAAGCAGATCCGCCTCCAGACCAAGGACCTGCCGGCCAACCCGGTGACGCTCAAGCACGACGTTCCCTACGACCTCGTCTGGTACCTGCGCGAGAACCAGGAGGACTTCCCCGGCGTCACCGTCAACCGCGTCTTCGTGCGCGACTACCCGCGCGGCACCGAGGCCGCCCACGTACTCGGCTACGTGCGCGAGATCAACGCCCAGCAGCTCAAGGAGCCCCGCTACCAGGGGCTCCAGCCCGGCGACGAGATCGGCCAGGCCGGGGTGGAGGCCACCTACGACAGCGTGCTGCGGGGCACCAACGGGGTCACCAGGGTCCAGGTGGACGCGGCCGGCCAGCCGACGGGCAAGCTCTCCGAGACGCCGCCGCGCCCCGGCGACAACCTCGTGCTCACGCTCGACGGCCGCGTCCAGCAGGCGGGCGAGCAGGCGATCGCGAGCTTCGGCCTGCCCGGCGCCTTCGTCGCGATGGACCCGAACAACGGCCAGATCCTCGGGCTCGGCTCCTACCCCACCTACGACCCCTCGATCTTCGCCAAGCCGGTCGTCTCCGAGGCCACGATCCGCTCCCTCTACTCCGACACGACCAACGCCCCGATCTTCGACCGGGCGACCGCGGGCGGCTACCCGACGGGCTCGTCGTTCAAGCCGATCACGGCGATCGCGGCGCTCGAGTCGGGCGTGCTCAGCCCGACCGAGACGCTCTACGACTCGGGGACGTTCAGGATCGGCGGGCTGACGCTTCGGAACGCCGGCGGCGCGGCCTACGGGGCGCTGCAGCTGCCCGAGGCGCTCCAAGTCTCCTCCGACGTCTTCTTCTACCAGGTGGGCGTGCGGCTGGACGCGCTCACGCACGGCGACACGCGCAGCGGGCCGCAGGAGAAGTGGGCCGCGGCGCTCGGGATCGGCCACGACACCGGGATCGACGTCGGCGGCGCCGAGAACTCGGCGTACTACCTGCTGCCGACGCCCGAGTGGCGCAACCAGCTCTACAAGCAGGGCGGCACCGACCGGCCCTGGAGCGTCGGCGACGCGGTCAACCTCGCCGTCGGGCAGGGCGACCTGAAGACCAACCCGCTGCAGATGGCGGTTGCCTACTCCGCGCTCGCCAACGGCGGCAACGTGGTCCGCCCGCACGTCGGCATGGAGGTCACGGACCAGAGCGGCCGCGTCGTGCAGCAGATAGACCCCGCGCCCCAGCGCCACCTGGACATCAACCCCGACTACGTGCGGGCGATCTTCGACGGGCTGCACATGGCGGCCCAGGCGCCGGGCGGCACCTCGTACTCGGTGTTCGGGAACTTCCCGATCCCGGTCGCCGGCAAGACGGGAACCGCCCAGCGCTACTGCAACGGCGTCGAGTGCGACCAGTCCTGGTACGTGGTCGCGGCCCCGTGGCCCGACCCGCAGATAGTGGTCGCCGTCACGATCGAGCGCGCCGGCTTCGGCGTCCAGGCCGCGGCGCCGGCGGCGTGCAAGATCCTCACCGCCTACTTCGGCAAGGCCGCCACCAAGCACGGCGGCTGCTCGGCGGCGCCGTCCACCACGGCCCCGGCGGGAGCGTTCTGATGGTCACCGAGGCCTACCCGCGCCCGTTCGACTCGCGCCGCAAGAAGGCCGCCGAGCGCGCGGCGCCGCGCCTGCTGCGCCTCGACTGGCCGCTGCTCGCCGGCTCGCTGGCGCTGATCGCGTTCTCGATCTACACGCTCGGCGAGACGACGGGGAACGAGATCCCCCACCAGCCCTACTACTACGTCTTCCGCCAGGCGATCTACGCCGTGATCGGGGTCGCGTTCATGCTCGGCATCGCCCGCATCGAGTACTCTCGGCTGCGGGAGCTGCGCGTCGGCCTGTACACCGTGATGCTGTCGAGCATCGTCCTGGTGTTGCTTCTGGGCCAGGCGACCCGCGGCTCCAAGCGATGGATAGAGCTTCCCTTCTTCACGTTCCAGCCCTCCGAGCTCGGCAAGGTGCTGCTCCTGGCGGCGCTGGCCGGCTTCGCGATCGACCGCGGGCGCCGGATCTCCGAGCGCCAGCGGACCGCGCGGCTGATGCTGATGGGCTTCGTTCCGGCCCTGATCGTCTTCGCCCAGCCGGACCTGGGGACGGCGATCGTGTACGTGGTCATCACGCTGGCGGTCCTGTTCATCGCCGGGGTGCGGTGGACGCACTTCGCGGCCCTCGGGGCGCTGGCCGCCCTGGCCGTCGCCGCGGTCCTCGTGATCGCTCCGGCGCTGGGGCATCCCGTGCTCAAGGGCTACCAGCAGGAGCGGCTGACGTCGTTCCTGCACCCGTCCTCGGATCCCCGCGACTCGAGCTACCAGCTGCGGCAGTCCGAGATCGCGATCGGCTCCGGTGGCCGGACGGGCCGCGGGGAGGACTCGACCCAGACCGAGAACGGCTTCCTTCCCGAGGCCAACACCGATTTCATATTCGCGGTCGTCGGCGAGCGCTTCGGCTTCGTCGGGGCCGCGTTCGTACTGTCCCTCTACGCCCTGCTTATCTGGCGGGCGCTGCGCATCACAACGCTTGCGAAGAACTTGTACGGAGCCATGATCGCCGGCGGCATCGCCGCCATGCTCATGTGCCACGTCTTCGTCAACGTCGGGATCACGATCGGGATCATGCCGATCACCGGCATCCCGTTGCCCCTGATGAGCTTCGGAGGATCGTCCGTCGTCGTGACCTTCATGGCGCTCGGGCTGCTCCAGAGCATCTACGTCCAGGCGCGGCTCACCCAGAAGAGCGGGGCGCCCCTGCCCTACGAGCGCAGGGGAACCCGACCTTCTGAGGTGAGAGCTTGAAGAAGCGGATACTGGTATCGGTCGACGCCGGCGAGACCCGCGTCGCGGTGCTCGAGGCGAAGGGCAGGGCCCGCGGCCGCGGCGCCAAGGGCGCCGGGGGCGACGACGGGGCCTTC
>Ga0070741_10003639_pt1 | contig 37594 bp, 33 predicted proteins | sample Coa_R1_4_FD_66440 | JGI IMG/M metagenome (GOLD analysis project Ga0070741, IMG submission 66440) | Surface soil microbial communities from Centralia Pennsylvania, which are recovering from an underground coalmine fire - Coalmine... | ecosystem: Environmental > Terrestrial > Soil > Unclassified ... | reverse complement strand
TCTGGTAGTGCGAGATGATCCGCCCGATCATGGCAAGGAATGCTAGGACGGACCAAAGCCCTAAGTCAATCAAGGTCTAGAGCTTGACCTGCCCCAAAAGGAGCGTTGGCGTAACATCGCGATTACACTCATTGACCCGAGCGCCGAGGGTTGTACGCAATGGTGATGAACTGGGAGCCAGTTTCTTCGCACGCCACGGTACAACTATGCCAACCCGCTACTGGTTCTTTCTTGCGATCTCGCTCGAATAGCTCTTCCCGTCGTTCGCGCTGGCTGTAGTTCGGATTAAGAATTTTTACCCAAGTGCTTTCTTCGCGACTGGTGACGTATGGAGCGGATTTCTGCTTGGCCACAATGCCCTCAAGATCGAGTTTGCAGACACGGCGGAAGAGGGCTGTGCCATTGGCATCAATGTGGTCAACGTATTTCAGGGTAGAGGTAGGTTGTGACCGGGAGAGTAGCCGCCGCAGCTCTTGCTTGCGATCCGTCAGCCTGTCCCGGCGCTGGTCCTTTCCGTTCAGTATCAGCAAGTCGAACGCAAAAAAGCAGGGCTCTCCGCGCCGGAATAGCAAGTTCCTGAACTGAGGCTTGCCGCGACGATCAACGTAAACAATCTCCCCGTCAAGCACGGTCCTGCCGCCACATTCAACATGAGCGGCGATGTCGCTTGCACAGATCAGCAAACGATGCAAACGGGTTTCCATTGCGCGAAACGAGTTGAGCGCGGCCTGATTGAATTACTGCGAGTGCACGGAAGCCGTCATATTTCAGCTCAAAGAGCCAATCAGGGTGGTCGAACGCGTCCTTGCAGCGCTGAAGTGGCATGGGCTGGAACGGAAGCACAGCACGAGAGTAACGCTGGGCAGGGACGGCCAACCCGCCAAGATTTCTGGGGATACTAAAAGATTATCGCCCGCCCTCACTGCGCCACAGTCAGAGAGCGGGCGTTGGATTGCTGTGCCTAGCACCCAATGTACAGCTCTGAAGCCTCGGCCTGAACTGTCAAAACTGACAGTAGCAACCGCCCCACAGCAAACCTCACACTCCGTGAACACTTCCCTCCTTGCTCGACCCGCTCTTGGCGTGAGACCCGAGGGCGGGTATTTTTGTGCCTAACACTTTTCGATTCTCCCACTGCTAATTCTGTCGATTGCTACAGGAGGGCGATGCGGCTATTCTCATTTCGTGTAGACAGAGCGATGCGTGCAGCGATGGGCTCCCCATCGCTGCACGGGAAAGCGGCCCGGAGCGTCACCCTCCGGGCCGCTTCAGTTTTCAGCAAATACGCCGTTCCTCATCCTTTAAATCGCAGCTAGGGCAAAACGGTAATACTAGTTCCAGTGGCTCACCGGAGGGCAATGAGCAGGTGACCTTCTTCAACTCAATCGTGCAGCCGCACTCCGAACAATGCTGCGTCATTTCTCGGTAGAGTTTCCCAAGAACACGCCGAGCTTTGTAGGAACTGATCGGCATCTTGTTTGTTAGGCCCGTCTGATTTGGCGTTGAACAGGTTCGCTCCTCCCATCGGAGCAAGTCACCGCAAGTAGACGGGCATTCAAACAATATGAGCGCAATAAGGGGAGTTCATTGCGTTGGAGCAACTCGCAAGTAAAATTCTGCCATGGTCAGCCGCAAGAAGATCAATCTCGACAAAGTTCTAAAGTCGCTGAATGTCACCTGCCCGCATTGCGGCGCTTCCCTTGCGCCGAACGAACGTCAGCGGCTAGACAATGATCGACTAAGCTGCTTGAAATGCGGTAAGGCATTTGGCCCGTCGTCAATCGTCACATTCTGAACCCCGGCAGATGCACCGAAAAAGCGAGCGATGCAAACGGGCCGCATGGTTGAGGTCTTCCGTTCTTCGTGTGCATCAGCGCCAAAAGGCACCCCTGCCTTTTGATAAGACTTTAGGCTTACACTATCAACCGCGTTGCACAAGTCCGGAGTCTCGTCTAACGTCCGCTGCGGTTTCGGCTCCGGTGGTTTGCTTCTGAGCGAAGCGGTGGCCGTGCTTGCGTGCGATCGTGAGCACCCGCTCGATATCGGCTGGCGAAGGCGCTCCGGTTGGGGGAGACGTTCCCGGCGCAATCGGTATCCCTGCCTCCTCGAAGAAGGCTCCGAGGCCTGCGGTGGCGGTCACGAGAGTTCGCGTGTTCGTGGTGCTGGCGTTTCGAAATCCGTGGATTTCATTGCTCGGCACGTGGATCGAATCGCCAGCTCTGACGGGGAACCACTCCAGCCCTCCCGAGCCAAGGCAGGCCACCTCCAGTGTCCCTTCCACGATGTAGAACGCCTCTTGATCCACGTGCTGATGCGGCGGAACACCTGCGCCGGGCGGAATAAACGTCTCCAGCATGCAGTAGTGCCCATTAGTTTCCGCTGGTGTCAAAATCCACTCCATGTAGCCTGCGAGGATGACCATCCTCCGGCGTTCCCCACGACTGCTCCTCTGGATGGTTTTCTGTGTGTTGAATGCCTCGCTTGCATCCATGGCTGTTCTCCCTTCTCTCAAGGGACTTCATGGTATCGATTCTGAATTTGCACGTGCGAATCTTAACCTGCTCACCTTCTCGAAACAAGCACGGACGCGCTCCTGCGAACACTCCGTGGGTGCTCATTGTATCCTTCGGCGTTCCACACTGTCGTAACATCGCCATAACACTCAAAATGGCTGGAGCAGAGATTGAGTGTAACGGCCTGTCTTCAACAGTTACGGTTCGCAATAAAGATTGGTTGATAAAAATCGCTGTCAGAAGGCAAGAGCCATCGCACTTTGGTGAATCCTGCCTGTTCCAGAACGCCGCGCAGTTCACTCCGAAGCACCGCACGATAGGTCGAGGTGAAATGGAACGTGTGCCACGCTGATTCTATGCTTCGGGTGATGTACAGATGGAAGCGATAATGTCGCTCATTGAGCCAATCCCAGATTTGAAATACAATCCGCCTTCTGCCACTGTCCGAATAAAAGCTGGGGCCTTGTGTTGTCGGCCTTTCCACAACAAAGCAATCGTAGTCGCGAATGCTGCCAATGAATGAGCCACCGACCCTGAGTTTCCGTATGCTTGTTGAGCCGCCAGCAGCAACTGCTCATCGCTTTCCAAGTGTGGAAGCGAGTTGTCGATGCAAATCACCGCGTCAAAGCTCGATGCTGAGATTGCACTCAGTTGCAGCATGTTCGCGACCGAGAACTGAACGCTAAGCCCCCTTTTCAAGGCTTCTGAGCGCGCCCGCTGGACGGCCCCCGAGCTTATGTCGCAACCCTCGACATCGAAACCGTTCATCGCGAGGCCCAGCGATTGAGTCCCTATGCCGCACGCACAATCCAGCACCCGAATGGGGTGTCTGTCACCACACTCGTGGTGGAGAATGCCGCCAAGCACCATCGCCTGTCGCACAATGGTTGCTTCCCAGTCCTCGAATATTTGGTCATAGCAAGCAGCAAGCTCGTCGTAAGGCGGCGCGGAATCGGCCATAACGCATTCTAACTGGCGTAAAATCTCTATAACACTCAAAATCCCTACCTACAGGCGAGTAAACAGCGCACACTTGTGCAAACGCCTGGTTTCGACAGCTAAGAATTTCTACCCCGCGGGACGTACTCTTCCCAGCCCTAGATAGCTCACACTTCGACAGCAGCTTCGCGTATTCGGTTTCGGTTGTTCAGGATGGGATGCCGGAGCGCCGAGCGCCGTCGAACAAATAGTCATCTAGCCTTTAGCCTGTATTTCTGCGTCATCGGTGGGACAATGCCGTTCAAGCGCAGATACTCGACAAGCTGTCCGTAATGGTCGGTGATGTGCCAGACGGCAACCACAGAGATGCCGAGTTTTGTGTTCGGTCCGGCGTAACGGCCTTCGACACGGTCTAGCGCATTGTTCGCAGTAAGCGTGGCGAGGATGTGGTTCGAGTAGTCGAAGGAGTCCTTGAGATACTTAATCAACTCGGCCTTGGTTTTCGCCGGATCGTGGCCACCCTTTTCGCAATCTACGGGTGGTTTCTTGCCCTCAAATTCGTTGAAGAAGGCGAACTGGGCGCAGGCGACGTGCTTCACCTGCTCCCCGAAGCTGCGGGCATCATCGAACTTGCCGACTGTGGGGACGTAGGAATACTTGTCTTCCGGCATGGCTTCGGCGAGGTCGAGAAAATTCCCTTCCGCAAACTGGAGCGTGCCGCTGACGCTTTCCGCGATGGACTTGGGAATGTCATCCGGCGGGGCGGCTTCCTTCGTTGTTGAGTTCTGTGGCGTTCCAGATTTCTCAACAGAAAAGAGGGCGATGCCACACATGACAAGAAAGGTAGCGACACGAAGAAGCCTCATTCTAGCCTCCGATATTCAGAAGAGGATACTTGAGCCATAGGGGGAAGTCGAACGTGACACCTGCTGCACTGATGCCCCGTTCTTTTGCTAGCCGTGGATGATTGGCGTAACATCTCTATAGCACTCATTGACACGCGAGAAGGCGAACAGACGGCATGCTATGACAGTGCCAATCAGCCGGATCAAACAATCCTATTTCTTCAAACCGGCAGTCCAGTTGGTAACCAAGTGGAGCGGGGCCTGCATTTCCGCATCGGCATGATTCACAAGAAGGCGCTTTCCATCCAAAGAGACGTCAAACGATACCCCAATTCCAGGCGTGCTGGCGTGGACCAGATGCTGTGGCTTGCCGACTAAGACCTCCGATCCGGTCGTGGTGATTGGGCACCGGAAGAAATCGTCCGTGGAATTCTTGTAGAACAGTTCCTTTCCATTTCCGCTCCAAGCGAGATCGAGCGCACCATTCGGCGATACCCTCCATTTGCCCTTTCCTGCCGGGAAAGTTGTGAGGTAAGCCTCCCATTGTCCCGATTCGTCGGAACTGTAAGCCACCCAGTGTGAATCGGGCGAGACCCGATACTGGGTGATGTTTGACTGCGCCGAAGGAGGCTGAACAATCGCTACCGGCTTCGAGTCTCCGGTAACCGGCACGATCCACAAAGAAACCTGCTTCTCACCATCACCCCACAGATAGGTGAGATATTTTCCATCCGGCGACCACGCCGGGTAGTGATAGGCAGTCGGAAGGGGGACCATTGTCTTTTCCGTCCCGCTGCCGTCGGCTGCCTTAGAGCGGATCTCGAAATTTCCTCCGCCTCTCGCCGTTTGTGCGGTAAACATCAGCGTCTTGCCGTCGGGCGACCACGAAGGCTGGTTGAGTATTTGGTCGTCGAAGGTAACGCGCGTTTTGGTGTTGCGCTCCAGGTCGCAGGTCCAAATGGCAGTGCTGCCGGCAAAGGCGGCTTTCTTGTTGTCTGGCGACAGGCGCACGTCAATTATCCCCTTCTCCTCAGGTTCACACTCCGGCACCGACTTACCATCGCTGTCGAACCACATCAACTGGCTCTTCACCGCGGAAGCATTACCGATCTGATAAGTCATGAGTCCGTTTTGAGACACGGAGAAAATGCTGCGCCATACACCGACGTCATCGCGAAGGTTATTCAACAGTGGAATTGTCGCGCCCGAGAGAATCCCAGACTGCGGATTAAACGGCTGCGCGACCAAAGCCGTATTCGCGCGGTAAAGCAAGTACCCAGAAGCATATTGAGCCGAGGATTCGGCATTCACGATCAGGCGTGTGTCCTTGTTGTCCAAGGACCCGAAATAAATTCCGTTCTGTTTGGAGTCTCCGCCCGTGTGGTTGGTGGCAAGAAAAAGAAAGTGCTTGCCGTCGGGCAGAAACCAGGGCCAGCGGTGAGTGGAATGCCTGGTGCGATCCAATATGGTCGCGGGCTGGGCGGAGCCGCCCTGTGCACTCACTTTCGTCAACTCGCTCATGTAATTCCCGGCGAACACGATGACATCGTTGATACTCCAGGTGCCACCACGAGGATTGGGAGCATCGGCCAAAGTCACAACCGGCCCACCAGTGGAAGGAATCGTCATCAGCTTTCCACCTGCGAAGAAGCCGATGGAGCGCCCGTCTGGTGACCAGAAAGGATGCGCGGCCCCTGAAGTTCCCTCAAGCGGTTGCGCCACGTCGCTATTCAGCGAGCGAACCCACAGCAGCTTGGATTCACTGGAGTGAGCGACGAACGCCAGCTTATCGCCTTGCGGAGAGAGCACTGGCATTCCACCTGCGTCGCCGGTAGCGTCCAGCAGAAATTTGTCGGGAGGAGGGATTTCGGAATGTAACGACACCGGCACGTTCGAGGATTGTGCCCAGCGATATCCGAGAAAACCGGCGAACGCAATCAATGCCAGTAAGAGCGCCCCCACTCCAGTCGCCCATGCTCTGTTGAATCGTGGTGACGTTTTTGCCCTAACGCTGGCTGCGGCATCAGCCGCCCACGACAGATTCATCGCGACATCGTGCGCAGTTTGAATTCGGTCCGCCGGATCCTTGGCAAGGCACGCGCGTATCACGTGATCAACCATGGGAGGCGTATGCGGCTGCGCGACAATGACCGGCTCTGGCTCCTTCTCCAGAATCGCGGTTAATACGCTGAGTTGCGATTTGCCTTCGAACGCCCGGCGTCCCGTGACCATTTCATAGAGGGCGCAACCGAAGCTGAAGAGATCGCTGCGCGCGTCGGCTTCTGCGCCCTGCAAGACCTCCGGAGCCATATATTGAAACGTCCCTACGATCGACCCCTTCTGTGTCAGCGGCGACGCCGCCTCGGTGAGTGAAGCAAGGTTGATCGTGGGCGTGGAAGGAGTGAACGATCCAACGGCCTGCGATGCGATTGGCAAGTTCGGTTTTGCTAGACCAAAGTCCATCAACTTGGCGCCCGCCTTGGTCAGCATGATGTTCGCGGGTTTTAGATCGCGATGAACGATGCCTTGGCGGTGGGCCTTATCCAGAGCTTGCGCGACCTCGATCCCGATTTTCAGAACCTGGTCGAGAGGTAGCGCACCTTTTTCGAGGCGAGCGGCCAGAGTCTGCCCCTCGAGGTACTCCATGACCAGGAAATTCACGCCGTCCTGTGCGCCGATGTCATGCAGCGTACAGATATTGGCATGTTGCAGTGCAGAAATGGCTCGGGCTTCGCGTTCCAGGCGCTGTCTTAATTCAGGGTCGGACGAAAGATGTGAAGGCAGAACCTTTATGGCAACCGTACGGTCAAGGCGCGTATCCTTGGCGCGATAGACTTCTCCCATGCCCCCTGCGCCAAGCAGCGAGATAGTTTCATACGGCCCCAGTCTGGTACCAGTCGGCAGCGCCATAAACCGTCGCGATTATAGCGTCCTCAGACTGCATGTCCAACCAGTGGTTCTCTCACACCTTTGGGCCTCTCCTTAGCACCGCCATGCCATTGACTTCGCAGTTCACACGGGTATGATGCCAACCGCTTTCCGCTTGCTTGTTGGCATTGCATCTCAATGAGGGAGAGGTCATGGGCAGAATCGGCCGGAGTTTCTTCAAGCTTCTCGCGATCTTTACCGTCCTGTTCGTAGTCAATGCGGCGGTCCTCGAGGGTCAAACTTATACCGTCCTTTACAGCTTCGGAACCAATTCCGGCGATCCACGAAACCCGGAAACAAACAGCCTGATGTCGCAAGCCCGCGACGGAAATCTTTACAGCACATCGAATGCAGGCGGTACGTCGAACCTCGGGGCTGCGTTCAAAATCACGACGAATGGTGCTCTAACCAAGTTATTCAACTTCACCACCGTCCCGCTTGGCGGCCTTGACCTGGGCTTCGACGGAAACTTATACGGCACGACCTCGGGCGGAGGTACATCGGGTGCCGGTACGTTATTCAAGCTCACGCCCTCTGGTCAGGTGACGACCTTGTGGAACTTCAAAACCACGGATGGGGCGAATCCGGTGTATCCACCGTTTCAGGGCCAGGACGGCAATTTTTACGGAAGCGCTCCGGGTGGATCGCTTGGATATGGAGTCATCTACAAGTTGACGCCCGCTGGGGTGCTGAGTGTGCTTGCAGGATTCAATGGGGCGAACGGAAACGGCCCCAACCTTCCGACGCAAGGAACGGATGGAAGTTTTTACGGCACCACCCACTTTGGCGGTGTCCATGGATTTGGGTGCGGCATCGGATGCGGTGTCCTGTATAGGGTTTCTCCGACTGGGACGATTACAACCGTGCACAGCTTCGGCGGCTATCCCAACGATGGCGCCAATCCAGAGGGAGTATTGGTGCAAGCCGGTGACGGCAATTTTTACGGAGCCACCTACTCGGGAGGAAGCCACAACCTTGGCAGTATCTTTAAGGTAACGCCTGCGGGACAACTAACCATTTTGTATAACTTCTGTTCGCTGGCGGGATGCGTTGATGGGAAAAACCCGTGGGTTGGCTTGGTCCTCGGCACTGATGGCAACTTGTACGGAACATCGCAGGGTGGAGCGCACAACGCTGGAGCCATCTTCAGAGTAACCCCCACCGGTCAGTTCACGACCCTATACAGCTTCTGTAGTGTGAGCGGTTGCGCCGATGGTTTTTTCCCGCAAACGACTCTCATGCAGGATACCAACGGAAAATTTTATGGCGTGACCGAATCGGGAGGAGCGAACGCACTGAACGGCGGGGTTTTCTACCGGCTCGACGTCGGGCTGAAACCGTTCGTGAACCTGGTTACGTGGACTGCTAAAGTCGGTAAAACGGTCGAAATTCTCGGCCAAGGCTTTACCGGAGCCACTGCAGTTTCCTTCAATGGAACGCCTGCAACTTTTACCGTTTCTTCTGATACCTACCTGACTGCGATAGTTCCCGATGGCGCGACCACCGGAGTCGTCACCGTGACTACGCCTGGAGGGTTGCTGAAGGGCAACCGCAAATTTCTCGTGGCTCCGAATATCCTGAGTTTCTCCCCTGAAAGCGGGCCGGTCGGCACTCCGGTCGTGATCACGGGAACCAGTTTCACGGGCGCAATGAGAGTCGCTTTCGGTGGAGTGGCGGCGACCTCCTTCTCGGTGGACTCCGATTCGCAAGTCACGGCGACCGTGCCCTCAGGAGCGGTAACCGGCAAGATTCAGGTCACGACCCCGGGAGGAGTAGCAATCAGCTCCGACACATTCACAGTCATATGAGTTCCGATCGCGAAAATGTGCATTGGCAATTACAGTGCCGGATTGAGCCTTTTGCCGCAACCGCTGAAGCACCGCTAGCTCAGCGAGAACGTTACAAACTTGTGAAAAAACGAGGGACTTGGCACATATCGGGCCAACTCCAGGTGACCACCTACGAATCAGAATACCGAACTAGTTGCATCCGTTTAACGCCGCCGACTGATTCCCGGCGGCTTTTTTTTGCCCGCGATCGCCCTGTTTACGTGGAGATGTGACGCTGAGGCAAGCATCACCAAGCTCTAGGGAACCGCTCCAATTCCGGAGTCGGCTCTTCGATCTCGGCGCGGAATAATTGGCGGCGGACGGAAAGGTTTTGAGTGAAACGGGGATGTTACGCCAATCAGTTCTCCGCCTTGCCAAACTTTGACCGTGTTCCAGAACATCTGGAAGCCTCAGGAAGGAGAAAAGAGTTACCGCTGCCCGTGCTGCCACCTCAAGACACTGCGTGGCCGTGGCGGTTATCAGATATGCCCTGTGTGCTTCTGGGAAAATGATGGCCAGGACGAATCACGACGCTGGATGTCGTTGCGGTGGGCCGAATGGAAACCTGAGCTTATCGGAGGCCCGAAAAGGGGGAGCCTGTGTTAAGTTCCGGTGTCGATTCCCCCAACTTCTTGCAAACCTTTGGATTTTCGATAACGTTTTACCTCTCGCATCGCTTCTTCGTATGCCTCAATTGCTTCCCCGACATCGTTTCTCGTCTTTCCCAGCAAGTTGCAAATGGCGAGAATCGTCGCGATTGTTTTATCGTCGGGCATCGGAACGCTCCCTTGTTGATGGTTAAGCTTGGCAGGTTTTGCTCAAGCAGCAAACTGGCAAGGTTGACAGCCGCAAACACGGTATTGGTCAATGAGTGTAATCGCGATGTTACGCCAACTGAGGTGGTAACCTGCTGGCATCCTGGAGGAGACCATGAACCGCGCAATCTGGAAGGAAGAGTGGTTGTTCCGCATAGCGTACGGGGGAACCATCGCTCTGGTTGCTTTTTTAGTGTGGGAGTATGTCAAGGCAAGATGAGTGTTATCGCGATTTTGCAACAATTGATTGAGTTTATGGCCGCGATAGCTCACGTTCTCTGCGCGGACGAACACGTTCAAAGTAATACCAAAAGCTCGCAAAAGGTACGAACGCAAGCCAGAACACCGGCCACGGTTGCTCCTCCTCCCGTAAGGCCACGTACATCATCCAGAAGCTGCCGACGGCGGACCCGCCATCAGTTGCTGCGAACAGCGCCGTAGGAATTGGATTTCCGTGCGTTACGACCATCAACCAGAATGAAATTCCGGCGATGGTGAAGCCAGCCAGCGACCACATCCATAGTTTCACGCCCACACTTTACGCTTACTTCGCGTGTTGTTCTAGGTTTGTGATGTAAACAGGCGTTGCACTCAAAACCGCTGCCACGAGGTCAATGAGTGAAATCGCGATATTGCGCCAGCTATACCGGCCCTGAGCGGTTACGGCTTACGAATGGTTCTACGAACAACCAAGTCAACAGCCCCGCGCCTGTGTAGACGAAGATATTCGAGACAATTGCAAGACCGTAAAACCAGATTATGTCGAATGCCGTCGGATGCGCTTCTAATGGCATGAGCATCAGTGAAGTGGGCCAGAACATCGCCTCTCGCCCGTCCCATAAACAATTGATAAGTTGCGTGCGATCGATCGTGTGAGCCACACACACTTTGTAGCTGATGATGAGCACAACTGGAATGATCAAGCCCAGCACACCCCAGCAAACCAGCCATTGCTTGCGCGAAATCTTCATTCAGCAGGCACATCCAAAATATCCAAAAGCTTCATGCTAGACAAGCTTGCAAAAACTCGAAAAGGTTACTTCCGAAATCAGGCGATTACACTCATTGATCTGTTCGCGCTCCGCTACCGATGTTCTGGATCTCCACCCTGTCCGTTTTGACAGGCCTTCACAGCGATGTGCGGGAATACTCTTGTGTCGAAGAGCGAAAGAGGGCAACTCGTTTAATGCTCATCTCCGAGGATTCAGCGGGTTGCCCTGGGCTGACTCTCTGTTGTGGTGCGACAGAAGCTCTTTCATCTTGACTAGGACGTTCTTTGAGACACAGAATTTGAGGAGGTTGTTTGAATGCGCCCTTGCCTTCTCTGGAAGCAGCAGGAGCTTGTTATGCGGTACGTTGGTCTGCTCCTCGTAGCCGCACTTACACTCGGTTGCGGTTCCCCCGCTAAAAGCTCGGACCCAAGGATGGTAAGCGTATTGCCTGCCCCGCCGGCGATCACAGAGTTGTCGCCGCAAAGCTCGCCCGTGAACAGCGTGCCCTTTACCATGACGGTGAATGGCACTAATTTTGGCCCCGATGCAATTGTTTTCTGGAACGGCACACCACTAAGAACAACATTCGTCGCGTCGAACCAACTCATGGCCTCGCTTACCGATACGGATCTCAATTTTGCGGGCTTAATCCCGGTTTATGTCCGCAGTGCAGCTCTGAATTCCAACACTGTGACCTTTGATTTGACCGTCCAGTAAGGGGATCTGGGTTTGCGTCTTCAGTTTGACTGAGTGACCCTAAAGTCACTCACTGGACACATAGTGTTCAACTGACGCTATCAGGCGTTTACACAAGCTTGCCCTGTTTGTTCGCTTATTCGTTCTTCCGCCTGGTGAGCTATGCGGATGGCAGCCTATTGCGGGGTCGCGATGAAACCCCCCACACAAATACCGCCTCAGCTCCGCCTCTGTGGCTGAGTCAGGCGCTTTGTTCTTCTTCGCGTTCGCGGGCTTCTTCCGGGATGCGGTCCTCGACGACGACAGGTTCGCCGTTGAGCAGGCGCTTTAATTGAAGGATGAGCGCGTCGGCCCGGCCCCGATCGAGTTCCAGGGTGATTTGGGCACACAGCGCACGTATCTTGCCGTCCGGCATTGCCGAGGGGTTTGATGCTGGAGGGCGGGCGGGAGAGCTGGTTCTTTCGCCCCTCCGGGGCTGGATCGTGGGGCGCTTGTACCCACAGCTTGCGCTGTGGGCTTTACTCTGGCGCCGCTGCGCGGCTGATCAAGAACAAACAGAAGACAGAGAAATACCACCCAAACCACAGAGGACACGGAGGAACACGGAGGAAAACCCGAAAACGCAGAGGAACACAGGAGGGTCTCGTGGCTCGGGTGATTGGCCTATAATCCCAGTTTTCGGGGAGGCTGACAGTGAAGTCATTCATTCTTTTCCTCTTGTTGGTGGGATCGGGGTTGGGCCAGAGCGTGGCGGGAACGGCGGCGGCGAAGCAGCAGGTGCTCTGGACGAAGCTGGGCGCAGCGATCGGGGAAATCGATCAGAAACTCGATGGCGTGATGGGAGTTGCGATTGAGGATTTGGACAGCGGGCAGACGTTCGTGCTGCGTGCGGACGATGTGTTTCCGCAAGCGAGCTCGATCAAGATTGCGGTGCTTGCGGAGTTGTATCGGCAATCGCAAACGGGAGGGCAGGCACACCTTACGGATTTGTATACCGTGCAAGCTGCGGACCTGGTGCCGGACAGCGACATCATGGGCGGGCTGACGCCGGGGGTGACGAGGATTACGAATCGCGATCTGGCGACGATGATGGTGGCGGTCAGCGACAACTCGGCGACGAATGTGCTGATTGATCGCGTCGGCATGGAGAACGTGAACAAGCTGATGGACAGTTTGGGGCTCTCGCATACGCGATTGCGGCGAAAGATGATGGACCTGAAGGCAGCGGGGGAAGGCAGGGAAAACATTTCTACGCCGCGCGAGATGATGACGCTGCTCGAGAGTATTTATCGTGGCAAGGTGCTGAACAAAGACATGACGGAGGATTTTTTCAAGATGCTGACCACGCACAAAGAAAGTTTCATACCCCGCGATCTACCTCCGGATTTGAAAATCGCCAACAAGCCGGGAGAACTCGAAGGCGTACGGAATGATTCGGGGATTGTGTTTGCGGCGAACCGGCCGTATGCGATCTGCGTGATGACGACGTATCTGAGGAATGAAAGGTCGGGAGAAGCCGCGATCAGCCGGGTGTCGGCGGTGGCGTATCAGATGTTTGATCGGCTGGGACGCGCGTCGGAGTACGGGCGCGTGGTCTCGGAGGGCAATGGCGGCAAGCCGTAATTTCGAACTCTATGCCTGAACTACCGGAAGTGGAAACTGTCGCACGCGGACTGGCGAAGCATGTCACCAAGGACGTGATTGAGTCAGTGTGGCTGGGGTCGAAACCGGAGCCGCTCAAATCGTCGGCCCGGGAAATCGTGAGGACCCTTGAAGGCGCGCGAATTGGCGGGGTTCGGCGGGTCGGCAAGCACATTGTGATCGATCTGGAGAAGGCGCAGCGGCGACCGGGGAAAGCTTTGCCGGGAAAAAAGTCAGCGGCCGAGTCCAATTCGTCGCAGTGGATTGTGCATTTGGGAATGACGGGGCAGATGCTGGTTTGCAAAGCGGACGAGCCGATCGAAAAACATACGCATGCGATCGCGCGGCTGGCGTCGGGGCGGGAACTGCGTTTTGTCGATCCGAGACGGTTTGGACGTTTGAGTGTGGCACATGGGTTTCAGGCTCCGGGGGACGAACCGCTGGAAGTGCAACTGGACAGGTTCGTGAAGTTGTTTCAGGGGCGGAAAACACCCATCAAAAGCGCACTGCTGAATCAGAAACTGCTGAGCGGAGTGGGGAATATTTATGCCGACGAAGCGCTGTTCCGGGCGGGAATCCGGCCGAGGCGGCGGGCGGCCACGTTGACCAAAGAAAATCTGCGGCGCTTGTATCTCGCGGTCCAGGAAGTGCTGAAAGAGGCGATTGAGGTAGGCGGGTCGTCGATTTCGGACTATGTGAATGCCGATGGACAGGAAGGTTACTTCCAGTTACAACATCGGGTTTATGGGCGCGAAGGCGAGCCGTGCCTGGTATGTAAGAGGCCGATCAAAAGAACGGTGATTGCGGGGCGAAGCAGTCACTACTGCCCAAACTGCCAAAAGTAAGCCAAGTTAGCGCAGAAAACGATTTAATACGCAATTCTCAATCGACAACTCAAAATCTGAAATGTTAGTCTGATTGCTCAGAAAGTATGCCTAACTATTCCATTGGTGTTGATTTGGGTGGGACCAATCTGCGGATTGCGGCGGTTGACCGGCAGGGAAGCCTGGTTGAGAAGATCACGCTGGGAACGCAGGTTGCGCTGGGGCGCGATCAGGTTGTGAACGATATGTGCGACGCGATTCAGCGCTTGACGGCGAAGTTCAAGCACACGGGATCGCTGCTTGGGATTGGCATTGGCGTGCCGGGAATCATCGACATGGAAACCGGCATGGTTCACGAGTCGCCGAATTTGCCGGATTGGGCGGATTATCCGGTGCGCGACGAGATTGAGAGGCGACTGGGAACGCGGGTTGTGCTGGAGAACGATGCGAATTCCGCCGCGCTGGGCGAGAACTGGCTGGGGGCAGCACGCAGCGTCGAAGATATGGCGATGCTGACGCTTGGCACCGGCGTGGGCGGTGGGCTGGTGATGGGGCGGAAGATTTGGCACGGCATGACGGGAATGGCGGGCGAGTTTGGGCACATCACGGTAGAGCCCAACGGCCATGGCTGCGGGTGCGGGAACATCGGGTGCCTGGAGCAATACGCGTCGGCGACGGCGGTGGTGAGAATGGCGCGGGAAGCGGTTGTAGACGGGGCGACGGGAGAACTGGCGCAGGCGGCGAATTCGAACGCGGAATTTACATCGAAAGCGGTATACAACCTGGCGATCCAGGGTGACGAGGACGCAAGAAAAATCTTTCGTCGAGTTGGGCGGGCGCTGGGGATCGTTTTATCTGATCTGGTGAATGCGTTGAATCTGCCCATGTATGTAGTGGGAGGCGGAGTGGCCAGCGCATGGGACGCGTTCGCGCCGTCGATTTTTGAAGAACTACGAAACCGGTCGATGGTGTATGCAGCAACGGATCCCGAGCCGTCGCATGGCGGAGGCGCTTCGGCGCACGTGGAAGCGACGGGCCGCACGAAAACCATCATCACGCGAGCTCTGCTGGGAAGCGACGCTGGCCTATATGGCGCGGCGCGGCTGGGATTGATGAACGGAAGCTAGCGAACTGCCGCTCTGGCAGTGAGGCGCTTGAAAGCCTCTAGAAAAAGTCGGTTCTGTTCGGGCGTGCCGATGCTGATGCGAATGGCCGTCGGGGCGCCCCATGCCGCCAGCGGGCGGATAATTACGCCTTCGGTTTGCATCGCTTTGGCGAAAGCCACCGCATCCTCGCGCAAATCACAGTAAAGAAAATTTGCCCAGGTTTCGGGCACGGAATATCCAAGCTCGGCGAATCCATCGATGAGGCGCTGAGATTCGTCCGCATTGTTGCGGAGGGTTTTATCGGTGTGCGCTGGGTCGTCGAGCGCAGCGAGAGCGGCGGCCTGAGCGACGGATGAGACAGAGAAGGTGGTGCGCATACGGGCAAGGTAAGTCATGAATTCCGCCGGTCCGACGCCGTAGCCGACGCGGACTCCAGCCAAGCCATGGGCTTTGGAGAAGGTTCGGAGCACGACTAGCTTGCGGTCCTGCTTTACGTAATCGATGGCGTGAGAGTAGTCGAAGCGCCGGAGTTTGGCGAAGTACTGGGAGAAGTCGTAATAGGCCTCGTCAAGAATGGTAACAACGTGGTCGGGAAGCTTTTCAAGGAAGCGATCAATGTCCGGGGCGGAAAGGGCGGTTCCGGTGGGATTGTTGGGGTTCGAGAGATAAATGATGCGGGTATCGCGATCAACGGCGGCGGCGATTGCGTCCAGATCGTAGCCGTGCTGTTTCATCGGGACCTGGATAAGTTTGCCGCCAGCGGCTTGGGTCGCGATGGGATAGACGATGAAAGAACGCTCGCTGGTAATGGCGTTCAGGCCTGGCGCCAGCAAGGTGCGCGCGATGATCCCCAGCAGGGCGGTGGAACCGGCGGTCGGAACGATGTTGTCGGGAGTGACGCTGTGGTGGTCGGCGAGCTTCTGGCGCAGTTCGGAAACGTCGTTGTCGGGGTAGAAATTGGACTCGCTGAGCACGGCCTGCATGGCTTCGACCGCGAAGGGAGATGGGCCAAAGGGATTCTCATTGGACGCCATCTTGATGCATTCCACGCTGCTCTCCTGTTGGGCCTGGCGGCGCGATTTGCCCGGCGTGTACCCAGGCAAGTGACGCACATGTTCAGGTACAAGCTGGCGGAAGTCGCTCATTCAGTGTCACCATCTTTACCATTTCGCGGGCAGTTGTGTCACGTGCGGGAGCCGGGAGTGTCCGAATTTCAGCACTAAGGACACGAAGGATCAGGAAGAAATTGCAAGAAATTGCATTCTGGCGGTGCGATCTTTGCCAGCACAATGTCGCGAAATCCCAACTCTCTGGGCAGTTCCGCGCCACGGGCTTCCCGCACGAGTTCGAGCGAGCGAGATTCGGGCGAGCATGTGGCTGCGGATGGCAGCGGCTTCCGGGTTTCTGGTGACGCTACTGTTTGTCGTGCTATCGGTTTTTCCGGTGATCGACGTTGAAAATCCTGCTCTGTATGCATGGAAGACGATTGCCATGATTGTGGAGACGAATATAGCGGGTGGGTTGATTTACTTTTCGGGCCGGCGGTTTAGGAACGTGTGATTGCGGTCTTTAGGCGCGCAACTTCCTGCGGAGTCAAGCGGCGGAATACGCCGGGGCTGACGTCGAGTTCGAGCGGGCCATAGCGGACGCGTCGGATTTTCTCGACATGATGGCCAATCTCTTCAAACATGCGGCGGATCTGGCGATTTCTGCCTTCGGTGAGAGTGACTTCGTACCAGGGATTAGTGGCTTCGCGAATGGCGCGGATTTTCGCGGGTGCAGTGCGGATGCGCCGGCCTTTCTCGGATTCGATGGAGACGCCTTTTCGGAGCTTGTCCAAGCCTTCGGTCGAGGGAACGCCGGCGACTTTGACGACATAGGTTTTTGGCACGTGCGAAGCGGCTTTCATCAACGCGTGCGCCAGTTCACCATCGTTGGTGAGGAGGAGTAGTCCTTCGCTGGCGTAATCGAGGCGGCCGACGGGATAGACGCGTGCCCCGACGCCGCGCAGAAGTTGCATGACCGTAGGGCGGTGCTCCGGGTCACTGACGGTCGTGACATAGCCTCTGGGCTTGTTCATGAGCAGGTAGACGTGGCGTTCGGGCCCGCGTAGGAGCTTTCCGTTGACGCGAATGTGATCGCGCTCGGGATCGGCTTTGGTACCCAATTCCGTGACTGTTTGTCCGTTGACGGTGACGAGGCCGCCGGTAATCAACTCTTCGGCTTTGCGGCGGGATGCGATTCCCGCGGCAGCGATGATTTTCTGGAGGCGTTCGGCAGGCATGCAGTTAGCGTATCACTCTTGAGTGTCATGCTGAGCGGAGGGAGGACTTCGCGAGGCGGAGTCCTTGCGAAGTACCGTTCTGCAGTTCGTACCAACTCCGGCTCAGGTCCAGCCAATGTGGGTTCCTCGACGTGATCATGTGAATCTTCTTGTCTCGCCGCCAACCCTTCAGTTGCTTTTCTCGGTCGATGGCGTTGCGGACGTCATCAAAGGATTCCGAATAGAGTAGACGGTCCACGTCGTACTTGCTTGTGAAGCCTTGGACAGTGTGTTGCTTGTGCTGCCATATGCGTTGTTCCAGGCGACTGGTCACGCCGATGTAGAGCGTGCCAGTGAGGCTACCGAGGATGTCGACGAAGTAAGTTTTTCGTTCTCGCATAGGGTAGGGATTCTTCGACTGCGCTCAGAATGACAGCGAGGGTTACGCGGCGGGGTCGTTTTCGCCGGCGGGATGCGAGGCAGCGACGGGCTCGGCGGATGCGGAGGCGGATGTTGGCTGCGATTCCGGCGCTGCAGAATCGGCAGCGGGTGTGCTCTCGACCGGCTGCAATTCGCTTTGGAAAGATTCGGCGACGAGCTTTTCGAATTCCTCCATGCTGGGTAGTTCAGAGATGTCATTCAGGCCGAAGCGGAGGAGGAATTCTTTGGTAGTCTTGTAAAGAATTGGGCGGCCAATGACGGCTTTGCGGCCTGCGGTGGTGATGAGCTTGCGCTCAAGCAAGGTGGCGATGACGCCGCTGGCGTCAACGCCGCGAATTTCGCTAATTTCCGGAACGGTCACGGGTTGTTTGTAGGCGATGACCGCGAGAGTTTCGAGAGCGGGAAGGGAAAGGCGAATCGGCGGCTTGAGGCTTTTGGCGAATTCTTTGACGACGTCGTGCTGCTCGGGCTTGGTGGACATGCGGTATCCACCCGCAACCTGGCGGATTTCAATGCCGTGATCTGGAGAGTAGTAATCGCGGATGAGCTCTTCGAGGGCGCCGCGAACACGGAGCTGGACGTCAGTGTTATTTTCGGCGCCATCGTTGGCGACCGAATCTTTGACGAGCTCGATCATGTGATTGAGCGTGATCGGCGTCTCCGCCGCGTAGATGATGGCTTCGAGTTTGGCTTTGAGGCTCATGCCAGCGATTGGCTCCTAATAAGGAAGCTCGTGTCATGCATTATTGCCATCCCGCGATGCGGGATGGCGCGGTCACTTCCCAGTTCCTTCGTCGCCAAAAAAATGGCTCCTCAGGATGACAAATCATTTCCAGTCGTCGCGGACGGCGGCTTGCGCGGCCATGACGGCGTCGAATCCTACGTGCTTTCGAACCAGAATTTCGCCGAACATGCGGTCCTGGCGCAGCTGGATGGCCTGCACGCGAACCAGTTCGAGCAGCGCCAAAAAAATGCAGACCAACGTTTGACGCGATTCGATATTGCTCAAGAATTGTTTCAGCCGAAGCGGCCGGTCTTCGAGCGCCAAGCGCCGCTTCAAGTATTCGATCATCTGAGCGACGGTGACAGTTTCCTCATTAACCTCGATCATCGGGGGGGTGCGCGCGCGATCCAGGATCTGCTGAAAAGTTTTGACCAGGTCGATGACGTCGGCGGCGATCTCGGGCTCCGTGCCTTCCGCGTCCATGAAATCTTTGATCGCAGGATTAGAGCGGACCGCATCTTCGATCTGCTGCTTCTGCATGAGCATCTGCGCGGCCGATTTGAACTTCTCGTGCTCGATGAGACGATTGACGAGTTCGTTGCGCGGATCTTCCTGCTGTTCGGAAGTTGCCGCGGGATCGCGCGGCAGAAGCATTTTCGATTTGATATGAATCAGGACCGCTGCCATGTAGACGAATTCAGCGGCGACGTTGACATCGAGTTCGCGAAGTTTTTCGACGTAGGCGAGATATTGGGCGGTGATCTTGGCGATCGGGATGTCGTAGATGTCAATGTCTTGCTTGCGAATCAGGTCGAGCAAAAGATCGAGCGGGCCCTCGTAGACTTCACGGACAGAAACCGAAAAAGGGAAATCGCTGTCTTGTGCGGGAGATGGCGCGGCGGGGTGGCTGAAGGTACCCGTGGTGCCATCGCGCAAGCGGATTTCGCTGCTCATAGGTTATTTCGCGGCCGAAGATTTTGTCGGCGTGTATTCCAGCGACATGCCCATAGACTCGCGCACTTCAGCCATGGTGGCATCGGCCACCTTGCCGGCCTTGGCCGAGCCTGCTTCCAGAATATCCCATGCCAGGCGGGGATTGTCCTCGTATTTCTTTCGGCGCTCCTGCATAGGATTCAAGATGTTAACCAGCGCGTCGGCAGCCCAACTTTTGCATTCGATGCAGCCAATACCCGCCGAGCGGCAGCCCTGATTCACTTTAGCCATGGTGTCTGGACTGCTGAAAATCTTGTGCAAATCGCCCACCGGACAAACGTCGGGATTGCCGGGATCGGTGCGGCGGACGCGCGCCGGATCGGTGACCATGGTCTTCAGTTTTTGCCGGACCACGGGCTCGGGATCGGTGAGCAGGACGGTGTTGCCATAAGACTTCGACATCTTGCGCCCATCGGTTCCGGGTAATTTTGCGGCAGGAGTGAGAAGCGGCTGCGGCTCCGGAAAGACTGCTCTTCCGTTAAGGTTGTAGAACTGGTTGAAGCGGCGGGCAATTTCGCGGGTCAGTTCGACGTGGGGGACCTGGTCTTCACCGACGGGAACGAAGTCACCTTTGTAGATGAGGATGTCGGCGGCCTGGAGCACGGGATAGCCAAGGAATCCGTAAGTTCCGAGGTCTTTGTCTTTGATGTTTTCGCGCTGTTCCTTGTAGGTGGGAACGCGCTCCAGCCAGCCGAGCGGCGTGATCATGGAAAACAGGAGATGCAATTCAGCGTGCTGCGGGACGTGCGACTGGATGAACATTGTGCAGCGCTCGGGATCGAGTCCGGCGGCGAGCCAGTCCAGAAGCACTTCGACAGAATTCTCTTTGACGCGCGATGTGTCGGCGTAATCCGTGGTGAGCGCGTGCCAATCGGCGATGAAGAAGAAGCATTCGTACTGGTCCTGCATGCGAATCCAGTTGGCGAGTGCTCCGACATAGTTGCCGAGGTGCAGTTTGCCGGTGGAGCGCATGCCGCTGAGGACGCGTTTGCGAGATTGGGAAGAAGAAGAAGGCATCAGATGGCCAGAATAATATGAGTAAAGAATGCGAGAAACGGGCTAATAATGCGGCTCAGAATGCCGCCGCCAAAATAAACAAGAGCGAGCAATCCGAACCAGCCAATCATGTCATAGGTGCGCCGCGCCGATTCGGGCATGAAATGGCGCAGAACGTGGCTGCCGTCGAGGGGAGGCACGGGTATGAGATTGAAAACTGCCAGGACCACATTGATGACCAGCAACTGGTAAATGAAGAAGCAGAAGGGGACCAGGAACGAGTTCGACTGCGATGAAATCATGCCAAACATGACGCCATAAACTGTCTGGGCACCAAAGGCGGAGGACAGTTTGACCGCGAGCAAAACTATAGTTGCCGCAAAGGCGACGATGAAATTGCTGGTGGGGCCGACGACGGCGGTCAGAATGTCATCCTTCACTGGGTTCTTGAAATTGCGCGGATCGACCGGAGTGGGCTTTGCCCAACCGAGCACGGGGATGTGCGTAAGCACGCAAATCAGCGGCAACAGAATTGTTCCAAAGATGTCGATGTGCTTGATGGGGTTGAGCGAGATTCGACCCAACATGCGTGCTGTGGGATCTCCGCAGCGGTTCGCCATCCAGGCGTGCGCCGACTCATGCACGCTGATTGCGAACAGGAAAACGATCAATTGGAACAGAATGTCAACGTGTTGCAGGGTCATTCGTGCTTGAGTTTGATACTAACACGCGGGGCGTTTTGATTCGGTGGAATGGGCGGCCAAAGCGGCATCTTCGGCGGGGGACGGGCCAATCTAGCTACCGCTTTTCGAAGGCCCGCTGCAGTTCTTCGGGCGCGATCGGTTTCACCTTGACCGGCTTGGCGGGAACTCCGGCGACAATGTGATAAGGCTGAACGTCTTTTGAGGCGACGCCGATCGATCCCACGATGCCGTGCTCGCCGACTTTGACGCCGCTGAGAACGGTCGCGTGATAGGTGACGCGAGCCTTCGGACCGATTTCGGTTTTCTGGTTGTTGACGATCATTCCATCATTGAGATCGTGGGCGTGGGAATAGACGTTGGCGTAATCGGAAATGGAGCAGCCTTCGTGAATGATGATTTCGCCGCGATCGTCGAGCAGAACATATTTGTGGATGGTGCAATTATCTTCGATGGTCAGGTTGTAGCCGTAGGAGACCTCGACACCATGGAAGATTTTTACGTTCTGGCCAATATGCTTCAACACATGGCGCGCGAGCATGGCACGAAGACGAAAACCAAGCCAGTGATTCAGGCCGACGGGAGAGCGGTCGAACATCGTCCAGAACCAAATGAGCGGCTTGCGCTCGGCATACTTGACGGCGTCGACATCGCCGTAATATTCGGGCTCAAGCGTGGCATTGCGCGGATCGAAGGAGTGGATGAGAGATTGCTCGGCGAGCGGCGTGCTGGGGTCGGGCGGCGTGTAGGGGCGACCGAGATAGAGTTCGTGCAGGGTGTTGCGGACTACGTTGCTGCGGTGCTCTGGGTCGCGATTGATGAACTCCTGGTCGAGGTTATCGATCCAGGCGAGGAAGGCTTTTTCCGCGGCGGGAATTGGGGTGAGAACACGATACTCGTATCGGGGCATGAAGGGCCTCGTTGATATGATGACTACGGTTTACTCAGCGTTTGAAATTTCGTGGGACTTACGGCCCAATAGTGCGAAGGCTCGGATAATGAGAGCGACAAGTAACAGCGAACATATCGCTCATCCGTTGCCCAGAGAACATACCATATACCTGCTTGAGTTGCCGTTGCCCAGGATCCAGCCAAATAATCCCGAATGCGCCGTTGAATGCATAGATGCTTCGTCGGGAGGTGCTCGCAAGCGAGCGCCTCCGCTTCCTCAGCATGACATCTGGAGAAGGACGAATTGCGTTTCGGTACGATGCTTTATAATTCGCGGCTGAATGAAGCCGAAGAAGAGCACGAAGCCGCATCCTCAGCCGGTTGACGCGTTGGTGTATCCACGATTTTCGGGCGTGCCAACGTTCATGCGCCTGCCGCATATTACTGCTGCGGAAGACCTGGACATTGCGATCATAGGGATTCCGTTTGATGGTGGGACGACCTATCGTCCCGGATCGCGGTTTGGGCCGCGCAATGTTCGGGTACAGTCGGCTATGATTCGGCCGTGGAATCCGGTTCTGAATGTAAATCCGTTCGCGAAGTGGCGGATCGGTGATTTTGGCGATCTGTCGATCAACCCGTTGTCGATTGAAGATACGTACGGGCGGATCACGAAGCAGTTGGTTGAGATCTTGCGCGAGGATACGCGAACCCTTTGCGTAGGCGGGGATCATTCCATTCTGCTGCCGATTCTGCGGGCGATTCATAAGCAGTTCGGACCGGTCGGTTTCATTCAACTGGATGCCCATGGCGATACCTGGGGCGGGTACTTTGGAAGTCCGCACTCGCACGGCACGCCAGTAAAGTATGCGGTGGAAGAAGGATTGATTGCCAAGGGCTGCGGGTTGCAGGTGGGGTTGCGGGGGCAGGTTTACTCCGACGAGGATTTTGATTTCGCGCGAAAGCACAAGATCGAGATTGTGACGTCGGAAGAATTTCATCAGGGCGGGACAAAGCTGGTGAAGAAGCATTTAGAAAAACTGCGGAACCGGCCGGTGTACGTCACGCTGGATATCGATGTAGTGGACCCGGCGTTTGCGCCGGGCACGGGAACGCCGCAGGTTGGCGGACTATCGAGCGCGCAGGTTCTCGAACTGGTGCGCGGTTTGAAAGGCCTGAACCTGGTGGGATGCGATCTGGTGGAAGTTTCACCGCCATACGATAACGGGGAGATCACGTCGTTACTAGCGGCGAACCTGATCTACGAACTGCTTTGCTTGTTCTAGCGGCGCGGGGGTTTGCTCGCGCCCACATCTGACGCTGTGACCACTCTCGCGCGCAAACTCCGCGTCGTCGACTACTTCACCCTGGGTTGGGGAACCATGGTGGGAGTGGGGTGGCTGGTCGTGATGGACGACTGGCTGCTACGCGGCGGGGTACTGGGGGCGATTCTCGGTTTCGCAATTGCCGGAACGTTGCTGCTGCCCATCGGCTACGTTTACGGGAAGCTGGTGGCGAAAATTCCCGACGCGGCCGGGGAAGTGGCGTACACGGCGACTGTCTTCCCTCAAGTGATCAGCTTTGCGACCGGCTGGATGATGGTGCTGGCCTACTTCATCGTGTGCCCGTGGGAGGCGGTCGCCATCGGAAGAATTGCCGGATACATCTTTCCTGGGCTTGATTCGATGCCGTTGTACGCGATTGCCGGGAGGCCGGTGTATTTGCCGCATCTGGTGATCGGGCTGGCGCTAACGGCGTTAATTACGCTTCTCAATTATCGTGGCATCCGGCTGAGTGCAACCTTTCAGAATTGGACGGCCTTCGGAACGCTGGCCCTGTTCGTGGTGTTCGTAAGTTTTGGGGTCAGCAAAGGATCGCCAGCAAACTTCCCGCCGCTGTTCACCCATGGAACGTTTGTTTCTGTTTTGCTGGTGGCACAGATCGTTCCCTATTTCATGACTGGATACGAATCCGTAGGCAAGGGGTCGGAGGAAGCAAACCCAGAATTCCGTGCTGGCGGTTTTTTCACTGCGATCTGGATGGCGATTGTGGTGGGGGTTCTTTTTTATACAATCGTGATCGCGGCGGTGGGGTACGTCGCTCCGTGGCGGCAACTCACGGGCGAAAAATTCATGACCGCGGTGGCGTTTCAGCGTGCTGTGGGATCGCGGTGGATCGTGAGAGTGATTCTTGCAGCCGCGTTACTGTCACTTTTTAAAGTGTTCAATGGGAACTTTATCGTGGCCACGCGGTTGCTGTTTGCGATGGGCCGGAGGGGGTTGGTGACGCCGGCGGTTTCGCAGATTCATGCGCGGAACCAGACACCATCGGTTGCAATCGTGTGGATTGGAGTCGCGACCGGGCTGTGCATGTTTTTGGGCGATGCGATTCTGGTGCCGGTGACGGAAGTAGGGTCGGTAGCGTCGGCGCTGGGATGGCTGGCCGCGTGCGCGGCGTATTACCAGATGCGGCCAGCGGCAGGCCAGCGCTTGATTGCGTTGATCGGCGTGGTGCTGTGCATTCTTATGCTGCTGATGAAAGTTCTGCCGGTGGTGCCGGGGCACTTCACGGGATACGAATGGCTGGCACTGGCTGTGTGGATTTTGGTTGGAGGTGCGCTAGGACTGCGGCAGTGGGCAACTCGCACCGTCTCTGCCGGGGCGGCGTGAGGAGCAAACGGGGAAGTCGGATTCACGAGGAAACCACGGACGAGCAAACGGCAGAGGACACAGAGGCACACAGACAAATTGGAGAGAACCAGAAGAGGGTAGGGATCCTTCGACTGCGCCACGGGATTCGCAAGCGAATCCCATGTCTGCGCTCAGGATGACATTTGGACCACGAGGGGTGCTTCTCAGCGCATCCACTCGGTGGCGGTACGGCCTGCGTATTCCAGAACGCGTCCGGGAAGAATTCCGAGATAAATTGTGGCGACTACGCTAATTGCGAGCGCCACGCCAAGCGCAGCGGGAACCGGAGTCACTGGCGCTTCAGTTCGCGGCTCGCGCATGTACATGAACACGATGATGCGCAGGTAATAGTACGCCGCGATCGCGCTGTTGATCACGCCGATGATCACAAGTCCGACGAGATTGGCCTGCAGTGCCGCGCTGAAGACGTAGAATTTTGCGAAGAACCCGCCGGTGATCGGAATTCCGATCAGAGAAAGCAGAAAAACCGTCAGGATAGCCGCCAACATCGGCGAGCGGCTGCCCAGGCCTGAGTAATCTTCCAAACTGACATATCGTTCGCCTGCGCTTCCGAAATGGCTCACCACGGCGAAAGCGCCAACATTCATGGCGGCATAGGTCGCGGTATAAAACATGGCAGCGGGAATGCCATTGTCAGGCAGCGCCGCAAAGGCGACCAGCAGGTAGCCGGCATGGGCGATCGAGGAGTAGGCGAGCAGGCGTTTGACGTTGTCCTGCAAGAGCGCCCCGAGGTTGCCGATGGTCATGGAGAGCGCTGCCACAACCCAGATCAGCCAGATGCGGCCGGGAGCATGGGCTTCGAACATGACGCGCAGCAAGACCGCGAACACTGCGGCTTTCGGCGCGGTGGACATAAATCCGACAACCGGTGAGGGCGCGCCTTCGTAAACGTCGGGCGTCCAGATGTGAAATGGAGCAGCGGCGACCTTGAAGGCGAGGCCCACGAACATCAGAGCAACGCCCGCATAGGCGAGAAGTGGAACATGGCCGGAGGCGAGGACGAGTCCGATGTCGCGGATGCTGGTAGAACCGGTTGCGCCGAACATCATGGCTACGCCATAGAGGAAGAATGCCGTGGCAAAAGATCCCAGAAGAAAATATTTGACTGAGGCCTCGCTGCTGATGGCGGCGCGGCGGCGGAAGCCGGCGAGAATGTAGGTGGAGATGGACGAGATTTCGAGGGCGATGAAAATCAGCACGAGTTCGACGGCGGAGGACATCAGGCTCATGCCGACTGCGCCAAAGAGAATCAATCCGTAATATTCACCGGCGCGGATTTCCTGCACCGCCATGTATTCGTACGAGGTCAGGATGACGACAGCTGTGACGGCGGCGACGAGGAAATGAAAGAAGATGCTGAAGGCATCGACCTGAATCATGTTCCAGAAGCCGAGCCCGGGGTATTGGGCTTGAAAAATCGTGGCGACGATCGCGGCCAAAGATCCCACGAGGGCGATGGCTCCCAATTTCCGCTGGCTACGGCGTTCGTCGATAAGGGGATCGATGAGCATGATAACCATGCCGAAGATGGACAGCACGATTTCCGGCAAGAGGCGAATGTAATCGGTAGCTTGCGGAATGATTTGAGCTGCGCCGTTCATTGGCCGACCACCTTGCTCGCCATCTGCGTAAATGGTGCGAGGGCGTTATGAACTGCGGGATCGATGGAGTTCAGCCAGAGCAATGGAGCGACACCCATGACGAGCGCGGCAATCGCCGCGGGCCATAATGCGATGCGTTCTCGAGTGCTCAGGTCGGGCAGAGTGTTGTTGACCGCGTGTTTCACCTTTCCGAAGAAGACGCGCTGATACATCCAGAGTAAGTAGCAGGCGCTCCAGATAACCCCGGTCGCGCCGAGAATGCCGTAGATGGCATGATCGCGGAAGGCACCGCTGAGGACCAGAAATTCGCCGATGAATCCGTTCAGCAAGGGCAATCCCAGGGATGAGAGAACGATAAATAAGAAGAATGCCGAGTAGATTGGCATGGGCGTGGCGAGTCCGCCGTACTCAGAAATTTCATAGGTGTGGCGACGCTCATAGATGATTCCAGCCAGCATGAAGAGAGCGCCGGTAGAGACACCGTGCGCGAGCATCACGAAGGTTGCGCCGTCGAGACCTAATTGCGTAAAGCTGAAAATTCCAAGAACAACAAAGCCCAGGTGGCTGATCGAAGAGTAGGCGATCAGCTTTTTCATGTTGGGCTGAACCATGGCGACGAGGGCGCCATAGATGATGCCGATGATTGCCAGGGCAACAATCCAGGGAGCATTGCTGCGGGACTGGTCGGGGAAGAGACCGAGATTGAATCGCAGCATGCCGTAAGTGCCCATCTTCAGCAGAACACCAGCCAGCAAGACGGAACCGGCGGTCGGGGCCTCGACATGGGCATCCGGAAGCCAAGTGTGAACAGGGAAGAGAGGGACTTTTACGGCGAAAGCGATAAAGAATCCCAGGAAGAGCCATGGCGCGGCGGCGGCGAAGTTTTCGACCTGACCGCTGTGGATCGCTGACTGGATCGCCGTGAAATCAAATGTGCCCGTCTTGGCATAGAGCCACAAAATGGCGGCGAGCATGAATACGGACGCGATCATAGTGAACAGGAAGAACTTGACCGCGGCGTACACCTTGCGTCCATGGCCATAGATGCCGATCAGCAGCGCCATGGGGATCAGCGTGGCTTCCCAGAAGAAGTAGAAGAGGAAGAGGTCGAGCGAAACAAAGACGCCAATCAGAGCGGTTTCGAGGATCAGCAGAAGAATGAAGAATTCTTTGACGCGATCGTGGATCGATTTCCAGGAGATCAGGACACAGAGTGGCGTGAGGAAAGTGGTCAGAACCACAAGCCACATGGAGATGCCATCGACACCCATGTGGTAATGGATGTTCGGAGTCGGAATCCACGGAGTATTTACAGCGTACTGAAAGCCATCCTGGGCACGCTGGAAATGCACGGGCAAGTGCAGGGAGAGGACGAAATCGAGCAGGGAGACGACGAGAGCAAAAAGGCGAATATCGCGATCGCGGCGGGGGAATGCGAACAGCAAGAGGCCGCCGGCCAGCGGAATGAAGGTGACCAGCGTCAGAATCCAGCTATCCAAGGCCGAGCTCATCGCACTCCTATCCAGATCATATAGACGACCACTGCGGCAGCGCCGGCGGCAACCCAACCGGCATAAGACCGCAGGTTGCCGGATTGCATGTGGCGAACGGTGTCAGAAATTTGTTTTGCGGCTTCCGTGCTGTTGTCGACAGTGGCGTCGATAACATTTTGATCAATGCCATGCCAGAGCAATTTTGAGGACCCGTCAATCAAAGGCTTCACGAAGAGAATTGCGTAAAGCTCATCGACGTAATACTTGTTGAGCACGGATTGATAAAGACCGCCAAGAGCGTGAGCGATCTTGGCGGGCAGGTCACGGCGGCGGTGGTAAAGCAGCCATGCGAGCAGGAATCCGGCAACGGCAGCGGCAATGGAGATTCCCATCAGCACGGTTTCTGTAGAGCCGGCCTCCGCGTGAGATTGCGTGGAAGCGGTCTCTTGCGCGGCTTGGACGGGAACTGTGACACCCGAACGAAATACCGGTGCGAGGAAGTTCTCGAAGGTATTGTGATAGCCGACCCAGCCGCCGACTATGGAGAGCACCGCGAGGACGACCAGCGGAATCAGCATGACGGCCGGGCTCTCGTGAATTCCGCCATGGCCATGCGCGGCATCTCGGCCAAGATGCGTGCCATGGCCGGCGTGTTCGGCGTGAGCGTGCTGCTCGCCGGCGGCGCCGCGATACTCGCCGAAGAACGTCATAAACCACAGCCGGAACATGTAGAAGGACGTGATGAAGGCGGTGATTACGCCGATCAGCCAAAACACCCAGCTGCCGTACTGGCTGGAATATGCCTGCCAGAGAATTTCGTCCTTGCTGAAGAACCCGGCGAGCGGCGGAATTCCAGCGATGGCAAACGTGGCGACGGTCATGGTCCAGAAGGTCCACGGGATGCTGGTTCGGAGGCCACCCATTTTCCGCATGTCCTGCTCGCCGCCAATCGCATGGATTACGGACCCGGCGGCGAGGAACAGCAATCCCTTGAAGAACGCATGCGTCATCAGGTGGAAAATGCCAGCGGAGTACGCCGCTACGCCGCATGCCATGAACATGTATCCGAGTTGCGAAATCGTCGAGTAGGCCAGGACCTTCTTGATGTCGGTCTGGGCGATGCCGATGGTGGCGGCAAAAAGCGCAGTCAGCGTGCCGATGATGGCGACCACCATCAACGCTGCCGGAGCGCGGTCGAAAATAAGGTGAGAGCGCGCGACCATGTAAACGCCTGCGGTGACCATGGTGGCGGCGTGAATGAGGGCGGAAACTGGAGTCGGGCCTTCCATGGCATCCGGAAGCCAGACATAGAGTGGGATCTGCGCCGATTTGCCGCAAGCCCCGACCATCAGCAACAGCGCGATGGAAGTCAGCAGGCCCGCGCCCTGAGTTTCCGGGGAGAGCGGAGTGACGCTGGCGAACACCTGGTCAAAGTTGAGTGATCCGAAGTGCTTGATGAGAAGAAAGAGCGCGATGAGGAATCCGAAGTCGCCGATGCGGTTGACGATGAATGCTTTTTTGCCGGCAGATGCGGCCGAGTCCTTGGTGAACCAGAAGCCGATCAACAGGTAGGATGCGAGGCCGACACCTTCCCACCCAATAAACATCACCAGGTAATTGCTGGCGAGTACGAGGGTCAGCATGAAAAACATGAAGAGGTTCAGGTAGCAGAAGAAACGATAGAAGCCACCTTCCTCCCACATGTAGCCGACGGAATAAAGATGAATGAGAAATCCGACGCCGGTGACGACCAGCAGCATGATGAGAGAGAGTTGGTCGAGATAGAAAGCGAAGTCGGCGCGGAAATCGCCGGCGCGAATCCAGGAGGCAAGCGTTTCGTGGTAAGGGGCGGAAGTTAGCGACGAAAATTGCGATGCAACCCACAATGCCCAAACGAAGGCTGCGCCGGCGAAGATGAGCGCGATTGCCGATACGATCTGGCGCGAAAAACGGCGTCCAAAGAGGCCGTTGATGGCTGCTCCGGCGAGCGGCAGGATCGGAATAAGCCAGAGATGAAGGTTCGGCGTCATAGTTTGAGCAGGTTCACGTCATCCACGTTCAAGGTTTCGCGCGTGCGGACCACGGCGATGATGATGGCCAGACCGACGGCAGCTTCGGCGGCGGCCACGACCATAACGAAGAAGACGAACACTTGTCCGCTGAAAGCTCGCCACTGCGCTGCGAAGGCGACGAAGGACAGGTTGACACCATTCAGCATGAGTTCGATGGACATGAAAATGGTGATGATGTTGCGCTTGATGAGAAATCCAGCGACTCCGCAGCCAAACAGGATGCCGCTGAGGAACAAGTAATAGACTAGCGGCACCATCAGCCCTCCCTCCTAGAATGCTGCACCGATTCGGGCGGCGCGGCCAGGACTACGGCTCCCATTATGGCGATCAGCACGAGGACCGAGGTGACTTCGAACGGCAGCAGGTAGTCATGAAAGAGCAGCCAGCCGATGGTTCTGGGCGCGCCGGGAAGCACGCCGGCCGGGACCGACGGGATGTGCGATTGCACCAGCACCCAAGCGACAAACAAGCTGCCGACCAGCAGGCCGGGAATTCCGAACAATAGGGCAACTCGGCTGCCCCTGCTGCGAGTCTCTTCTCCGGCATTCAAGAGCATGATGACGAAAATGAAGAGCACCATGATGGCGCCAGCGTAAACGATGACCTGGATCGCGGCCACGAATTCGGCACCGAGCAAAAGGTATTCTCCGGCGAGCGCACCCATGACGACGACCAGCGACAGCGCGCTGTTAATTGGGTGGGTCTGCACCAGCAGGTTGACCGCACCTGCCACGCAGATGACTCCAAACAGCGAAAATAGAATCAGGTGGAGCATTTTGTTAGTAGCTAGCGGCTAGTAGCTAGGAGCTAGTTATGACCTCAGTGCAACAATCAGTGCTGTGATCACGAGATTAGCCAGTGACAGTGGCAAAAGAAATTTCCAGCCAAAGGCCATGAGTTGATCGTAGCGGAAACGCGGCAACGTGCCGCGCACCCAAATATAGATAAAGAGAAATACAAAAACCCGCAGCACAAACCAAAAGATGGGTAGAATCGCCTGCAGAATCGGCGGTCCGAATAAAGGACCATGCCACCCGCCGAGAAACAGCAACGATGCGAGGCAGGCTACGGTGATCATGTTGGCGTATTCGGCCATGAAAAACATGGCGAACTTCATGGCGCTGTACTCGGTGTGGTAGCCGGCTACCAATTCAGTCTCGGCTTCCGGTAAGTCGAAAGGTACGCGGTTGGTTTCCGCGTAAGCGGCGGTCAGGTAAATGAAAAACGCGACAATCTGGCCGCGGAAAATGTTCCAGCGGGGAATGAATCCCCAAAATGTTCCGGCTTGGGAGTCGACGATCTGCCGGAGGTTGAAGCTTCCTGCGAGAATCAACACGCCCACCAGAGATAGACCGAGCGCTACCTCGTAACTGATCATCTGGGCGCTGGCACGCAATCCGCCCAGCAGGGAGTACTTGCTGTTCGAAGACCATCCAGCCAACGCGACGCCGTATACGCCGAGAGAGGTTACCGCCAGGATGATCAGCAGGCCGATATTGACGTCGGTGATTTGCAGGGGCGTGCTGATGCCGCCGATGTTCACCCAATTGCCGATGGGAATCACGGCAATCGAGGTGAGGGCGAAGATCATGGCAATCATGGGCGCCGCAATATAAAGACGCTTGTACACATGCGGGGGCGTCAAGTCTTCCTTGAAAATGAACTTGAGACCGTCGGCGAGCGGCTGCAGCAGTCCGAATGGGCCGACGCGGCTGGGGCCCCAGCGGTTCTGCATGTGGCCGACAACTTTGCGCTCAAGCCAGACCGTATAAGCGACCGCGGTCAGCAGCACAAAGAGTGCGATCACAATCTTAATAAGAGAGACAGTGATGAATGCTGTAAGGCTCAACAGTTCTCACTTTCAAAACAACGGCTGAGACAGAATCCGACCGGTTTATTACTGCGTTGTTTGTTGGGTTAATCGGCTGCCACATCCTCCGGAGCCGCTTTGTAGTTTTCGATGACTGAGTTCAGAATACGGGAATAACGTCCTAAAGTACCGGAAGTAAACAAATCATTGTTTGCTGGAACGATCAGGTTCGGATCCTGGATAGCTCCTCGGCCGCTCGCGGACAGCATTGTGTGCTGATCGTTGCCTGCCATCAGATCCATGCGAGAAACATCGTAACCCGGCAGCAGGCGCTGAATTTCGTCGAGGATGGCCATGGGATCAAACGGGCTCATCTTGGGTTCGAGTCCATGCGCCTCGAGCCAGATTGAATGACGATCGGCTTCGCCGGATTGCGCTCCTCGGGATTGGCCCATGTCCGCAGTCGCACCGCGGCCGAAGGGAACCAGCTTGCGAACATCGAAACCCATGGCGTCAGCGATGCGGACGATCATTTCAAAGTCGGACTTGGTGCCAGTGACTTCGCCGGCTTTTTTCAGAAGTTGTAGATCGCCGCAAGTGTTGGTGAATGTGCCGGACTTCTCGTAAGCATTGGCCGCAGGCAGAACGACGTCGGCGATCTGCGCGGTTTCGGTGAGGAACATGTCCTGCACGATGACAAAGCTGTTGGCGAAAATAAACGGATCGACGGCCATGCGCCCGACGGGGTTGGCGCCAACAACGTAGAGCCCTTTCAGGACGCCGGCTTTGGCACTCTCAATCATTTGCGGCAAAGTCAACCCAGGTTTCTGCGGGACACAACCCCATTCCTGATGCAGCGTGCCGACATTTGCAATGCGGTTGTAGCCGGGAAGCAGGTCAGGGTAAAGACCCATGTCGGCGGCGCCGCGGGAATTGGCGTAGTCACCGAGGCAGACTAGTTTCGCGCCTTCGATCGTATTCGCGAATTGTGTTATTGAAACGATCGAGTTGCCGCGAAGCTCAGAGCCAAAGATGATGACGAGGTTCGGCTCGGAGCGGAGCTTGTCGCGAAGCCCGGCCCATCCGGTGTCAGAGCCGAGTGAGCCAAGGACTGAATCGTCTCCGGCCAGATAGGCGGCAATGTTCGGTTCTGCTCCGGCGGGGATTTGGGCGAAGATTGCAGCCTGGCGGCGCAGCTTGATGGGCTCGGAATTGATGAGGTAAAGCCGCGATCGGTGCAGGCGAACATTGTTGCGAATCTGCCATGCGAGCAGGGGATGCTGATTGGTCGGATCGTTGCCGATCAGCAGCATGGCGGGTGCATGGAATACGTCGCGCATGCTGGCGGTCATTTCCGGCTTGCCGGATAGTGCGGCAGCGAAAGCCGGATAGTCTGCAGTTCGGTGATGATCGATGTTATTGGTGCCGAGCACCACACGGGCAAACTTCTGGAGGAGATAGTTTTCTTCGTTCGTCGTGCGGGTTGAGCCCACGACAGCGATGGCGTCACCACCTTCTGTGTCGCAAACCTGTCGGAATCGCTTGCCAATCAGCTCGAACGCATCTTCCCAGGTCGCGGGATTGAGGCGGCCATTCTGGCGGATGAGCGGTTGCGTCAAGCGCGAGTCCTCTGCAGTGAAATCGAAAGCGTAGCGACCCTTGATGCAAAGAAAATCGCCGTTGATGCCGCTCTTATCGCGGTTATCGCCGCGCACGATCTCCATGCCAGTGGGAGAGCGGCGCACGCCGAGGGTGGTTTTGCAGCCGTCCGCACAGTGCGTGCAGGTGGTGCCTACGTGCTTCATCTCCCAGGGGCGTGTTCTATAGCGATAAGCGCCGGACGTCAGTGCGCCGACCGGACAGATGTCGATGCACATGCCGCATTCTTCGCATTCAAGATGGTCGTCTTGATTGGGCGCAATAATGGAACTGACGCCCCGATTCTGGACACCAAGAGCCCAAACGTCCATGCCCTCACCGCACACTCGAACGCAGCGATAGCAGAGAATGCAACGCGGACGATCGAAATAAACCACCGGGGACCACTGTTGCTCCTCGCGATGGTTCTTCAAGTCGATGTACTTGGATTCGGCGGCGCCGTAGGAGAACGTCATGTCCTGCAGTTCGCATTCGCCGCCGGCGTCGCAGACCGGGCAGTCGAGCGGATGATTGCCAAGCAGGAGCTCGACCATGCCTTTGCGCGCCTGATGGATCTCGTCGCTGTCGGTCGTCACCACCATGCCTTCGGTGATCACGGTGGTGCACGCGGTCTGAAGCTTGGGCATTTTCTCGATCTTCACCAGACACATGCGGCATGCGCCCTGCAGCGACAAATTGGGGTAATAACAAAAAGACGGCACTTCAATGCCTACGTTCTTGCAGGCTTCGATGAGGAGAGTCCCGGCTGGGGCCGTAACCTTCTTGCCGTCAACGGTGATGTTTACAGAAGGCATAAAGAATTTAGTAATTTGGTAATCGGGTAATTTTGCAATTTAAAAATCAAACACAAACATCTAGTAATTTCGGAATCGGTAATTTTGCAATTTAATTAGACACCAGCCTTCGCTGTGTGCTGTGAGGCGGTGAACAGTGCGCATAGTTCATGAGCTTCGGTCGTAAGTTCTTGCAAGCGGCTAGCTGCAACAATGTCACAGTCATCGAGCATCTCAAGCCAGAAAATTGTCTCGTCCGCCTCTTCGACAACGCACCTGTTCCTGTTGCGAAAGCATTGTTGTCTTCAATTACAAAATTACCCGATCACAAAATTTCAAAAACTGCTACGCCATTACCGGCTCTTGCTGGACTGCTCCGGCCTTCTCAAAGGGGCAGGGGCGGCCATCCAAATGATCTTCAAATTCCTTTCTAAATTTTTTCACGATTGAAATCGTTGGCATGGCTGCGGCGTCGCCAAGCGGGCAGAACGTACGTCCGAGCATGTTCTGCGAAAGATAAAGAATGTTGTCGATGTCTTTCTGGACACCGCCGCCCGAGTGAAAACGAATGAGAGTCTTCTTCAGCCAGTCGGTGCCCTCGCGGCAGGGAATGCACCAACCGCAACTCTCGTGCTGGTAAAACTTCATGATCCGCAGCGCGAATTTCACCATGCAGGTGGTGTCATCGACGACGACAAGTCCGCCCGAACCGAGCATGGACCCCGCTTTCATGAGCGAATCGAAGTCCATGGGAACGTCGATCTCTTCGGGGGTGAGCACCGGGGTGCTGGAGCCGCCCGGGACGACAGCTTTTAGTTTGCGGCTGTTGGGAATGCCGCCGCCGACGTCATAAATCATCTTCTTCAAGTTGTAGCCCATGGGCAGTTCGTACACGCCGGGACGATTTAAATGGCCGCTAAGACAGAACAGGCGTGTGCCGCCGTTTTTCGGAGGTCCGATCTTGGCATACCACTCGGAACCGCCAAGAATAATGTGAGGCACGCTGGCCAGGGTCTCGGCATTATTGATGACCGTGGGGCCGCCCCATAAGCCGACAACCGCCGGGAACGGCGGACGGATGCGCGGAATGCCGCGCTTGCCCTCAAGCGATTCCATCAGCGCCGATTCTTCGCCGACTTCGTAAGCTCCAGCCCCGCCATGCCAGTACACATCGAAATTGCGGCCCGTACCAAAAATGTTCTTCCCGAGGAAGCCTTTGGCGTAAGCGTCGCGGATGGCCTTCTGCATGATGAGCGAGATGTAGCGATACTCGCCGCGAATGTAGATGTAGCCGACCTGCGCGCCGACGGCGAGGCCGGCGATTACGACACCTTCAATCACCGCGTGTGGGTCGTGTTCGAAGATCAAGCGGTCTTTGCAGGTGCCGGGTTCGCTCTCGTCTCCGTTGCAGAGGATGTACTTGGGCTTAGACGCTTGCTTGGGCACGAACGACCACTTTAACCCCGTGTTGAAGCCAGCACCTCCGCGGCCACGAAGCCCCGAGTCTTTCACGAGGTTGACGATCGCGTCCGGCTCCATGGCGAGCGCTTTTTGCACGGCCTTGTAGCCGTCGAGCTGGAGATAGCGATCGATTTCGGTCGCACCCAGGCCAAATCGCTTGGAGACGACCTTGACCTCATCGGGATGGGAAACAAGAGAAGCCATGCAAAATTGTTGTTACTGCGTTGCTTCCTCCAGATATTCTTTCAGAACGCGATCGATCTTTTCCTTCGTCAGGTTCTCGTGAAAGTCGTAGTTGACCTGAACTGCAGGCGCCCAACTGCAGGCGCCGATGCATTCGACTTCCTCGAGAGAAAACAGGCCATCGGGAGTAGTGCCTTTGTTGCCGACACCGAGCTTCATCTTGCAATAATCCAGAATCTCTTCGCCACCGCGCAGCAAGCAGGCGATATTGGTGCAGACCTGAACGTTGTATTTGCCGCGAGGTTTGGTGGTCAGCATGGAGTAGTAGCTGATCACGTTGCGAACCTCGAGTTCGGATAAGTCAACCCGTCCGGCAATTTCGCGGATAACGTCGTCGCTGAGGTAGCCGACCTCGTCCTGCGCATACAGGAGCGTTGGCACCAGCAAGGAACGCTTCGTCGGATAATGTTTGATCATTTCCGCGAAGCGGGACTCGAATTCATCTGAGAATTTCATACGGATCCCCTCTGTGAGCTTTGTGTTCCTCTGTGGTCAGAATCAACCACGGAGGGCAAAGAGGCACAGAAGAATCAACGGTCGATTTCCCCCAACACAATATCGATGCTTCCGATGGCTGCAACGACGTCGGCGATCAAGCGGCCTTCGCACATCGCAGGCAGCAATTGCAGATTCGCCAGGCAGGCGGAACGCATGTGGACCCGGTAAGGCTTCGCGGTGCCATCACTGACGACGTAGTAGCCCATCTCACCCCGCGGCGACTCTACCGCCTGATAGACCTCGCCCTCCGGAACGGAAAACCCTTCGGTGATGATCTTGAAGTGGTAGATCATCGCTTCCATCTGAGTTTTCATCTTTTCGCGATCCGGCAGCACTACCTTGGGTGCGTCGGCTTTGATTGGTCCAGAAGGCATTCCATCCAGCGCCTGCTGGACGATTTCAATGGATTCGCGTAGCTCCTGTACACGACAGATGTAGCGGGCAAAGACATCGCCATCCTGGGCGACAGGTACTTTGAATTTAAACTTGTCGTAGCTGGAATAGGGCATGTCGCGGCGTAGGTCGAAATCGACGCCGCTGCCGCGAAGAGTTGGACCGCTCGCACCCAGAGCCATGGCATCTTCGGCACTAATTATTGCTACACCCTTAGTCCGCATGGTCCAGATCGGATTTGAGGTCAGCAGGTCTTCGTATTCGTCCACCTTAGACGGGAAGCGGTTGGCAAAGTTGCGCACGCGATCGAAGAAGTCCAGCGGCGGCGGCAGAGCAAGCCCGCCAATGCGGAAGTAAGAAGTCATCATGCGCTGCCCGCTAACGGCTTCGAACAGGCGGAGAATGTCCTCGCGCTCGCGGAAGCAATAAAGAAAGACGGTCATGGCGCCGATATCGAGAGCGTGAGTGCCCAGCCAGACCAGGTGCGAGTTGATGCGCGTAAGCTCGTTGAGCAGCACCCGCATCCATTGCGCTTTGGGAGGAATTTCCAGCCCGAGCAGTTTCTCCACTGCCAGGCAGTAGCAAAGGTTGTTGGTCAGTGGACAGAGATAGTCGATCCGGTCAGTCAGGGGAACGACCTGCTGGTAGAACTTGGCTTCGCAGGTCTTCTCAATGCCGGTATGCAGATAACCAATATCCGGCATGATGCGAACAATGGTCTCGCCGTCGATTTCAAGGATCAC
>Ga0070741_10003638_pt1 | contig 37602 bp, 29 predicted proteins | sample Coa_R1_4_FD_66440 | JGI IMG/M metagenome (GOLD analysis project Ga0070741, IMG submission 66440) | Surface soil microbial communities from Centralia Pennsylvania, which are recovering from an underground coalmine fire - Coalmine... | ecosystem: Environmental > Terrestrial > Soil > Unclassified ... | reverse complement strand
AGGCAATCTCGGCGTCGCTCGTCGTCAACGATGTCCCGCATCGCCTCCTCCTCGCTCCTTGATCTTGCCTCGCAAGCACCACCAGCGGTATTGCGCCGAATTCGAGGACAGAGCACTAGAATGCCCGCGGTTTGAAAAAGAACGGAATGGGACTGACGACGCGCGTTGCCCGCGGCGGCCTGCTGAATTTCGGCGGACAGTCCGTCACGATGCTGGCGACTCTGCTCGCCACGCCGTGGACCCTTCGTCTCCTCGGCCCCGAACGGTACGGCGTGCTGGCGCTGATGCACGTCATCGGCGGTTACCTCGCCTTCGCCGACCTCGGCATGGGGACGGCGTCCACGCGCTTCGGCGCGATGGCGCATGAGCAGGGCGATGATCACGGCGAGGCTGCGGCGATCTGGTCTTCGCTGCTCCTCGCGCTCATCCCCGCAACCTTCGTCGGTGCGACGCTCTTCACACTCGCCAGACCGCTCGTGGTGCAGGGACTCCGGTTGCCGCCGTCACTGCATGCCGCGGCAATCTTCTGCGTGCAGGCGGCGGCGATTGCCTTCATCGCGCGGAGCGTGGCCGGCGTGCTGAATACGCCGGCGCTGGTCCGGCTGCGCGTCGAGTTGCTCGTTCCTGTCGCCAGCGGTTCGGCGCTGCTGCAGATCGTGATCGTGCCGGTCGTGGTCTGGCTCGGAGGTGGATTGCAAGGCGCGGCACTCGTCGTCGCCGGCGTCGCACTCGCGACCGCGGTGGCGCACGCGATCATCTCGCTGCGGCTTCTCCCCGCGCTGCGGCGGCCTGACATCAGGAAGGAACTGCTCGCGCCGCTGGCGAGCTTCGGCGGCGCTCTCGTAATCTCGACGATTGCGGAGAAGGCGCTGATGAACGCCGAGAAGCTGCTCATCCCGCGCTATGCGTCGGTCAACGCACTGGCCCACTACTCCGTTGCGTTCACACTCGCGTTCATGATGACCGCGGTCCCGACCGCGATGCTGCAGATGCTCCTCCCTGCGTTGTCGCGCCTGCATGCGAGCGGCGATCGTGCCGGACTCGAGCTGCTCTACCGCCGTGCACTGCATGGGATGCTCTACTGGGGTCTGCCCGCGACGCTCTTCGTGTGCGTGGTTGCGCGGCCGTTTCTGACGATCTGGGCAGGTCCGGAATATGGCCGCGAGAGCACACTGCCGTTCTTTCTGCTGATCGGCGGCGTGCTGGTGGAGATCCTTTCGTTTCCGAGTTACGGAGTCCTCCTTGCGTACGGACGGACGGATCTCATCGCGCGTTGCAATGTCGCTCTGCTCGTCCCTTACCTCGCTGTCGCCGTCGTGCTCATCCAGCATTTCGGAGCGGCGGGTGCGGCGATCGCCTGGAGTCTGCGCGCGATTGCGGGAACGATGCTCTTCGTCCTGCTCGCACGCCGCGAATCGGGATTTCGCTTCCGGCCGCTGCCCGATCGCATCGGCGCCTTTGCACTCAGCGCCGCCGTGCTCGCGGCTGGTGCGCCGGCGTTCCTCACGTCCTCGCTGATCGCGAGGCTCGCCATCGCGGGGACGGCGGTGCTGATCTATGGAGCGCTCATTCTGGCCAGGGTGTTGACGCCGGATGAACGGCTTGCGGTGCGCCGCATCATCCCGTTCGCGAAGTGACGCGCGCCGCGAGCCACGCCTGCAGCATCAGCACTCCCCACAGATGAGATTTCCAGTCCCCTTTTCCAGCGAGATGCTCCTGCCACTTCGCGCGCACCGCTGCCGCATCCAGGAGATTCTGAGAGCGCAGCAGCGATTCATCGAGGAGTGCCTCGGCCCAGTCACGCAGGCGTCCGCGCAAGAGGGAATCGATGGGAATGCCGAATCCCATCTTCGGTCTCTCCATCAACGACTCGGGCACGTGTCGGTAGAGCACTCGGCGCAGCAGATGCTTTCCCTTGCCGCGCCCCACTTTCATCGGGAGAGGCAGAGTCCAGGAGAACTCGACGAGGCGGTAATCGAGGAGCGGTTCGCGCGCTTCGAGCGAGACGGCCATGCTCGCGCGATCGACCTTGGTGAGGATGTCATCCGGGAGATACGAGGTCTGATCGAGAAACATCATCCGCTCGACGGGATCGAGCTTCGACAACCAGGCGCCGGGCTTGGTCACCGGAGCTTCGTGCGCTGTTGCGTGGATCGCGATGTTCGGCCAGTGCGAGACGAGCTCCAGATACATCGCATCGGAGTCGTTTGCCTTCAGCGTGCGCGCGACTTTGTGGATGCGCTCTCCGGGCCGCTGGCGCAACGCGCCGGGAAGCAGGCGGCCGCCGGCGGCAAGCAGTCGATCCCAGCTTCGCGGTGCGAGCATCGTGAGCGCTCGTCCCGCCAGCGGCCGCAGAATCGGCGGCAGCCTGTGAAGCCTGCGAAAGACTCGCTGCCCGATGAAGTAACGCGTGTAGCCGCCGAACAACTCGTCTCCTCCGTCGCCGGAGAGGCTGACCGTGACGTGACGGCGTGCGAGCGCGGAAACGAGATGCGTCGGAATCTGCGACGAGTCCGCGAACGGCTCGTCGTACATCGCCGGAAGTTTCGGAATGACATCCACGGCATCGTCTTCGCCGAAGTACAACTCGGTGTGCTCGGTGCCGAGATGACGGGCGATCGCTTTGGCGAACGGGGCTTCGTCGTACGAGGGATCGTCGAAGCCGATCGTGAACGTCTTCACCGGCCGCGTGCTCTCGCGCTGCATCAGCGCGGTGACGACGGCGGAGTCGACCCCGCCGGAGAGAAAAACGCCGAGCGGCACATCAGCGACCATCCGCAGCCGAATCGAATCGCGGAGCAGTTGCTCGAGCTGCGCCGCCGCCTCTTCCTCCGTTCCTTTGAACGGATTCTGCGTTCCGGCAATCGCTGCGTCGCGCGCCGACCAATACTCCGACGTCGTGATCGTGTGCGTCGCCTGCGCCCACGTGAGAATCGTGCCGGGCATCAGCTTGCGCACGGCGGCATAGATGCTGAACGGCGCGGGGATGTAGAGAAAGCGGAGGTAGAGCGGCAACACATCGCGATCGATCGTGCGATCGAAATCGGGATGCTGCTCCAGCGCCTTCAGCTCCGAGCCATAAAGAAAGGTCGAGCCGCAGACGCCGTAGTACAACGGCTTGACGCCCATCCGGTCGCGAACGAGGTGAAGCCGGCGCTCGTCCCGATCCCAGACCGCGATGGCGAACATGCCGTTGAAGCGCCTCACGGCGCGCTCCACTCCCCACGTCTCGAACGCCGCCAGCATCACCTCGGTGTCCGAGTGCCCGCGGTACGCGATGGCGGGCAGCTCGCGCCGCAGCTCTTCGAAGTTGTAGATCTCGCCGTTGAGCGTTGCGACGAAGCGGCCCGAGGCCGAGAGCATCGGTTGATGTCCGGCCGGCGAGAGGTCGATGATCGAGAGCCGGCGGAAGCCGAGTGCAACGCCGAGTTGGGGATCGATCCATTCACCGCTGTCGTCGGGACCGCGATGAGCGATGGCCTCGCACATGCGGCGAATGCCGGAAGTGAGATCGCTCGAGCCTGACGCGGTGACGAATCCGGTGAGCCCGCACATGAGCGGGCGAGTCTAGCACTCGCGGAGACGGCATTTCGCCGGCGGCCGCGTGCGCAAGAGCCTGGTCATACCGACTTCAGGACGATGGCGGTGATGTCATCCGAGGGTGTGCGATCGCCTGCCGCCGCGATCACGCGATCGAGAGTCTCCTGCGCGCTCCCATCCTGTGCGAATGCGCGCTCGATCGGCTGGTAGCCGAGCTCGCGGCCGGCGGCGTCGGGCACCTCGGTGAGTCCATCGCTGACGAAGAGAATGGCGGTGCCGCGTTCCCAGGCGACGGTGTGCTCGTCGAACTGCGGCCTGGCGCGAAGGCCGAGCGGCATGCCGGCGATCGCCACGCGATCGACTACGCCGCGCGGGCTGCGCACGAGGATCGGAGGCATGCCGGCGCTGACGATCGAGACGGCGTGCGCTTCGATCCGCGCCAGCATCATGCACATGTAGAGCGCCGGACTGCCGAGGTTGCGCAGGGCCTGCGAGATCGCCAGCAGCGTCTCGCGCGGAGTCCGGTCGCATGCGAGCGTCTGGAAGTAGCTCTTCGCCGTCGCGACGAGTACCCCGGCGCGCATCCCGTGACCGGTGGCATCGCCGATGGCGATCGTCGCGACTCCGCGTTCGTCCGTGACCCAGTCGTAGTAGTCGCCTCCCACTTCCGTCGCGGTGCTGCTGTAGACGGCGATGTCGCCGTGCGCGAGTGCCGGCAGCGACCGCGGCAGCATCGAGAGGTGGAGCGCTCGCGCTTCTTCGAGCTCGCGCGTCTTCCGTTCGTGATCGGCGCGAAGCTGCTCGCGCGCCTCCTGCGCCTCGCGCATCCTCCGCTCGAGGGACGCCTGCAGGTTCACCGACTCCGTGATGTCGCGCATGACACCGTACGCGCCGGTGGGATTGCCCTGCTCATCGCGAATGAGCGTGGTCGTGGCTTCGAGCACACGGCCGCGGATCTCGACCGTCGAGCGATCGATGCCGTCGCGCAGCAGAATCTCGTTGGTGGCCTGAAGGCTCTGGGCCTGGTGATCGTCATCGTGCTGATGCAGCGTGGTGCCGAGAAGAGCCTCGCGCGGCCTGCCGAGGAAACGGGCGCCCGACTCGTTGATGTAGAGGAGCACGCCGTTCATGTCGCGGACGTAGAGGATGTCCTGCACGCGATCGAAGAGCTCGCGGTAGCGCGCAGGATCGAGCATGAGGGCCATGATCGCAACGACTTCACGCCTCCGCGGGAGGAGGGTCCAATCGCGGAGGCGCGAAGCAGATGGAGCTAGGGAACCGGATCCACTTTGATGATCGGGTCGTTCTTGATCGAACCGACCCAGACCGTGTACTTGCAATCACCGTCGACGCCGGTGCTCGACGTGTGTGCCTTCGTCGTCCCGGCCACCGGTTTGTAGTTCGCTTCGAGACTGGGGCATGCGTAGTTCGGATCGCTCGTGTCGTTCGGATTCGTCGGCTTGCCGAACTCGATCCTGAACGGCGCGGCGCCGAACCACTGGATCTGCGTATGCCGGTTCATGTGAACCGGGGTCGCAGGATTCACCTGTGCGTTCGCATCGATGCAGACGATAGGACCTTGAGGATTCTGGCTGGGGCCGGGACATGGGGTGACTTGAACGGGATGGAAGAAACTGCAAGCGGCGAGCAGCAGGATTCCCGTAAGAATGAGTCGCTTCATCGTTACCTCGCTTTCGTACGTGTGGTCAGCGCTTTGAACTCCGGTTCGGAATGAAGTGGAGTGAGCTCGGGATCGGCAGCGACATCGGGCATCGGGTAGCCGGCATCGATGGCCTTCGATGCGTAGACGAGCGCGCGTTCCTTGTCTCCGTCGAGGGTCGCGATCACCGCGGCTTCGTAGAGTGCGACGGCGTTCGTCGGATCGCTCTGCAAGGTGGCCTCGATCTCACGGCCGGCCTCCGCGCGATGCCCGGACTTCGCGAGCGACGCGGCGATGACCGCGCGCGTGGTCGCATCCGCCGCATCCTTCAGATTCCGGCCGGTCGAGATCGCGCGCGCGTACGCTTCGTTGGCGTTCTTCGAATCCTTCAGCCATCGATACGCATCGCCGAGATTCATCCAGAGCGTCGGATCATGCGTGTCCAGTTCGGTTGCATGCCTGTACGACTGAACCGCTTCCGCGTACTGGCCGAGATTGAACTGACAGGTGCCGATGTTGGACCAGGCACTCGCGATCGGCCGCAGCTTCAGCGATTGCTCATACGCACGCATCGCCTCGTCGTAGCGTCCCATGCTCTGATACGTGGCTCCCAGATTGGCGAAGCCGCCCGGATCCGCAGGGTCGAGCTCCGTGCCGCGCTGGAACAGTTTCAGTGCTTCGTCGAACCTCCCGTGCGCGAGACAGAGAATTCCATACGCATAGTGCGCGCGAGCCATCGCCGGACGGAGCGCGATCGCCGCGCGAAATGAGTTCTCCGCCTCGACCGTGCGTCCCAGATTGAAGTAGCACGAACCGCGGCCGAGGACTGCGTCGAAGGAGTGAGGCTGAAGCCGAAGCACCGCATCGTATTCGGCGACCGCCTTGTTGAAGTCGTTCTTCATCAGGAAGAGATCGGCGCTCGCCATGTGCGTCGCGACCGATCCCGGCTCGAGCGTTGCCGCGCGATTTGCGTACAGCGTTGCCTGATCCAGCGAAACGACTTTGTGCGTAGCCCGGAAGTGTTCCAGCAATCCGCGGCTCAACTGCGCATTGAGCAGCGCGGAATCACGGGAGGTGACCAGCAGCGACTCGAGGATGCGGATGCCATCGCCCAGCGCCGCCGGCTCGTGACGCTTCTGCAGAAGCTCGAGCGCATGGAGATAGTCGCGCTGCTGGCGAGGAGGCAGCACGCCGGCGCGCGAGGCAAGGTCGCGCGGAGGCTTCGTTCCCGTTGCTTCGCAGACGCTGTGGATGACGCGATCGATGAGAGGGATCGGGTCTCCGCTCGCGCTTTCCTTCGTCGTTCCGAGCCGCCACGCCAATCCGTCCTGCGTGAGCGATGCGTCGAGAGCCTGACCAGCCGTTGCACCTTTGCCGAGCAGGGCGAGATCCTGAGGCGAGACAACCTGCACGCTCGGGATCTCGTTGAGCTGGGAAGCGATTGCCTGCGCGACGCCGGGAGGCGTGATCGTGCCGAGGGCGACGATCGAGGTTCGGGCGGGGCTCGGCTGGCGGCGGCGCAGCGCGAGGATCGAGCCGGCCGCCAGGATCGCGAGCAGGACGATCGCTGCGGTCACCCGCAGCCAGAGCCGTTCGAACGGACGTTGCAGCCGCATCGTCTTCTCGTAGCCCGACGAAATGCGCCGCGATTTCGGATCGGAGGAGACATGCGGTCCGCGCAGACGGCGAAAATCGTCCGAGAGCTCGCGCGTCGACGCGAAGCGCTTCTCGCGATCCTTTTCCAGGCACCGCATCACCAGCTCCGCGACTTCGGGATCGAGCGACGGCGCGGTCTCGCTGAGCGGCGGAGGATCGTCGCGAATGATCGCCGCCATCGTGTCGCCCGCGGAGTCGCGGTCGAACGGACGTACTCCCGAGAAGATCTCGTAGAGGATCATGCCGAGCGAGAACTGATCCGATCGCGCATCGACGGGACGGCCGCGCACCTGTTCGGGCGACATGTACGAGATCGTTCCGAGAACGACGCCCGGTGTGGTCTGTCGAAGAGTCGGCCCGTCGACTGTCGACGGGAGATTCAGCTTGGCGAGACCGAAATCGACGATCTTCACGAAGCCCTGATGCGTGATGACCAGATTCTCGGGCTTGAGATCGCGATGCACGATTCCGCGTTCGTGCGCGGCCGCGAGCCCGTCGGCGACTTTCGCCGCGATGCGCAGCGCGTCGTCGTAACTGAGCGGCGGCCCCTGCGCAAGGCGGTCGCGCAGAGTGACGCCGTTGACCAGCTCCATCGCGATGAACGAGATGTCGTTCTCGCTGCCGACTTCATAGATCGTGACGATGTTCGGATGCGACAGCGACGACGCGGCGCGCGCCTCCTGAATGAAACGGCGGAGGTGATCGGGATGCTCGGCCAGCGCCGGCGAGAGAACCTTCAGCGCAACGTCGCGATCAAGCTTCTCGTCATGCGCGCGGTAAACCTCTCCCATGCCGCCGGCGCCCAGGGGAGCGACGACGGTATACGAAGCCACCCGCGTCCCGATTTCGAGTATCAATCTTGTGCTGCGAGTCTAGCACTCAGGCAGAAGGAGGCAGGCGGCAGGGAGAGTACCAGGCTGCCTGCTTCAGGATTCCGCGGCGATATCGCTGGCGATCGCCAGAAGCGTTTCGGCGGGCGCCGGCTTCCGGATGATCTTGCGGATGTTGAGCCCTTCGATGAACGCGGTGTCGACATCGCTTGCACCGGAAAAGACGATCGTCCGCTGCAGCAACTCGGGGCGCCGCATGCTCATGTGGCGAATCACGTCATAGCCCGAGAGCCGCGGCAGCATCATGTCGAGCAGCACCACATCGAACATCCCGCTCCACAGCAACTCGATGGCCTGCTCGCCGTCGACCGCCGCCGTCACTTCCCACTCCGTGAAGGCCGCCTCGATCCGTTCCCGGATCAGACGTTCGTCTTCCACCAGCAGCAGTCGGCGTTGGGCGCCTGTCGGATTTTCCATGTGATTGGGCCGCGATCATTGTAGCGCGATGACGCGGTTTCGGAGTGTTTCTGCAATCTGAACCGCGTCCTCCTTTACGCGCCGCATGTCGCGAAAGCGAACTGGAGCACCGATTCGCAGCTTGAGCTTTCGCGGCCGCGGAACCCATGCGCCCTTCGGCCACGCGCGGAACGCGCCGTCGATGTGACATGGAACGATGGGGACATCGGTGCCGGCAGCGAGGAATCCGATGCCCGGCTTGAACGCCCCGATGCTGCCATCCGTCGTCCGCGTCCCCTCGGGGAAAAGAATCAGCACGTGGCCTCTCGCATCGAGAAGCTGCCGGCAGGCGTCGATGCTCTGCTTCGGATTTTCTTTGCGGTCGAACGGCATCGCATTCATCACGATCGCGGAGAAGGCGAGCACCGGAAGGTGCGTGAAGAAGTAATCGGCGGCCGCCGCGGGAAACGCGCGATGCACCTGCGCGAGCGGCAGTGCTGCCAGCAGCGCCGGCGCATCGAGATGGCTCGCATGATTCGCCACCATGACGAACGACTCACCGGCAGGGAGATGCTCGCGCCCCTCGATCTCGAGCCGGTTGCCGAGGCGAAGAATGAGCCGGACGATGAGGTTCGCGAGCGTGCGCGCCGCATAGACGAAGAGATTCGGATGGCGCGGGAAGCCGCGCAGACGCTCGATCGGCGTCTGATCGAAATCGGGCGTCGGGTCGTAGTGCCACTCGTCCATCACCGGCAACGCTGAGCTTCGCTCAGGATAAACCGGCGAAATACCGCGCCATGTGAAAAAACAGAGGCGCGACATAGATCAAACTGTCGACGCGATCGAGCACGCCGCCGTGCCCCTCGATCACCGCACCCATGTCCTTGATCCCGATATCGCGCTTCATCACGCTGATCGTGAGATCGCCGAGCTGGCCGCCGATGCCGACGATGACTCCGGTGAGAATCAGCTCCGTCGTTCCGAACCCGGGAAACGAAAAGCGGACCAGCCATGGCAGCAGCATCGACACCGCGAGCGCGCCGATCGATCCGGCCCACGTCTTGTTCGGGCTGATGTTCGGCCGCATTTTCGTCTTGCCGAACGCGCGCCCGAAGGTGAACGCCGCGATGTCGTTCAGCGGTACCGCGAACAGCAGATAGAGCAGATAGCCGTACGCATTCTTCGCGTTTGCGAGAAAGCTGAGATGGCCGAACATCCAGCCGATGTACACGAAGCCGACGACCGACAGCGCTATCGGCTGCAGTTGTCCCTTTGCCCGATCGCGAAGGATCGGAATCATCATGATTGCCGCCACGACATAGACAGGGAGCGCCATCAGCATTCCGTACCAGCCATGAACGTGCTTCGCGGGATCGGGATCGTCGATCGCGGAGACGACGCCGACCGCGGTGATGCCGAGGATGACGATGCTCGTCATCCACCAGTCGCGATAGAGACCGGTGGCGCGCGCGAACTCGATGAACGCGCCGATCGCCACCGCCGTGAAGAAGACGATCGTCGCCAGGCGGCCGATGAGAAGCGCTGCGAACACCGGCGGAATCATGATCAGCCAGCCGCGATACGCCTTCCATGCGTGATCGACATTCTTGTGCAGTGCGAGACGGAGGATCGCGAGGAGCGCACCGGCGAAGACGAGAAGCCCCATCAGCACCGCGAAGTAGATGCGGAAGACCGGATTGTGCAGCGCGTCGCTCATGATCAGGCAGCAGGTGGAGTCATCGGGTGAACCGCAGCGCGAATTGGATCACCAGGATCGCTCCGAGAACAAGAACGAGACGGGGCGCGCCGCGGCAGCGCAGTTCGAGCGGACGTCCGGTTTTCTCTTTCGGCATGATGCGAAGGGCCAGCGCAGCACTGTCGAATGCGTCGAGTGACAAGCGTCCCTCCGCGAGAGCATCGAAAATGCGTGCGTCGAATTCGATTCGGACCGCGAGCCAGAAGGCGATGAGTCCGAGGGAGATCTCCAGCGCGTTGCGAGCGAAGAGCGTAAGAGCGATGCTGCTTAGCGACAGGAGTCGCGCGGCGCGCAGCAAACGCGCGGTTGAGAGTGCAGCGGCGCTCATCCTGCTGCCTGCCGGCGCAGTGCCGCGACATGCCGCTGCTTCAGCACGATGCGCGGCCGCGCGATGCGGATGCGCTCGACCGCTTCATCGGCCGAAGCCGCGCGCCCCGTCTTCAACATCCAGGCAGCGACAGTCGACGCACTGCGCGAAAATCCGAGGGCACAGCAGACGAGGACGCGTCCATGCGTGCGGCCTTCTTCGATCGCACGCACGGCTGCCTCGAATGTCTCCTCGCTCGCGACGACGTGATCGAGCACCGGAAACGAGCGATAGAACTTCGCTCCGCCGCGGCAGGGAATCTCTGCGCAGAGATCGATGATCGCGTCGAACTCCGCGCGCCGCGTCGGGATGCGGCCGAGAAAGACGCCGTCCATGATCGGCGAAGGCGTCGCGGCATTCGCGCTCCAGAGTCTCGAGTTCAACCATGCGCCGAAGGTGAAGGGAGCGTACAGCGCATGTCCGATTGCGGAGATCGATCCATCGCTCCGCTTGAGAAAGCCGCGCGCGCCGGCGAAGAGATAGTTGAAGGCCACGAAGAGCAGCGCGAGCGATACCCACAGCAGCCAGAGCCAGGTGCCGCCGCGCGTCGCCGCGAGGGCGAAGAGCGCAGCGCCGATGACGTACGTTGCGGCGATCCGCCAGCGCAGGCGGTCGCGCGTGAGGCGGAGCTCTCCCTCGCCGAGCCAGAGCGCAATCAATCCGAGGGCGAGCCCTGTCGGCAGATCGATGAAGTGATGCTGATACGTCGTCAGAATCGAGGCGGCGATGAGCAGCATCCAGAGATGCAGCGCGATTCCCCAGCGCGCCGGAGTGTGTGCGGCGAGCCGGTCCCAGATCAGCACCAGCAGCGCGATGTGCAGCGACGGCGCCTGATTGAACGGCTTGTCGAAACTGCCGAGCACTCTGAAGAGCAGGCCGGCCGCACCGTCCGTCTGCGGCTTCAGAAATGAGAATCGAAGAGGGAACGCGATGAAGCAGGCGACGCTGACGAGCTGCACGAAGAGCAGACGCAGCGCGTGACGATCGAGCTCGCGCCTGGTGGTGCAGAGGAAGATCGAGACGGCGTAGAGAAGGTCGATCGACCAGTAGGGAATGATCGTCCAGGGGATGAACGGGATGTGGTGCTCCCATCCGAACACGATCGCGCCGACGTGCGCGCGGCGGCTCGCGAGGTAGTTCGCGAAGCCGTAGCTCGCGAAGAAGAACGGGCCGAGAAACGCGAGCCATGCACAGGCGCGGCGCCACGGCCGCCCGCTGGTCACGTGCGCACCGCGAGCGACACGGTGAAGATGCCCCACTCGTCGATGCGCTCCGCCACCTTGCGGAATCCGGCGCGCTCCGCGAGCTGATCCATCTCGTTCTGCGTGCGGCGGCGCATCACCCACGCCTGCCCGCCGCGATGGCTCGTCAGCGCGCGCGCGATCAGCTCGAGCTGCGGATGCCAGGGCTGGCAGGTGTAGATCAGGTAGCCGCCCTCGGGAACGGCATCGGCGATGCCGGCGAGCGAGCGCGAGACGAGATCGTTGTCGCCGAACAATTCATAGAGGCCGGAGACGATCGCGATCGTGGGGCGCGGCGTGATCGACGCGAGGCTCGGACGATCGAAGGCGTCTCCATGCTGGAAGCTCGCGACGTGCTGGAGTCCGCGCGCGGAGATCAGCTCCGCACCCTTGCGGACATTCAACTCGCTGTAATCGCGCAGCAGAATCGATGCGGGCTTCACCTCGGATGACGCGATCGCGTCGAGCACGTATCGGCCGTGTCCCGCAGCCACGTCCAGGATGCGGACGTCGCTGCCGTAGTCGCGGGTGCGCCGCATCGCATCGCGCAGGAGTTCTTCGACGTGGAGCTTTCTCTGGCGAATGCCGCGCCAGCCGATCGACTGCAGATAGTTGTGATCGATGAAGCGGCCGAGGGCGGTCCTGCCGCGCGGCTGATTCTCGTAGACGTAGTCGAGCGTGCTGCCGGAGTCGAAGCCGGTCTTGCTGCCGAGGTTCAGACCTTCGGAGAGGAGGCCGCCGATCCGGATGCCGAGGCGCGTCGCGGTCCAGTAGAGACCGCGCGGCGAGACCGGCGGGAGCGGAGTTGCGAGCCGGTCGGATTCTTCGCGCGTGTGTCCGCTGCGATCGGCGTGCGTCACGTCGACGCGCTGCGGCAGCTCATCGAACTGCGTGTGAATGAAGCGGCGGATGTGCTGGAACGCGAGCTCGCGATCCTTCTCGCCCAGCGTGTCGTGGAAGAAGCCGGGCAGCACGTGCCGCTCCTTCACGATGCTGCCCAGACGGTTGAAGAACTCGTGCTGCGGCGCATGGTGGACGACGAAGTCGGAGCCGGAGATCAGAAGCTGCGTCGGGATCGTGATCGCATTCGCATCGGCGACAACGCGCTCCGCGGTCTCGTAGAGTGCGAGGAGGATGTTCGCGGAGATGTCGCGCGTGATCAGCGGATCGGCATCGAATGACGCGATGCGCTCCGGATCGTGCGTGAGGAACTTCGACTTCACGTAGCTCTTCACGAAGAAGTTGCCGCGAGCTTTGTACATCGCGGCGAGTCCGGTGCGCGCGAGCGGAACGTAGAGCTTGACCCGGAACGCGGGCGAGGCGAGGACGGCGCAGCGGATGCGCGGCGCGTAATCGTGCATCCATGCCGAGACGATGACGGCGCCGACGCTCTGCGCGATCACGGCGATGTCGGAGATCGCGTGGCCGGAGTCGCGCGAGACTTCGGCGATGAATTCGTCCACGTCGCGGATCGATGTCCCGAGGCTCGGGCTGAAACCGCGGGGTCCGGGTGAGCGGCCGTGGCCGCGCGCGTCCCACGCGTGGAAGGCGAAGTCGTCGAGTTTCAATTCGGCGGCGAGATGCGCCATGCGGCCGGAGTGTTCGTGACCGCGATGAAAGAGCACGATCGCGCCGCGCGGCTTCGGCGCGAGCGCGGGCCAGTGGCGATAGAAGAGCTCCGTTCCGTCTGAGGTGCGGAATGTCCGCTCCTGGCATTGCCTCATGTCAACTCCTCGAGACCGCCGCGAATGCGGCGGACCACCGTCAGCGCCGCTGCGGCTGTGATCGCCCACATGATCACGTTTGCCCAGCGCGGGAGCGTGGCGCGCGTCACGGAAATCCAGATCGCGAGGAGCGAGAAGACGAATGCGCGGTCGCTCTTCCCCATCGGTCCGTCGTAACGGCGCGAGGCGCCGATCATGACCGAGACGACGCCGGTCATCTCCGTCAGCGCGGAGGCGAAGATCGCGGCGGTCACGGACATCCAGTTGAAGGGCGGGACGAACGCGAACGGAAGATAGAGCGCAGCGTCGGAGAGGACATCGGTCAGCTCGTTGAGGTAGCCGCCGAGCGCCGATTTCTGGTTGAACTCGCGCGCGAGCATGCCGTCGATCGCGTTCAGCGCCATGCGGAGAAACATCCAGATCGGAATGAGCGCAAACCAGACGCGATCGAGAAGGATGAGCAGCGCCCCGATGGCGATCGACACAAGGCAGGCCGCGATCGTGACGTGATTCGCGCGAACCCCGATCCACACCATCCCCCGCACCGCCGGCCGCAGAATCCCCTGAAACCGCCCTTTCAGCGCATAAATCGTCATAAGGCACTTAAGTGTAAGTGCGAAGCTTATGAAGATAAGGAAGGTGGGATGTCGCCGCGGACCAGGCCCCGTTAAGTTGGTTTTTGGGGGTCACACCTGAAAAATCAACTTAACGCCTGCATCCTGGCACGCCGTTAAGTTGATTTTCCAGGTGTGACCCCCGCGAACCAACTTAACGGCTAGTAGTAGTGGCGGTAGTAGTGGCCGTTGCGGTAGACGTATTTGTAGTGGCGTTTGTGACGCGTCGTCTTGTGACGGGCGTACTGCACGCCGTTGCCGACCGCGGCGCCTACGATTGCGCCCTTCTTGCCGCCGAGGAGCGCACCGGCGACGGCGCCGATGACGGTTCCTTTCGTACGGCTCTGCGACTTCGACCAGTCATTTGCGAATGCTCCGCTTGCCGGCAACAGGAGCGACGAAGCGAGCACTGCAGCTTGTATTTTCTTTCCAAGATGAGAAGCCATTTGAGGCACCTCCTGCCCCTGAATTACTGCGAGGGGTGTGCCTGTTCGGGGCAAAAATTGGAGAATCCGCGCGCATGCTCGCGCCGGTCCAGCGGCGTCGTGCGATACGGCTCAGGCAGGATTCCCATCTGGACGAGCTGCTTCGTGAACTCGTATCGAATGCGGACCGACGCGACCGGATCGCGCTCGAGACGGATGTCCACGCTCTCGACCTCGTGCCGCTCGCGCTCGCCCATGCCGGTCGCAGCGTAATCGTCGGACAAGCGATCGCGGCGTTGTGCTTCCGCCCCGGCCGATGGAGCAGGCGCTGCGGACTCCTCCAACCGCGGCCGCACCGGCACAGCCTCGCGGAAGAACGCCGCCTCGATCACGCCGAGATTCTCGGTCTTCCCGAGGAAGGCGCCGTATGACTGGCGCTCACCGGTGAAGAAGAAACTGCGCGCCGTGCGATCGCTGACCTGCCAGCCCGAGATGACTGTCGATTCGTACGGACCGAGCACCCACTTCGACGCTCCGCGCGCGTCAGTGTGCTTTGCGTCGATCGTGTTGAGTCCATCGACGGACAGCGCGACGGCAACGCGATACGGAGTCGGATTCGTGATGCGCAGCGCGTAGCTCGCGCCGCGGATCGCTTCCACGTACGTCGTGCCGTTGTGTCGATACTCAGGCCTGGGCGAGTCATCGACCAGAACCGTGAGCCCGTAGCCGGATTGATCGTGAGCCGCGGCGGCCGCGGCGAACAGCAGGCTCGCCAGGATGAGAGGTGTGCGCATTGCGAATCCCTTTCATCGCTGTTGGACAACTGTCGCGCTCAAAGAGAAACCGGGCGTAACATCACGCCATGCCTTCCAACAAATCGGGTGCCGGAGCACCGCCTTCCGCGGTCGATCCTCCGCGGATGCGCGTCGCGCTGCTGATGGTCTCCGATCTCTTCGGCGGCGGCCAGATCCCGCAGCCGGGGACTTCGATCGCCTCATGGACGAAGCACATTCAGGTGCAGATCTCGTGGGCAGCGCAGCTCAACAACTCCGGCCGCCCCCTCCAGCACGGCTTCGGCTGGAATCAGGTCTACGCCTCCGACATCGCCGGCTGCAAAGTGATCGAGGATCTCATCGGCCTCGTCTACTCGAAGTTGAAGCCGCCGAGCGACACTCAGGCTGCCGGGGACATCGAGTCGTATCTCGCGCACTTCACTGGAGGCGGCAAGTGAGATCGCTGCGCTGGCTCGCGCTCGTGCTGCTGGCGAACACGATCGCAGCGCAGGAGAAGACGCTGCTGACCGATCCCGTGAAAGTCGTCGTCGGTTACGAAGACGGCGGCATCGGCGCGACGGCGAAGGGTGAGTACGTGACAGCGTTCGGCAAGCCAGTCGCGCAGTGGTCGCCCGGCGCGACGTACGGCATCGACGGCGCGTGGAACAGCAAGGCGGACAAACCGGATCAGGTCGAGTTCTCCGCGGGCGCCGGTCTCGTCGAGATGAACGCGGGCTATCCGCGCTGGAGCGGATTCCTCCGCATGCTCGGCAAGAACGGACAATTCGAACAGGATGCGAAGCTCGAGAAGGTCAATCAGATCCTCGCCGGCGTCACGATCGAGTACGTGCCGCGCCTGTTCAGCGACTGGGTCTCGAAGAAGGTGACGATTCCCGTCGATCAGTTTCCCGCAGACAGCCCCTGTCTCACGCTGACGGCCGAGGAGCGCGCGAAGCATCCGGAGTGCAAGGTGAAGGTGACGAAGACGCTGCAGTCGCCGCCGCATTTCACATTGAGCTATTACCATCCGCTGCGGACGCGCGGCGATGTCGCGTTGCCGGAGAAGATCGTCGCGCACAAGCTGACGTCGACGTTCGAGGCCGACAACATCATCTTCGAAAACTCGAAGCTGCCGCTGCGCGTCGTCGCGAATCTGAGCGCGACCTATCACCACGAGCTGACGGGAAAGATCGACGCCGGTGTCGGCCTGCCGCTGGCCGGAAAGTTCACGCCGATCGTGAAATACGTTTCGGGCGAGAAGGATGGGTTCAAGTACGACAAGGCGCTGATCGTCGGGATTCTGCTGAGTCTCACCGATTAGCGGATGAGACGTCCTCGCTGCTGGTCCGGCGTGATGATGCCGCACTCCTTCGTCGTCGCGTAGTTGTTGCGGCCGTGCTCCTTCGCCCAGTAGAGCGCCTCATCGGCTTCGCGAACCAACTCCTCGGGGACGACGTCGATGTCGGGGACGAAGGCCGCAACGCCGAGACTCACCGTGACGTACGGTGCCGTGTCGGAGGCCGAGTGCGGCAGGCGTAGTTCGCGCACCGCTTCGACGATCCTCTGCGCGATCGCCGCCGCGTCATCCAGCGAAGTATGGCCGAGGAGGATGATGAACTCTTCGCCGCCGAATCGCGCAACGACATCCGTCGAGCGTCTGGCTTCCGCCGCGAGCACGTTTGCCACCTGCACCAGCGCGTTGTCGCCGGCCTGATGTCCATAGGTGTCGTTGTAGCGCTTGAAGAAATCGACATCGCAGAGGATCGCGCCCAGCGGCTCGCAGGAGCGGACGTGATCGGCCCACATGCGCGAGAGCGCGGTCTGGAAGGAGCGGCGATTCGCGACCTGTGTCAGCGGATCGGTCGTCGCCAGTTTCTCCAGCGCGACATTCGCATTGCGCAGTTCTTCCGTCTTGCGCGCGACGAGGGCGACGAGCCGCTTCTCATTCTCTTTCAGCTTCCACGTCCGGACCTTGTGCGCGAGCGCGAGCGTGCCGAGGAAGGCGAGGACGGCGAGCGACTGGAACCACCAGGTCTCATAGAAATGCGGCGCGATGTTCAAGGTCACGGATGAGCCGCGGCTGTTCCAGACGCCGTCGCTGTTGGCGGCGATCACGCGAAACTCGTAATGGCCGGCGGGCACATTCGTGTAGAACGCCGCGCGGCGATTGCCGGCGTCGATCCAGCCTTTGTCGTAGCCGTCGAGCATGTAGCGGAACTTCGTCTTCTCCGGAGTGATGAAGGTGAGTGCCGCGTAATGGAACTCGAGATCGCGCGAGCCCGATGCGAGCTTGGCCAGCGCGGCGGCAGGAGTGACGCGCCGGTTGACGAGAATCTGTTCGATCGAGAGCGGCGGCTCGATCGGGTTGCTCTCCAGCCGCGACGGATCGATCGTGACGAGCCCGCGTCCGGTGGGGAACCACAAGCGCCCGTCGCGCGCCTTCCATCCTGCCGGCTGCGAGGCGCCATTGCACTGGGTGGAAGGCATGCCGTCCGACTTGTCGAACGCGCGGTAGCGGATCGAAGGGATCCTCCGCTCATCGTACGCATCGAAGTCGCTCTTGCTCACGCGGGCGATTCCCTTGTTCGACGACAGCCAGAACGAGCCGCGGCCATCGTCGAGAATCGCGAAGGAGATGTCGTCGAACATCCCATCCTTCGTCGTGTACACCGACATCCGTTCGCGGCGGAGGCGAACGAGCCCGCGATTGGTGCCGATCCAGAGCGTGCCGTCGCCGTCTTCGTAGAAGGAGAAGATCGTGGTGAAGGGGAGGAGCCCCGCGCCGCAGGGAACGACGCGATCGGCATCGAGGCAGCGCAGACCGCTGCGCGTCGCGACCCACAGTCTGCCGGAGCGGTCGCGATGCAGACCGCGGACATCGGCCCAGTCGTCGGATGGATACGCGATGATCTTCCCGTCGCGATAGCGGCATACGCCGCGCGTGGTGCCGATCCAGATCGAGCCGTCCGCATCTTCTTCGAGTGCGTAGACGTAGGTCGACGACAGCCCATCGTTCACGCCGTAGTTGGCGGCCTTGCCATTGACGATGTGCGTGAGTCCCGCGAAGCCGCCGATCCAGAGCGAGCCGTCGCGTGCGGCGATGACCGCGCGCACGGTGCCGCTCGGCAGGCTGATCGATGGGTCGGGAAGCAGCCGGCCGTCCCGGACGCGCTGCAATCCTCCTCCATCCATCCCCGCCCAGATCGTTCCATCCCGCGCTTCGGTCACCGCGCGTGCGGAGTTGCCGGCGCTGTCCGACGTGGTGGGCGTCAGCTTGCCGTTCGTCAGGCGGTGCAGCCCTGTGTTAGTCCCGCCTAACCATACGTTGCCTTCGCGGTCGGCCAGCATCGAGCGGAAGATGTCCGATGTTCCCGGCAGCGTCAGCGTGTCGCAGTCGAGCCGGTCCCCGGTGAAGTGGCAGAGGCCTTTGAGGTCGGTGGTGAACCAGACGCTGCCATCGCGTCCTGCGGTGAGATGCGTGACGGTCGTGTTCTCGAGCTCTGCTGCGAACGGAGGCCGGCCGAACCTGCCGCGGGAGAAGACGTCGATGCCGTGGCGATCGGTGCCGACGAGAAGGCCGATGCTCGATGGCACCACATCGAAGGTGATGTTGCTCGAAAGGCCGTCGGCCGTCGTGTATCGGGTGAACTTGCCGGCGCTGAAACGGAAGAGTCCTTCGCCTTCCGAGGTGAGCCAGACGTCGTCGCCGATCGCGGTGACCCAGCGGACGGCGTTGCGTGGTGCGCCGAGCGGAAGGGGAAGCGCCTTCCCGTCGCGGCGAATGCGCGCGACCCCGAGATCGCTCGCAACCCAGATGGCCTTCTCACTGTCCTGTGCGAGCGCATGGATGCCGGCGCCGACGCCTGCAGCTTTGACGCGAGTCATCACGCCGCGATCGAAGCGATAGAGGCCGCCGTTGACGGTCCCGACCCAGAGGCTGCTCTCGGAGTCCTCGAGCAGCGCGGCGACCGAGGCGACCTCGAGATTCGTGTTGCTCTTGTCGAAGAGCATGAACTCGCTGCCGTTGAACCGCGCCAGACCTTCGTAGGTGCCGAGCCAGATGTAGCCGTCATGCGATTGCGCGAGCGAGAGGATGGTTCCGTGCGGCAATTGATCCTGCCACTCGCTGTGAATGTACTGGCGGATGTATTTCTCGGGAGCGGCGGGGAAGAGCTGTCCTGCATACAGAGCAAGAATCGCAAACAGCATGATGCTGCCCCGGCGCATTGAGGACCTGCTGGGAGGATTATCCCACGGCGCGATCGCGCGCCTGCAGAGCGCTCCAGCGTCGCGGCGCCCTTTTCAAACAGGGATGGGAGGTCGTACTCTCTAGCGCACAAGGAGAATCCGATGATTCGCACCCGCAAGGTCTTCGCCGTTGCGCTGCTCTCTCTTTTCGCCACCGGCTGTTTTGAGATCGAGCAGTCGATCGTTCTCGAGAAGGACATGTCCGGCACCGCCGACTTCAAGCTCGGCGTCGACATGGAGCCGATGGTCATGATCATGGCCAAGGTGCAGAAGGAGATGGGCGGGGACAAGAGCCCGCTCACGAAGGAGGAGATCGCAGCCGTGAAAGCCGACTTCAAGAAGAACGCGAAGAAGTCGGAGAGCACGAGCGAAGATCCGAAGAAGGAAGTGGAGGGTGGACTGCCTCCCGGTGTGAAGCTTCTCGGCGTCAAAGTGGACGAGAAGGAATTCGGCATGACGACGACGATGAAGTTCGCGTTCGACAAGCTGGCGAGTCTCGTCAACGTGAAGCTCAATTCGAAGAAGGAAGGCGAAGGCGCCGGCGATCCGACGAAGAAATCGGTCATCGATTCGCCGTTCCAGGGACTGGAAGTCTCGGAGACCGCGAAGACGATCACGATCCACACGAAGCCGCAGAACCCCGCCGACAAAGTGAAGTCCGAGGCGGGAGAGCAGGGCCCGAAGCTCGACGCCGACACCGAGAAGCTGATGAACGACGCGTTCAAGAACATGCGCGTCGCGTGGAAGATCACGGCGCCGTTCGAAGTCGTATCGAGCAACGCCACGCGCAGGGAAGGGAAGACGCTGATCTGGGAGTACGACTTCCAGAAGCTGCAGAAGCTCGCCGAGTCGAAGACGGGACTCGATGATCTCGGCGTGAACGTGACGTACAGGAAGTAGCTAACGCAGTCCGCTGACCGTGAACAGATTCGTGAGCAGCAGCTTGTAGCCGAATACCCAGCTCTCGCTGCCGCTCGCGAAATGGATCGGGAAGACGCCCTGCACGCCCGCTGCATCCGGCGGGCGGAGGGTGCGGACAAATGTCCGCTCGCCTGTCGCGAGATCGACTGCGTATACGTCGCTCTGCTTTTCGTTCGGCCTGCAGACGAAGATCGTCTGCTCGCCGGGCCAGTGCACCGGCAGATCGCCGGCGCCCGTTCCTGCGATTCGTTCCGGCGCGGTCTGCTCTTCGAGCGACCAGATGAACGGCATCTGATTCATGTCCGTCGTTGCGATGCGGCGGCCGTCCGGCGAGATCGCGAGGTAGAACCATGAGCCGATCACCGGCTCGCTCAGCGGCCGCGGCTCGCCTCCTTCGACTGCGACGCGCCAGATGCGCGTTCCCTCCTCCGCGCGCGAGCCGAAGATCATGATCGACTGATCGCGATCGATGAACCTCGCGGTCCAGATGTGATCGACTCCGCGCAGCGGGATCTCGTGCACCTCGCCCGCACCGGTCGGCACCATCATCAACTTCGCCGGCGAGTCATTCGTCAACGCGAGCACATGCTCGCCATCGCTCGACAAATCACGTCCGCGCCCTTCATCGAGACGCACCGCGGGCCCGCCATCCGTGCCGCGGAGGTAGAACGTATTCCTCCCTCCGCTGGCCACGCCCTGCTCTTCGAAGAGCAGCGTCCTGCCGTCGCTCGAGAGCCGCATCGGGAACGACCAGTCCTGCCAGGAGAGATCGCGATCGTTCTCCTCTCCCGCGGTGTGGCTGACGACGTAGCGCCGCGGCGTCTGCTGCGCCACGAGCGCCGTGCCGTCCGGCGCAATGTCGTGCACGAGCACCGCGCCGAGCGTGGAGAAGACCTCGCGCGGCTGTCTTCCGCGCGCCACCGCATAGATGGAAATGTTGCGTCCCTCGTCATGCTTCGGCGCTCCGCTGTACCAGATCTCGCCACTCGGCGGATGCCACGAAAGTCCCCACGCGATGTAGTGATCCTCGGTGAGGCGCTCCGCGCGCCCATCGAGATCGACGACATTGACGAAGCCGTAGTTGTCTCCGACGAACGGATGCTCGAGGAACGCGAGCTCGCGTCCGTTGGGAGAGAAGCGGAGATCGCTGATCCACGAGGCCGATTCGTAGATGCGATGTCCGATCGGATATTCGATTTGGAATCCGCGCTCCGACCGCCGCACGATCGCCAGTTGTTTTCCATCCGGCGACCAGTCGGCCTCGTAGACTTCCTTCGCAATCGGACGCGGTACACCTCCGACGAGTGCGACACGGGCGAGCGTTCCGGAAAACTGAAAGCCGAAGTCCTGCCGGCGCCCGAGTGACACCGCGAGCTCGCCGTTGCGCGAGATGGCGTGCACCGATCCTCCGATGCCGAGGGGACGCGCTTCCGCGATGCCGCGATGGGAAACGAAGATCTCCAGCGGCCGGTCGTTCCACGCCGCGCCGTACAGGACGCTTCCATCCGGTGCGAATCGCGCCTGCGCGACATCGCCGCGGCGGAACGTCACCTGCGCGATCTTCGGCAGCAGCGGCGCTGCATCGGCGATCGAGATCGCCGGCGTCGCGCCCGATCCTGCGATCTCGATCATCTCGAGATGCAGCGCGAGATCGTGCGCGGAGTGAAAGCGCGTTTCCGGATTCTTCTCGAGGCAATGCTGGAGCGTCTTCGCGAGCGCCGCGGGAAACGGCGGCGAGTCGAGCTTCTGCGGCTCATCGCGAAGAATCGCGCTGATCGTCTCCGCCGTCGTCTCGCGCGCGAAGGGCGTGCGGCCGGTGAGCATCTCCTGCAGCACGACTGCGAAGCTGAAGATGTCGCTCCGCGCGTCGGCGCGCTCTCCGCGCACCTGTTCCGGCGACATGTAGCCGATCGTGCCGAACACCATTCCGTCTTCGGACAGCCGCGCGGTCGGCGAGTCTCCGGAAAGAGGATTCATTTCGATGGCGACTCGGGCGAGACCAAAGTCCAGAATCTTCAGCGACCCATCGTGGAGGATGAAGAGATTCGCAGGCTTCAGATCGCGATGGATGATGCCGCGAGCATGCGCCGCGGCGATGCCGCGCAGCATCTGCAGCGCCCAGGCGAGCGCGCGGCGCAGCGGCACCGGGCCGCGCAGAAGGATGTCGGACAGCGGCTCTCCCTCGAGCAGCTCCGTGACGAGAAACGGAGTCGAGTCCGACGTGCCGAAGTCGTGAATCGTGACGATGTTCGGATGGCGCAGTGCCGCGGTGGCGCGCGCCTCCTGTTCGAAGCGCAGCAGGCGCGTCCGATCGTTGATCAGTGAGGAGGGGAGAATCTTCAGCGCGACGTCGCGCCGCAACGTGGCATCCGTCGCGCGATACACCTCGCCCATGCCGCCCGATCCAATCGAGTCGTGGATTTCATAGCGTCCGAGGCGTGTGCCGGGGGCGATCGTCACCGTGAAAGGATAGACGGTTCGCGCGCATCGCGGCCTGCAGGTTTTTGGTTTGGTTGCAGCTCTGCATGAGACCGGTTTCGCCGCGCTTACTTCACGAGCGCCATGTACGCGGGATCCTTGTACCCGCGCCTGGCCAGCTCGCCGATCATCGTCAGCGCCTCTGCGCGGCGGCCGAGGAGCAGGAGTGCGGACGCGTGCGTGTCGAGGAATGCCACGGGCGCGTTCGCCACATCGCGCGTCAGCGGCTGCATCGCCGTCACTGCTTTCTCGAGTTGCGTGTTCGCATCCTCGCGTCGGCCCAGCGCGAGGAGAACGGAAGCGTGCGTGCGCCGCGCCTGAGCGAGATCGCGCGTCCAGCCGGCGTTCGATGGCTCCATCGCGCTGAGGCGCTCCATCGTGGCGATCGCCTTCGTCATCTCCTCCGACGCCTCGGCGAAATTCCTTCCCTGGAACAGCGTCTCGCCGAGCAGTGCCGCAGCCATCGCGTAATCGCGCGACCAGGAGGCATTCGACGGATCGCGCGCGGCGAATGCGCCGAGGATCTCCCTGGCCTTCGTGATGTGTCCGATCGCCGGTGCGATGTCGCCCTTCGCCTTGAAGACGCGGCCGATCACCGCATGCGAGAACGCGAGCTCGCGCTGCCAGGCGGTGTTGCCCGGTTCCTTCGCGGTGATGTCTTCCATGATCTCGCGCTGCTGCTGGAATTCCGCGATCGCATCGTCGAGCTGACCCTTCGAGCGAAGCGCCCAGCCGATGCTGTTGTGCGCGACCGCGAGCTCGCGCCGCCATGCGAGATTCGCCGGCTCCTTCTCGGTCAGGCCGCTCATGATCGACAGGTAGTGCCGGTACTCGCGCAGCGAACCATCGCCATCGCCCTGGGCGTCGAGCACATCGCCGATCTTGCTGTGGCTGACGCCGAGCTCTTCGCGCAACTGATGATCATCGGGCGATGCCGCGGCGATCGTCTCGAGCAGATCGGTGCTCGCCACATATTCGGCGAGCGCTCCCTTCACGTCGCCCTGCTGCGTGAGCATGTCGCCGATCTGGCTGTGCCGCGACGCGAGCTCTCGTTTCCACTCGAGATGATGCGGCTCGGCCGCGAGGTTCGCCTCGATCATGTGCTGCGACGTGCGCATGTCGGAGATCGCCGTCTTCATGTCGCCGCGGGCACGGGCGATCACGCCGTGGTAGTAGCGGGACATTGCGACGTCGATCTGGCGGTCGTGATTCGCAGGATCCCTGCGCAGCAGCTCGCCGCGAATCGCAGCGGATTCGTCGAACGCCTTCTCCGCATCATCGAGCTTGCCGCGCATCCTGAGCACATAGCCGATCGCGTCGAGCATCGTCGCGCGCTGGGCGCGTTCCGCATCCGACAGCGAGCCGCTCGGGATCGAATCGAAATACCTGAGCGCCTGCTGTGAGACGCCGTCCAGCAGGTCGAGGCGTCCGATCGGCTCCAGTCCGATGCGCAGATCGCGCAGCATGAACTCGAGCAGTTTCTCGGCACGCGCGTGCGCCGCCTTTTCTTCGGATTGCGCGCGGGTGAGGAGCCAGGTGTAGATGCCGCCGCCGATGACGATCACGGCGAGGAGCGTCGCCACGAGGAGTCCGGCGAGGCGGCGCTGGCGTGCGATCGCCTTCGTTCGCTCTTCGCGCTCGCTGATCTCTTCGAGCAGCGCCTCGCGCCGATCGTGATTCGCCACGCGTCCCGCTTCGATGCGCGCGAGCATGAGGTCGCGATTGCGAATCGCCGCGCGCGCGAATCGTTCCGAGGCTTCCTCGAGGAGCGGCGGAACCCGCGGGTTGTCGCGCCAGGAGATCGCCGCGCGCTGCAACAGATCCTTGATCGGGCCGAGCGATGCGTAGGATCCATCCGACTCCTTCAGCATCGCCGCCGCACGGGCCGCCATCGCCTCCGACTCGCTCCGCTTCCCCGCGCCGGAGAGATACGCCTGCAGCCGTTCGACGATCTGCGACGCCGACTGGATCCGCTTCTCGCGATCGGGCTCGAGGCATTCGAAGACGAGTTGCCGCAGCTCTTCCGGAACCTCGCGTCCTGCGGCTGCTTCGATCGGATCGACGAAGCGGCCATCGCGCGCCATCTCGAACGCAGTGCGCGCATCGCCGGCGTCATGCGGCGGCCGCGACGTCAGCAGCGTGTAGAGAATGCCGCCGAGAAGATAGACGTCGGTCCAGGGTCCGATGTGGTCCGTGGAGCGCTGCGTCTGTTCCGGCGCCATGTATGCGACCGTGCCCGCCGGATTCGTGCCGCCCGTTGCCAGGTCCGCATCCGCGACGTCCTTCGGCCTGCGATAGAGCGCGACCGCCAGTCCCCAGTCCATCAACAGCACTTCGCCGAACTCGCCGAGCATCACCTGCGACGGCTTGAGATCGCGATGGACGACGCCGCGCGAATGTGCATAGGCCGTGGCCTGCGCGACATCGATGAGGATCGGCAGATGCTTGGCGAGAAAATCGGCGGCCGGCAGTGCGGAGAAATCCCTGTTGAGCAGCGACAGCCACGTGTGCCCTTCGACGTAGCGCATGACGAGGACGGGCAATCCGGCTTCGTCCGCGCCGAGGTCGTACATCGGGATGATGTTGGGATGCTCGAGGCGGGCGGTCGTCAGCGCTTCGATGCGGAAGGCCTCTTCGATCGCGCTCGTGTTCCGCATGCCGGAGCGCACGCGCTTCAGCGCAACGATGCGCGCGAGCGAGTATTGATTCGCGCGCCATACTTCGCCGAAGCCGCCCTCGCCCGCGAGGTTGAGGAGGTCGAAATCGGCGATCAGTTTTCGAAGCGGCCTCGTTTCGGCGAGTGAGCCGCCGCGCGGAACCGGCGTGCTCAGAATCTCGGTGATCTCGGGGTTGTACGAGCTCTGAGGATCTTCAGGAAGATCATCGGGGATGGACGACATCGGTTGCAGGCGATTATCCCTCTCTCCGCAAAGCATTGCCGAAACCGATTTCCGGGCCTACGTTGCTTCCATGGCCGACGATGTCGAAATCAAGGCAGGCAAGCCGGAGATCGAGATCAAGGACGAGAAGCGCGAGGCGAGCGACGACGATCGCGAGCGTGAGGAGCGTTACCGCCGCGAGATCTCGAATCCACTGCGCGTAACGGACTGAGGTACTGTTCGCATCGCGAACATGTTCTCCAACGACGACCTTCAACGGCTCGCTCAGCACGGGATTACCAGAGAAGAGGCGGAGAGGCAGATCGGTCTGCTGCGCAACCCTCCGCAGGCGATCCGGCTCGACCGGCCGTCGACCGTCGGCGACGGAATCTCACGCATTCGCGAGATCGATCAGCGCTCGCTGCTCGATCGCGCCGAGGCCGCTGCCGATGCAGGCCGCGTGATGAAGTTCGTGCCGGCGTCGGGCGCCGCGACGCGCATGTTCAAGGACCTCATCGCTGCGCTGCAGGATCAGCGGCGCCCGTCTGCATCACCTGCCGGCCGCGAGTTCTTCGAGCATCTCGATGCCTTCGCCTTCGCCGCGGAGTTGCGCGAACGCGCAGGAACTGCGGGCGAGGATGAAGCGGGCGAGCGCCGCCTGCTCGCGACCTTGCTCGAGGAGATGGGATACGCGCAGAAGCCGAAGGGGCTGATCCCGTTTCATCGCGTCGAGAAGGCGCGCACTGCGTTCGAAGAGCAGCTCCTCGAGGGAACGCGCTACGCGTGCAGCATGCACTTCACGGTCGCTCCGGAGTTTCGCGGCGAATTCGAGGAGACGCTCGCGATGCTGGAGCCGGAAGTGCTGCGGAAGCGGCGCGGCGGCGCGCTGAAGGTGTCATTCTCCGAGCAGCATCCGTCCACCGACACGCTCGCGATCGACGCACAGGGCAATCCGTTCCGCACATCGGCGGGTGAGTTGCTGCTGCGGCCGGGCGGACATGGCTCGCTGCTGCGCAACCTGCAGCTCGCCGGCGGCGACATCGTCGTCATCAAGAACATCGACAACATCGTTCCCGATGAAGCGAATGGCGAAGTCGTTCGCTGGAAGCAGATCCTCATCGGCTATCTCCTCCGCATTCAGCAGGAAGTGTTCGAGCTGCTGGAGGCGTGCTCGCGCGAGGATGTGCCGGAGGCGATGCTCGACCGCGCGCTCGCGCTGGCAGCGTTTCGTTTTGCGCGGCGGCCGGATCGGATGCTGGCCACGGCCGACGAGAAGCGCCGCTTCGTGTTCGAAGCGCTCGACCGCCCGCTGCGCGTGTGCGGCGTCGTGATCAACGAAGGCGAGCCGGGCGGCGCGCCGTTCTGGGTCGTGGGCAGTGACGGCGTCCGCTCGGTGCAGATCGTCGAGTCCGCGCAGGTCGACGGCACCGACCCGCGGCAGGTCGCGATTTTCAAATCGTCGACGCACTTCAATCCCGTCGACCTCGTCTGCGGGCTCCGCTCCTGGCGCGGTGAACCGTTCGATCTGGAGCGCTTCGTCGACTCTGATTCGATCTTCATTTCGAAGAAGTCGTACGAAGGGCGCGAGCTGAGTGCGCTGGAGCGGCCCGGCCTCTGGAATGGTGCAATGGCTGGTTGGAACACGATCTGTGTCGAGGTTCCGGCCGCGACCTTCGCTCCCGTCAAGACGGTCTTCGACCTGCTGCGGCCGCAGCATCAGGTGCAGCCGCCGGCGGAGATCGAAGCGCGCAAGCTGAGCGAAGATCTCAACGCGGCGATCGACGTGCAGCGCACGCTGCAACTGCAGGACGAAGTCTCCGCGGTCGGCTTCGATGCCGCGTCGCTGTTCCAACGCTCGCTCGAAGTGGGCGGCGACATCTTCAATGTCTCCGGCCGCGCGGCGTTTCTCGTCGACGTGAGCGGGCAGGGAGCCGCATCCGTGCTGATGGCGTCCGTCGTGTCGCAGCGCCTGCTGTCGATGACGAGCGAGCTGCCGTCACGCGTCATGAAGCAGCTCGAGCGTGAGTTTCCGTTCGAGCGGTTCGGCCGATATCTGACGCTCGTCTTCGCAGTGATCGATGGCGACACGCTGCGCTACGCCTGCGCGGGCCATCCTGCACCGATCGTGGTCCGCATCGACGGAACCGTCGAGCGCCTCGTGTCGAACGGACCCCTCCTCGGCCTCGGCCTCGGCGATGGATTCGTGGATGCCGAAGTCGCGCTGCAGGCTGGCGATCGCGTCGTCCTGTACAGCGACGGGCTGATCGATGACGAGGATCTCTACGGCGAGCGATTCGGACTCGAGTCGCTGGAGCAGCATTTCATCGCGGCGCGGAAGCAGACGCTCTCCGAAGCATGCGCATCTCTCGCAGAAGTGCTGCACGAACGCCGCGGCGACGCCCCCCCGCGCGACGACATCGCGCTGCTTGCAATCGAGATCGTGTGAATTGGATGGATGGGACGAATGGGACCGATGGGACCGATGGGACCTATGGGTGGAACCTGACGTGCTGCGCGATGACATCGCGCTGCTTGCAATCGAGATCGTGTGAATTGGATGGGACGAATGGGACCGATGGGACCTATGGGACCTATGGGTGGAACCTGACGTGCTGCGCGATGACATCGCGCTGCTTGCAATCGAGATCGTGTGATGGCGGGAACTCAACCTGCCTGTTTCCGCCCATCGGTCCCATCGGTCCCATCCGTCCCATCCGTCCCATCCGTCCCATTCCTACACCCCCGCAGTGCAGAACTTGCAGCGCTTGGCGCCCAGGGGAATCGGGGAGAGGCACTCGGGACACTCTCGTGTGTTCGGCGCGGCGGGCTCGGGCTCTCGCCGCAGTTTGTTGAACCACTTCACCACCATGAACACTGCGAACGCGACCAGGAGGAAATTGATCACCGCGTTGATGAAGAGGCCGTAGTTCAGCGTCGCGGCGCCCGCGGCCTTCGCCTGTGCGAGCGTGTCGAAATGACCGCCGCTGAGCACGATGAACTTGTTCGAGAAATCCGGATGGCCGGTGAGGAGTGCCAGCGGCGGCATCAGGATGTCTTCGGTGAACGACTTCACGACGGTGCCGAAGGCCGCGCCGATGATGACGCCGATCGCGAGATCGAGCACGTTGCCCTTCAGCGCGAATTCCTTGAATTCTTTTCCGATACTCATGATGCGACAGCATACGACTCGCGCAGCCATTGCTCCAATTGTTCGTCGACGTCACCCGGCGACGCGAGCAGCACGTGATGGGCGATCTTCGTCGCCGAGATTTTTTCGGTGCGGACGATTCGCCCGCTTCGCTCCTGCCGCGGCAGAAAGAATCCGAGGTCGATCGCGGTCCTGCGAATGGTGAGGCCGGCGAAGTTCTTCGTGGTCGAGAGCGTGATCATCGTCTTCAGCGGATTGATGTGCATCGCGCCGATGCTGCTCAGCATCGCGCGCAGAGCGTCGAAGGTCTCGCGGACCTCCGCGGATGCACGCGCGAGATGCGCGTCGAGCGAGGTGAGATCGCAGGAATGTTCACGCGTCCGCTGCGTGAATCGACGGCCGCAGGATGGGCATTGCCAGCCTGCTGCTTCTTTCGGCATGTCCTCATGATCTCATTTGCCGGCTGTCTGCCCTTCCCGTGAGAGAATTTCTCATGCGCGCAATCCGCTGTTCCGTAGTCCTTCTGTCTCTTCTCACCGCTCTCCTTCCTTCCAGCGCGTTTGCGCAGAGACGGCGGACGGTCGCGCCGCCGCCGAACAGCGAGATCACGATCCTGCAGACGACGGATCTGCATCACCATGCGAATGGATCGGGGCATGTCGGACTCGATGTCAGTCCGGCGGCAATGGGGACGACAGGAGCCTACGCGCGCATCGCGAGCTATGTCGGTTACGTGCGGGCCACGGCGGGACATCCGGTGATCCTCGTCGATTCCGGCGACTGGACGATGGGCACGCTGTACGACCTGACGAACGGCAGCCGTCCCTTCGCGCTCGGGTTCATCAGCGCGATGGGCTACGACGCGATCACGCTCGGCAATCACGAGTTCGACTACACGCCGCGCGGCCTTGCCGGCATGATCGCCGCGGCGCGCAGCAGTTTCAATTTCCAGACGCCGATCGTGGCGACGAACATCAACCTGAACGGCAACAGCGATCTCGCTCCGCTGTTCGCGGCGAACGCGATCGTGCCGTCCTACGTCAAGACGCTGGGCAACGGCCTGAAGGCCGGATTCATCGGATTGATGGGAGAAGATGCCGCGATCGACGCGCCGGCATCGGCGCCCGTCACCTTCTCCGCGCTGTCGACGCACTACGACGCGATCCAGGCCGTCGTGGACGATCTCCGCAACAACAAGGGAGCGACGGTGGTGATCGCCCTTTCGCACACCGGCACGGATGCGAGCGGCAGCGCCGGCGAAGACGTGAATCTCGCGCGCCACGTTCGCGGCATCAACGTCATCGCCTCGGGTCACACGCACACGCCGCTCTCGTCGATGCACGCCGTGACGAACGGCAACTGGACGACGCAGATCATCGACGCCGGCGCGTTCGGCACGAACGTCGCGCGTCTCGATCTGCTCGTGCAGCGCAACAACGGCAGCACGACGCCCGAGGCATTCTCCAACGCTGCGATGACGAACGCGGGTCTGACCGCGGTGAAGTCCGGCCTCGTTCCCGATCCCACGACGACGGCGCTCGTCTCCGCCACCGACCAGCAGCTCAACACGAGCCTTGGTCCCATTCTCCGGCAGGCGTTCAGCGATTACGACGCGGCGAGTCTGGCGAAAGGCATCTACCATCCCGCGGCGCTTGCCGCGCAGGACATGAGCTCGAACGACCGCAATCCTGTGCTCTCGCCCAACGGTCTCGGCAATCTCGCCGCGGACTCCGTGCGCAATGTGCCGAACACGATCATCGCGCAGGCGCTCGCCGCGGCCGGCGCAAATCCGGCGAATCTTCCCGGCTTCGATACGACGCCGTTCCAGGTAGGCATCGTCGCCACCGGCGTGCTGCGCAACAATCTCCAGGGCGGCGTGCCTCTAACCTTCGCCGACATCTATGACGTGCTGCCCCTCGGCATCTCGCCCGATACGGCGCAGGCGCTGCCGGTCGGCTATCCGATGGTGTCGGGCTACGTGGAGCTCGCGGATCTGAAGAAGATCTGCGCGCTGCAACTCGTGGGACAGAGCAATCTCGTTTCCTCTTCGTTCTATCTCAACATGTCGGGCGTGCGGTATTCGCTGAAGACGGCGGAGACGTACACGTACTTCAAGTACGCGACGGCAGCAGCGGTGCTGACGATCACGCAGGAGAAAGCGGCGCGCGGCTCGGCGCCGGCGATCGCGGCCATGACCGCGCTCAACAGTCTCGCGACCGACAACGGCTCCGCGCTCCTCACGGAAAGCGCGGGCGGCAATCCGTATGCGTCCGCGATGCTGAAGCTGAACGATCCGGCGACCGACTTCAATCAGCTCGTGGTGAACCTGACGACGCTGGGCGAAGTCGCGCTGGCCGCTCTCAAGGGAACCAATGTCGCGAGCGGGCTCGTCGTGTCGAAGGCGGTGAACGCGATCGATACGATCTCCGCGTTCGCGGTGAGCGACGCGATGAACACCGGCTCGACGACGGACGTAACCTCGGGCCGCCTGCGCGTCTCGGTCGATCTCTACGCGATGCTGCTGCTGGGCGCGGTGGAGTCGCAGTACGGCGTGAAGATCACGGCGTATCAGTCGGCAACCGGCAGCACCACTCTTTCATCGGCCGACATGCCGGCGCTGCTCGCCAACCGGATCGACGCGGATCCGGCGACGAGCGGGATCCAGGAGCTGAAGGAGTGGATGGCGCTGCTGTCGAACGTTGGGACCGGGTTGAAGGGAAGCATCGGGACGGAGTACGCGTCGACGGCGAACTTCACGGAGTTCCCAAACGCCGGCAGCGCGGTGAAGACGCGCAATGCGTCGTATCCGCTGCAGTCGATCGGACAACTGGCGGGGACGATGTCGGCTCTGCAGAACGCGCCGTAAAAGGTGTAGGACAGGCGCCCTCGCCTGTCCCGTAGTCTGTCCCGTAGCAGCGACAGGCGGGGGCGCCTGCCGTACAGTCAGAACTCGAGATCGACGGAGGCCTGTGCCGCGCGCCGGCGCTGCAGCAGCTCGAATCCTTCGACGACGAAGTCGAGCCGGCCGTGCGGCTTGATCGGGATGTACTTCACGGCGCGGAGATTCAGGGTCGTCCGTTTTCCCGAAGCGGCGATGACGATCGGCGCCATTTCGATGTGTGCCGCCTCGCTGACCTCGAAGAGAGCGCTGGCGGCGAAGCGGTGCCGCTGGTCGAACTTCGAGAGACCGCGGTGCGGCGGCTCATCGAAGTCGGCTGCGTCATCGATCGCCTTCGAAAAGGTGTAGCTCGCGGCCCATTCGACATCCTCAACCATCCGCTGCACCACGGTGAGCGTGCAGCCGTCGTACGAGGATGACGCCGCGGCCTGAAGCTCGTTGTCCACCGTCTGCAGCAGGTGGCTCCCGCGCACGTGCTGCAGCGTGATCGACGCGCGCAGAGCCTGCGCGAGAGCATGTTCGGCGCTGAGGCTGTACTGCGTGCTGGCCGGCGACCACTCGCCGGGCCGGACCGTCACCTCGCCGCGCAGCGGGCGTTCGAGTGCGATGAGCGGAATGCGGTCGGCGAAGGTGCCGCCCGTGCCGCGCAGCACCCAGCCGGCGGCAGCCGCCCAGGCGAAGCCGAAGCGCGGCTGCAGTTGCTGGTTAGAGATGCCGAGCCTGCCCGGAAGACGTTCGTCGTCGAGACGAAGCCCTCCATCCAGTGTGAGGCTGCCGTGCGTCCAGCTGTCCTGCAGGAATGCGTCGTAGCGGGTTGCGCGGATGGGACGGACATCGATGGAGGTCACATCGCCTCCGGCCCGGAAGAGGTGCTCACCCCATCCCGCCGTGAGCGTGTCGCCGGCCTCGAGATAGCGTTGATCGCGCCCGCCGGTCGAGCGCCGCGCAGCCTGCGATCGCACCTCGTTCGTCGCTTCGCGGCCGAGGATGGAGGTGAGCGTCGCGGTCGCGGCGGAGTCGGTGACGTGATCCGTTTTCTCGCGATTGTCGTTCGCTGCGATCCGCGCGATGAGCGACGTCGCATCGCTCCATTGATCGTTGAGTTTCGCCGAGAGCTCCTGCTCGCGGCGGTCGAGCGACGACGACGTCTCGTATTCGCCGGCGACGTAGTAGAACATCCGGTCGCGGACGATCGGACCGCCGAGGGCGCCGCCGGTGCGGTAGCGGTGGATGGGCGGTTTCTGCGCGAAGAGAAAGACATCGCCGTGAAGCGTGTTCGAGCCGCTCTTCGTCACGACGTTGATGACCCCGCCCGAGCCGCCGCCGCTCTCCGCGGATGATCCGTGCGAGACGGCGTCGAACTCGCGGACCGTTTCCAGCGAGAGCTCCGTGCGGGCCGAGCCGCTGTACTCGTCGTTGTTGTTCAGACCGTCAATCGTGAGGACGTTGCTGCGCGGCCGCTGCCCCGCGAAACTGAAACCGCTGTCGATCGAAGACGCGTGAAGCTGCGGAGTCTGCACGACTCCCGGCGTCAGCAGGACGAAGTCGAGATAGTTCCTCGCCTGCACCGGCAGCTCCTCGATGCGCTCCGTGTCGATGACCGCCGGCGGAGAGGGCGAAGTCGTGTCGAGGCCGGGCTGTTGTGCGCTGACCTCGACGTTCTCCTGCACGGCTTCCGGGTGCAGTGGAAGGTTGAGCTGAAGCGCCTGGCCGATCGTGAGCGTCGCGTTCGAATGGAAGGAGACGAAGCCGGAGAGAGTCGCGGTGACCGAGTACGAGCCGGGCGCGACGTTCGTGAAGCGGTAGTGGCCGTTGCCGGCGCTCGTCGTGCTGCGGGCCGCGTTGGTGGATGGATCACGGAGCTCGATCGTGACTCCGGGTAGCGGCGCGGACGAGGCATCCGTGACGGTGCCTTCGATGGAGGCGTTCTGCACCTGCGCCGCCGCCGAAGTCGCGAAGAAGAAAAACGCGATCACGAACAGCATGGAGCGTGAACGCCGCTGTCTGCACTCCACGTTGCGCCCGTTCTCCTTCATCGGCGGGCGTACGATACCATCTCGAAAACTTGACACTCAGCCGCCTCTTCTACGCATCGCTGCTTGCGCTGACGCTCCTTCTCGGGCTGCTGTTCTATCTCTTTCTCGACAGTTCGAAGCAGTCGATCGTCGAGAGCTCGGAGCGTTTGCGCGAAGCGCACACGCGGCGCATCGCAGCCAACGTCGAGTCGTATCTGGATCAGGCGCAGCAGGCGATTGCGCATATCGAGACGGAGCTGCAGCACGATGCGTGCGGGGCCGGCAGTCCGCAGTCGATCGCTCCCTGTCTGGAGAAGGAGATCCTCAGCAACGCGAACCTGGCCGAGGCGACGGCGACGCATGCCGAGGCGCCGTGGCAGATGTCGTATTTCCGCGACAGCGCAGCCGAAGGCGCGATGATCGGCACGCGCATCACGTTCGAAGAGAACGGACACTTCGTCTCCGAGGTGCGTAGGGGCGACATCGTGCAGCGGATGCCGGCCGGCGATCCCACCCGCCATCCGACGTTCACGACTCCCTCGACGCCATCGAATTACGGCGGCGTGATCTGGAGCGATCTCAGTTTCACCGAGCTCGATGCAAGGCTGCCGGAGGAGAAGCGCCGCGTCGTCGTCACGGTGATGAAGACGATCGAAGACAGGCAGGGCAGGTTCGCAGGAGTCCTGCGCATCGGACTCCTCACCGAGAAGATCGACGCGCTGGTGCGCGAAGAGTCTGCGGCGAATGCGCCGCACGAGATCTTCATCTGCGACGACATGGGACGGCTGATCGCGCGCCTCACTTCGCGGGACCGTCTCGCCGAAGATCGATCCGACGAGTCGCTGCGCGTGGTGCCGGCGAAGATGCCGCCGGAGATCGCCGCGGCGTTGCGCTCACGGGCGCTCGCGCAGGTCTCGCCGCGTACGCTGAACACCGCGGATTCGATCATCGCCGGCGGACAACCATACTTCGTCAGTTTTCGCGGACTGCCGCAGACGCAGGGCTGGCGCGTTGGAATCGTGGTGCCGCAGGAGTACTACTTCGGCCGGCTGCATGCGATTCGCAACCGCCTCATCGCCGCCACCCTCGCGCTGATCATCGTCATCCTCCTCGGCGGCACGCTCACGTTGCGGCTCTTGCGGCGCGGGCTCCGGCAGATTCAGGGCGAGACGGCGCAGATGCGCCGGTTCGTGTTCGCCCCGTCGGCGGTGGAGAGCCCGTTCCGCGATGTCGGCGACGTTCTGCGCAGTCTCGATCAGGCGAAGACCGCGATGCGCGCGATGGGCAAGTACGTGCCGGTCGGCCTCGTGCGGCAGTTGTACGAAGCGAACCGCGAGCCGGTGCTGGGCGGCGAGCTGCGCGATGTGTCGCTGATGTTCACCGACATCAAGGACTTCACGACGCTCGCCGAGCGCCTCTCGCCCGACGTGCTGGCCCGCAATCTCGGCAGCTATCTCGAGGTGATGACCAACGCGATTCAGGCGAATGCGGGGACGGTCGACAAGTACATCGGCGATGCGGTGATGGTGATCTGGAATGCGCCGGCAGACGTGGCGGATCATCCGCTGAAGGCGTGCAGCGCAGCGCTAGCCTGCGTGGAGGCGACGCGGAGCGCGAGCCCCGAGCTCGTCACGCGCTTCGGTTTGCATCGCGACACGGTGATGGTCGGGCATTTCGGTGCGCCGGACCGGATGAGCTTCACGGCGATCGGCGACGGAGTCAATCTCGCGTCACGGCTGGAGGGGCTCAACAAGCAGTACGGAACCCAGATCATCGTCAGCGAGACGATCTACGCGGCGGCGAAGGAGCAGTTCGCGTTCCGGCATCTCGACCGCGTCGCGGTGAAGGGAAAGTCGCGCGGAATCGAGGTCTACGAGCTGCTGCAGCAAAGAGTTAGTGCGGCCGAGAGGTACGAGGAAGCGCTGGCGAAATACTTCCTGCGCGACTTCGCAGGAGCGCTGGCGATCCTCGAACAGCAGTTGTCCGATCCGCCGAGCGCAGTGCTCGCCGGACGCTGCCGCAGAATGCTGAACGATCCGCCGCCGCCCGATTGGGACGGAATCTACGTCTCATCCGTGAAGTGAGGCACGCCCTATGAAACGTCATCCTGCGAAAGGATGACGCAATGGCAGAGACAACACTGTGGAACATCGATCCGGCGCACTCAGCCGTGGAGTTTGCCGTGAAGCACATGATGTTCACGACGGTTCGCGGCCGCTTCCGGGATTTCACGGGGACCATCGAAGTCGATGAACGGAACCCGGATCGCTCGAAGGTCAGTGTCGAGATCGCCGCGGCGAGCATCGACACCGGCGTCGCCGATCGCGACACGCATCTGAAGTCTCCCGATTTTCTCGATGCGGAGCACCATCCGTCGCTCACGTTCCGAAGCAAGCGCATCGAAGGGGCGATGAAGAAGGAAGGCGACCGGTTCCGCGTGATCGGAGATCTGACGATTCGCGGCAGGACGATCGAAGTGACGCTCGATTGCGAATACGAAGGCACAGGCACCGACCCCTGGGGCGGGACGCGCTCCGGCGTGAGGGCCACGACGAAAATCGATCGGCGCGAGTGGGGCCTCCAGTGGAATCAGGCTCTCGAGACCGGCGGCATTCTCGTGGCGAACGAAGTCCGCATCGAGCTCGAAGTGCAGGCCGTGAAAGCGGTGCCGGTGACGGCCTGACGCGAGGCGGCGCGGCGCGCGGATGATGTTCATGTGGTGGCTCGCGATCATCGGTGTGCTCGTGCTGCTCGCGGCTGCGGTCGATCTCATCTGGACCACACTCGGCACGCATGGCGGCGGCCCGTTGTCGGGTCCGCTGACGAACTTCGTCTGGGCCGTCGCCCGGCGCGCGGCGCGGGGACATCACCGGCTGCTGTCGTTCGCCGGCTCCTTCATTCTCGGCGTGCTCCTCCTCTTCTGGGTGATGCTGACCTGGACGGGATGGGCGCTGGTGTTCATCAGCGCGCGTGAGGCGCTGATCGACGCGAAGACGCACGCGCCGGCCGGCGCGATCGAGCGGATCTTCTTCGTCGGCTCTTCGATGTTCACCAGTGGGACCGCGGAGTACAACCCGAAGGGACATGCGTGGCATCTCGCGGCGGCGGGATGTGCCGGTTCGGGACTCTTCGTGGTGACGATGTCGATCACCTACATCATGTCGGTGCTCGCGGCGACGGTGGAGAAGCGCGCGCTCGGATCCTACGTCTGGGATCTGGGAGCGACGCCGGAGCGGATCATCGAGCGCATGTGGGATGGCGAGCAGTTCGAGGATCTCCACACGCATCTCAATCAGTTCGTCGTCGCGATCGAGCTGTTCGGCGAACAGAATCTCGCCTACCCGATTCTCGAGTTCTTCCATTCCGAGAACCGGCGCACGGCGGAGCCGCTGCGGATCGCGGCGATGCTCGAGACGCTCATCCTTCTCCGCGAGGGAGTGCTGGAGAGCGTGCGCCCCTCGCGCCTCGTGCTGCTGACGGCGATCGATGCGATTCGCGGCCTGGGCACGGTCGTGGAGAGCGAGTTCGTCGACGCCGCCGCCGTGCCGCCGCCTCCGCCCGACATCGGAATCCTCCACCGCCTCAACATTCCAGCGCGGCCGGAGCCCGAGTTTGTTCAGCGAGTGAGCCAGTATCAGGAAGTGCGTCGCCGCCTCCTGGGGCTGATCGAGAAAGCCGGCTGGAGCTGGAGCGACGTCTTCAGCACGAAGTTCCACGCATGATGGGGAACCGTTGGGGGACTTCGAAAAGCGAAATTCAGAATTCAGAATTACAGAATTCAGAATGAAGAATGCGATGACGTGTCGACTGCTCTGGTCGAGCTGTCATTTTTCATTCTGAATTCTGAATTCTGGGGCATGGTGGTTTTCAGTGGGTAACTGCTTCGGCTATCCGTGCTCGGTGAAGCGCACCGTCGCCCTCGGTGGAAGGGATTCTTCATTCTCTATTCTGCACTCTGCCTTCTGCCTTCTG
>Ga0070741_10003637_pt1 | contig 37603 bp, 35 predicted proteins | sample Coa_R1_4_FD_66440 | JGI IMG/M metagenome (GOLD analysis project Ga0070741, IMG submission 66440) | Surface soil microbial communities from Centralia Pennsylvania, which are recovering from an underground coalmine fire - Coalmine... | ecosystem: Environmental > Terrestrial > Soil > Unclassified ... | reverse complement strand
GCGCTTACAAGGAGAGTCACTACCGGTCGGTGTACTTCCACAATAGCGGGCCGGAAGCTGAGCGGGCCTATGCACACTATCTGAATTCGATCAGCAAGGCGGTTGATGCATTCCGTAAACAGCGGAAAGTGTATGTGATCATGGTCGCGATGGAGCGGCTGGATGCGCGTCCATGCCGGCGAATTGCCGAGATGCTGGGCGGTATCCCGGTGCTGACTTCCGATGAGTACAACATGTACCAGCTGGTCAGCATTCTGAGGGCGTGCTCGATGATGGCATCCTCGCGGTATCACGGGATTGTGACGTGCATGCCGGGGCTGGTCCCATCCGCGGGTGTAACCATGGACGAACGCATCCGCAACCTGATGAACGAGCGTGGGCACCATGATCTGCTAATGACCGTCGATGATCCGGATCTCGAGCCGAAGCTGTTGCAGGCGCTTGAGACGTTGTATGGAGAGGGTGACCGGATCGCCGATGGGATCGGGCGGACGGTGGTTCGCAACCTGAAGGTAATGGCCCGCATGGGAGTTTACTTTGAAGAGGAAGTTCAGCGCCGGTATCCGGAATTTCCTACGCGGCGTGGGGAAGCGAGCTGGGAAGATTATCTGCCGCCCATCAGCGAGAGCCTGAGAAAGCTGGTTGAGCGGTACGAGTCGAACGAGAAGATGCCGGTTGTGGCGGATTGAGCTTTAAGGAAAATCAAACCACAGAGGTCACAGAGGAACACAGGGGAATTAGGCTTGCCTGTGATCCTTTGTGGCCTCTGTAGTGAATGCGCACAGAGGGCGATGATTTTTTTGGATTCCATTTTCGCGAGCCTTGAAAACGCATCGAGCACGCCGGTTCTCGAGGAGATCCGCGACGGGAAGATGGCATCGTTCAGCGGCAGTCAATTGCTGGAACTTGTGGGGCAGGCGCGGGCTTTCTTGTCCCGCTGCGGACTGAAGAAGGGGGATCGGGTCGGACTACTCGCCCACAACGGCGTGCGCTGGGTCGCGATGGATCTGGCATTGATGGCCGAGGGGCTGATTGTGGTACCGCTTTATGCGCGACAAGCTCCTGCTGAATTGGTAGCCATGATGAAGGACTGCTCGCCTTCGTTGATTTGTTGTGGGGACGAGGCACTGCGGGCGGGCATCGTCGAGCAGTGGCCCGATGCTCCATCGCAGTCTCTTTTCGATCAGATATTTTCCGGGCCGGCGACGAAGAGCGGCAAGCCGCAAATGGACGCGTCGGATGCGGTAACGATCATCTATACATCGGGTACATCGGGCGAGGCCAAGGGCGTGATTCTCACCGCGGGCAATATCGGGCATATGCTCGGGTGCACGTCGGGGCGACTAGATGTGCTTATGAGTGGGCGCGAGGGGCAGGACAGAGTTTTCCACTACCTGCCGTTTTGCTTTGCGGGTTCGTGGATCATGCTGTTGACGTGCTTGCTGCGCGGGAGCCTGTTAACGCTGAACACGGACCTGGGTAAGCTTGCCGGCGACATGCGGCTGGCTTCGGCCGAGTATTTCCTGAATGTTCCGGCGCTTCTGGAGCGGATGCGGCGGGCCGTCGATGAGCAACTATGGAAGACCGGAGGCTTAGCGCTAACCATTTTCAGTCGCGCGAAAGCGGCAGCGGCCCGAAAGCATGAAGGGAAGCCAACGCGGCCCGATGCGGTGTGGATGATGATGGCGAACGCGATTGTATTTCCGACGATCCGGAAGAAGATGATTGGCGGAAATGTAAAAGCGCTGATCTGTGGGTCGGCGCCTCTGAACATCGACACGCAACTGTTTTTCCGGATGCTCGGTATTCCCGTATTGCAGGTTTACGGGCTCACTGAAACGACGGCGATCTGCACGATGGATGATCCGCGCCAGGTCGAACCGGGCTGGGTGGGGCCGGCCATTGAAGGGATCGAGATGAAGCTCGGAGACAATGACGAGATCATGGTGCGCGGCCCGAACATCTTTCCTGGATACTGGAACCGTCCGCAAGAGACTGCGAAGGTGTTGCGCGATGGATGGTTCCACACGGGAGACCAGGGCGAGGTGAATGCGTCGGGGAATTGGCGGATCATCGGACGGATCAAGAACCTGATTATTCTCGCATCCGGTCACAACATCGCACCCGAGCCGATCGAGGACGAGCTGGTGCAGAACATTCCCGGCGCGCAGCAGGTCGTGTTAGTGGGTAATGGGCGGGGATATTTGTCGGCAATCGTGACCGGAGAGGTTAAGACGGAGAGTGTGCAATCGGCGATTGATCAAGTGAACGCGCATGAGCCGCACTACAAGCAGGTGCGGGCGTTTCATATCCATCAGGAGCCGTTCACGGTGGACAACGGGCTGCTGACTGCGAATGGGAAGCTGAAACGAGATCTGATCGGGGCAAATTTGAAGGACGAGATCGAGGAGTTGTATCGGACGAAGCAGGCGTCGTAAGTTCGGTATCCCGCTGTTCCGAGCCTGTTGTTCGAGTCCCTGCAGGACGACACATGGACAACTTCAAAGGCGAAGCGCTTTCGTGGGAGCTGAAAGAGGGCGTGATCGAGCTGGTTTTGCACCGCGAGCCGGCGAACGAGATCGGCACCGTCATGCTCGCCGAGTTGGAGAAATTCGCGACGGTGCTGGACGGCGGTCTCGGGGATCCGCATGCGCTGATCATTTACAGCAAACTAAATGCGGGATTCTCGGCGGGCGCAGATTTACGGGAGCTCTACTCCGGAATGCAGCAGATTTCGGGGCCGGAGCGGGTGCGGGGAGTGCGAAGTTTTCTTGAACGGATTCACGCTGTTCTGAACACGATCGACGCTTCCCCAGTGACGACGATTGCGGCGGTGCACGGAGTGACGTTCGGCGGCGGGCTGGAACTGGCGCTCGCGTGCGACCTCATTGTTGCGGACAAGATGGCGCGGTTTGCGTTTCCCGAGCTGCGACTTGGGTTGATACCAGGGTTCGGCGGAATACCGCGGCTTAAGCGGGACCTGGGCAACGGAGTTGTACGCGATTTGCTGCTCACCGGCCGAAGCTTCAATGCGACAAAGGCCCAGGCCGCAGGACTGGTCAGCCAGTTGGTGGCCGAAGGGGAAGCGGTACGAGTCGCGAGAGCGACGGCGGGGCAGCTAAAGAAATTTGACCGGCATACATCGGCGATGGCGAAGGAGTTCATCAAGCCGATTCCGCATGAGGAGTTGAGGCGGGAGATCGATATTTTCTGCGAGTTGTTTACCCGGCCGGCGGTGGAAGCGGGACTGAAGAAATTTGTTGAGAGTACGGATGCGCAGCCGTATTTGCCGTGAAGGGACAGACCAAAGCTCAACACAAAGGACACAAAGGACACTAAGGACACTAAGAAAGTCACCGGCAGTGCAGTTAGCAGCGGCTGCCTCGCCGCACCACTGTAATGAAGGCATCAACGGCGGTGTAATCCCGCCGTGTAATATTGATAAACGCGTATGAGGACACAAGATCAAACTCTCGATGAGATACTCGGCCTGGCGGCGACGCACTTCAAGGTGCCGCGCGAGAAGCTCGCGCCGGACGACGACTTCTTCAAGACGCTTGGGATTAACAGCCTCCAGGCCCTAGACTTGCTGACCCGGCTGGAGAACCACTTCAGCGTGGAGCTTCCTGACTACGAACTGCAGGGCGTTTCGGATTTTCGGACGCTGGCCAGCCGCATCCAGTCGCGACTTTAACAATTTGCTCGCCTGCCAGCGTTTACAATTGATAGTTGTCCCCGGCTCCGGGGAATCCGCTTCGCAATTGGCAATCGGCGCCCGGCGTTTGAAAATCGTAAATAGCACTTCAAAAGCTTGATGCTCGACCTCAAGGAATACACCTGTCTGGGGGCTGCTCTGAGAGCCGCGCTCGAGCGCTGGCCCAATGAGACGTGCCTTATCGAATCGGACCGAGACCGTGAGAAGCTGCGGCTCACCTATTCCGATTTCAAGGACCTGGCACTCCCGCTGGCGCGAGCGCTGCAAGACGTAGACCTGAAGGCGGGAGAGCGTGCGGCGATTATCATGACCAACCAGTCGAAGTGGCTGGTCTCGGCCTATGCCATTCTGTATGCCGGCGGAGTGCTGGTTCCACTCGATTACAAGCTAACCGCGGGGGAGCAACTCGCATTGCTCGCGCACTCCAAGGCGAAGTTCCTGATCGTCGAGTACTACATCTGGCGCGCGATGATGCAGTCGCCGGAGTTCAAGAATCGTACCGTGAAAACAGTGCTGGTAACGGAGGCTCCGGTTGGAGTCGATCTAGCCGGCGCATTTCGATGGGAAGAGTTTCGGCGGAAGGGTGAGCCGGAGTTTGTAAACCGGCAGAAAGAAGATACGGCGTGCATCGTGTATTCGTCGGGAACGGGAGGGCGTCCGAAAGGATGCGTGCTGACACATGAGAACTACCTCGAACAGTGCTATGCACTGACGCGGTGGTATCCGTTCTGGCCGGGGGTGCGGTACCTCAGCATCCTGCCCACCAATCACGCGATCGATTTCATGGTCGGCTTTATTGGTCCTTTTGTTTGCGGCGCCTGTGTAGTGCACTTGCGGACCTTGCGTCCGGAGTTTGTGCGCGATGCCTTCTCCCGTTACAAGATCACGTACGTCACCCTGGTTCCGATGATCCTTAAGAACCTGGAAAAGGGGTTGCGTACAAGATTCGCGGAGCTGTCGTCGACGAAGCGGTTCATTCTGAACCGGCTGATCGCGATCAACAAGGCGCTGACGAAGCGGCGTCCGCATGTGAAGCTGAGCCGGATGTTGCTGCCGCAAGTGCATAAACCATTTGGAGGGGAGTTGTTGGCGCTGATTACCGGCGGCGCATTCATGGAAGCTTCGACGCTCCAGTTCTTCTACGATCTCGGGATCCCGGTGGCAAACGGGTACGGGCTGACTGAGGCTTGCACGGTGCTGACGGTTAATGATCTGAAGCCGTTTCGGGCGGATACGGTGGGAAAGCCGCTGCCGGGCGTCGAAATTCGTATTTTGAGTCCAGACTCGGATGGGGTGGGAGAAGTTGCGGCCCGGAGCAAGACGGTGATGTCGCACTACCTGGACGATCCTGAGATGACAGCACAGACGATCGTCGACGGGTGGCTGCTTACGGGCGACCTCGGGAGATTCGATCGCGACAACCACCTTCAGCTGTTTGGCCGCAAGAAGAACATGATCGTGACTGAGGGCGGAAAGAATATCTATCCTGAGGACATCGAGATCGTGTTCGACGGATTGGCGGTGAAGGAGTATTCGATTTTCGCGGCGAATTACATCTGGCCGGTGAAGGGGCTGGGGCAGGAAATGCTGGTCATGGTGATCCGGTTGGAGCCGGGGCAGGAATTTGCCGACAGCCTTCGTGATGAGTTGGCGGCGCGGAATTTGCGATTGCCCGACTTCAAGCGAATTGGCGGATATGTGATCTGGGAGAAAGACTTTCCGCGGACGGCCTCGATGAAGATCAAGCGTTCAGAGTTGGCGCAGGAAATCGGGAAGAAAGTCGAGCGAGCGTCGGTGGTGGAGCTGTGAACGAAGCGTTCCTTGCAGTGGTCAACCCGGCGGCTGGAGGAGGCCGATGCAAGAAGCTGGTCGGACCTACCTTGGATAAGATCCGCGAAGGCGGAATCAAGGTTGACGTAGTTGAGACGAAGGCGCCGGGAGATGGGATAAAGCTGTCTCGGGAGGCGTACAAGACCGGGTATCGACGGTTTCTTGCGGTCGGCGGGGATGGAACATCGTATGAGGTGGTGAACGGGATTTTCCCAGCCGCGCATGGGGACCAGCCGACGCTGGCGTTTCTGCCGCTCGGGACTGGGAATTCTTTTCTTCGGGACTTCAGCGACCAGGGAGTGGATCACGCGTTAGCAGCTCTGAAAGCACGTCGCACCCAGGCATGCGACGTGATGCGGTTGCGACATAAAAGTGGCGTCATTTACTACATCAATCTGTTGAGCGTAGGATTCACCGCCGATGTGGCTACGATGCGGGCGCGGCATTTCAATGGTTGGGGACACCTGGGGTACTTTCTCGCGATTTTCACATGCCTGGCGCGGCTGAATCGCCGTCCATTTCCACTACGGGTGGACGGGCAGCCGAAGGTTGACGAGCGACGGTGCCTGTTCCTCACCTTCAACAACAGCAAATTTACCGGCGGAACGATGATGATTGCGCCCAACGCGGAGGTGAATGATGGCAAGATCGAGTATGTGCGGTGGGGGCCGATTGGGCGATTAGGGCTGATCAAGAATCTTTCTACCTTATACGATGGCACTCACGTCAAACATCCGCTTGCTGAGCGCCAGGCCGTAGCGCGCATCGACTTTCAACTCGACGGTCCGGTGGACGTTATGGTGGACGGTGAAGTGGTGACGGTGCAATGCGAGACTCTGGATGTGCTGCCGTCGGCACTGAACGTCGTGGTATAAAAACCTGCATGTCGCAAGAGAGAAGAAAACGCCAAGAAAAAAGCCAGCCTAAGGAGTCGAAGAGCCTTTTCGACCGGAATACGATGATCATTATTGTTGTCGTCGCCGTTGTTGTGCTGGCGGCGCTTGGGTACAAGTACAAGCGCGACCATCAATACGACAAGTTCGCCCAATGTCTGAAAGACCGCGGCGTGTTGATGTACGGAGCCTACTGGTGCCCGCATTGCGCCGAGCAGAAGGACCTGTTCGGGGCATCGTTCAAGAAAGCGCCATATGTTGAATGCGGAGTGGAAGGGAACACCAGGGTTGAAGCGCAGGTGTGCAAAGATGCAGGAATTCAGCGTTTTCCCACGTGGCAATTCCCGCCAACCGGTGAACGTGTCGAGGGCAATCTGTCGCTTGACGCGCTAAGCGATCGGACTGGGTGTCCGCTGCAATGAGCCAGTCGCGACTGCTGATGATCGTTGCCGTGCTCGCGGTCGCGGGTATGGCGGTATCGTCGGTCTCGCTGTATCACCACTACCAAAAATCAAAGACCACGTTCTGCGACTTCGGACAAAGTTTCAACTGCGATGTCGTAAACCGCAGTGAGTATTCCAGTATTGCGGGCATTCCGGTCGCGGGGATTGGAATAGCGGGATATCTCGCGTTGTTTTTGTTGGCAACCGTGTATCGAGACCGGCGGGAATCTGCGGTGGTTCTCTTTCTTGGCGCGCTCAGCGGGTTGGCGTTCGCGTTGTACCTGACCTACATCGAGGGGTTTGTGCTGGGCGCGTGGTGCATATTGTGTTTGTCGTCGCTAACGATCATATCCGTGACGGCGATATTGAGTGGCGTGGTGTTCCGAGCGTCCCGACGAGAAACGTCGGCGTAGTGCGGTAAGATCCTCCGCGAGCTGAACCGTTCATCCACAAGGACCGCCAGGTGCGGCCGTTCGACAATTACCGGGCACAAAGGAAAACCTCAGCCGGCGTTCCTTCACGGTGTGAGGATGCGCAAGCTGAGGTATGACTGTTCCTATCCGGTGTGCCTGCCTACTCCAAAACGAAGATGTGCTTGCGGGCGCACATTTCTTTCAGGATCTTCGGCCACACGGTCACACTGACTTCGCCCAAATGCGCCTTACGGAGGAGAAGCATCAGGGTGCGCGACTGGCCGATGCCGCCGCCGATCGAGAGCGGGATCTCATCGTTCAGGATGGCCTGGTGATAAGGCAGGTTGAGGAAGTCCAGTTGATTGGAGATCTGCAACTGCTTGCGTAAGGTCTGCTTCGTGACCCGGATGCCCATGGAAGTCAGTTCATGCCGCCGCTGCGTGACGTGGTTCCAAACAAGGATGTCGCCGTTAAGACCATGCGTGTCTTTGCGGGTTTCAGCGTGGGTGTCGGTGATCCAGTCGTCGTAATCGGCAGCGCGCATTTCGTGCGGGTAGCCGTCCTTTAGTGGCCAACCGATTCCGATAATGAAAACCGCAGGATACTTCTGGAGGATTTGCGTCTCGCGTTGCTTGCGGGGCAAGTCCGGGAACATTTCCAGGATTTCCTCGGCATGGAGGAACGTGAGCTCCTCCGGCAGGTCGGGATAGCGTACATCTTTCAGCTGCGGAAAGAGTGATTGGGCGTAACGCTCGGCGCCGACAATTACTTTCCAGATATGGCGGACGACGGTCTTCAGGAAATCGAGGTTACGTTCCTCGGCGGTGACCACTCGTTCCCAATCCCACTGGTCCACGTAGGCGGAGTGGTCGTGGTCGAGGAAATAGTCTTTGCGGACGGCGCGCATGTCGGTGCAAATGCCCTCGCCTACTTTGCAGTCGAATTGTTTGAGGGCGGTGCGTTTCCATTTGGTCGCGGCCTGGACGACCTGGGCGTCGATGGGGTGCTTGTCGCGGTCGTTGGAGATATGGAATTGGATGGGCGTACGCGAGCCGTCACGATCCAGCATATCGTTGACGCCGCTATGGACATCGACGATCAGCGGCACTTCCACCATCATGAGGTTGAGTTCTTTGCAGAGCTGATCTTCGATGTAGCGCTTGACGTGGAAGATGGCCTGCTGCGTTTCCTTCGGGTTCAGGATGGATCGGTAATATCCGGGGAGAACCTGTTCGAGCTGTGCATAGTCGCCGATGCCCGGGCCGGCGAGATCAGCTTTCTTGTCGAGAACGAGCGTGCTCATGGGGTGGCTCCTTGCGGGATGTGCGGAATAGTCCGTCACTATTGCATCGCGGGGCGAGCAGCGCGGCAGTGATGTGGAGCACAGGTGGAAGTGAGGCGGGCGGGAGACAACCATTCACCACAGAGGACACACAGGGGGTCCACCGAGGAAACAGAAAGAATGCGGGGATCAAAAACGCATAAAGAAAACAGTCGTCTCACAGGTCATTGAGAGATGCACAGGTCCTTCGCTTCGCTCAGGATGACAGGATGAGGGGATCTGGTTTGCCGCGGACGCCGCAGCGATGCCTTACTTCAGTTGGCTCGACAAAGACTGCGGCTTAGAGCTGGTGGGCGATTTCGACGGCGGGTGGGTGTGCGAGGTTGTCGAAGGTAATGGACACAAGAGAACCCTGACGAACGTTCGTGACCAGCGCTGGACGGAAACAGCCGATACAGGTGCCACCGTGGTGACGGACGCTGGGATACACGACGCCGGCCGACCCGGCGTTCAACAGTTCGCGGGCGAAGCGTTGCGAGGCTGCATAGCTATCCGGATCGAGGTAAGGCCGGTAAGCTGGGTCACCACCGCGAATGTCGTGAAACTCAGAACGAAAATCGGCGAGGTACTCGCGGTAGGCGCGCGTTTCCGGACGGTTCCAGGCAGGTATTTCGCGGAGTTCTTCGGCGAAATGAAAAGCGACCTCGTCGCGAGCTGTCTCGAATTCAAAACCGGCGTACCAGCAGCCGCGGTCTGGACCGTTGAAGCGGCTGCCGTCGGGCTGCGCGTGGGTAAAGCAGGCATTGATGATCCGATCATGAGGAACACCGAACACGAGCTCGTGGACGGTGATTCCGGGTAGTTCATTCGACTCTCCCGCCAGACGTTCGTTGGTGATGCCATCGATCTCGAAGAGGGTGTCGAGATCCGTCTGTTGGTCAGCAACCCGCGTCAAAACACTTTCTTCCCTCTCGAGGTACTTGGTGGGGATAAGGCGATGAGTATCGTCTTGATCGAGATAGGTTTTCGGGGGAAACACTACAGTCCACCTCTCCGGGCGTCGAGCAGTTGGCGAACGCGCATCATGGCCGGTTGGCCTTGCAACATGAACGAGAGCGGGGTCCGGCCGGCAAACATAGCATTGGTGTTGGCGAGCTGAACCCAAGCATCGGCCAAATCACGGCTATAAAGAATATTCAGAGCCTTGAAGATTCCGATCAGCAGGGAAATGCGAATGAGTTGGTCCTGCGTGAGGATCGTCGAGGCATTTTGCTTCAGCTTGTAGTAGGTGCCGTTGGAAATCCCGCCCAACAAGGTGCGAGCGTCCTCGTCGCGAACCTTCCAATGCTTGATGACGCGGAAAAAGGCGCGAAGCGCGGCCGGGCTGAGGCGCTGGCGCACCGGCTTGCTCGCAACGTCGGGCCGGTTCTCCCAGGGGACTCCGGGTACGTTCACGATATGTGTAGCCAAGATGGTATCTCCAAACTTGAACGTATTATACTCCATAAATGGACAAACGCAAACGACTTCTGCTCTCATTGTAAGTCTTTGAAAATTATGTGGATTCCACAGGGCTTAGCAGAGGGCGACCGAATCGCTGTGATAGATTTGAGTTTAGCCCACCATGAAAGACCTTGCCGCATGGGCGCTCGATACCGCTACCCAACAGGGTGCGAGCTACGCTGACGCGAGAGCCGTGGATGAGCGCAGCCGCGCCTTGGCCACTAAGAACGGGAAAATAGGGCACGCTTCGGATTCGGAATCCCGCGGGATTGGCGTGCGCGTACTGTGTAACGGAGCCTGGGGATTTGCGGCGTCGGATGATTTAAGCCGCCAGGCGATCGAGCAGACTGCCGCTCACGCGGTCGCGATCGCGAAGGCTTCTGCAACTGTGAAGTTGCAGGACGTTCGTCTTGCACAAGAGAAGCCCGCCAAGGCGGAATGGACGACTCCGCACGAAATAGATCCGTTCACGACTTCCATTGAACAGAACCTCGAGCTGCTCTTCAGAGTCGATAAAGAATTGTGTTCCGTCCGGGGCGTCACCCTGGCGGAAACGAACATGAACTTCCGGCGTGAAGAACAGTGGTTCCTATCGTCGGAGGGTGCCGACCTTCATCAGACAAAGATCTCGACCGGCGCGGGATATGCGGCGCATTCTTTTGCGGGAAGCGAAATACAGAAACGATCGTATCCCACATCGTTTGGTGGCCAGTGGCAGAACAAGGGCTACGAACTAATCGATGAGCTGAAGCTGGCTGAGAATGCCCGACGCATAGGGGAGGAAGCGGTCGCTCTGCACAAGGCCGACCAATGCCCGGAGGGCGTCTTCACGATCATCCTGGATGGGTCGCAGCTAGGACTGCAGATTCATGAGTCGATCGGTCATCCCATCGAGTTGGACCGGGTGCTGGGCATGGAGGCGAACTTCGCCGGGACATCGTTCCTGACGCTGGACAAGTTCAAGCACCTGCGCTACGGCAGTGACCTGGTGAATGTAGTTGCCGATGCCCGGCAGGAGCACGGGCCGGGATTGGGTACATTTGCGTACGATGACGAAGGAGTGCCGGCGCAGTGCACGCCGATCATCACTAACGGCATGTTTGTGGGATACCTGTCGTCGCGCGAGACCGCACACATGATTGGGGCGAGCCGCTCGGGAGGAACATTGCGAGCGGAAAGCTGGAACCGGCTACCGATCATCCGGATGACAAACATCAGCATCCTGCCGGGAGAGAAGCCGCTTACGCTGGAACAGCTGATCGCTGATACCGATTACGCGATTCTCATGCAGACCAACAAGTCGTGGTCGATTGACGACAAGCGATACAACTTCCAGTTCGGAACGGAGGTCGGCTGGGAGATCAAGAACGGCAAACGGGCGCGAATGCTGAAGAATCCGTCGTATTCGGGGATCACGACAGACTTCTGGAATTCAATGGATGCGATCTGCTCGAAGGATGAGTGGGTGCTGTGGGGTACGCCGAATTGCGGCAAAGGACAACCGCAGCAGGTGATGGGGACGGGACACGGAGCGAGTCCGGCGAGATTCAGAAATGTAAAAGTCGGGAGTGCGTATCGGGGGACGTGATGGACCTCACAAAAGCACTTAGCAATTGGCACTTAGCATTTGGTCGTACAGGGAGGTGCCAAGGTGAAGGATTTTAGAGATCTTCGGGTCTGGGAGAGAGTTCACAATCTCACAATTGAACTTTACAAATTGACCGCTAATTTTCCCACACACGAGCTGTACGGTTTGACAAGTCAGATTCGGAGATGCAGTTCATCGATCGGTGCCAACATCGCCGAGGGGTGCGGGAAGAGGGGGAATAGCGAATTTCAGGTTTCCTGCAGATCGCATCCGGTTCTGCCAGTGAATTGGATCATCACCTATTGCTGGCCCGCGATCTTGGGCTTATCGAAGCAGCACGATACCAGATTCTGGCTAAATCTTTGGTTGAGCTACGCAGAATGCTGACGGCGTTGCTGACTAAGGTGGAAAGCGAACGTCGGCTGGCCAAATGCTAAGTGCCAAATGCTAAATGCTACATAAAGATCAAGCTTCTGACATCTTCGCCAAGATCAAGAAGTACTCAACCGCCGAGGGCGTCGAGGCACTTTTTTATGGCGGTCATTCGGCGCTGACGCGGTTCGCGAATAACACCATTCACCAGAATGTGGCGGAAGAGCACTACGGGGTTTCCGTTCGCACGGTATTCGGCGGACGGACGGCGCGCGCCAGTACCAACAAGCTGGACGATGACAGTCTGAGAAGAGTGGTGAGAGCTTCCGAAGACTTGGCGAAGGTACAGCAACCTGATCCGGACCTGCTGCCAATGGCCACCCCGAACGATGTCATGGCATCGGCCAAGCACGAGCTCGAAGAAACAGTCAGGAAAAGCTCAGGTGTGGCGACTTCTTACAGGGGGATTGCGTCCCGGCACTTCGAGCAGACCGCGCGTACGAGTCCAGAAGAGCGGGCGGGAGCCGTCGAGAAGATGGTCAGAGTTGCCAAGGGGCACGGTCTAACCACGGCGGGAATTTTCGCGATCAGCGATGCGATCGAGGGTATCTTCAACTCGCGCGGAGTTGCGCAATGGCATCAGCAGACAGCGGCCGACATCTCTGTAACGATGTTGCGCGACGACTCCTCGGGATGGCAGAAGGCAAATTCACCGGACGTTTCTACGCTGAATCCGCTGCAACTGGCAGAGATCGCGGCGAAGAAGGCGGTAGATTCCGCAAAGCCCCAGGAGATTGCGCCTGGGAAATACACAGTAATTCTTGAACCGGCCGCGGTGCTGGACATCGTGGGATTCATGTTTTACGACTTCAGCGGCCTGGCAATTCTCGATCAGCGGTCCTTTCTCAATAACCGCATTGGCGAAAAGATTTTTGGGGAGAACATCAACGTTTGGGATGATGTCGATCATCCGTTGCAATCAGGGGCACGCTTCGATGGAGAGGGAGTAACACGCCAGCATGTCCAATTAATCGAGAATGGCGTGGTCAAACGGCTTGTGTATGCACGCGGTAGTGCGAAGAAGATGCGGGAATCCGAGCATGCGGCAAAAGTGGGCCCGATCGAAGTGACGGGCCACGGCTTTCCGCTGCCGAATGAAATCGGGGAAGCGCCGATGAACGTTGTTTTCGGAGCACCGCAACACCCGAAAACAACCGGGGAGATGGTTGCAGGAACGGAGCGGGGAGTTCTAGTTACTCGGCTCTGGTATATCCGCGAAGTGGATCCTTACGAGAAGATACTCACGGGTATGACGCGGGATGGAACATTCCTTATTGAAGACGGTAAGCTTCGCGGGGGCGTGCGTAACTTCCGCTTCAATGAGAGCTTGTTGCATATGTTGTCGAATGTCGAGGAGATGGGTAAGCCTGTCCGCGCCAGCGGCGAGGAGTCGTTTGATATGGTGGTTCCGGCGATGAAAGTGCGGGAGTTTAACTTTACGGAAGTGACGAAGTTCTGAGAGCACTCAGCATTCAGCACTCAGCATTCAGCCCGTGCAGCGTTCGGCTTCGACCTTTCGTATCAAGGCCGCTAACATCCTCTTCACTTCAATCAGCGCGGTGTCCAAGCGGTTGTATTCCTGATCGCTCATCAACCCGAGATCGTGGGACAGCAGTAACTCGTACTCGAGTTCGCTGGCCGATCCGGCGGCGATGGTAAGAAAACGCTGGAATTCGCCATTTCCACGCTTCCCGCATCCTTCTGCAATGTTGGCCCCGATAGAAACGGCGCAGCGCCTTATCTGACTGGTCAGACCGTATGTCTCCTGTTTAGGAAACTGGGAAGTCACAGCATACGCTGCAAGTGTTAGTTCATGGGCTTTCTTCCAAACATGCAGGTCGCGAAAGTTCTTCATATGTAGTTGCTCCTGAGAGGCTGAATGCTGAGTGCTAAGTGCTGAGTGCCAAGCTGAATGCTATGCAAGCGGATACCCCGGCCGCTGTGACCGCTGAACACTAACCCTTTCGGCCCCTAACCCTCTCATCCCCAAGCTGTTGCAAGTGGAGGTGTCATGACTTCCGTAACTTTTATAGGTAGATACTTCGTTGTAAGCTGCGGTCGAAATGTCCAATAAGGGCCAATCGGCAAACGGGGGCGGGGCTGCACCCGGACGCGCGCGCAAGGACACAGAATCGGCGGCCGACCAGGGGAAGGACGAAAAGAGCATGAGAGCGCAGGCGAGCCGCTATCCCGACATACAGAGCGCGGCACGTTTCCCGATCAAATTGCCCGTGGCCGTGAAAGGCCAGGCGGGCGATCAGAGTGCCGAGACCGAGAACATCTCTGCTAACGGGGTGTTGTTCCAGATGGACAGCGATATGCCCGTAGGTTCGATGGTAGACTTCACCATCTCTTTCCCGGCTGACGTGGTGGGAAGCGACAACGACGTGCGAGTCGATTGCCGCGGGCGAGTGGTGCGGAATTACGCGGCGGAAGGACGCCGCGGCGTAGGCGTGGTGATCGACGAATATCGGTTCCAGCGCTAAGCGCGGGCAAGGATACGCATGGACAACATTCCGGTCAGCGTGGAAGAAAGCACGGAGAAGCCGGGCGAAAGCAACGGCAGAATGCCCATTCGCGTGATTGTCGCCGACACGCAGGCGATCTTCCGTGCTGGATTGCGCAAGATTTTCGCCCTGGAAGACGATATCCGGGTAGTAGGTCAAGCCGAAAATTATCCGCAGACACTCTCTGCCGCGAAGAAATTTTCTACTGACATCCTGATCTTTGAAGCGGCCCTTTCGCCAAATCCGGCGGATGGGGTTGCCGAGATACTCCGGCAGTCGCCGGCTTGCAAGTTAGTCGTGGTGACCGAAACGCCGGACGAAGAACTCACGCTGGAGCTATTCCGGCGCGGTGCGCACGCGATCGTGTCCCGCGAGATTGAGCCGGAAATGCTGGTCGAATGCCTTCGTAAGGTCTCCCAAGGCGAACCTTTCCTCGAGACGCAGGCGGTTAATTGGGTGCTGCGCGCCTACCGGACGCAAGCGACGCGACCATCCGGCGGCCGTCCCAAGGTGCAGTTGACGCCGAAGGAGACGCTGATCGTGTCTTGCGTGACGCAGGGCATGAAGAATAAAGAAATCGCCGTTCGCGTGGGCACGACCGAACAGGTAGTGAAGAACTATCTTCGCAAAGTTTACGATAAGCTGGGCGTTGCCGACCGCCTGGAACTCGCTCTCTATTGCTTGCATCACCGTGTGCTGGAAGGGGTGAAGACAGTGCCAGCGGGTGATCAAGCCGTGGCCGCGGCTGCGGCGGCAGCGGGTGCAAGTTCTAACAGTTCGGCCGAACCGGTCCCAACCAGCAACGAGCCAACCTCGTAGTCTTCGGCGCTTTTTCCCTCTCAATTTGTCCGAAATCCGGCTAACGGATATATTGCTCTGGACAATTCCACGACAGCGCCAGATTGCATAGGCTTCGCGTAGGAGCGCTGTTGAGGAGTACTTAATGCTATCGCGAGGTCAACCGTGAAAGGCGATCCCAAAGTCATTGCCGTTTTAAATGAAGTTCTCAAAGCTGAACTCACCGCGATCAATCAATATTTCCTTCACGCCGAGATGTGCGAGAACTGGGGATACGAGAAGCTGGCGAAACACACTCGCGCCGAATCGATCGAAGAGATGCAGCATGCGGAGAAGTTGATGGAACACATTCTGTATCTCGACGGCACTCCCAACATGAGCGACTACTTCAAGATCAACATCGGTCCAAATGTCAGAGCGCAGCTCCAGAATGATCTCAACGTCGAGTATGACGCGGTCAAGCGGCTGAACAAAGGCATTCGCACCTGCGTGGAGGCGGGAGACAACGGCTCGCGGGAGCTGCTGGAAGAGATTCTGACCGACGAGGAAGAGCACGTCGACTGGCTCGAAGCGCAGCTGCATGCCATCGAAGAAATGGGCATCGAGAATTATCTGGCGCAGCAGCTCCACGAGGACGAGAAGAGCTAGCCGCGTTTGCTTGCTCGGTTCGAGAAAGAAGCTCACCACAAAGGACACTAAGGTTCCACGAAGGACACGAAGGAAAAGCAGGACAGTTGCAGATTTCGCTCGGGCGACCATAGAATCGGAGAGGAAGTGGGTTTCTTCTGAGCGGCTTCCAGGCTGCCTGTCCCGCTTCCCGAGCATAACGCTGTGCGCGGACAAGAGTGTCCGCGCCACACGTGCACGGCGCCGGAGAGATGGCCGAGTGGCTGAAGGCGCACGCTTGGAAAGCGTGTTTAGGGGAAACTCTAACGTGGGTTCGAATCCCACTCTCTCCGCCAAGTTATTGAAAATAAATAAATTATGATTAATTATTGATCCGTTCTCAAAAACCTCTTTGGTCTTTGAAATGAGCGACATGCAGTTTTGCAGGGCATACGTGCGATCCGTTAAGGCTAAAACCGACTGATTGGGAGGTGAAAGAAGCGGTGCGTCCGCTTCAAAGACCGCTGGCCTTGAAGCCGCAGCGGACGCTCGCGCCGATCACGACTTATGGCTTGCGGATTCGCTGCTTCAGGTCTTAAAGGCCGAGCCAAGGGCTGGCAACGCACCACTCCCACGCCACGAGAGCTTAATTTGTGAGGTTAGCCGTCAACACCTATTTAGACGACGAGGATGTACGTGTACGGAAAAGCCTCCGGGCTCTCAACATTGGTGAACCCGGCACCATCTTTCGTCCGACTTGAAACCTGTCAAAGGCGGACATCGTCTTTGGTGTCGCAGTAACTCCGTTTCGCCCACTTGCAACTTTATCGGTTTCTTCCATGCAGCCTTTTCCATTTTCCTTGCACGGAACCAGCAAGAACGTATGCACATCACCATTCGGAAATGAGCCGGCCACTGTGATTTCTCCTCCGTCGGCAATGAAGGTGGCTTCGAACAAGGTCACATCGAGCTCTGGCGGAACAAACACGTTGAGATCAGTCATGTGGCCCCGCTCCCATAGGAATGCATGCAGCAAATCCGTTTCACAGGTCTGGCCTGAACCAACAATCTGTCCTTCAGCATTGATGCTGAAAGCTGCGGCACAAGGAGCTCCGTTGGGCGTCCCGAGATCAAGCACCTTGCCATTCTTCCAACGGACCGCCCGGAATGTCGTATTGTCTTCCGTGAACGCCCAGCCCACTGCTTCTCTCCTATCATTGACGGCATAAGCAGTACTAAAATCTCCTCCGAGCGTTCCCAAGTCATGCATTTTCCCATCGGTCCACAAAAAGGCGCGGACGATTTGGTCGTCTTTCAGCAATGAATGGCCTGCAATATCTCCGATATCGTTCATGCCAAACGGTTCGGCGAATGTCCCACCCAGCGTGCCCATGTCGGCCATAACGCCATTTTCATAAAAGAAAGGATGGATGGCGAATGTTCCCGTAGATGGATCGGGGTTGGTGTTTATGAAAGATACGCCGGATATCTGGCCGTTATCGTTGATCACATAAGAAGCACTATTTGTGCCCCCAAGATCTCCGATGTCTTCCATCACGCCGTTCTGCCAGAGAAATGCGCGCTGCTGCGTGCCAAGCGGACCCCAAACTGAGTTGTCGCTGGGAATTCCATTGAGTGCCCATCCAACAACTTGATGACGATTGTTAAGAGCTGTAGCGAAGCTCTGGTTTCCGCCGAGCGTTCCGAGGTCGAGGCCGACATTGTGTTTCCAGAGCACAGCCCTCGTCTCGACTCCTCCAATGAGTGGGTCGATCACACCGTTTTCAGACAAGCCACTGATTTCGCCGAAGTCGTTGATGCCATCTGTGAAACTGTTGTTGCCGCCGGGAAGTGTTGCCAGGTCAATCAGCTTTCCGTTTCGCCAGCGGAACGCGTGAAAGTAAAAGCAGAAAGGAAAATCGAAGCTGCAATCAGGATCCGGATCGGTGGTGCTCGCACCACCCGCGACCACTCCATGTTTGTTGATTACAATCGAGAAACTGTTGACTTGGCCGTGGGGGCCGCCGAAGGTACCCATATCAACCAACTTATAACGATGGTGATGTTCAGGGTTTCTCTGAGCTGACAGTTTGGGCACCCAGATGATGGCCAACAGCGCTAGCACGATGACGTAACCGGAACCTTTGACTTTCATGATGACCTCCTACTTTTGGCAAGTTTATTGGGAGCGGCTGCGATAAACGGTGGGAGAAGAACCGTCGTGCGCCAACTCTGGATGGTGCCGCCAATTGCTGCAATGGCGTGACCGTGACTTTTGTGTGACTTTTGGATACCGTGATCGAACCTATTTAGTTTTCATAATGTTAGCGCGATGGTAGACTTTTTGGTCGCGGGGCAGTGCAGATGTCCAGTCCTACCCAATTCCGCGGCACAGTCTCGTTCGGCGAATTCGAGCTCAACCTTGAGACCGCGGAGCTTCGCAACAATGGCAGCAAGGCCGTCCTTCCTGGACAACCGTTTCAAATACTCGTAACACTGCTCGGGCGCCCGGGTCAGTTGATCACTCGCAATGAGCTGAAAAAGCAACTCTGGCCTTCCGATACCTTTGTGGATTTTGACGTGAGTTTGAATAAGGCCGTAAACCGCTTGCGCGAGGCCTTGGGCGATTCGGCTGAGCACCCACGTTTCATCGAAACGCTGCCTCGAAAAGGTTATCGGTTTATTGGCACAATCGGGAATGAGGCCTGCGTCAGCAACGGGATTGCCGGTGTTCCTAAAGAGGCGGGCATTTTCCCTCCCCTAGCCCAAAGGGATACCAACCAAGTCGCTCAAAAATCTAGGCCGTACTGGCTCATAGCGGCGGTCGTTTTGGTGCTTTTGGCTATGCTCGCAGTCCTGATGCACCTGGTGACACACAATGCTCCTGACCTCACAAACGTCCGCATCACTAAGGTGACCGACAGTGGCGCGGCAACCTATGTTGCCATTTCTCCCGATGCCCATTTCATCGTCTATTCGCTCCGACGCGGAGCGGGGGAGAGCCTTCACTTACGCCAGGTCTCCACTCACAGCGATGTTGAGATCCTGCCCAGCGGCCCCGAATTCCACGGTCTTACATTTTCCCCCAACGGTACCTTTGTTTTCTTCGTCAGGTCGGACCCAAACGATCCGTACTTCAAATATTTGTATTCAGTCCCCGTGCTAGGAGGACCAGTCCGGAAACTGATTGCAGACGTTGACTCGCCCGTCTCCTTTTCACCAAGCGGAGAACAGTTTGCGTTTGAGCGTGCTGCCTTCCGGCGTAACCTCATCGAGTTAAGAGTCGCCAATGCAGACGGCAGCGACGAGCATGTGCTGGCAACAATTCAGAATAGGGATGCGGGTCTCTTCCAGCCTGGTCCGAGCTGGTCGCGCGATGGTCGAGTGATTGTTTGCCCCTTTCGGATTCTCGGAAAAGAAATTCGATGGATTCTTGCGTCTGTTTCTGTTCCGGCCGGAGCTGTGCAAGAGATCTATTCCGATACAACGCCCTTTGGACGGCCTGTATGGCTGAATGGACGAGGTTTGATTATTCCACGTTATGACGCAGCTTACGAAAGGTGGCAACTTTGGACGATTTCCTATCCGGAAGGCAGTGCAAAGCGGTTTACCAATGATCTCACTGACTATGACGATCCACTCGATATTTCCAGCGACGGAAAAACTTTAGCGGCAATGGCATCAAGCGTTCTCTCGAATATTTGGGTAGTCCCGGCAGATAACCCGTCACTTGCGAAACAGATCACGTCCGGGCAATCGTCCATGATTAACGTGGCGGAAATTATGGACGGCCGCCTTTTGTCTTCCGGCGCGGACGGGCGGGTTTGGACGGTCAAAGCTGATGGTCAGCGCGAAGCATTAAGCAATTTCCACAATGTTGGATGGTTCCGCAAGTGTGGGGATTCCATCTTATACACGTCGGTCGAGGGGAATGCGGTGACGCTCAGCCGAGCAACCATAGACGGCTCTCGTTCACTGATCTTGTTCAGTGGTGACTTGGCATACCCAGGATGTTCCTCCGACGGCAAGTTCGCCTACTATGTGAACCGGCATCGTCCGCAAAAAATTTGGAGAATCTCGATGCAGGGTGGTTCCCCGGAGGAAATTACAGACGGCATGGGCGAAGGCGTGACGGGATGGTTAGACATCTCTCCCGATGGAAAACTTCTCTCTTATACGTTCGACGAATACAATCCCGTTCGGTGGAAATTAGTCGTCATTCCGGCGCACGGAGGTTCTGCACTACGCACATTTGACGTCCCAGGGGGAACCAACCGTGTCCGCTGGTCGTCGAGTGGTAGTGGGTTGCAATACCTGTTAACCCAAGACGGGGCAACCAATGTCTGGGAACAAGCACTTGGTGGAGGAAAACCAAAGCAGCTGACCAAATTCACATCTGGCCGAATTTTCGATTTTAGCTGGTCGTCGGACAACCGAAGACTGTTTCTGACGCGCGGCGATGTGACCAGCGACGTAGTGCTACTGAATGACCTGCGCTAGTCACTGCATTGCTACTAGGGAATCTTTTTTCGCCAGTTCGAGGATCGCCATTTATGTGCTCCGCTCCTGACTCAGTTCGCGCTGCTCAGGTAAGCACCGAGCCGTGATCCGTTTTGTGATCCGTTAGCACTGCTTACCAGTGTCTTCCATCGCTTTTGCGATGCCCGCCGCGTTCTCTATGTTATTGAAACTACGTTATAATCCGGATTCGAATCCCACTCTCTCCGCCATATCAGTCTAAATAAAGAGGTTGTCGGGAATCCAAACTCACTCTCATGATCTTCTTTTGTTTCGAGAATGAGCGATGTAGGTTTGCGGGGCCCCGACGGTAATCCGTTAAGGCTGAACCGAGTGATTGGAAAGAGCGGCTTCATTGTTGAAGCCGTAGAGTGCCCCTTCGCATTGGAGACCTCGTAATTTGTTGCTTGTCGAGCACGCTCGGCGCGGTTATCTTTAATCCCACTGCGGCCATCCAGAGACGAAATGTCTTTCCTCCCCGATGTGCTTTGAGGGGTTCCCTGTGTCAACACATGAACGCATGCTGTCTGTCATAGAAGATTTTTACGCCGCGGCGCTGGATGAGAGGTTATGGCCCACAGCACTTAAGAATCTGACTGACTTGACCGGAAGCCAAGCTTCCAGCTTTTGGGTGCTAGATACGTCGGCAAGTCCTTGCCTTCCGACTTTCGTCTACATCAATTTCGATCCGCAGGCAATTCGGCAATACCTCGACGGGATGGCAGCCCTTGATCCAACCGTGCGATACCTTGCTGCTAATCCAAGTCAGGCAATCGTTCATCACGATGGTGTGCTAAAGAAGGAGCGGGACAATCGCAGCCGCGACTATTACGACTGGCACGATCGGCATATTGAAACCCGGTTCCGCATGGTTGGACAAGCAAAATTAGGACCGGAGTTGCAGGCAGGTGTGGCACTGCACCGTACTCGCAAGGCCGGGAGATATGAAGTGCGGGATGTGGATAGTTTTGCTTTGCTTCACCGGCACCTTCAGCGGGCCTTAACGATCGGCGTCCGCGTGGGATCGCTGGGGGCGATGCAACAAGTTACCTCTCAATGGCTGGACAACAATCGGGCGGCGATTCTGTTATTAGACCGCCAGAAACGCGTGATCTTCGCCAACCGGTCAGCAGAGACTCTTCACTCGATCGGGGATGGCATTCGTTTGTCGTCTGAAGGAATTGTCTTAGCGCGTGCAAAAGAAAACAGCCAGTTACAAGCATTGATTGCCAAAGCCCTGGCCCCGAATAAGTCTGCCGACATGTCTACCTGCGGTTCGATGCGCATCTCGCGGCCGTCAGGAAAACGTCCCTACGGAATTTTCGTTATCCCCACTTCGGCGCAGTTTCCTGTGCTCACAGTTTTTCGTCCTGCGATCTGTGTCATCATTACCGACCCTGACCGCCAAATACAGGCTCCAATACGGCATTTCCAGGCCCTTTTTGATCTAACCCCAGCGGAAGCTCGATTAGCGACGCGACTTGCTGCAGGCGACGATCTGCGGCTTGCGGCTGAAAAGTTGAAGATCACCTACGGGACTGCCAGAACCCGCCTCAGCCAGCTTTTTCAGAAAACAGATTGCCGGCGACAAAGCGAACTGGTTCGGATATTGATGACAACGTTTGTTGAGCACTGAGATTGTTTCGGCTGGCGCGCTCGGCGCCACAACCAGCCCTGCATTGGGATACCTATCATTTGCTAGTTGCCGCCAAAAGCGGTCGATGCTGCAATCTGTCCGAAGCCTCGGTCCGAGGGAGGAAATCGTGGCAACCGTTTCAAGTCAAGTGCAATTCAGAAGGATCCTGCTCGCGGTTGTGGTCTTCAGCCTCAGTTGTGTTTGTGTACGCAGCGCTCAAGGCCAAAAGCCATCTGCTGCCAACGACGCGAACCAAGCCATCCAGAATCTGAAGTCGATATTTAAGAAGAAGCCTGGTGCAGCACCGGGCAATACGTCGACAAATGGCGAGCCAGGTGTTGTGGAAACAGCGGCGGCGCCCGGAGCGACAACCTCCTCGACATCATCTGGCGATTGCTGCACTCCCGATGCGATGAAGAAGATCGCTTCGTCCCTAGGCTACCTGGATGTTGTCGGCCTGAAACTGGGGATGACGCCGGAGCAGGCCTTTGCAGCCCTCAAGACGCACAATCCGAAGCTTAAGATTGACATCATCCATGCCAGGCTGCAGCATCCCACCGCGCCGGACGGTACAACTGCCAGAGTGCCCAAATGGGTGATCGCGCATACCGTGGGAGCGGGAGGGCCTAACTTCTTCTATCAGGCCGACAGCAGCATGGAATCCATTGCCTTGGAATTCACGACCCCGCCCAGTCCGCCATTAGTAGCCAAAATTGCGCGCGTTGTGCAGTTCCCCCATGCACAGCCGGTGCTTCTCGATACCTTGCTGGATGGGCTGCACAAGAAATATGGTCCCGAGAACGGTGTCCTCAACGACAGCCGCGTCTGGGTCTTTGACGCAAATGGTAAGCCGGTGACGCGCTACTTGACGCCAGCCGAGAGAGCATGCGATCCGGGAAACTGGGTGTGGGACTTTCCCAACCAGGGCATCCTTGGCGGGGCGAGTTGGTCGGACGGGGACTCGGGAAGCATTCGATTGGATGAGCATGAGATGGAGGAAGCGAACTTAGGGTACGAGCGACACGCCGCTTGTGTGCCACTGACGTTGGTCGCAGCCTCAGGGGTGGGCACGAGTCTAGCACCTAACACCCCAGTGAGCAATCTGCAAGTGGTCATCGTTAGTCCTGCGCTGCTGCGCTATTCCCAACAAGCCACACACGACTGGCTGCAGGCAGAACTGGACGGGAAATTGAAACAACAACGAGAGGCCGATGCAAAGCGTCCTGCGCCGAAATTCTGATCTGAGAGCGAGGAAGTCCTGTGCGATCTGCATTGTCACGTCATTCTATGATTGGTTTCCCGATCTTGCTGGCGCTGGTAACCATGCCTGCGCTCGCACAGACGATGCCCCATACTCCCGACCTGCTCGGCCTTTACCCTGGAATGCCCGCCCGAGCCGCGCGAGCAGCGCTGCAAAAGCACTCATCGCAGTTTCAAGTGCAGGACAATAACCCACCGGAAACTGGATTTTCACTGACGGTTGCCGATCCCAAGCATTGGGAGTCAATCAGCGTGGACTTGACGCAAGCCCCCAGTGACCCGGCAGTGTGGATGATCAGCCGGGGACAAAATTTCTCGGGGCAAAACCAAATGTCCGTGCAAGCCCTGCTTTCGGCGCTGCGGGAGAAATACGGCAAAGAGACCATCGCGCAAGACCACGCGGGCGGCGGCTTGTTCTTCTATTGGATCTTTGATCCGAATGGCCGGCTGCTTGCCTCGGCCGATTCGGCTCTGACCAGTTGCAACGCCGAAGCGTTTTCGGTGCTTATGCGCAACCATTCTCAGATCCCGGCCACCGGACCTCAGCAACCCTGCTATCGATCGTTTTTTGCCGTGGTTGCGCAACTGAATCGCGTTGGCAGCCCGGAATTGCTGGGCTCCTACAAAGTGCAGTTGGTGAATCTGCCGTACGCATTCCGCGCTGCTACGACCACGCTTAGGGTGGACAACAACGCGAATGAAAAAGAACACCAGAAACAGATGAAGAAGGCGAACGAAAACAAACCCGTCTTCTGACCAGTCGGCAACTGGGGAAGTTGGAATTCCGACTCCGGCCTTCTTCAAGTGATTACTGTGATCGTTTGTGATCCGTTAGCACTGCCCACCACTGTCTTCCATCGCTTTTACTGTGCCCGCCGCGTTCTCTATGTTATTGAAACTACGTTGTTAGCTGGATTCGAATCCTACTCTCTCCGCCACTGTCTCCATTTGTTGGTTTTATCAGCCGGTGATACCTACACTGATACCGGAATCAGGCGGGTTTCACCACATGGCCCACGCGAACTGAACGTCACCAAAGTGATCCAGGCGCGGTGCGCGATGTTGGCCGCGTTACTGGTCAATTTCACGCTGCGTGTCGAGCTCTGTGGAATTGATTCGGGCAACGCTCGAATATTTCCCGCGTGGGCAAAGACGGCTTCCGGGCCGGCAGGCGTCCAGTTCGCTTGGGTGGGGGATGCCGTCCCCGGTGACAACTCCGTAATCGCGATGTGACACAAGTACCAGCCTGGCTACTCTCCGAGTTGCCGACCAACGAAGCCAGTATCTGATCCGTAGGCGGGCGGAAGGCGGCGTTTGGCGTTTGCACGCATTTGGTCCGGGAACCTTCGCAGAAATACGAACCACGTCGCGATCAGGACGCCCAGCGCAACTACGCTCGCTTCCGTGCCGCAGATGCCTCCCGTCAGCCACGCTGGGCCGTGGAGGTCAACGTTCAGCAGGTGCCCGGCAAGCGGCTGCCCGTTGTTGCCTGTATTTGGCTCCGCAAAGATCACCATGTCTGCATAGTCCGACATTGCGTGAAATCCGATCGCAAACCACAGGCTTCCGGTACGCTTAAACGTCAGGCACCAGAACAGTCCGAACACAATGATGTTGAAGATGTCGAGAAAGCTCTCTTGTGGCTTGAACATGTGGGAGACACCGAACAAGGCCGAGAGCAACGCTGCCGCCGGCCAGAATCCCATGCCACTCGCCAAGGTCACTAGCGAATAGCCGCGATAGATGAATTCCTCTGAGAACCCCACAAACAGAAATGCCACAAACCACACCGCCGCCCAGCGCGCAAACGCAGCTCCGCTGAGGGCAAATCCGTGCAGCGATGCAGCCCCCACCGCCAGCAAAATGGCGATCACGACGGCCGAGGTCGCCAAGCCCCACAGCATACCTTCCAAAAAGAGCACACCGAACCCGCTTGTCGGCAGGCCGTAATCTGCGAGCGAGCGGCGCTCAAACCTACCCATAATCCAGGCCACGAACATCGCCGCGCCAAACGTGAGCGCACCGTCGACTATAAAATCTGTCGGCACCCACGATGTTTCGTCGTACTTGTAGCCCAGGGGATGAGTGATTACCCACCCGGCGCCCTGAACCAGAACCCACGTGGCGGCGATGAAGATGGCGAATCGCCAGCCCGCCCTCAAACCGTTACGCCCAATGAAAATCTTGCGCATGTCAGTTACGCGAGTCTTATCGCCCCAGTTCGAGCGGACATGGTTGTCTGTTTGAGTCCTCGCGCACGCCGCTCCGTTTGGTCATGGAAGTTGCGTACCCTACTAGCCTGCGACGAGTGGGGACTCACGCCGCACGATCATACTAGGCCGCTATACCGGATGTATGGCGAGCAACATGGAAATTAATTGCAGACCATTCATCGAGGAACTACTGGGGGGCAGATACCGGGTCTCTGTGGTGCACCGTTTTTAGCAGTGAGAGTAACCCTGCCAGGACATTCCCAGGACTTGGTCCGTAGCCGAGTGTGCGCGAGGAACTCTCGCGCTATTGGGGCACATGAAGGCGGCTGATCACTTCCTTGAACTTCGGATCCTGGCGGAATTCGTCAAAAACGGGGTCGGCCAGTGTAGTGTGCGGGCCACTGCAGTGCTGCTGAGAGCTTTGATCCAGGAACTCAAGTGCCTGAGCCTTGTTGTGTAAATGGGCATGGATGTTCGTCAGCCGGCACGGATTGGGCCTCGAGTCTCTTTGCGCATTTGCGAGTTCCGCTTGCCAATATCCCAAGATGCCGGCCTTCTCGTAGGCGCTTCGATATGCAGATACGTCCTTCGCAGAGTCGCCCTCGATTTCTTTGACTTTCAAGTATGAGGCGATCGCCTGATCAAACAAACCCTTCTTCTCGTACGCAGCCGCAAGCCAACTATAGGTACCCACCGACTCTGGGTAGAGCTCAATCGTTGTCCTGCCTTGGTCGATTGCTGTGTCGTATTGTCGGGCGAGATAGGACACGACGACCGCAATGATATTCGGCAGCTGAGAAATGGGATCAATGTCGTGCGCTTTCCTCATTTCGGCGAGCCCCGGATCGCGGCGTCCTGTGCTCACCAGCAACACCGCGTATATCATGTGCGCCTCGGGATAATTGGGACTCAACTCAATGGCTTGCTTTAACTCGTTTTCAGCTTTGCCAAAGTCCCATTCGTAAAAGAACGCCAGCTTTCCAAGCCAAGCGTGCGCCTCGCCCAATGATGGATCAAGCTCCAATGCCTTCAGCGCAGCGGCTTCGGATTTCGCGATCAACGCAGGATCAGCGGAACAGCCCCAATCGGCGATCGTGAAGTAAGTTTCTGCCAAGCCAACGTATGCGCGCGCGAACCTGGGGTCTCCGGCGACCGCCTGCTCGAAATTCGACCGCGCCTTGTTAAATCCGCCACAGTTCAACTGATTCCAGTAGAAGTTGCCCCGAAGATACGCTTCCTGGGTTGCAGGGTCTAAGACCCGCTTGTTTACTGTTTGAGGTTGTCGTGCCGAGATCAGGGTAACTCCGATCTCGCGCGCAATTTGCTGGGCGACTTCATCCTGGAGGCTAAATACGTCACGCAAGTCGCGCTCATAGCTGTCTGCCCACAGGTGCCGGTCGGAGCGCGCATCTATCAATTGCGCGGTAATCCGCACCTTGTCGGCTGAGCGCATCACGGTCCCTTCGACGATGGCGTCGACGCCTAGCTGTCGGGCGATCTCGGGCAACGGCGTCGTCGTGTTCTTGTAACGCTCTACGGAGGTATGTGAAATGACTCGCAGGCCGGCAGATTTTGCAAGGTCGGTGATCAGTTCCTCGGTCATGCCATCGGTGAAGTATTCCTGCCCCGGATCATTTGAAAGGTTGCGGAGAGGCAGCACAGCCAAAGATTGAACGCTTCTGCGGTTGGCGCCGGACCTGCTCATGACCCAGCCGAGTATGAGCAGCGCGACAGCCAGGCTCAACGTGGTTAAACCCGCGACTGAGCTATACCATCTGCCTTGTCGTTGCTGCAGATCGGAAACCGCTGCCGGGAAAGGTGGTTCCCGTTGTGACTCGACGACCTGGGGGGCCACGGTTGCAATGAACCGATACCCTCTCTTTGGCAGGGTTTCCAGATATCGTGGTTGTTCGGCGTCGTCCCTAAGCGCGCTTCGAATCTGTCGAACTGCGTAATTCAAACCTTGCTCAAAATCGACGAACGTTTCGGATCCCCAGACGTCTTCCGCCAGTTCCTGCCGAGTGACCACTTCACCGGCGCGCCGGATCAGGACCGCCAACACCTTTGCCGGTTGCGGTTGCAACCTTAACGAAGTTCCGTTGCGCCGCAGTTCCCCATTGCGGCAGTCGAATTCGAAGTCGGCAAACCGTACACGCTCGGGAGATTTGGCTTCTGAATTCAAGCAACACCCCAAGGTGGCAACTGCTCAGGAAGGGGAGCTTATTATAGCCCGCATTCCCCTAGGTGATGCTGCCCCTGCTCTTACAGCCCCCTCATAAAGAATTCATCCAGAACTCAGGGCCCATTCATTGTCCAACTTGCTGAAAACGCGGCATGGTTGCCCAGAAACCAGCGCGTCCTTCGCAATGCTGCGCGGGGGCGCAACATGCCAGGAGGCTTTATGAAATGTGTAACTCGGTGGTCCCGCATTGTTTTCGCCGCGAGTCTGTTGCTCGCCTCGTTCACAACCACAACCAGTGCCTTCGGCGCGAACCCGCATTGCACGGACGTTGGCGGCACAATCCTTACAAATGTGGGCGGCTTTGGCCTGATCGACGGGAGCCTGACGACGATGGGTGTGGCAACCGGGGACCTAAAGGGAGCTATCGGCGTCCAGATTCTCAGTGCCAGTCCGGATTTCACCAGCATTACAGTGCAGCATCATTGGGTCACCGAAAACGGCGAGACGTTGAACGTTAACCAGGCGACGCTCCACGGCGCCTTTGTTGCTCCGGGACTACTTGCCGTAACCGAGTACAAGACGCACCTGAGCGGCGGTACCGGCCGTTTTGCCAATGCTACCGGGGACACATCCTATATTGGCGAAATTGACTTCAACACCGGTCACGTTGTGCTGCGATACAGCGGGAATGTCTGCTTCGGAACTAATTAGGCGAGCATGAGCCAGCCGCTATAAATTCCCTGACGTGTTGACGGACAGAGCACGGATCACACGCGGCTCGCCGTGGCGGTTTTCCGGTGAGATTAGGCCCGTACCTCGCCTGTGGGTCATCCTGTCAACTTGATTGCAACAACCATCGAGTCAGGTTATTCCGCCGCGATCGGGCGCAAACGGCGGACCGGCCCTGTCGGTGGCACCTTGTGGCCCTGTCGGTGGCACCTTGTCCGGAGAAGACATCGAATAGAGACTGGGAAGGCTCGTCGGAGGCACTTCTCGAGTTTGAGTCTTGTTCCTAGCCATGACTGGGAGGATAATGCTCAACGCGAAAGGACTCCGTCTTCCCCCATGAAGAGTCAATACGATGTCACTGGAGATTGGGAATCCCTGTATACCGCCGCGGTTCTTGAGCGTGATCGCGGAAAATTTATCCCGAAGGCGGAAGCAGCACAAGCGGCTATAAGCGAGCGCTTGCGTCAGCTCCCGTCAGAAATTGAGCAGTCTCGCGAGCAAAGAACGCTCCTCGAGGCGCTGAATAACATACAGGTCTTGATGGCACAAGAAGCCGACCCACCGCGCATTCCGGTGTGACGCGGTTCGAGAAGAAGCGGAGGGTTGCGTCTCGCGTTCGCAATCTATGGCATCACGAACCATTCTCGCGTCCAGAATAGTAGCGATCACGCAATTAGCCGGGCTCTTCCGGCCGAACACACATCAACAGCGAGACGGCGAGGCGCCCTGGTCTGTGATGTTAGCCTTGGGAATGCTAGCTACTTTGGTCGGAGTGGCGGCGTATTTCAGTTTCCGTTACCTCTTGCGCTAACCGTGGGATGAAATCCTAACGACTGAGTTTTCTCTGTTTCGGTGCGCTTAAGATGCGCACGGCGGGCTTTTACGCTATTGTAGTCCGGCTTCAGTTCCGCCCTAAAAGCAGAATGTTTACCCGTCCAGAAAAGCGGCTCTTATTCGTTGACGACGAGCCGAAGATTCGTGCCACGCTGCCCGTAATCCTTCGCCGGTATGGATTCACCGTGACCGTTGCCGCCACGGTCGCCGAAGCTGTCAACCACATACGCAGCAATGAATTCGACCTCCTGCTGTGCGACTTAAACATTGAGCGTGAAGGCGACGGCTATGACGTAGTTCGTGCAATTCGGGAAAGCAATCCGCGCTGTGTTGTCATCATTCTCACTGGATTTCCTGCTGTGAAGAGCGCTGTCGATGGCATCCACGAGCAGATCGACGACTATATTTTAAAGCCATCTAACCCGGATCACTTAGTCGCGTCATTAGCGGAAAAGCTTGCTAAGCGACAGCCCAAGGCGCGCATTTTGTCGGTCTCCTACGACGAGGTGCTGCTGAAAACCCGCGCCCTGCTGCTGGAATACCAGGGCTACGAAGTAGTATCGTGCCACGAATTCGACACGGCGCTGACGCATTGCAAGGAAGGTGGGTTTGACCTGCTGATACTGGGCCACTCGATCCCAGACTCGGACAAGCAGAAATTTTTCCAAGCGTTCCGGCAAACCTGCCGTGGAAGCATCATCTCTCTGTGCCGAAGCACCGAGACGTCAATTGAAGGTTCTGATTTCCAAATAGATCCTGACCCGGAACGCCTCTTGAAACTAGTTGATGAGGTAATCCGCCAAAGGCCGAGTCAGTCACCCCGCGCGTAGCCCAGGCGTCCAACACGCGCTGGCCGAATCTGCTGCAAGTTATTCTGGGAATTTGCGCGCCACGAAGGTTGAGGCCGTGCACGCGCGAGCGTACTGAGGAAGGGCTGGCGCTGCGACCTCCCCCTTGCGTCGCCAGCACCGCGCATATCATTGCGCGTCCCAATCTTAACCCGAAAGGCGAGTCGTTCAAGTCACTGACGTGATCCCTGTTTCAGGCTTGTTCTCACACCAGGGGAAGAGCTTCTTTAACACAACTCAGAGCGATGCGAGTATCGCCATATCGGTATCGCGGCCACACGCAAGATGGCGCCTATCGAATTATTGTCGGCCGTTGGGCCTACGACTGAAGGCTCTGCGATGCAGCGGCCACCACCGGCCGCTTCCGGCTGTGCCAATAACCCAACACCGCAAAAAGAAGGACGGCAGGCAGGCCGGTCAGTCCGCAAACAATAAAGAAGATGCCGTAGCCATGAATCAGTCCGTACGTGGTGCTGAGGCTCTCGACCGCGGCGCCCGAAAACCCCTTCAAGATTTTCCCTAGCCAGGCATAGGTTGAACTCAGTAGCGCATACTGCGTGGCGGTATATCCAATGCTGGTGAGACTCGACATGTACGCCACCAGCGCAACCCCTGCAAAGCTGATGCTGAAGTTATCGCCTGCCATAACTAGCGCGAACAGGCGAATCGACGTACCCGCGAACGCGAGCGTCGCATACGCGGCAATCGCAGCCGCCTGTAGGATCCCCCCGATGATGAGCGCCCGCATGTAGCCGAGCTTCAACGAGCAGAATCCGCCCGCTGCAATGCCTACGAACGTGGCGATGAGACCGATTGAGCCGCGCACCTCTCCGACAGTTGCTTTCGAAAGACCGAGATCGTGGTAGTAGGGGTTGGCCATCGGGCCCATGACGAAGTCGGGCAACCGGTACAGGCTGATTGCCGCCAGCATCAGCAGCGCGAGCCAGCCATGTGCGCGAAAGAACGCGATGAACGGTCCCACAACCGCGTCGAAGAAACCTCGCCCCGTCCAGAGTGGCGCTTCGCGTTCTTTTTTATGCATGACTGCGTCCGCGCGCTCCGGTTCCCTGGCAAACCAGGTCGCGATCATCCCAATGGCCATGCACGCGCCGTAAATGGCATAGGACAATCGCCAGCCCACCGCGGCTGCCACAATAAGAATGACCGAGTCGGTAGCGAGGAGCGCAATCCGGTAGCTGAACTGGTAGGCAGACGCGAGCAGGCCTTGTTCATCCCCATCGTCGGCCGATTCTATTCGCCATGCATCGACCACGATGTCCTGTGTCGATGAGGCAAATGCGACCACCAGCGCCAGGGCCCCGAGCCGTCCGAGTCCGGCTGTCGTGCCGGCTCCGCCCATCGCGCACAGCGCCAGCCCGACGACAATCTGCGAAAACATCATCCATCCGCGCCGGTGTCCCAGCCGCTTGAACAGCGGCAAATCGACGCGGTCCAGCACGGGCGCCCACAGAAACTTCAGCGAATAGGCGATGCCCACCCAGGAAAGAAAGCCGATCGCGGTCAGCGAGGTGTGTTCATCGCGCAGCCAGTAGCCGAACGTATTGCCGACCAGGAGGAAAGGAAGCCCGGAAGAAAACCCAAGCAACAACATGGCAAGCGTTTTGGGCCGCAGGTAGTCGGCAATCCGGTGCTTGTGCGGGCTCACGCGTTCATTCTACCGGAGCGTTGCCAAGCTCAAGGTTCGGCGGTGGCCCAGAGCCGGCCGTGAGCGAAGGCGAAAAATTAGCTCTGAAAGAGCGGGCGAAGCCGGGCTACCAGCGAGGGATGTTGCGCTCGCCGGCGAGCTAGTGGGGGGACCCCCTACCCCCCGAATCTCTGGAATCAGAGGGTTAGCGGGAAATTCCCGCAAAATCTTTGACTTTGCGCCACTTACACGCAAAATCTTGGAAACACAGCCGTTAGTTGCCGCCAATTAGCTACCGGCACGCGCCAGGCAGCGGATTGGGCGCAAAACCTTCGCGGTGCGTTCTTGGAATGTCACTGGCAGTGACCACCAAGGAGTGAGCACCGTGCCACGGGAAGACGAGGCCGGGAGAAGATTTGCCGGTACACGTCTTCTTACTTCCAGTATGCACTTCCTAGAGAGGAAACCCGCCAAATCGGCGGAACTGGATTTCCGGCGTGATGAACAGATTAGAAAGAATGTTGCGGCGAAGGGGCTTGACAGGGGTTCATGGTGGAAGACTTCACCACAAAGGACACGAAGGCTAAACAAAGGAACACGAAGGAAGAATCAACACAGAGGAGACGGGGCGCTCTCGGGTGAGATGTTCTCAAGAAAAGAGACGTGTGGGCCACCTACCACATGGGAAGAAAATAAATGGGGTACCTCCCGTCTGTCCGCGGGATTGCCCCCAGCTTTTAGTTACGCCGGCATTATGGCAAGTGCTAGGATGCCGATAATGTTTCGCCTACACCCAACTCCGGCAGGTGTAGGCGCGGCTACTATCAAGGACCCAGATTAGGCGGACTATCCGCCCGGCGGCACTAGAGGACGACGACGCAATGGCGCGCGTGTATAGCCTTGACACAGCAGCCGACGAAGTTCGCAAGAACCTCGCTCGGTTGTTCCAATCCGGCAATATCAACTTTCTAATTGGCTCGGGTGCGTCGTGTCCCGCGATACCGTCGGCAGGGAATGTCGAACAAGAGATCGCGGACCTCTTCGAGGCGGGCACCGAAGATACAGCCTATTTGAAGCTGTACGATTTTCTCGCACGTATCCAGGATGCAACGAACAAATTGATAGTGAATGCAGCCGACCCTACTAACACTACTGTGGTCAGGAATTATAGGGAATACCTCGGCATTATCGAAGCGATCCTCAGCGAAAGACGCACTGCGCTGCTGCCCAAACAGGCGACAATCTTCACCACTAATTATGATTTATTTATTGAGGAGGCCTCCCTTCCGTTTTCGGCACTGCGGCTGAACGACGGTTTTAGCCGTGTGCCCAGTCTTACCGGCCGGTCCGAATACTCCTCGCGAACATTCTTCACGACAACCTCAAGCACAGGAAATCTTTATAACTACAAAGTCGATATCCCTTGCATCAACCTCATCAAACTGCACGGGTCACTGTCCTGGAAGAAGGATGGGGACAACATCCTGTTCTCAGTCATGAACACGCCGCTTTTACCTGCCGCGAAAACGCATGCACAAGTCAGGGCTTTCGTCGATCATTACGCAGTTGTTTTGCCTGAAGCTACGAAGTTCCACACAACGCTAATGGATAGCACTTATTACGAGCTTCTTCGTATTTATAACAATGAGTTGGACCGTGAAGGGACGTTGCTGGTGTCTTTTGGTTTTTCATTCGGCGACTCCCACATCCTTGGTATCACTCAGCGTGCTCTGAAGAATCCGACGTTGAAGCTAGTTGCATTCGCCTTCAGCGATGCTGACCAAGAGAAATACCTTGCGCGATTCGAGCGTTATAACAACGTGGATATCATTGCTCCCAACACTCTCGGAAGCATAGAGTTCCCGAAGTTTAACGAGGTGTTGCGGAGTATTTTGCCTGCCCTTGAGGAACAGAAGAAATGAACGTTACGAAGCTCACACAAGACGCTGTTTTGAGAATCGGCGAGGTTGCAGCCGTCGAAGGGCGAAAGATTTATGTCCTAGTGGACAAGAATAAGAACGTGTCTGACATGTTCTTTGATGGTGACATACTAAGAAATATCTCAGTCAACAGTTATATTGAAATTCGCAAGGGTTTTTTGAGCCTTATAGGCCGAGTTGAGGGGGAAAAGATCGAAGAAGACTACCCGGCGGCGACTGATGAGGACTTCGAGCCCGTGAACAGGAACAAGCGGGTGTTGACTGTGGCCCTTGCTGGCTATATCGACGAGTGCGGCACGTTTACTGGCGGAACAAAGGAATTGCCGCTGATCGGAAACGAGGCGTACATCGTGACCCGGGAGAAAGTTCGGCGAGTGCACAACCTCGTGCGTGGCGATGACTCGCCCGCGATTGTAATCGCTAGTGTAGAAGGGCACGATTTCGAGATCGACTTGCCGATAGATGGATTATTTAACAGTCACATCGCCATTTTTGGCAACACAGGTAGTGGCAAGTCCAATACGCTCGCATATCTCTATCAGGAGTTCGTGCGCGTGCTCTCGGCGCGAAACGCCGCTGCATTTTTTGACAATACGCGCATTCTGCTGTTGGACTTCAACGGAGAGTACATAGCTTCTCAATGTATTACGCCCAGCAAGAAGGTCTACCGTCTTTCAACGCGCCAGCATGGTGCCGACAAGTTGCCCATCAAGGAAGACGCTCTCCTGGACATCGAAGTCATCTCTATCTTGGCGGATGCGACCGAGAAAACTCAAAAGCCGTTCTTAAGTAGGGCCCTACGGTTCTACCAAAAAGTAATGGGTGCAGACGATGGGAAGCCCGAGGAGTACATTAAGAATATCCTTCGTAGACGTGTTCGCGATGTTCTGCAAATGAGCGATAAAGTTCGGGCATTCCTGCTCCTTGATTACTTTAGAGAGGTACTCCCCGATGAAGACGCTGACGGCAATCCAGTGGATATCGACTCTGACTTGACGTGGCATAACACAAGCTGTGAATTCCGCATAAGGCCGAATGGCCCCTTCCTTACACAGAATCCTGATCATATTTCGGAAACAATTCTTTATCAGCACGTCGATACGTTTAAGCTCGGTGACAGCCTTCTTTCTAAGCTCATCGCCTTCTTATACTTGCAACTGATGTTCGACATTCTTGCGAACAGGGCACAAAACGAGCATGTTGCGCCCGTTATAAACAGGCTCAAGGCAAAGAAAGGCGACATTGACAAGATTTTTGACACGGGCAACGACGCTCAGTTCTGGCAAAGCAACTTTGTCGTTGTTAGCCTGGCCGACGTCAATCTAGAGATGAGGAAGACTCTGCCGCTGTTGCTAGCCAAGAAACTCTACACCGAACATAAGGAGACGGGACAAGGCATGTCTCTGAGCTTTGTGATCGACGAGGCGCATAATATCCTTTCCCGAGAGTCCTTCCGTGAAGCGGACACTTGGAAGGACTACCGACTAGAGACATTCGAGGAAATAGTCAAGGAGGGGAGGAAGTTTGGCGTTTTTGTAACGATTGCTAGTCAAAGACCGAACGACATTTCGGCCACTATTACATCACAGGCCCATAACTACTTCATTCACAGGCTGTTGAATGAGTGGGACCTAAAAGCAATTGCAAGTGCCGTTTCCTATATTGACCGTGTTACCGAGGAGTCGATACCCACACTTCCAACAGGCACTTGCATTTTCAGCGGCATTGCGAGCCAGATGCCATTGAAGATAAATGTAAAGCCCCTTCACGGGGATGCCCGACCGCAAAGCGAAACGCGGAAGTTCACTGTCCTCGTTCCGTCAGAGTGACGCATCACGGGGAACCAGAGGCTGGCGGGTGGCCCACCTTTCCGCAGTTTGCAAAGGTAGGCGGGTGGCCCAGGTTCGCGACCGCTCTTTGGGCGCAAACCTAGGTCAGCAATCACTGCGGCAACCATTCTCCTAGCACTTCTTCATGCCACACGGCCTGAAGCGTTTTCAGCAATCCGCACAAAGCCACTTCGTAACATTCACTTGCTACCATCGCCGGCGGGGGTTCGATTCACCCGCCATCTACGACCTGTTCGTGCAGGTTCTGGATGAAATGCGCCGCCGCTTCGCTGTGTACGTGTATGGATATGTCATCATGCCCGAGCACGTACACGTGTTGTTGAGCGAACCGCAACGCGGACTTCTGGCGGACGCCATGCACTACTTGAAATTATCTTTTGCCAAGCGCCTGGGCACGGGTGTCTTCTGGCAAAAGCGCTATTACGATCGCAACGTGCGCGATGAGCACGAGTTCCTGGAGAAGCTTCGCTACATTCATCGCAATCCGGTGAAGGCCGGGTTATGCCAGCTTCCGGAAGAGTGGCGTTGGAGCAGCTTTCGTCACTATGCGCTAAGGGAAAAAGGAGTCGTGGAGATTGAGTCAGAGTGGACTGGGCGGGATCGGGAGCGGGGGTGCCCCACTTCTCGCGAACCGCGAGAAGTGGGATCGGGTGGCCCCCCGCACGCCCGGTGCTGGCTTGAGCAGGGCCGCGATTCAGCCTCGATTTAGAGGTTAAGCGCTGGCTTGAGCTCTTTGTTGCATCTTGCGCGACTTCGAGGCCGCGCGACCTATGTAACGCTTAGCTTTCGCGTAAGACCCTTTTTCTCTTATTTTCTCCGCCGATGCGACCTTGACAACTTCGGGGTGACCACCGCGGCCGGATCTTTTTCAACGACCGTCAACAGGACGCGGGCGGCGGCCTCCGGCTGGCGACGACGAGATTCCCAATTCTTGATCGCATCCAGGCTAAAACCGAAGCATCGGAGAAACGGGCCTGAGTGAGACCGAGCCGATTGCAGATGGTTTTGACATCGACCTCCTCCGGCATAAGTGCTTACGGGCGTAAAACTTGCAAAAAGGGCACTAAGAGATCCCACTCTCTCCGCCGCGTTATTCAAAATGATGCTATTGCGTAGCTCATAGAACCCATTCTTGGTCGGCCTGTTTCGTCTGGAAATGAGCGACATGCAGTCTTGTAGGGCCCAGGTGCGTGCCGTTAAAGCTAGCACCGACTGATTGGGAATCAGTTTCTTTTCGATCGGCAAACAGGAATCCTGCACATCCAAGTTCTCATCCGGATCCCCATTCCCATTCGCCCGTGAGTTCCTGAAATCGGTCCACACAATCCGACTTCGGGTTAGCGATCATTTTTCGCTGAACGGCTTTGGGGTTTCGTCACTCGTTGCGCGGGCTTTAGGCCTCGGAGGACAGGGAACAGAAAACTGGCGTCGGAAAATGGCCGCTTGACATCCAGCGGAAATACACTACCATATGGTTGTGGATCGGTTGGGTACAACATTTGCGGCTTTGTCTGATCCGACCCGGCGAGCGATGGTCGAGAGGCTCTCCCGCGGGCCTGCCTCGGTGCACGGCTTGACCGAACCGTTTGCACTGTCGCAGCAGATGATTTCAAAACATATCGCCTACCTGGTGCGGGCGCGGCTTGTGACCAAGACCAAGCGTGGACGAGAGAGTATCTGCACCCTCAGGCCAGAGGCGATCAAGACTGTCAGCGACTGGGCGATCAGCTATCGGCAGTTCTGGGAAGAGAGTTTTGAAAAGCTGGATGTAGTTCTTAAACGTATGAAAAAGGCGGAGGTCAGAGATGAAAAATAGCACGGTGAATGAGACAGAGCGCATGGTTGTGACCAGAGTTTTCGATGCTCCACGCGAATTGGTCTGGAAGGCGTGGACGGACCCGAAGTATGTGATGCAGTGGTGGGGGCCGAAGGGATTTA
>Ga0070741_10003636_pt1 | contig 37610 bp, 32 predicted proteins | sample Coa_R1_4_FD_66440 | JGI IMG/M metagenome (GOLD analysis project Ga0070741, IMG submission 66440) | Surface soil microbial communities from Centralia Pennsylvania, which are recovering from an underground coalmine fire - Coalmine... | ecosystem: Environmental > Terrestrial > Soil > Unclassified ... | reverse complement strand
TCTTAGCCTGGCCCTTAGCAGGGCCCACGCCGGGTGCGTCGCGGAGCGGGCCTGAGCGGCCCCTGAGAATCCGAGACGAACGCCCCGGGCGGTGGGCCGAAGAAGCCGCCCGGGGCGTTTTTTTTTTGTCGAGCGGCTTTTCGAACCCATCAGGGGCGGCAAGGAGAATGACGATGGCCGAGAATATCGCGAACCAGTCCCAGGCCGACTACGTGCGGATCTTCGACACGACCCTGCGCGACGGCGAGCAGTCGCCGGGATGCACGATGAATGTCGAGGAAAAGATCGCGATCGCGCGCCAGCTCGAGCGCCTCAACGTCGACATCATCGAAGCGGGCTTCGCCGCGTCGTCGCCGGGGGACTTCGAATCGGTTCGACGCGTCGCGGAGGCGGTAAAGGGTCCGGTGGTGCTGAGCCTGTCGCGCACGCGCGAGGAGGACGTGGACCAGGCCTTGCGGTCGGTGGATGGGGCGGGCCGCCCCGGAATCCACATCTTCATCGCCACTTCGGATATTCATCTCAAATACAAACTCAACATGACGCGGGAGGACGTTCTGGATGCGGCGACATGGGCGGTGTCGCGCGCCAAAAAGCATCTCGATTACATCGAGTTCTCCTGTGAGGATGCCTCGCGCTCGGACTGGGACTTCATGGTCAAGGTCTGCACGGAAGTGATTCGGGCGGGCGCGAAAGTCATCAATCTGCCCGACACGACCGGCCACGCGATTCCCGAGGAATTCGGCAGGATGTTCGCGTACATGCGCGAGCGGGTGCCGGGGGCCGACCAGGTGATCTGGAGCGCGCATTGCCACAACGACCTCGGCCTTGCGGTGGCAAACTCGCTGGCCGCGGTCAGAAACGGCGCACGCCAGATCGAATGCACCATCAACGGCATCGGCGAGCGCGCGGGCAACTGCTCGATGGAAGAGGTCGTGATGGCGATGAAGACGCGGCACGACCTGATGGGGGTGCAGTCGAGGATCAACACCCGCCAGATCTATCCCGCATCGCGGCTGCTCTCGCAGGTGATTGGACAGCCCGTGCCTGCCAACAAGCCGATCGTGGGCGACAACGCTTTCGCCCACGAGGCGGGCATCCATCAGGACGGCGTACTCAAGTACAAGCTGACCTACGAGATCATGAAGCCGGAGGATGTCGGGATTCCCTCCAACAAGCTGGTCCTGGGCAAGCATTCGGGCCGCCATGCATTCGCCGACCGGCTGCGACATCTTGGAGTCGATGTTGACTCGATCGATTTGAACAAGGCGTTCGCCGAATTCAAGGCGCTGTGCGACAAGAAGAAGGTCGTTTACGACGACGACATCCTGGCGCTGGTAACAGAGGAGGCGCGGCGCACGACCGACCATTATGAACTGGTGGATTTGCAGGTCAGCTCCAGTTCGCGGTCGATGCCGCATGCGCGGGTCACGATGCGGGTCGCGGGCGAGGAGCACAGCGCGGAGGCCGACGGAGACGGGATGGTCGATGCTTGCTACAAGGCGATCTACAAGATCGCCGGCGTGCAGCCCGCCCTGGAACGCTACGCCGTCAAGGCGATTACCGGGGGCACTGACGCGCTGGGAGAGGTGAGCTGCCTTGTGCGGGACAATGGGATGACGGTGGCGGGGGCCGGCGCTCACAGCGATATCGTGATGGCGAGCGCGCTCGCGCTGGTGAACGCGCTCAACCGTCTCAAGGGTCGCAAGCAGATGCCCCTAAAACCAACGATGGATGTGCCGTGAGCGGGGCGGCGCAATGGGGGGCTTGCCGCGCAACCTGACTTCGGCTAAGTGCTAGGCTCGTTGGATACGAGATCGGCGCATCCGTCGGAGGCGCCAGCTTCCGGGATGCGCCGTTGGATCGAACCTAAACGGCATAAACGACAGCAACCAATCTCCCACCACCGGTCTGCAAAACGTCCCAATCATCGCTCTGCGGCTCGTAAATGGCCTACAAGATTCTAGTTCTCAAGGGTGACGGCATCGGCCCCGAGGTCGTCGGCGAAGCCCAACAGGTGCTCAAGACCGTCGCGCGGCAATCGGCAATCGACCTCGAGTTCAAGGAAGGCATCATCGGCGGCCACGCCATCGATGCGTTCGGGACTCCGCTGCCCGACGACGTGCTCAAGAACGCGCAGGACGCGGATGCGATTCTGCTGGGCGCGGTAGGCGGCCCAAAATGGGACAATCCGAATGCGGAAAAACGCCCCGAGCAGGCTCTGCTGGGATTGCGCAAGTCGCTCGGCCTGTTCGCGAATCTCCGTCCGGTCCGAGCGATCAAGGAGCTGATCGGCGCTTCACCGCTCAAACCCGAGATAGTCAACGGCGTCGACCTCGTCGTCATCCGCGAGCTCACCAGCGGAATCTACTACGGGCAGCCCAGCGAAAAGCGTCAGGGCAAGGATGGACGCGAAGCGGTTGACACCTGTTTTTACACCGAGCAGGAAATCGCGCGGGTGCTCCGCTTCGGCTTCGAACTCGCCCGCGAGAGGCGCAAGAAGCTGACCTCAGTGGACAAGGCCAACGTGATGTCATCGTCGCGGCTGTGGCGGGAGATCGCGCTCGAACTGAGCCGCGAGTACAAGGACGTCGCTTTCGAAAGCCAGCTCGTGGATTCGATGGCGATGCACCTGCTGCGTCGGCCCCGAGACTTCGACGTGATCGTCACAGAGAACATGTTCGGCGACATCCTGACCGACGAAGCGTCGGTGCTTGCGGGGTCGATGGGGATGCTGCCTTCGGCATCGCTGGGCGAGGAACTCAACAGCGCGGGCTATCGCGTCGGCCTGTTCGAGCCCATCCACGGCAGCGCTCCCGACATCGCGGGGCGCGACGAGGCGAATCCGCTGGCCGCGATTCTGTCCGCCGCGATGCTGCTCGAGCATTCGCTCGGACTTCGCGCGGAGGCGGAACTTGTCACTCAGGCGGTCGATGCGGTCATCAAGGAAGGGCATCGCACCCGCGACCTGGGCGGCGCGGGCACCAAGTTCATAGGATGCAAGGCGATGGGCCGGATGGTGCGCGAGAAGCTCGAAGCCACGGAGACTTGATGTCCACGACCGGCGAGCCGAGAGTGGCGGTTGTGGGTGCCACCGGCGCGGTGGGCAATGAAATTGTCGAACTCATCGCCGCGCGCGGCTTCTCGGACGCGCAGTTAAGCCTGTTCGCAAGCCAGAGCGGGGCCTCGGGCACCGTCGAAACCGCCGAAGACGAGTATATCGTCGAGGCGCTGCGCGACCCTGAAGATCTCGCCGAATTCGACATCGCGTTTCTTGCGATTCCGGAGGGCGCCGCAAGCGAGATCGTTCGAGCGGCCCCCGGACCAATCCTGATCGATTTGAGCGGCGCCGCGCGAGCGCCTTCGGACGAAATTCCGATGGTGGCGCCGGGAGTGACCCCACGCGCGCGTATCTCTGAATTGCGCGGCGCACGACTCTTCACGATTCCTCATCCCGCGGCCCACGTCCTGACGCTCTGCATCGATGCGCTCAAGCCGTCGGAGGTCGCGGCGACGGTGATGCCGGGGGCGTCGGCGGGAGGCCGCGGCGCGATAGCGATGATGGTCGATCAGACCACGGACCTGCTGGCCGCCCGCCTCGATCTCGACGAAGACGAGATGCAGCGAGCGTTCAACATCTTCTCCCGGGAGGCAGAGCGGGCGGCGGCCGATCGGATTGCAGCCCAGGCCGGCGCGCTCACCCGATCTCAGTACCGGTCGCTGGGCGTGCAGGTGGTCTCGGTGCCGGTGCTTCACGGCACCGGGCTTACGATCTCGGCCTCGCTTCCGGTGGTGGGCGACGAATGGCTTGAGACGCTCCGCTCCACTCCCGGCGTGCTCCTGATGGAGCAGGGAGAGCCGCTTTCAATCATGGATGCGGTCGGGCAGGAGGCGATCAAGGTAAGCGCGGAGCCGAACGCACTCGGCGCGCGGCTGTGGTGCGTATTCGACAACACGCGTCTGGCAGCGCTGGCAGCGGTCTGGGTGGCGGAGACCTTCGCGCTCGGCAGCTTCGCCACAAACTGATGCGCGTAAAGCTGACGGTCGAGTACGACGGTACGGCATACTTCGGCTGGCAATTGCAGGCCGAGCACGATTCCATCCAGGGCCGTCTCGAATCCGCTTTGGGCCGGATCTTCAACACCCCGATTCGAGTCCACGGATCGGGGCGGACGGATGCGGGGGTGCATGCGTGCGGGCAGGTCGCATCGGCCGATCTCCCGCGCGATTTCCCGATCGATGAACTCAAGCGGGCGCTCAATGCGCTTCTGCCGCCGGATATTGCGATCGTTTCGGTGGAGCGGGCGCGCGACGGTTTCGACCCGCGGCGCGACGCGCGGTCGCGCATCTACCAGTACCGCGTGCTCAACCGCGAATCGCGTTCCGCCTTCGAGCATCGCTACGCATGGCTCGTGCGCGACCCGGTCGACATCGATGCGATGCAGCGCGCGGCGCGGGTGTTCCTCGGCGAGCACGACTTCGCCGCGTTCCGCACCCTCGGTTCGGAACAGAAGACCTCGGTCCGCCGCGTAGTCGAGAGCATCTGGCGGCGCGAGGGCGAAGTGCTGATCTACCGGGTGGAAGCCACCGGTTTTTTGCGGCACATGGTGCGCACGATGGTCGCAGCGATGATCGAAGCCGGCAAGGGCAGGCTTGCTCCCAACGACATCGAGCGGATTCTCAGCTCGCGCGACCGGGCATCAGCCCCCGCGCCGGCGCCCGCGGCCGGATTGTTCCTTATGGAAGTGCGGTACTGACCTGCGGGCGGCGCGGCGACACGGGAGCGCGCCCCCGCCGCCCTACTCCGCCATCGCGGCTAGCGTGCGCTCGAACACCTCGCGCGCCGGGGCGTCGAAAAGTACGAATTCGACGCGCTCCAGGGAGGTGGCGCCCTTTAGATGGTCGCGCACTTCCTCGAGCATCACCTCGGCGCATCGATCCATCGCAAATCCGGCTATCCCGGTGCCGACCGCCGGAAAAGCGATCGAGCGCAGTCCCTTTTCGCGCGCACGCAGCAGGGAATTGCGGGTGGAGGACCTCAGATTGTCCTCGGTGGTGCGTCCTCCGAGCCGCATGCTCGCGGCGTGGATGACAAAGCGCGCGGGCAGATTTCCGCCGGTCGTGATGGCGGCTTCGCCGACAGGGATCGGCCCTATTGCGTCGCATTCGTGCTGGATGGCGGGGCCGCCCTTGCGGCGGATGGCGCCGGCGACGCCGCCGCCCAATTGCAGATCGTTGTTGGCGGCGTTCACGATCGCGTCCGTGGCCGCCTCGGTCAGATCTCCCTGCCTGATAACCACCTTGTCGCGCCATCCGGCACCCATCGCCGCTCTCCTGCTCAGAACCCGGTATTCATCTGCTATTATCTGGCCTGTCCGCAATGATCGAAAGACCGTGGGGATGAGGATGCGGAGAGGTCCGGGAATGGTGGGCGCGCTCGCGCTCTGCGCGGCGCTCGGATGCGGACGGCCTGCGCCGCCGCCGCCGCGCTTCCTGCAGGTGGACATCGAGAATTCCCCGACCTCGACCGATCCCCGATTTGCCACCGACGCCATCTCGTCGCGTATCAATGAGCTCGTCTTCGACTCGCTGGTGAGAGTGGATCGGCACGGGCGGTTCGTCGGCCAACTCGCCGAGAGCTTCGAGCGCCCCGACGAAACCCATATTGTTTTTCATTTGAAAAGGGGCATCCGCTTCAGCAACGGCCGCGAGATGACGGCGCGGGACGTGAAGTACACCTACGACACAACGATCAATCCGTCATCGATGTCGCCCAAGCGGGGAGGGTTCGCGGAACTCAAATCCATCGAGGCTCCGGACGACCGCACTATCGTTATGACGACGTATCGGCCGTATGCGCCTGCGATGGAGATGGCGATGCTGGAGATCGTGGAGGAGGGGACGCCGCTGCCGCGAAAAAGCGCGGCGCCCGCGCCGGCCGGGACGGGGCCATTCAGGATGGTCCGCTATGCGCGCGATGATTCCGCATGGCTGGAACGCAATCCGTACCGTCCGTTCGCGCCTGACGCCCCGATGGGAATAGTGTTCAAGATTGTGCCGGACCCGACGGTGCGGGCGCTCGAACTGGCCGAGGGCATCTGCGATCTTGCGGAAAACAATATCGAGCCCGAAGTGCTGCCGTACCTGATCTCGGTTCCCGATCTGGAAGTGAATGAATCGTCGGGGACGACCTACCAGTATCTGGGGCTGAACTTCAGGAATCCCCTTCTGCGCGATCCGCGGATTCGGCGCGCGATAGCCTATGCGATCGATCGCAAGGCGATCGCCGCGTCGTATCTCAGGGGCACCGCCCGCGTGGCAAGCGGAATGCTTGCGCCGGAGAACTGGGCATACGACGGCAAGGTCGCCACCTATGACTATGATCCGGAGCGGGCGCGACGGCTCCTCGAGGAAGCCGGCTTCCATGCCGACGCGCGCGGGCGGCGCGATATCAGGTTCGTGTACAAGACCACGCCCGAAGGAGGGCGGCTTGCCGAGACTATCCAGGCGATGTTGCTGCGGGTGGGTATCGAGGTCGAGATCCGCAGCAACGAATGGGCAACGTTTTACGGTGATATCCAGAAGGGCAATTTCGATCTGATGTCCTCGCGCTGGATCGGAATCAACGATCCGAATCACTACTACCTCGTGTTCGATTCCTCGATGACGCCGCCGCGAGGGCTCAACCGCGGCGCGTATTCGAACCCCGAGATGGATTCGCTGCTGGAACAGGGGGCGACGACCATCGACCCGGAACAGCGGCGGCGGATCTATGCGCGAGTGCAGGAACTGGCCGCCGAGGATCTTCCCTACATCTCGCTGTGGTGGATTCAGAACGTGGTGGTGATGAATCGCGCGGTCCGGAACTTCACTCCATATCCCAACGGCAGCTTGCGATCGCTGGCCGAGGTGAAGCTCGCGGATGATCGCGCCCGGGGGACATCCCGGTGATTCGCTACTTCCTGCGGCGCCTTGGGGCGCTGGTGCCGGTCGCGATCGGGGTGGCGACCCTCACCTTCGCGATGATTCACCTTGTGCCGGGGGATCCAGTGGTCGCGATGCTGGGGGAGACGGCGGCGCCCGCCGATATCGCGGAGATGCGCACGCGACTCGGTCTCGATCGGCCCATCGCCGAGCAGTACACGGCGTTCCTCACCGGCCTTTTGAAGGGAGACCTGGGCGAGTCGATCTCCTACCGCAAATCGGTCTCAAGCCTGATTGCGGAGCGTTTTCCCGCGACGATCGAGTTGACGATGGCGGGGATGCTGGTGGGTGTGCTGATCGCGTTTCCGCTCGGGATCGTTTCCGGGATGAAGCCGGGAGGAGCGGCGGATGTCGGCGCAATGGGGTTCGCGATCCTGGGAATATCAATTCCGCACATCTACCTCGGTCCGCTGCTGATGATTGTCTTCTCGCTGGACCTGAGATGGCTGCCGCTGACGGGGCGCGGCGGACTCTCCCATCTCGTGCTGCCGGCGCTGACGCTCGGCACGGCGCTCGCCGCGGTAATCGCGAGGATGCTCAGACAGAGCCTCATTTCCGTGCGCGACAGCGACTACATGAGAACGGCGGTGAGCAAGGGGATGAGTCCGGCGGCGGCGTTGATTCGTCATGGATTGCGCAACGCGATGACTTCGGTGGTGACTCTGCTCGGGCTGCAGACGGGAGCATTGCTGACCGGCGCGCTGATCACGGAAGTGATCTTTTCGTGGCCGGGAATCGGGCGGTTGCTGATCGGGGCGATCGGAGCGCGCGACTATCCGCTGGTGGAAGGATGCGTGCTTACCTTCGCGCTCACGTATGTGGTCGTGAACATGGCGACCGATCTTCTCTACGCGATCGTCGATCCAAGGGTGAGGCTGGAGTGAAAGCGGCGCGAAACCCTTCCCTGGCGGCGGGCGCCGCGATCGTCGCGTTTTTGGTTGCAACGGCGATTGTCGGCCCGCTGCTGGCCACGGCCGATCCGCTCGCGATCGATCTCGCCAATTCGCTCGCGCGCCCCAGCCTGCAGCATCCGCTCGGATGCGACGTGCTCGGGCGCGACGTGCTGGCGCGGATAGTGTACGGCGCGCGGCTTTCGCTGGGCGTGTCGGTGTCCGTGGTCGCGCTTTCCATGATCGTGGGCAGCCTGATAGGCGGAGCGGCCGGGATGGCGGGCGGGTGGATCGATGAAGTGATAATGCGTGGGGTCGACATAGTGCTCGCCTTCCCCGGAATCCTGCTTGCGATCGCGCTTGCCGCGGTCCTGGGTCCGGGGCTGATGGATCTCGTGATCGCGCTGTCGGCGATGGGATGGACGACGTATGCGCGGCTGGTGCGGGGAGAGGTGCTCACCCTTCGCGAGCGGGAGTACGTCCATGCCGCCGAGACGCTTGGCGCTCGTCCCGGCCGCATCCTGCTGCGCCATCTTTTGCCAGCGATGGCTGGGCCGGTGGCGGTACAGGCAACCTTCGGCATCGGGGGAATAGTCGGGGCCGAGGCCGCACTCTCCTTTCTGGGACTTGGGGCGCTGCCCCCGACGCCGAGTTGGGGCAACATGCTCGACGCGGGACGAGCGTTCATGCTGGTCGCGCCCTACCTGACGATGGCGCCGGGGATTGCGATCGGAACGGCGATTCTGGGGTTCAACCTGCTCGGCGACGGTCTCGCGCAGATTGCCGGCACGCGTTCCTGACCTCTCTCGTACCGAACAACGTGCCTGCCTGGACTGCGGTTTCGTGCTACAGCTTGTGATTCGGAGAGTTCGGAAGCAATGAGTCCCGGAGAAATGGCGGAGCGTCTCGCGCGATTCATCGCGGGCGAAGGCGGCTTCTCCTCCGTCAAGATAGAAAACCTGCACCTGATGCCCGGCGGCGCATCGCGCGAGATCTGGTCCTTCGATGCGGTCATGGAGCGCGACGGCCGCGTCATGACCCTATCGCTCGTCCTCAGGCGCGATCCCGGCGAACACCGCATCGATACCAACCGGCGCCACGAGTTCATGGTGCTGCGCGCCGCTTTCAAAGAGGGCGTGCCCGTGCCCGAAGTGCTCTGGTGCTCAGAGGACCCGGCGGTCCTGGGAGCAGCCTTCTTCATAATGGCCCGGGTGGACGGCGAGACGATAGCGCGAAGGCTGCTGCGCGACGCCGAGTACTCGCGGGCGCGCGAGGTGATACCGGCGCAGCTCGCGCAGATCCTCGCCCGCATCCATCGCATCGATCCGAAGGCTCATGGCCTCGATTTTCTTGCCGAGCCGGGCGAGAACGCGGCGCTCACCGAGGTGCGCCGCTACGAAGAAAGCTTCCGCAAGCTTGCGCTCGAACCTCATCCGGCCTTCGAGCTTGCGTTTCGATGGCTGCTCGGCCGCGCTCCGAAGACGCCGCGCAAGACGCTGGTTCACGGCGACTACCGGATCGGCAACGTGATCTTCGGACCCGAAGGGGTGCGATCGATTCTCGACTGGGAGCTGGCTCACATCGGAGATCCGATGGAGGATCTCGGGTGGATGTGCGTGCGGGCGTGGCGCTTCGGCAACGACGCGAAACCGGTGGGCGGGCTCGGCACGCGCGAGGACTTCTTTGCCGCCTATGAAAAGGCCAGCGGCACAGCCGTGGATCCCGAAGCGGTGAGATTCTGGGAGGTGTTCGGCAATCTCCGCTGGGGAATCATCACCATCAGCCAGGCGCGGACCCATCTCGACGGATTCGTCAGGAGCGTCGAGCTGGCCAGCATCGGGCGGCGGACCGCGGAAACCGAACTCGAACTGCTCAATTTGATCGAATGAGGAGCCCGCGATGCAGGATCGTCCCACGGCAATAGAGCTTCTCGAAGCGGCGGCCGATTTCGTAGATCGCGAAATCGTGCCCGCCACCTCGGGGCGGGTGCAGTTTCAATCCAGGGTGGTCGCCAACGTGATGCGGATCGTGGCGCGGGAGATCGCGATGGAAGATCGGGTGGTGCGCGACGAAGTGCGCGCGCTTGCGGCCCTTCTGGGCGAAACCGAACCGGACCCGCGGGGCCTCGACGATCTGCACAAGGCCGCCTTCGGGCTCAACGAACGGCTGAGCGGGAGGATTCGCGCCGGAGACGCGGACCGGGGCCCATGGCGCGAAAAGGTGTTGAGGGCGGTCAGGCAGGCGGTGGAGGACAAGCTGAAGATCGCGAATCCGCGCTATCTGGAGGCCGATCTGAAAATTCGGGAGAAATCCTTCGCTCCGTCCTAACATCAGTTAGGCAAAGTGCCGCCCGATGTGCTAGACAGAAGTGCGGGTACGGCGGCTGAGATCGCCAAACCGGGAGAAGAACGATGGCCGAGCGCAAGGTGGTCCTGCTCGAACAGGACGATTTCATGCACCCCAACACGGGCGAATCCAACTTCAACGAGAGCGCCTACTACAATTTCTTCGATCGATCGCGCCGAATCGGCGGCTTCGTGCGCCTGGGCAACCGGCCCAACGAGGGCTACGCCGAGATGACGACCTGTCTCTACCTGCCCGACGCGACGGTGGGTTTCATGTTCCTGCGTCCGGAGATCAAGAACAACGACCGGCACGAAGCGGGAGGGCTGCGGTTCGAGGTGGTCAAGCCGTTCGAGCATCATCGGGTCACCTACTCGGGCAAGGTCTGCGTGCTGAAGAACCCGCTCGAGATGGCCGATCCGGCGCGCGCCTTCAAGAGCAATCCCTACTCGCGGGTCTCGATCGAACTCGACTATCGCGCGACGGCGGCCGGATGGGGCGGCGAGCTGCGCGAAAAGCAGGGGGACCAATGGATCTCGGCCCGCAATGACGGCGACCCCAGCGCGCAATTCGCCAAAGGCCATTTCGAGCAACTCGGCCACGCCACCGGAACCATCAAGGTGGGCGAAACGGAGTACAAATTCGACGGACTCGGCCTGCGCGACCATAGCTGGGGACCGCGCTATTGGCAGGCGCCCAGGTACTACCGATGGCTCACGATGAACTTCGATGAAGGGCTCGGCGGGATGGCCACGATCACGGTCAACCGTGACGGTAGCGAGCATCCCGGCGGCTTCATCGCCCGCAAGGGACAGCCCACTCTGAACATCCGCAGGGTCGAGATCGATACCGAATTCACAGGCGAACAGAAGCTGCACGACCGGATCAAAGCGACCGTTCATATCGAGGGAAGCGACCAGCCCGCCGTTATCAGCGGAAAGGTGCTCTCGATGATCCCGCTGCGCAATCGGAGGGCCGGGATGGTCACTCGGATCGCGGAGGGCATGACGGAGTGGCGATGGGGCGACAAGGTCGGCTACGGCCTGTCGGAATACCTCGACCATCTCGATGAATGACGGCCGAGAGCGTCGCAGCCGCGAGGGGTTGTTCAGCTGCGGCTGCGGCTATTTCTCCTTGAGACCGCGGAGACTTTCGAAATAGGGGGGCCGGGCGACGCCGCGCTCGGTCACGATCGCAGTCACCAGGTCCGCCGGGGTCACATCGAAGGCCGGGTTGAAAACGGCCACTCCCCTGGGCGCGACGCGTCTTCCGGCGAATTCAACCACTTCCCTGGGATCGCGCTCCTCGATAGGGATCGCATCGCCTGAAGGGCAATCCATATCGATCGAGGAAAGCGGGGCTGCGACGTAAAAGGGAATGCCGTGCCGCCGCGCCATCACCGCCAGCGGGTACGTCCCGATCTTGTTGGCGACATCACCGTTGGCGGCGGTCCGATCGGTTCCGACAATCACGCAGCTAACTCGGCCTTTCGACAGGACGGTGGCGGCCATGTTGTCGGCGATTACGGTCACCGGGATTCGGTCCTTGCGCAGTTCCCAGGCGGTGAGGCGCGAGCCCTGGAGGAAGGGCCGGGTCTCATCGGCAAAGACGGCGATTTTCTTGCCCGCCTCGCGCGCGGCGCGCACGATGCCGAGCGCGGTGCCGTAGCCTGCCGTCGCGAGCGCGCCGGCGTTGCAATGGGTCAGCACGGTGACGGGATCGCCGAGCAATTCGGCGCCGTACCGTCCGAGGGCGCGATTGGCCGCTATATCCTCGCGATAGATCTCGATCGCCTCATCGCGCATCCGCCTGAACAGCCGGGGCTGGTCGAGATGGAGGTTCTGTTCGAGGACCCCTTTCATCCGGTCAAGCGCCCACGCGAGGTTGACGGCGGTGGGACGGGTGGCGCGCAGCGTTCCAGCGACCGTCTCGAAGCGCCTTCTAGCCTTTTCGCCCGAGAAGCCCTTCAAGCCGAGCGCCACGCCCATCGCGGCCGCCACGCCTATCGCCGGCGCACCACGAATGACCATCGTGCGAATAGCGTCGGCGACCTGGCGATAGTCGCGGCATATGCGCACGACTTCGCGAGCCGGCAGCAGCCGCTGATCGATCATGCGGACGGTGTCCGCGCGCCATTCGATGGTCTTGACGGACATGAGTTTTCAGGAGCGCAAAAGCGAGCTTCCGTGTCGGGCGCGCCGCACGCGCAGGTTGATAAAGCCTCGCCGGCCGCCGGTTGATACCAAAATAGCCAGAAGATACTAAGAGCGGGCCCTGGATGTCAGACGCGCTCGTAAATTCCGCGCGACTTGCGTCGCGCAAGACCTGCATCGATCCAGCGGGTGATGGCGGCGAAGATCTCGGATGGACGCTTGTTCTTGAGCCCGCGCACTCTGCGAATGTCGGAAGCCTTGAACTGCTTCGGCATCTGCTTCAACACGGCGCGCCAGTTGATCCGGCCCTTGCCCACGCCACCCGCGGAGGGGGCGGCCGCGGGAGCGGGCGAGCCGCCCAACAGGGTACTCAGTCGAGCCTCTTCCTCCTTGAGACGCTTGAGTTCATTCTCCTTGTTGCGAATTTGTCCTCTCAGATCTACGAGCAGGCTGCGCGCTTGACGCTGCACTCGCTCGAACGCTGAGCTTACTCCACCAAGGCTGGTACGTGGCATCCAATTCGCTCCTTACAGTCAGGTCGAAAACCCGGAACTGGAGATTCAACCTATATAATATCAAGCCGCGCCACAAGGTGGGGTTGAAAAGACTAGTGAGTAGGCGCGGCCGCGAAAGTGTCTGCGTAGTGCATACATATTGTACTTTCCACGGCGTTGACGCGCAAAGCATGGACAAGTGGAATCGTCATGTTCCACGATTGGCCGAGAAAAGCGCTTCGGAGCGATTCAAGTGAAACCGCGCCAATCTGATCGCGCCGCAAGAGAAGCGGGAGGTCGGCCGCGCGGACCAGCGGCCGCCGCGCGATCGCATTTTGGCGCTGGAGCCAGACCGCCAACAAAACAAGCCACGACAGGAGAATCGCGCGAGCCATGATGCGGGATTCGGATCGCGAACGAACGCAGGTTCCTATCGAGGCGGCCGATGCTCGGCGAGTTCGGCGTCCGCCTTGTCGACAATCTTGTCAAGAGTGAGGGATGGCGGCGGGGGGCGGGAGCGACAAAAATGTAACACGGCGGAGCGTAGAACGGCGTTTTCGCAATGGCTTTGTCTTAGGCGTGGAAACGGTCGCTTACGGTCAGTTCTTTTGCCGGCCGACTACTGAATTAGGGCCAACCAGTCCAAATTTGCTCCCTCCCGGTTGTCACTATCAACTTGCAGTCAATTAGGTCCGCCCCCGGATCCGCCCTTTGTGACTGTATTTGTCCCGACCTGGGTGGTATAAAGAAGGTAACTTTCGAAAGGTGCGCGCCGTTCGACGTCTTGCCCCACCACTGACTGATCGCCGACACAATTCCGAATTCGCGATAACGGGAACGTGTTGACCTCTCACGTGAGGGTCAAGAATTTGGGGGGCGCCGGGGAGAAGGTAATGGGTCGCAGATTGTACGTTGGCAACCTGGCCTGGACTGTCACCGATCAGGACCTGCAGGATGCGTTCGCCGAAGCAGGTAAAGTTGACAGCGCCCAGGTAATCATCGATCGCGCGACGAACCGCTCGCGCGGTTTCGGTTTTGTGGAGATGGCTTCGGATGAGGCCGCGGAAGCCGCCATCAAGAAGCTCAACGGCAAGGACATCAAAGGCCGTCCGATCAAGGTAAACGAAGCGCAGGCACGCAACAACGATCGTCGCGGGGCCTCGCGCGAACGCGCCTGATGACCTGCACCGCAGCGCCGGCCGGGAACGGATTGATCGCGACAGTCCTTCCCGCCCGGAACGTCGCGGTGCACAATCACCCGCCTCTCTGATTCATCCACCAGCCGCCCCGCCCACCTCGCCCCCCAGAGCGTGTAGGTGCGCATCATCGCATGTAGTCGGTACAATCGGCTCCGGCGATCGCGCCCGCTGGAGCATCGCCGTTTCCTGCGTTAGGCTCGCCGCGTGGAGTTCATAACCATCGAGGCGCAGAGCGAGCGCGCAATCATCGTTCCCGAGGCGGGATGCCAGTGCTTTGCGTACCGGGTGGCATCGCTGGATGTCGTTGCGGGGCCTCCGGACCTTGAGACCTGGCGCGCGCATCCGTTCCGCAGCGGGATACCGCTGCTTTTTCCTTGGCCGGGCCGGGTCGCCGACGGGAGGTTCGTTTTTGGCGGCCGTGAGGTCGTCCTGCCGATCAACGAGCCGGCGCGCGGACACGCGATCCACGGGCTTACGTGGAATTGCGCATTCGCGGTAGCGCGCCACGGTCCCTACTACGTACACTGCGTTTTGGATTCTTCATCCGTTCCCGAACTAAGCCGCGTATGGCCCTACCGGTTCGTGCTCGAGATCGATCACGAAATTGGAAACGGGCTTCGCGTGAGGGCGAGAGTGGCAAACACGGGAAGCGTTCCGATGCCGTTCGGCATCGGAGCGCATCCGTACTTCCACGCCCCGCTCGGCAATGCCGGCAGCCGGGAAGATCTCGTCGTGCACGCTCCGGCGGTGACTTCACAATGGCCGCTCGATTCGCGGATGATCCCGACGGGGCCGCCGATTGCGCCGGCCGGCAGATTCGACCTCCGAATTCCGCAAAGACTCGGCCGTTATTCCTATGACGATGCCTTCCGGCTCGATCCCGCGCGCGATCCTGCCGAGCCTTGCGCCCGGCTGATCAATCACTCAAACCGCACTGCGGTCGAACTTCGCGCCGAGACGAACATGGGCGAACTCGTCGTGTACGCCCCACCCGACAATCCCGTGGTGGCGCTTGAACCGTACTCGTGCGCGCCGAACGCCTTCAATCTGGCGGCACGGGGGATCGATGGCGGGATGCGGGTGTTGAAGCCCGGCGAATCGTTTGAGACCGGATTCGAGATCCGGCTCAGCGCCCCTTGAATTTCGGGTCGCGGCGTTCGGCCAGGGCGCGGGCGCCCTCGCGAAAGTCCTCGGTTGTGAGAAGAGAACTCTGGGCGAGGATCTCGAGCTCCATGAAGGTCATCTTGTCGAGGCCGTGACCGCGGTCGATGATGCGCTTGGCAAGGCCTACGGCCACCGGTGCGTTGCGCGCGATTTCGCGCGCGAGTTCCTCCGCGCCCCTGATGTGCGCGCCGGGTTCGACGACGCGATTGGCCAGCCCGATTCGTTCGGCCTCCTCCGCATCGATCATCCGGGCGGTCATGATCAGTTCCTTGGCGCGCGCGTAGCCGACGGTGCGGGTAAGGCGCGCGGTGCCGCCGACATCGGGGACCAGCCCTACCCTGACCTCCGGCATCCCCATCCGGGTTCCCTTCGCCACGACGCGCGCATCGCAGGCCAGAGCGATTTCGAGCCCGAGGCCGCCGGCGTAGCCGTGGATCGCACCGATCACGGGTTTCTCTATGGTTTCGAGGCGGTTGAGCGCGGCCTGCGATTCGCCGACGAAATGGCGAAAGCGCGCGAGGTCGGGGCCGCCGCCTGCTCCGGACTGGGCGCCGGTATCGGCGGTGAGCGATTTGAAATCGATTCCGGCGGAGAATACTTCGCCTTCCCCGTACAGGATTATCGCGCGCACATCGGCGCGATCGACTTCCGCAAGCGCCCGCGGCAGCGCCTCGAGCATCGCGCCGCTGACGGCGTTGCGCTTCTCGGGACGGTTGAGAGCGATGTAGGCGAGTTCGCCTTCGATTCTGGTCTTGATGATTTCTTGGGACATCTTGATTCTCCGCGGTCAGGGTTTGATCAGGACCTTGAGGGCGCCTTCGGTTCGTGAATCGAAAATCTTGTAGCCGTAGGGCGTCTGGTCGAGAGGCAGCGTATGGCTGACGATCGGCCGGGGGTCGATCTTTCCGCGCTCCACCAGCTTTGCCAGATGGGGGATGTTGCTGCGGATATTGGCGAGCCCGGTGCGAAAAGTCAGATCCTTCATGAATGCCGCCATCATCGGGAAGCTGATCGATGGATCGCTGATCACGCCTACCATCGAAAGCGCGCCGCCGCCGCGCACGGCCTGGAACGCCGCCTCCAGGGCTGAGATGTGGCCGACGGCCTCGATGCTGACGTCGGCGCCGCGCCCATCCGTGCGATCGAGGATAGTCTTTTGTGCCTGGTCGATGGAGACGGCGGTGGCGCCGAGCTTTCGCGCCAGTTCGAGACGATAGGGGAAGCTGTCGACGGCGATGACCTCGGCGGGGCCGAAGAGCTGAGCGGCGATAATCGCGCACAGGCCGACCGGGCCGCATCCGAAGATCGCGACAGTGTCGCCCGGCTTGATGTCGCCGTTGAGCGCGCCGAAGTATCCGGTCGGCAGGATATCCGCCAGGAATACCGCCGCATCGTCGGGAATCGAGTCCGGCAGCGGAAAGCAGGTGTAATCGGCAAGGGGAACGGTGACCGCCTCGGCCTGCTCTCCGCCGATTTCTCCGAAGGTGCCGGCGAAGTTCCTGCCGTAGCCGAAGACGGCCGCTCCGCTGACGGAGCATTGGGCGACCTGGCCGCGGCGGCAGAAGAAGCAATCGCCGCAGGCCACGGCGCCGGCGACCACGACGCGCTGACCCTTCTTAAGGCGGCTTACGGACTTGCCGGTATCTTCGACGATGCCGACGCCTTCGTGCCCGAGCACGAAGCCGGGGATGACCTGCTGATTCCCGTGGTAGGAATGGAGATCCGAGCCGCAGATCGCGGCGCGCGTGATGCGCACGATCGCGTCGGTTGGCGACTTTATGACCGGGTCGGGGACGCTTTCGACCCGCACGTCGCGGGGGCCATGAAAAACCGTTGCTTTCATCTCAAAACCTCTGCGGCGCGGATGCGCCGGCGGTGCGGATATTTGCATATATCGCTTCGGGTTTGCAGCCGCCGCAAGCCGCGTGATAATTGCTGGGGTTCGCGGAGGCATCATGATTCAGAACGTAAAGAAAGTAATGGCGCCGCTCGATTTCTCGGACCATTCGGTTCAGGCCCTGCGCAACGCGTGGGAACTCACCCGCGACGTCAACGGCGAACTGCACATCGTTCACGTCGTTGGCCCTCATTTCACGATCGTGGAGCGCACCCGGGAACTCGCGCGGGAGACCGCAATGGAGGAGCAGGCGGAAGAGGAACTCTCCCGCCTCAAGAAGGACGAACTCGGCGATTCCGACAAGGTGGTTACGGCTGTCCTGGTGGGACCGCCGGCGGGGAAACTCTCCGAATACGCCAAGGAGAACGGCATCGACCTCATCGTCCTGTCCGCCTTCGGCCATTCGGGGTCGGAGTATGCTCTTATCGGCGGAGTGACGGAAAAGCTTGTGCGCACCGCGCCGTGCTCGGTTTTGGTGCTGCGGCGGTAAGGTCGTAAGACGCAGCTTCCCGTCATTCACGCTTCGCAAGGAGGAACACGATGAACCTTCAGGAGCAAAAAGACCGTGCGCTCACGTTTCTCAAAAACCTGGAGAAGCCGGACCCGGCCACGCTTGATGGGCTGCTCGCGGACGGCTTCGAATTCGAGATGATGGGGCGGCTGGCAGGCGTTGCGCCAATCAAGGGCAAGGAGTTGTTCTTGAAAGCGATGCCGGCGACGCTGAAGCAGATGTTTCCCAACGGACTTAATCTGAAGTTTCACACGGTGATAGCCGAAGGGCCGCACGTGGCGATCCAGGCCGAATCGGACACGGTGGCGGGCAACGGCAAGAAGTACGCGAACCGGTATCACTTCTACTTTCGTTTCGACGGTGATCGGATCGGGCAGGTGCGCGAGTATAACGACACGAATCACGTGCGCGAAGTCTTCATGAGCTGAGCGTCGTTATCCGCTGTGCACTGCGCGGCCGCATCGGCATCGATGCGGCCGCTTTTTTTATCCGCAGGCGCGGTGGACGCGATGCGGATCAAAAAAAGGGGCCAAGCGAATTTCTCCGCTCGGCCCAATTGCCAACCGGGAAAAGGGGGGCAAACCCCGGCCAGCAAGATTCATTGTACCCAATGGGCGACGGCTTGCAATGAAAAATCAACGGCCAACTGCGTCAAAATTAACGAGCCGGTGTCACCAATCCTCAGCATCCGCCGCCAATTGCGGGCAAAAAGTGCACTTCGCTGCCTTCGCTTACGGGTTCAATAAGCCCCCCGGGGCATATTTCTCCATCCACAGACACCGCAATTGACGGTTTAAGGTCGCCGCCTTCCATCAAATGTGAGCCGATTCCGGGAAAAAGGCGGTCGAGATCGGCGATTATCTCACGGACATTGCGTCCACGAACGGTCACGCGCTCCTGCCCGTTGGTAAATTTGCGCAGCAAAGCGGGAATCACCGCGGTAGGCATATTCGCAATACAAAAGGGGCCGGACCGCGATGGTCCGGCCCCCGGCTTGAGTTTCGATAGGTTCAGTCGGCAGCGGCCGATTGCGTCTCTTCGGCGGCGCGCTTTTTAAGGAGCTCCTTGAGGATGCGCGGCGGCGACATCGGCAACTCCGTCATCCTGACCCCGGTCGCCCGATAGATGGCGTTGGCGAGAGCCGCCGGCGGCGGCACGATCGATACCTCGCCGACCCCGCGGACGCCGAGTGGATGACCCGGGTTGGGCACCTCGACCAGGATGGTCTCGATCATCGGGAGATCGAGACAGGTCGGCATCCTGTAGTCGAGCAACCCGGTGTTACGCAGGGTGCCTTTCTCGTCATAGAAGTACTCCTCGTTGAGGCCCCATCCGATTCCCTGCGCGGTGCCGCCCTGCATCTGGCCTTCAACGTAGCTCGGATGGATCGCCTTGCCGACATCCTGGGCTACGGTGCATCGGAGAACCTGGACCTTGCCGGTATCCGGGTCCACCTCGACATCGACGCAGGTGGTGGCAAAGGCGGGTCCGACGCCGCGCGCATTGACGCTGGCGCGGCCGATGATTGGTCCGCCGGTGCGCGAGAGCTTGGTCGCGAGCTCCTTGATGGTCATCGGCGGCTTGCCCTCGCCCTTCTCGAAAGACGAGGAGTCTTTGAGTTGCAGCACGCCGTCGTGGAGTTCGACGTCCTCGGGCTTGACCTCCCAGAGTTTGGCGGCGCGCTCGCGGAGCTGCCGGGCGGCATCCTGCGCCGCCTCGTAAACCGCCATCCCGGTCGCGAAGGTGACGCGGCTTCCGCCGGTCACGTCGGTGTGCCCGATCGAGTCGGTATCGGCGACCAGCGGTCGAACATCGGTCACTGGCAGTCCCAGCACCTCCGCAGTGATCATCGCCATCGACGCGCGCGAGCCGCCGATGTCGGGCGAGCCGGTGACTACGCTCGCAGTGCCATCGGTATGGATGTTCACGGTGGCGGAGGACTGCATGCCGGCGTTGAACCAGAAGCCGGAAGCGACACCGCGTCCCCGCCATGGTCCGGTGAGCTTCGACTTGTAGTGCTCGCTGTTCTTGATCGCTTCGCAGGTTTCGATGAAACCGATGCGGCGGAACGGGGGGCCGACGACCTGGGGCGATCCTTCGCGCACACCGTTTTTGATCCGAAGATCGAGCGGATCGATTCCGCATTTTTCGGCGAGTTCATCGATGACGGTTTCACTGGCCATCGCGGCGTTGCTCGCTCCGGGTGCGCGGTAGGCCGCGGTCTTGGGGCGATTTACCACCACGTCGTACGCATCGATCTGCAGGTTCTCGATCGTGTACGGGGCGAGGATGGTCATCGCGCCCGCGCCGACGGGAGAACCTGGGAAGGCGCCCGCTTCATAAGCCATCCAGACCTCGGCGGCGACGATCTTGCCGTCGCGCGTCGCACCCATCCTGATCTTGATGTGAGACCCGGAGGTCGGTCCGGATGCTCTAAGCACCTCCGATCGGGTCATCACGAGCTTCACCGGATGGCCCGTCTTCTTGGACAGCAGGACCGAGAGCGGTTCCAGGTAGATGGTGGTCTTGCCGCCGAAGCCGCCGCCGATTTCGGCGGGAACGACCTTAATCTTGCCGACCGGAACGCCAAGCACCTGGGCGCTCAGGGAGCGGACATCGAACGCTCCCTGCGTCGAGCAATAAATCGTGGCCTGGCCGTCGGAATTGTAGATGCCGACGGCGTTGTGGGGCTCGATATACCCCTGATGAACCATCGCGGTCTTGAACTCGCGCTCGACGATGAAATCGGCGGCCTTGAACCCCGCCTCGAGGTCGCCGCGCTTGAACTGGTAGTGCTGCGCGACGTTGGTGGGCTTGTCGCCCTCCTCGCGGTTGCGAAGATCGGACAGCAGGATCGGCGCGCCGGGCTTCATCGCCTCGTCCACCGTCATCACGGGCGGCAGGACCTCGTACTCGACCTCGATTAGTTTGAGAGCCTCTTCGGCGATATGAGGGCTGGTGGCGGCGACGGCGGCGACCGCATGACCGTCGTAAAGGACCTTGTCGCGGGCGAGGATATTGAGGGAGAGATAGTGCGGATTTATCGCCATCTCGCCCGCCTGTTCGAGGCGGTTTGCAGCCTCGGGCAGGTCGGCGGCCGTGACGACGGCCTTTACGCCCGGGAGCTTGAGGGCCTTGTCGATCTTGATCGATTTGATTTTGGCGTGGGCATGGGGGCTGCGAAGCACCTTGCCGTGCAGCATGCCCGGGAAGTAGTAGTCGGCGCCGTAGCGGGCGCGACCGATCACCTTGTCGATACCGTCGTGGCGGATGGGTCGGGTTCCGATAACCTTGAACTTGCCGTTAGAAGTGGTCGCTTCCATGATTTGGACCTCTCTGTACTACGCAAGCCGTTAAAGGGTCAGGCGGCCTTGGTTGAGCCGGCCGCGGACTTCATCGACTTGGCCGCGTCAAGAACCGCCTTCACGATCTTGTCATAACCCGTGCATCGGCACAGGTTGCCCGCAAGCGCGTAGCGCACGTCCTGTTCGCTGGGTTCGGGGTTTTGCTCGAGCAGGGCGGCGGCGGACATCAAAATGCCCGGCGTGCAGATCCCGCATTGCAGGCTCGCGTGCTCGAGGAACTTCTGCTGGAGCGGATGAAGGGCGGTTCCGTTGGCGAGCCCCTCCACCGTGCGGATATTGCGGCCCTGCGCCTCGACGCCGAGCATCAGGCACGAGCAGGCCGCGCGCCCATCAACCAGAACGGTGCAGGCGCCGCAGTCGCCGGTCAGGCATCCTTCCTTGCTCCCGGTCATTTCGAGGACATCGCGCAGGCATTCGAGCAGGCTCTGACGGGGCTCGCAGAGAAACTCGACGGCTTCGCCGTTGATAGTGGTTTCCACCAGCGTCTTTTTCGACATCTTCCGTCTCTTCCGCAGTTAGCGTTTGCGAGCGCGTTCGGCCGCGATGGTCAGGGCGCGGCGGGTCAGCACTCCGGTTATGTGGCGGCGATATTCGGCCGTGCCGCGCATGTCATCGATGGGCGAGGTAGCCTCGCTCGCCAGGCGCGCGGCGGTCGCAAGGGCGTTTTCGTCCAGCGGCTTGCCGATTAGCGACTCCGATGCCTTATCGGCAAACAGAGGCGTTGCGGCGACGGCTCCCAGGCCGATGCGCGCCGCTTTTACCTTGTCGCCGTCCAGTGTGACGGAGGCCCCCACGCCCACCACGGCAATGTCCATCTCGTTGCGCGGGATGAAGCGGAGGTAGGCGTCGCTCGAGTGGGCCGCAGGCGCGGGGATGAGCAATTGGACAAGCAGCTCGCCCGGCTTGAGCACGGTGCGACCCGGGGAGGTGACAAACTCTTCCACCGGGACTTCGCGCTCGGTGCGGGGGCCGGCGATGCGGGCCTTTGCCTTGAGCGCGATGAGCGCGGGAGTCGTGTCGGCGGCGGGCGATCCGTTGCATAGGTTGCCACCGACGGACGCACGGCTTTGGATCTGGAGCGATCCGATGAGATGGGCCGCCTCGGTCAGACCCGGGTAGTTGCGCCGCATCTCCTCGTTCTCTGCGATCTCGATGCAGGGGACGGCGGCGCCGAGACGCAGTCCCGATCGGGCGCTGAACTTCAGCTCCCGCAGTTCCTTGATCTTCTTGACGTCGACGACGTACTCGGGCTGGCGGACGCCGGCTCTCATCTGGATGATCAGATCGGTGCCGCCGCACAGCGGGCGCGCCTTCTCGCCGTACGCCTTCATTATCTTGAGCGCTTCGGCGAGCGTGGATGGAGATTCGTAGTTAAAAGCGTGCAAGAGGGAATTTCCTCCGGATTGGATGGCGGTCGAGTCCAGCCTTCGATCCCTTTAGATAGCGCAGTTTCCCCTGCCGCGAAAAGGGCATGCGGGTGTCCGCGGGCCGCTTTCACCACCGATGCATCAGCGGCGACGCACGGCTCATCAGCCTGGACGGCCGGTCAGTCTCGGAAGCCCAGTCGTCTTGCAACACGTGCGGCTGCCGAAGCGAGCGCAGGCGCGTGCGTGCCCATCCTGGCGAATCGTGGATCCGTGGTCTGTCCGCGCACGTAGCGCACGTAGATCTGCTCGACGACGGTCGCGTTCTTCCAGTGGGCCCACGCCCAGTAGAATTCGATATTGCTGAGGTCGCGGCCCGTGCGTTTCGCGTAACGATCCATCAGCTCGCGCCTGCTCATGAAGCCGGGAGCGAGGGTATGGACCTCGCCTTCGCCGGTGGCGAGGAGATCCTCGGGATCGTCGTTCTCGCGCCAGTAGCCGAGGGAGGTTCCGAAATCGACGAGTGGATCGCCGATGGTGGCCATCTCCCAGTCGAAGACGCCGACGATTTTGCCCGGGTCATCGAAATCCACCATCAGGTTGTGCAGGTAGAAGTCGTTGTGGATGAGCGCGGGCGATGGCGAATCGGGCATATTGTCGAGGAACCAGGCGCCCAGCTTTTCCATCAGAGGCACTTCGCGGGTCTTCGCCTTTTCCCATCGCCCCATCCACCCGGTGATTTGGCGCTTGAGGAATCCGTCGGGTTTGCCGAGGCCTTCGAGTCCGACCGCTTTGTAATCGACGGCATGGAGATCGGCGAGGGTGTCGACGAAGGCTTCGGAAAGCTTTCGCAGTGAGGCGGGATCCTTGGGCAGTTCAGGCGGCAGCGGCTGTCGCATCCTGATGAGGATTCCCTTGCGCCGCTCCATCACGAAAAACGGCGCTCCGATAATCGACGGATCCGCGCAATAGACCATCGCGCGCGGCGCGGGCTTGAACGCCTGCCATACGCGCGACAGCACGCGATACTCGCGTCCCATGTCGTGGCCGCCGACGGGAAGCGGGCCGAACGGCGGACGCCGCATCACCCATTCCTTTTCACCGAAGCGAAGGAGATAGGTCAGGTTGGAATGGCCGCCGCGAAACTGTTTGACGGTGAGCGGACGGTCGCTATCGGGGAGCTTGTCGCGGAGGTAGGCGGCGAGCTTTTGCCAGTCGAGCTGTTCCTCGTCGCGGACCTCGCCGAATTCCGGGGTTATTTCGTTTGTCTCTGCCATCGGAAGATGTATGCCAAAAAGGGCTGCGATAAAGGAAACGCCGCCGGGGGGCGGCCCGCGGCGGCGTTTTGCCGGATTTATCGACCTTTGCGCCGAACCCGCTCGCTCACTGCCATTGGCGGAGTTCGCGGCGCGCGATGGTCTGGCGATGGACTTCGTCGGGACCGTCGGCGATGCGAAGGGCGCGGCTGTCGCGCCAGAAGCGGGCGATGGGAAAGTCGTCGCTGACGCCGGCGGCGCCGAAGACCTGGATTGCGCGGTCGAGCACGCGCATCACCATGTTCGCCGCCATCACCTTGATCATCGAGATCTCCTTGCGCGCTTCCTTCTTGCCGGCGGTGTCCATCTTCCACGCGGCGTTCAGGACCATCAGCCGGGTCGAGTCGATCTCGATGCGGGAATCGGCGATCCACTGCTGGATGTTCGCCTTGTCGGCAAGCAGGCTGCCGTGGGTCCATCGGGTGTTCGCCCGCTTGCACATCAGTTCGAGCGCGCGCTCGGCGATGCCGATGGTGCGCATGCAGTGATGGATTCGGCCGGGGCCGAGGCGGGCCTGGGAGATGGCGAAGCCGTCGCCCTCGCGGCCGAGCAGGTTGGTGACGGGCACCTTGCAATCCTTGTAGATGATCTCGCAATGGCCGCCGCCGCCGATGTGTCCCATCACGGGAACGGGGCGCACGATATTGAAGCCGGGGGTATCGGTCGGGACGATGATCTGGCTTGCGCGGCGATGCGGCTCGGCATCCGGATCGGTCACCACCATCGCGATGGCGAAGGCGGAGCCGATCGCGCCGGAAGTGAACCATTTGTGCCCGTTGATTACATAGTAGTCACCTTCGCGGACGGCGCGGGTCTTGAGCTGCGTCGGATCGGAGCCCGGCGTGTCCGGCTCGGTCATCGAGAAACAGGTGCGAATCTCGCCGTCGAGGCAGGGCTTGAGCCATCGCTGTTTCTGTTCGTCGGTGCCGAATTCGGCGAGAATTTCCATGTTGCCGGTGTCGGGCGCCATGCAGTTGAAGGCGCGGGCGCCCAAGGGGCTTCGGCCCATGAGTTCGCATAGCGGGGCGTATTCATGGTTGTTGAGGCCGGCGCCGAACTTCTTGTCAGGAAGGAAGAGGTTCCAGAGGCCTTCCGCTTTGGCCTTTTTGCGGATCTCCTTCATGATCGGATGTTCTTCGTGGGAGTCCGCGCGTTCGTGGGCGAGCACTTCCTTCTCCGCGGCATAGACGTGCTGATCCATGAACGCCGCGACGCGTTTGCGCAGGTCTTCAGATTTCGGGCTGAGCGAAAAATCCATCGTTATCTCTCACCTGGGGTGGTTTATCGGGAAATTCATAACCCACTTGGCAAACAAATAGAAGCGGCGCGGGCGCTTTGCGCACCAATATGCGCGATTGCGGACGATTTCGGCGATTGCGTGACGCCTGCACCGCTAATAGGCTCTTGAACGGATGGTACGGAGGCTTGCGATTTTCCTGGTCGCCGCGGCGATCGTGATCTCCTCAGGCGGGATCCTGTGCGCGCAGACGCGTGCCGCCGGCGCCGACGGATGCTGCCGGTCGTCGTGCTCCGAGATGCGCCATGGCGATTCGATGCGATGCTGTGTCTCGCATATGACGCAGGGTCCCTCCGAGGTCGCGCCCGAGCATCATGCGGCGCCGGGGATGGCGGCTTGCAGCGTTTCGACAAGCTTTGTCGCCGCGCCCTTCAATCCGGTTCTGCCGCTTCGCGTCGCAAGTCTGATGCATCCCCCGCCCGGGCATCCGCCCTCGCGCGAATGTCTCTGTTCGCTACAGATCTGATCTTCCCTCTATGTCGTTGCCGCCGTCCGCGGAAGCATTCGTGAGCTGACGCTTCGGTGCTTTTGGGGACATCGGAAGCGCGCGTCGTCCACCCGGACGCGAGCGCATCGTCGTGACCCCGCGTCACGACCATCGAAGGACATGGTGGGAAGAAGATGGCGCCTTTTGCGCGTGGACGCCTTTTGTCAATGGCATGGGCGTTGCCGATCCTGTTGATGTGGGAGCCGGCGGATGCCCGCGCCTCAACCATTTCTGCGAGTTCAGTCTCAGCCCCGTCGAGTATCGAGCAACTGGTGGCGGAGGCGATGCGATCGAATCCGGAGATCGCCGCGGCTCGAAGCCATTTCGTCGCCTCGACCAAAGCGCCGATTCAGGCGGGCACGCTTGAGAATCCGCAAATTTCGCTCCAGGAGTTCACGGTCGGGAGCCCGGCTCCGGCATCCGGCTACGAGACGAGCGATTTCTACTACACCGGCTTCGGCCTTTCGCAGGACATCCCGGGGCCGGGAAAACTCCGGCTGCGCTCGAAGCGCGCGGAGAAGGAGAGCAAGCTCGCGCGGGCGGAGGTCGAATTGGTCGAACGGCGGGTCGCGCAGAGAGTGCGCGAGACCGCGGCGGATCTCTTCTACCTGACGCGCGCGCGCGAAATCCTCCAGCGGACGCGCGGCGATCTCATCGCCGTCGCGCGCGCTGCGGAGCAGCAGTACCGGGCAGGCACCGCGAATCAGCAGGACGTGCTCAAGGCCGATCTCGCGGCCACATCGATCCTGAAGGACCTCGAGACGAATCGCGCCGATACGTCGGCGGCGGAGGCCGTTCTCAAGGCGATGCTCGGACGCGAGCAGGACTCGCCCGATATCGAGATAGGCGAGATCGCGCCGACGGCGATGGAGATCGATCCGGCACGGCTCGGCGAGCGCGCCGAGGAATCGTCGGCGGAGCTGAGGATGGCGCGGGCGATGGTGGAGGGCAGCGCGGACGCGCTCGAGCTGGCGCGGGGCGACTACTGGCCGGACTTCACCGTCGGCTACCAGTACCTGAAGACGGGACCGGGCTTTCGCGACTACTACATGCTGACGGTGGGCGCGAAGATTCCGCTTTATTTCTGGCGCAAGCAGACGCCGGCGGTCGAGCAGGCGGCGGCGGAAAAGGCGGCGGCTGAGAACAGGCTTCGTTCCGCCCGGCTCGAAACCGTATCGGACCTGCGAAGCGACGCCGCGGCGGCGCGCGCGCAGGAAAAAGTAATCAGCCTCTATCGCCAGGCTTTGATTCCACAGGCCGAAGCCACGCTGGAATCCGCGCGGGCGGCTTATCGAGCAGGAAAGGTCGATTTTCAGACCCTGCTTTCAGCGGAGACCGATCTGCTGAATCTGCGCCAGGGCTATTTCCGCGCGATCGCCGACCATGAAAAAGCGATCGCGCGCATCAGACAGATAGTCGGAGATCCGTCATGAAACGCAAGGCGCCCGCTTTGGCGTTGATGCTGTCGCTTGCCGGCGGGGCGGCGATTGCCGGCTCCACCGCGCCGCTCGCTCCGATCATGCTCTCGCCCGAACGGCGGCAGCTAATCGGATTGAAGACCGCGATGGTGGAAGAGAAGGAAATGGCCGCGCGGATCGACGCGACCGGAACCATCGAGCCCGACGAACGGCTCCAGAGCGCGGTACAGACCAGGTTCGCGGGATGGGTGCGGCGGGTCTTCGTGAACCAGACGTACCAGGAGGTTCGCCGCGGTGAGCCGCTCTTCACCATCTACAGCCCCGAGCTTCTGAACACGGAGAACGAGTATCTGATCGCGCTCGATGCCGAGCGGCGGATGCAAGCGAGCCCCATGGAAGAAGTTGCGCGCAATGCCGCCTCGCTCAAGGACGCCGCGCTCGACCGCCTCAGGCTTCTGGGAGTGCCGGAATCGGAGATCGAGCGGCTGGGGCGCGAGAGGACGGCGCACGAGACGGTGGATATCGAATCGGCGGTGTCGGGCGTTGTGGTCGAGCGCAACGCCTTGCCGAATCAGTACGTGCAGCCCGAGACCAGGCTCTATTCCATCACGAAGCTTTCAGATGTGTGGGTGTATGCGGCGGTGTTCCAGGACGACATCGGGCGGTTGAAGACCGGCGATCCGGTGAAGGTCACCGTCGATACTTATCCGGGACGGGAGTTCAGCGGACGCGTCGATTTCATATGGCCGGCGATCGATCCGGCGACCCGAACCGGCAGGGTGAGATGCGTGCTCGACAACCGCGAAGGGCTCCTCAAGCTCGGGATGTACGCGAAGGCGGCAATCATGCCGCATTCGGGCCGCGGCCTGGTGATCCCCGACACGGGAGTGCTGCGAACGGGCGCTCACGACGTGGTGTTTGTCGATCGCGGCGACGGATATCTGAATCCGGTAGAGGTGGTCCTGGGGCCTCATCTTGGCCGCGAGTACCAGGTGCTCAAGGGGCTGCATGCGGGCGAACGAATCGTGGCGTCCGCCAACTTTCTCGTTGACTCGGAAAGCCAGCTTCAGGCCGCAACCGCATCGTTCATGCCTCCCGCCGAAGCCGCGGCGCAGCCGCGAAAAGCGCGGCAGGAATACGAGATCGCGCTTGCTACGGAGCCCAAGCCGCCGGTTCGCGGCACGAATCGGCTCGTGGTCTCGCTGAAGGATCCCGAGGGAAAACCGGTCACTGGCGCGAGAGTTTCGGTTTCATTCTACATGGCCCCGATGCCGGCGATGGGGATGGCGGCGATGCGCGAGCGGGCGGATCTGAGCGAGCGCGGCGGCGGAATCTACGAGGGGAAAGTCGATTTGCCGAGCGGCGGCTCATGGCAGGTCTCCATTGCGGCATCGATCGGGGAGCGCACCATCGCGACCCGGCAATACGAGATGTCGGTCTCCGGATCGATGGCGATGTGACGAAGGGGGGCGGCGCAATGATCGAACGCACGATCGATTGGTGCAACAACAATCGCTTCCTCGTCCTGATCGCAACCGTCGCGGTCGTGGCCGGGGGAATATGGTCGCTGGGCAGGATTCCGCTCGATGCGCTGCCGGACATCTCGGACGTGCAGGTGATCGTGCACACGGAATGGAGCGGGCAGCCGCCGGGGATAATCGAGGATCAGGTGACGTATCCGATCGTCAGCGCGATGCTGGCGGGGCCGCGCGTGAAGGCGGTTCGCGCGCAGACAATGTTCAATGACTCCTACGTGTTCGTGGTCTTCGAGGACGGCACCGACATCTACTGGGCGCGAAGCCGGGTGCTCGAATATCTGCAGCAGTTGCAGGGCCGCCTGCCCGCCGATGCTCATCCGGTTATCGGTCCCGACGCGACGGGAGCGGGATGGGTTTACGAGTACCTGCTCGTCGATCGGAGCCATCGCCTGAGCCTTGCCGACCTCAGAAGCATCCAGGACTGGCAGGTGCGCTACGCGCTCGAGACGGTTGCGGGAGTGGCGGAGGTGGCGACCATCGGGGGCTTCGTCCGGCAATACCAGGTTAAGCTGGATCCTAACCGGCTGCTTGCGCTGCACGTTCCGCTCGCGACGGTGATCGATCGGATTCGCGCGAGCAGCAGCGAGGTCGGCGGGCGCGCGCTGGAGATGAACGGAGCGCGCTACCTCGTCCGCGGCCTAGGCTACATCAGGTCGCTCGAGGATCTCGAAAAGGTTCCGGTCACGACCGTAAACGGGACCCCGGTGACGATCGGGGAATTGGGAGTCGTGTCGTTCGGACCAGACCTGCGCGAGGGAGTTGCGGAATGGAACGGTGAGGGCGAGACAGTGGGCGGAATCGTGGTGATGCGATACGGCCAAAACGCCCTCAACGTCATCAACGGCATCAAGGACCGGATCGGCGAATTAAAGAAGAGCCTGCCCGCGGGAGTGGAGATAGTCGCCGGCTACGACCGCTCCGGACTCATCGAGGCGTCCATCGATACGCTGCGCCGCGAACTAATCGAAGAAACGATCATCGTAAGCCTCGTGATCGTCGTGTTCCTGTTTCACGTCCGTTCCGCTCTCATCCCGATTCTGACCTTGCCCGTCGCGGTGCTGGCGACGTTCCTTGCGATGTACGTGTTCGGGGTCAGCTCCAACATCATGTCGCTCGGGGGGCTCGCGCTGGCAATCGGCGTGTTGGTGGATGCCTCGATCGTGATGGTGGAGAACGGGTATCGGCGGCTTTCGGAGCGCCAGCGCGACGGGATGCCGGGCGAAGGCGAGCGCGAGACGATCCTGCTCGGGGCGGCGAAGCAGGTGGGACGTCCGATCTTCTTCTCGCTCGTGATTATCGTCGTGTCGTTCATGCCGGTGTTTCTGCTCGAGGCGCAGGAGGGCAGGATGTTCCGTCCGCTCGCCGACACGAAGACTCTCGCGATCACGTTCTCGTCGATCCTCGCGATAACCGTGGTGCCGGTGCTGATGATCGCGCTGGTGCGGGGCCGGCTTCGGCCCGAGGAGGCCAATCCGGTTTCGCGATGGTCGCAGGCGGCCTACCTGCCGGTGCTTCGATGGTGCCTGCGCCATCGGGGGATATCGATAGCGGCGAACGTGGCGTTTCTGGCGCTTGCGCTGCCGCTGGCGTTCACGATGGGCAGCCAGTTCATGCCGCCGCTGTTCGAGGGATCGGCGCTGTACATGCCGACGGCGCTTCCGGGAATCTCGATAACCTCCGCCGCCGACCTGCTGCAGAAGCAGGACCGGATAATCCGCGAGTTCCCGGAAGTCGAAAGCGTGTTCGGCACGGTGGGCCGATCGAACAGCGCCACGGATAACGCTCCGCTCGACATGTACGACACCACGATTATGCTCAAGCCGCGCGGGCAATGGCCCAGGGGCGTCACCTACGACAGCTTGGTGGCGGAGATGGACGCGCGGCTCAGATTTCCGGGCCTGTCCAATAGCTGGACGATGCCGGTGCAGAACCGGCTGGACATGGAACTTACCGGGATCAAGACGCCGGTGGGGTTGAAGGTTCAAGGGCCGGACCTGGGCGAGGTCCAGCGAATCGCCCTGGAAATCGAGGAAATACTGGGCGCGGTGAAGGGAACCCGCGCCGTGTTCGCGGAACGCGTCTCGCAGGGCTTCTATGTCAACGTAGTTCCGGACCGGGATTCCGCCGCGCGCTACGGTCTGACGGTCGCCGACGTGCAGCTCGCGGTGGCATCGGGGATCGGCGGCCAGAACATTGCGACCACGGTGCAGGGACGCGAGAGGTATCCGATCAACGTCCGCTATCTTGCCGACTATCGCGACAATCTCGACGCGCTCCGACACGTGCTCATCATGACACCCACCGGCGCGCAGGTTCCGCTCGGTGAAGTTGCGAAGGTCGAGCTCAGCCCGGGACCCTCGATGATCCGGGACGAGGATGCGCGCCTGACGGGGTACGTTTATGTGGATCTGGCGACGTCGGACTACGGCGACTATGTCGCGCGCGCGCAGCGGGCGCTGGATTCGAAGCTGAGCCTGCCGCCCGGATACACGGTGAGATGGTCGGGCGAGTACGAATTTCAATTGCGCGCCAAAAAGCGCCTCGCCGTCATCCTGCCGATCGTGTTCGGGATCATCTTTCTTCTGCTTCACGTCCTGTTCGACTCCGCTCTCGAGGCGGCGGTTTTGATCTTTCCGTGCCTGTACGCGATGAGCGGCGGTCTCCTGCTCCAATACCTGATGGGCTTCAACTTCAGCGTGGCCGTATGGGTGGGCTATATCGCGCTGTTCGGAATCGCGGTGGAGACCGGAGTCGTGATGGTGATCTACCTGCACGAGGCGCTCGACCGCAGACTTGCCGAAGGAACGGCGACCGCCGAAGCGATCGAGCAAGCCGTGATCGAGGGCGCGGTGCGGCGGTTGCGGCCGAAGCTGATGACGGTGGCGGTGGTGATGCTCAGTCTGGGGCCGCTGCTGTGGGCGTCAGGGGTGGGGTCGGACGTGATGAAGCCGATTGCGGCGCCGATCGTGGGCGGGATGGTGACATCGACGATACACGTGCTGATCCTGGTACCGGTGTTTTTCGCGATGATGAACGAGCGGGCGCGGCGGCGCGCGGATGGAAACGCCGCCTAAAGGCTTCATCCATAAATCCAGGGCGCCGTAAGAAGGGAAAACCGTCCAAATTTTTCCCGCGACAAGCTTAGAGATAACGAATATGATCAAGTCATCGGAGGGTAGGTTCTACGCATAACCCTTCCTTTTACCTCGCTATATGTCTCCCGAAATGTCCGTATCCAACCGTGATAAGCAAGAGGCGAAACCTGTAGCTTCATTCACCGATTTGTCCAATTCAAACGGCCGTTACCTGTTCTTCCGAAGCCTGGGCATCCAGTCGTTCACCGCACCCCCCCTCCCCACTGGCTACGAGGCGCGACAATGGAGTCCATCGATAACGGGTCCATGGCCGCCTGGATGCCGTAATATGCGAATGAGGCTCAAGTTTTTCTTTCGCACCGCGCTGCATCTTCTCGGTCTTTTCTCGGGGCCCGATTGCGGCGCCATATGCATCTATACCGGCGGCCGGATGGTGCATTACTCGAACTTCACGCCGCGTTACTGGCGCTTCGCCTTTATCGGCGGGGATGACCTGCAAATCGGCGATACTTGGACGGATCCCGTGTACCGTGGCAAGAAGCTGGCCCAATTCGCGCTCGCGAGGATTCTTACGCTCAAGCGCAGGCCCGGGCGGCTTTTCTGGTACTGCGTTGAAGCCATCAACGGCCCGTCGATTCGGGTGGCGGAGCGTACAGGCTTCGAGGTCGTGGCCGAAGGAGAATGGAAGAAGCCCTTCGGGATCAAGCTCTTGGGCTCGTACGTGCCGACGCGAAAGGTCGAGTCGGCGGGCGCGAGGATTTTTTCTCCCGTGCAAAGACCCGTCCGCTAGCCCGTCGATTTTTCGGATTCCTCCCCGTCGTCGAGGTTTTGAGCTCACCGAAGGCGCCCCTTCGTTTTCGAAGCGGCCCCCCGCCGCCGCACCTCGCGAGCGCCGAACCCTGCCCTCACACCGCGGCTTGCGGTTCGACTCCCGGCGCTTCAAGCCTTTGAACAATATCCGGTGGATAGAGCGCCGCAAGAGAAAGCCGGGGTGTCGGCAGGCGTGACGGTCGTGTATGGCTTTATGAAGGTCATCGGATACGACCGAGGAGGGCCGCCCATGACATCGTGGAAGGCGTTCGAAAGCATCGCGCCGGAGATGGCTGCGGGGGGCCTGAAACTGCTCTATCAGTTCGGGCCGGGATTGGCGTTTCTCGCCACAGTGCGCAAGGACGGCGCCCCGCGGCTTCATCCGATTTGCCCGACGGTAGTGGATGGGGCGTTGTATGCGCTGATCCTGCCGAGCTCGCCGAAGTGCGGCGACCTCAAGCGGGACGGGCGCTATGCGCTGCACACTTTCCCTCCGGTCGAGAATGATGACGAGTTCCTCGTGATGGGGCGCGCGGAATTCGTGAACGACACCGCGCAAGCGGCGCGCGTGCGCGACGATCAAAAGGCGCGCGGGATGACCTCGACCGAAGACGAAGAGTTGTTCCGCTTCGATATCGATCGCGTGATGTACGCGAAGTATCCCGGCGGGCACGGGACGTGGCCGCCGAAGTACCTGGTGTGGAAGGCCGACTCGCGGTAGGCTATCCGCCATTGCCCGGCTGAAGCCCGGGCCGTGTCCTCGGGACGGGAGTCTCATGAGCGAGCCTGGCGGAACATGTTCGGACGCCGCGCTGCTCATTCGCGCGGACGGCGCGATCATTGAGTACTCCTTGGCGCGACCGCGGATTTCAATCGGATCGTCGGACGGAAACGATATCGTCTTTCAGGATGAGACGGTCTCGCCGTTCCACGCCGAGATAGTCCGTTGCTCTGCCGAGGACTTCAGGATTCGAGACCTGGGCTCCGCGGCAGGAACGTTTGTCGACGACGCTGCCGTGAAGAATGAGAGGGCTTTGAAGCCCGGGAATGTCGTTCGTTTCGGGAATGTCAAGTGTTTCTTTCTTGCACCCCTGGGTGCGAAAAGTCCCATCACGCAGCGGCGTTGGAGGCGGGTGCTTGGATATGTTCTGGCGCTCCTCCTGCTTGCTTCTTTTCTATTGATTGATCGTTGGGTGGATCGAATCAGGTCGAAGAGCCCGCGCGCTCATCAAGCCGCGAAGGTAGACTTCACGACGCCGCGATCTACAACGTCGGAGGCGCCGGCGTCGTGGTTCCACGGCGAGGTATGTGCGCGGCTTGCGGGCAATTCCGCTCCTTCGTCATCGCGAGCTGACGCTTCGTTCTCCATCGCCCCGCACCGTTGCGAAGGCTGAAATCGCGAGCTAACACTTTTGTCGTCGATTCCGGATGATCCCTGAAGTGGCGCCGCGGGGTTTATCCGGGATAAGGGCGGGACGAAAAGGTTCCAAAAAGGGCGATGAGCGAACCGAAACCAGCGGCGGGGCGGGACAACGAGACGGCCGCGAATCCCCTCGACGCGTATTTCCGCAATATCATCGTGCTCAACCAGGCGCTCGCCAGTGAGGCGGCGCCGTTTCGCGACTCGCATGCTCCCCGGCGCGCGGGGGTCGCCGACGAGCGCGCGACCCTGTGGCTCGGATGCAACGTGCTGCGCACGCCGCATCTGGCCGAACTTGCGGCGAGGATCGTGCGCCTTCTCAATCCCGAACTTTCCATCCTCGGCGGCCCGGCGCATTGCTGCGGCAGCCCGATGACGCAGAGCGGGGATCGGGAGCGGGCGCTGGCGCGGACCATCGGCCATTTTCAGGCCGAGGGCGCACCAACGCTGATAAGCTGGTGCCCTTCTTGCCACACCAATCTACGCAAGGGGTCGGACGCGGCGGGATGGGGCTTCGAGGAGCTCCATGTGACCGAGTTCATCGCGCGGGGGCTTGAGCGGCTTAACTTTACGCGGACGCTCTCGGCGCGCGTGATGCTGCACGGCCATACCGGCGCATCGGATCGAGACCGCGACATGGACAACTGCCGCAGGCTGCTCGCGGCGATTCCCGGAATCGAGATCGTCGGCGAGCATCGCGATCCCGACCTCGGCGTGCATTGCGTGCCGGTGATGCTTGCGCCGCGGATCGGGATGACCGGTTTCGAGGACAGGATGGCGGGTCTGCTCGAGCGCGCGGGCGAGCTCGGCGCGGACATGATCGTGACCATCTATCATTCCTGCTACCGCGAGCTTGAAAAGCGAAATCGCAGCGAGCACCCGGCGGTCGAAAACTACATCACGCTCCTAACCCGCGCGCTCGATCTTCCGGTGCCCGCCAACGTGTATCGCGAGATCGCGCATGGCGGAGCGGCGGCGATGGAGGAGTTGCGATGCGCAGCCGATCGCCGCGGCGTGAGCCGCGAGGAATTGGAGCGCGCGCTCGCAGCCGAGTTCGCATCGGCGGCGTCCAAGCCCCCGCGCCCAATTGATTGAGGTTCCGCGAGCTATTCGGCGGCGATCCTGAAGGGCAACTGTCGCCTGCTCAACGTGGCCTGCCCCGCCACGTCGGGACGGCAACCCGGTCGCGGCGGCCGCAATACTAAGTCCGGTGACCTTCGACGGCGAGGGCCGCGCGACGCTGGATTGCTATATCAATCTCGACGGTTCGTTCAGCCGTTCGCCCGTTACGGGCGCATATCCGGACAGAACGTCGGGGGCGACTTCCACAACGAGCACAACCGCAACATCCGGACGATCCACTCGAGCAGCACCCCGGCAAGACTGTGACCGACTGGGTAACGAGCGGCGAATGTGGTTTCTCGGGCCGGCGCGAACCCGCGGCGCCGACCCCATTCGCTATTGCCGAGAGGACGACCTACGCGTCGGGTCCGGTGGTCAGCGGTTCGACGCGGGCCGGGACGTGCTTGTGGAACGGGGTGCCGGCGAACCAGTCGCGACGGTCGGTCGCGGTGAGTTCGTTGGGGGCAACGCCGTTGAGGAATTCCTGGCCTTCGAGGTCGGGGTACCACAGGCCGGTGCCGTTGGGCAGCGCGATATGCCCCGGCATCATCGTGTCCGTCAACTCGACGACGGTGGTGGCACTTCCCCGCCGCGTGGTCAGCCGGACCCATCCGCCGTTCTCCACTCCCAGCCGGGAAGCATCCTCGGGATTCATCCAAAGCGCGCCCGCCGGATCCTTCGGGCGCCACTTGGGATCGCGGACGATGGTGTTGGCGGTGGTGGAACGGCGCTGGCCGGCTGAGAGGATGAAAGGAAAATCGGGGTTGGAAGCGACGGTTTCGCCCCGCAGCGAGCGGAGTTCGTCGATGAGTTCGGGGATCGCGAGGTCGATGCAGCCGCCGCGGATGCGCCGCCATGTCTCCTCGTACGGATCCGTGCTGACCACGACGCCGGAGCGGTTGCGCAGGATCGCTTCGAAAAGCGCCTCGCCGAGCGCGGGGCCCTCGCCCTCGAAACCGGCGCGGCGGACGGAGTCGGGGTAGCGGCGCGCGAATTCGTGCGCAACGCCCCATAGCGACGCGGCGTTGTCGAGACCGGGGCCCAGCGTCGGTCCAAGAGTCTCGTACAGCAGCACGGTCATAACGGCTCCCAGATGGGGCCGCTCGGCGATGCGGCGGGTGAGGGCCGCGGCGAAATGTGCGCGTCCGCGCGCGGCGGCCTCATGGAGAGGGGCCACGTCTTCATCGCTCATCGCGCCAAGCGCGCGGACCAAACGGCGATGGATCTCGCCTTCGGGAAGCGTTCCGGGCATCGGATCTAGAATCGGGGCGCGGAGCGTGAAGGTGTTGGAAAAGCTTTCCTCCCCGGCGAACGGGGAGCCGAAGAAGGTGGCCTCGGCCTTTTCGTACTGGGAACAGGCGGGGAGGATGTAGTGGGCCTCGCGCGCCGTCTCCGTCATCGCGACATCGACGACCACCACGAATTCAAGCGCGCGCAGCGCCTCGCGCATCCGCGCGCTGTCGGCGAGCGAATGGGCAGGGTTCTCGCTCTCGATGAGCATCGCGCGGAATCGATCCGGATGGTCGGTGAGGATTTCGTCGGGGATGACGTTGGCAGGGATCAGGTTGCCGATAATCCGATGACCGCCGACGGGGCTGGTGCGGCTGGAGAGCGCCCCACTGAACATCCCGGTCAGGTTGGTCTCCGCGTTCATCGCGCCGGGTTTGCCGACGTTTCCGGTGAGCGCGAAGATCAGTTTTTCCAGGTAGGAATTGAGCGTGCTGTGGGGAGACTGCTCGATTCCCAGGTCCTCGTAGAGCGAAACGCTAGAGGCGCGCGCGATACGGCGCGCGACTTCGCGCACGAGGTTCTCTTCCACCCCGGAGCGCCGGCAGTAGTCCGCAACGGGCACCTCGCCGAGAGCGGCGAGCAAATCCTCGCCGTTCTGCGTGCGAGCTTCGATAAAGCCGCGGTCGAGCAGGTTTTCCTGCACGAGGACGCCCAGGATGGCGGCGAGGCAGAACGCATCGGTGCCGGGCCGGACGCGCAGATGGTAATCGGCCATCTCGGCGGTTTCGCTCCGCCGCGGATCGAGGACAACGAGCGCGCGGTTGGGGTCCGAAGCGATAGCTCTCAGGATGGGGCGGGCGCGGTTGAAACCGTGCGATTGCCACGGATTCTTGCCGACGAAGACGGCGACTTCGGCATGCTCGAACCCCCCGCGAAGCCCCGTGCCGAACAGCCGATGCTCGACCCAGAACTCGCCGGTCTTTTCCTGCGCAAGCGCATTGGAGCTGAAAACGGAGCCCAAAGCGCGGCGGGTGGAAGCGCCGTAGGAGCCAACGAGATGGTTACCCTGGCCGCCGCCGCCATAGTAGAAGATGCTCGCGCCGCCCCATTTGTCGCGCACCTTCGAAAATCCCGCCGCGACTTCGCGGATGGCGGTATCCCAATCGACGGGCTCGAAGGTTCCGTCGGGCTTTCTCCTCAGCGGAGAAGTCAGGCGGTCGCGCCCGTTCTGATAGAAATCGATGCGCTGGGCTTTTTCACAGGCGTAGCCGCGGGAGGCGACATGGGCGCGATCGCCGCGGACGCGGGCGATCTTTCGTCCCTCGAGCCGGACTTCGATCCCGCAGTTGACGGAGCACAGGATACAGGCGGTCTTGAGCCATTCGTCAGCCATGATGACCCCTCCGGACGATTTGGCCGTGCCGCCGCGCGAGCGCATCGGCGAGGCCGCGTATTGACTAGGTTCTATTTTGGAACTTAGTATCGAGTCAAGCGCCGACCGATCGGCGCCAACAGA